>Ga0100401_1002852_pt1 | contig 13412 bp, 12 predicted proteins | sample CryGeymeta201525_FD_80421 | JGI IMG/M metagenome (GOLD analysis project Ga0100401, IMG submission 80421) | Groundwater microbial communities from Crystal Geyser aquifers in Utah, USA - Crystal Geyser metaG 2015-25 | ecosystem: Environmental > Aquatic > Deep subsurface > Groundwater | place: USA...
CCGGCCAGCACGTCCCCGCCCACGTAGCTCCCCACATTGGGAAGAACATAAATGACGGCGTTTTCATTCCCAATGATCCCAAGCGTCTGTGCCGGGTAGATCTCAGTGCGGTTGATCACAGGGGTGTAGGGCTCCCGGCAGATTTTCTGCGGAGAGAGCCCAAGAAAAAAATGGATCATGGTCGTGTTCCCGGCCACGGCAAGGGCGTAGAGATGATGCCTGTCGATCCCATGCATATTGAGCATGGATTCGATGTTGTTGTTGAAGGAGCGGATGACCATCTCCTGAAGGTCCTGCAAGCCCCCGGGCCGCTCGCAATAATGGATACGGTTCAGGATGTCTTCGCCGTGCCTGATCTGAGGGTTTTCATCGGATCTCCGTGCAAGGATCTTCCCCTTGTCCAGGTCCAGGAGATAGTAAGCGATGTTGGTGGACCCGAGGTCCACGGCCACGCCGAAGTTCCGGTCGGATTGGTCGCCCGGTTCTACATCAATCACCTCGCCCCGAAATCCAAAATTTGCATGTGTCAGTGTGAGTGTCAGTGAAAATTCCGAGTCATGCAGCGTCTCGGAAATCCTTCGCGCCATGGGAAGAGAAACAGTGGGGCGAGGACACCCTGCTGTTTTTTCCAGCATATCCAGGACCCGGTCCACATCTCCCCGGTTGTCCCGAAGGCTGGGTTCAGCCACATGAAGAAAGACCTTGCGGACCATGGGGTCCGGATCTTCCCCGGAAAGAATCTCTGGCATATCATCGGTTTCGGGATCGCTCATCATTGCCGCCTATGCGTCACCGGGTTCAAATCGTTCAAAAGATTTAAACAGTTCAAACCGCTTAAACGGCTTGAACCTCTTAGACCTCATACATAATCTTCCCCATATCCGAGACATCGTACCCGCCCATTTCAAGAAGAATGTCCTTAAACTCTTTTTCCTCACGAATGATCCGGAGGAGCCTCACCATGGCCACGGTTTCAAAAAAGACTTTGGGAATGAGAAAATCATACCTCTCTCGGGCCAGGGGGAGAAAATCCAGGGAAAGGGCGCGGGCCGCGGCCAGGATGCCGACGCCCGCGTCCGCCGTGCCTCCGGCCACGGCCGAGGCCACGCCCATGTGCGTATATTCCTCCCGTTCATATCCGCGAATCAACCCAGGATTAATCCCGAGGTCATGGAAATATTTGTCCGTGAGGAGCCGCGTCCCCGATCCCTTCTGCCGGTTGATGAAGACCAGATCATCCCGGCAGAGGTCCTTAAATTGTGTAATTCCTTTGGGATTCCCTTTCCGGACCAGGAGTCCCTGCTGCCGGTAGACCAGGTTCACCAGCACGACCTTTTTTTCCGGAAGGAGGCGCTGAATAAAGGGGATGTTATATTCCCCGCTCTCTTCATCGAGGAGGTGTGTCCCTGCAAGATGGGCCTCTCCCCTCTTGATCGCGAGGAGCCCGCCCATGCTTCCCACATGGGCTGAAGAGAGGGACATCTCCGGATATTTCTTCTTCAGGAGGTTGGCGAGAACGTCCAGACTGTTGTCATGGCTTCCGATACAGACCAGGGTGTTTTCGATCTCCTTTCTCGAACGGATCAAATGGACCGTCACCTCGGATCGGGCGGCCATCCCCTCGCTCAGGGCGGGGACCCGTACCATGCCGTCTGCGCGCACCAGGGACATGAGCATGCCCGCTCCCCGTGAAACGGGGGTGGCGATAAAACGGCCTTCCACGATTCCGACCTTGACCCGGAGGAACTCCTCCAGGCCCATGGTGGATGCGACCTGCCGGGAGAGCGTGGCCTTTATGATCGCAGGCGCCGGCGCCGGTTGTCCCTGCCAGGCATGGATAACCGGCTTGATAAAGAGATCCAAGGTCAGGACCGCGGAGACCGGATATCCGGGGATCCCGACCACGGGTTTCCCCTGCACCATTCCGAGAATAACCGGCTTTCCCGGACGGATATGGATCCCGTGCACAAAGACCTCGCCCAGATCACGGAGCGCATGGACCGTGAAATCCTGCTGTCCCGCAGAAGACCCTGCATTGACCACCACCAGGTCGGACCGGCCGAGGGCACTGAGAATGTTCTCCTTTAAAAGGCCGAGGTCATCCGGTACGATCGCATGCCTGACGGCCTCCCCCCCCCACTCCTGAACCATGCCGCAGAGGATCCGGGAATTGAATTCAATAATCTTTGCTCCTGTGACCTCCGACCCGGGCTGCACCAGTTCATCGCCTGTGGGGATCACCTCTACAACGGGAAAACGGCGCACCCTGACCTCCGTCAACCCGCCGGCCAGCATGGCGCCCATATCCACCGGACGGATCCGATGGTTCTCCGGGATGATCAGCTCCGTGGCCACGATATCCTCTCCCATGGTCCGGACATGCTGATAGGGAGTGGCGGGCGCCGTGATCTCGATCTCCGTCTCACTGCACCGGTCCACGTCCTCGATCATGATCACGGCGTCCATGCCCGAGGGGAGAGGATCTCCGGTATCCACAAAAATCGCTTTCTCGCCGATTGAGAGCCTCTTTGGAGAGGTCTCTGAAGCGCCCAGGGTATCGGTAAACCGGACGGCTACACCGTCCATGGCCGAACCGTGATACGTGGGCGAAGAGATCCGGGCGGCCACCGCCTCGGCCGTAATCCGCCCGAGGGAAGCATCCACAGGGATCGGCTCTCCAGGGAGGGGCTCAAGCAGACCACGGCCCGACAGCTCGGATGTCCACTTGGCAAGGGCATCGGCCAAAGGGGAATTTTCAGGATAGACCTGTCGTTTAATCATAACTGTATTCTGTATGCTGGATGCTCAAAAAACCCTGACATCAACCTCCTCGTCCTTTTCAAGGCCGAGCTTGTTTTCAGGAACGACCACGGTCCCGGAGGCATCAACCAAGGTGGAGATCAGGCCGGATTTGCCCAGGATCGGCCGCGCCCGGAGCGCTCCTTCGTGCAGTTCCAGGGCCACACGGATGTAGTCCTCCCGACCCGGACGGGAAGCGATGCTCCGTGTGATCCGTGCCTTGACCGTACACCCGATGAACCGTTCCCAAGAGGGGACAGCCTCACCGGACAGAAGCCGGAGCACGGGCCTCACAAAAAGTTCGAACCCGATTGCGACCGCTGCCGGATGGCCAGGGAGACCGATCACGGGCCTTGACTTCACCAGTGCACACAGGGTCGGTTTCCCCGGTTTCACGGCCACCCCGTGCACCAGGACCCCGGGTTCGCCCAGTTCCTTGATGACCCGATCTGTGAGATCCTTGGCCCCCACGGAACTACCGCCGGATAAAAGGATGAGGTCTGTCTCTTGAACGGCCTTTAAGACCGCCTCCTTGAGGCGATCCTCCTCGTCCGGCACAATCCCGAAATGAACCGGCACGCCTCCATGCTGCGCGACGAGGGCCGAGAGATGATAGGAGTTGATGTCCCGCACCTGACCCAGGCCGGGGACCCGGTCCGGAGGGATGATCTCGTTCCCCGTGGGGATCACGGCCACCCTCGGGCGCCGATAGACCCTGATTCTAATGATGCCGATCCCACACAGGGCGCCGATGTCCTGAGGCCTTACTCGGCGCCCGGGCTTTCCGACCGTCCGGTTCTTCCGGATATCCTCACCGGCCTGGATCACATTCTCACCCGGGGCCGCAGGGCGGCTGACTTCAATCATCTTCTCATCCACCGGAGATGCATGCTCCAGCATGACCACGGCATCGGCGCCATCAGGCAGCATCCCGCCGGTGGCGATCTTGACCGCATCCTGTGGACGGACACCCACCGCGGCACGGACCCCCATGGGAACCTCACCCGCAAGATTGAGATAAGCGGGAAGCGTCTCGGTCGCGCCGAACGTATCCCCGGCCCTGACCGCATATCCATCCATGGTCGCTTTTGCAAACGCTGGAAGGTCGACAGGAGAGCGGATCTCGGCGCTCAGAATCCGGCCCAGGGAGGCAGACACGTTTATCTCCTCATCGGGAAGTTTCGATACCTCCAGATTCCGGAGAAAAATCTTCTGCGCCTCCTCCCGAGGAATGACCCCGGTCCGGCCCAGCATGTCCTTGATCTTCTTCCCGGTCTGATCTGTCATCCTGAATGTAACCTTGTGTTATCGGGTTATCCGTCCAATTTCATTTTTTATTTTTATACCATAACAGGCCTTTTAAGACAATGGAATATGGACTCTCATAAAAAAAGCCGCTGTCTTTATGGGACAGCGGCTTTTTTAGAACTGAAACATGACGAATTAGTGCTTCTTGGTCAAAGGCGTGTGCTCATGGCTCTTGGATTTGTCGTACGTGAACCCTTTAAAGAACGGGCTCTTCTCGTTGTGGCACTTCTTGCATGCGGCCTCGTCTGGAGCATTAACGAGCCCTTTGGCCTTGATCTCGTCCAGCTTGTAGTCCCGGTTGGTCATCATCACCTTCATGTAATCCGACCCTGCACCGTGGCAGGACTCGCACTGAACGCCAGGCATATCTGCCTTGCCGTTCACCGTGTGGCATCCCAGACAGGCAGCATCCGTGGTGTAGTCCTTTTCCGGATCAAGCTTGGCAGCCGTCTTGGCCTCTGCGGCCGCACCCGGCTTCAAACTGTCCAATGCCTTGGCCATCTTGGTCTGCTCCCAACTCTTGAACTGCTTCATGTGGCACATCTTGCATTTCGCCACACCCACATAGTCTGCGGCGGAAACCATACCCGCTGAAACAATAACAAAGAGAGCTGCCACCATCATTATAGTCCATTTTTTCATTGATGTATCACCTCCTTCCTTGATGAATTTAAGATATGTTTATAGATGCATTTTTATATATCAAAGACGCCGGCAAGTCAAATATATTCAGAACTTTTTTTATTTTTTAATAACAGGCGAGATAGGATCGCTATGATCTGATTTTAAAATGCTTTTCAAGTGGATTGTCAACCACAGACAGGAATTATGTTGACTAACAACCTGAAATCCTTTAGTATGAAGGGCCGTGTCCGGCTGCATGAGAATAAAACCTTTGAAACCCAAGGATTAGGATGCATACAAGGATTGCGGTCACCGGCATGGGGGCTGTGACTCCCCTGGGAAATTCCATGGAGGAGACCTGGCAGGGCCTGGTCCGAGGCCGGTCCGGCATCGGCTCCATCACCCGTTTCGATGCTTCAAACCTCCCCTGCCGGATTGCCGGAGAAATCCGGGATCTCCCCAAAGACCCATATCCTAAAAAGCTTCTTCGCCGCCTCGACCCCTTTGTCTTATACGCCCTTACCGCGTGTTCCGAGGCGTTCTCTCAGGCCGGACTCGACCGCTCCGGGTGGGACCGGACACGGGCCGGCGTGGTCATCGGCTCCAGCAGGGGGGGGATCACGACCCTGGAAGCCGGCATGGCCTCGTATGCCCGAAAGGGATTTCAGGGACTTTCCCCTCATCTTACGGTCTCATCGCTGATCAACCAGGCCCCTGCCATGATCTCCATGCAGCATCAGCTTCTCGGTCCGAGCCTTGCCGTATCCACGGCCTGCGCCTCCGGCGCCCATGCCATCGGGGAAGCGGTCAGAATCCTCCGGTCCGGAGACGCGGACCTCATCATCAGCGGAGGTTCGGAAGCGCCCATCACCTCCATGATCATCGGCGGATTTGCCAGGGCGCGCGCCCTCTCCCGGAGAAATCAAGAGCCGGAGAAGGCCTGCCGGCCGTTTGACAGGGACCGGGACGGATTTGTGATCAGTGAGGGGGCTGGAATCCTGATCCTCGAAACATGGGAACATGCTGAATCGCGCGGGGTCAAGATCTTAGGCGAGATCCTTGGGTTCGGCCTGTCATCCGATGCCTGCCACATGACGGCCCCCGACCCGAGGGGAGACGGGATGATCCGGGCCCTGCGGCTGGCCATGAGGGATGCCGGGATCGGGCCGAATGAGATCGATCTGATCAATACCCACGGCACCGGAACCCGACTGAATGACCGGATCGAGGCATTGGCGCTCAACTCTGCCCTGGGCCCTCGGTCTGCGGTGATCCCGGCCTGCGCCATCAAGTCCATGACCGGACATATGCTCGGCGCCAGCGGAGCTTTGGAAGCCATTGCCTCCATCCTGAGTGCCAACACAGGGATCATCCCTCCTATCCTCAATCTCGAACACCCGGACCCGGAGTGCGGTTTGAACTTTGTTTGCGGCGAGCCGCAACGGGCAAGGATAACGACGGTCCTCTCCTCCTCTTTCGCCTTCGGCGGCGCCAACGCGGTCCTGGTCGTACGCGGGGCCGCCTTTTGATCTTCGGAATCAGGCGGCCATATTAAGCATATTTATTGACAGATCCTTCAATTCAATTTTATAATATCCATAACGGTTCCAGACGTTTGATTTTCTTGGCCCGATCCAGGCAATCCTTTTTTTTAGAGGCGGCTCATGTTCAAGGTTGATTCCATCACCCCGGAACAGTTTACTGAACTCACCCGTTTGGCACAGGAGCTCAACTCCGCGCTTCAGAAATCCCAGGTGATCCAGATCATCCTCTTAAGAGGCGCCGAGATCTCCGGTTCGAAAGGCGCGTGCCTTGCCCTGTTCAACGAGAAGGAGGAAGCCCCGGAGGTCCATGCCCACGGAATCAGCCGGGGGCTCACCGGCCACATCGCTCCCCTTTCCATGGGACCTCTCAGGGACACGGCATCGAGAGAGGGGTTCTGCCGGATAGACCGCCTCCCGGCGGGCGTTGAAGACGCCTTCCGCACAGGCTTTTGTTTCTCTCTCATTCACAACGGAATCATGATCGGACTCCTTTATTTTTTCGATCACGAGGAGGGCCCATGCCCGGAGAACCGGATGCAGGTCATGCAGATCATCGCCAACTATGCGGCCACGTCCGCCGCTAATGCGGTTCTTTATGAGCAGAGGGAACGGAAGATCCGCCAGTTGAATATTCTGAATGAAGCCGCGGTCTCGCTCGCATCGGAGCCCGACATGAAATCCCTGTTTCAGAAACTGGCCGATCATGCGCTCTTCCTGCTGCGCTCGGAAGCGGCGCTCCTGATCCTGCCGGCGCCGGAATCCAGTCAAATAGAACAGACCTATATCTCAGAAAGCCCGGAACGCCGTTCCATAGCGATCCGGCCCCGGATCTCAGGCATCTTTTCAGATATGATGACCTCGCAGAAAGTGCTGAACCTCCAAACCAAAGACCTTGAGGCAAAAACCATTGACCTCCCCTTTTCTCTGCCTCACGTTCGAAGCCTTCTTGCGGTTCCCATCATCCACCAGCAGGCATCCATCGGGATTCTCATCCTGATCAACAAAGTAAACGGCCCGTTCTTTGACAAGGAGGATGAGGATCTCCTGATCACCTATGGATTCCAGGCCGCCCTTTCCATCGAAAACGCCCGGCTCCACGAACATAACAAGAGGCTGGCCATCACGGACGGTCTGACCGGACTCTTCAACCACCGTGAGTTCCAGTCCAGGCTGCAAGCGGAAGTGCGGCGGTCTGAGCGGTACAAACGCACCTTCTCCTTACTCATGATCGACATAGACCACTTCAAGACCTTCAATGACCGCCATGGGCATCCGGTAGGAGACAAGATCCTGCAGGGGGTGGCCTCAACGATCCGGGAATCGATCCGGGACATTGACATCCCTGCCCGCTACGGCGGTGAGGAGTTCGTCGTGATCCTTCCTGAAACCCCTTATGACCCCGCACAGATCGTCGCTGAACGGATACGGGGAAAGATCTTCGAAAAATCCTACGGGAAAACCCTGGGCAACGAAGACTTCCTGATCACGGTCAGCATCGGGATATCCACCTTCCCCGGAGACGCCGTGAGCCGTGAGGAACTGATCACCAAAAGCGACCAAGCCCTCTATTTTGCAAAACGCGAGGGGAGAAACCGAATCCGGCGTTACGATGAAACCCTCAAGGCCTTCATCGAAAGTAAGGAAGAGCACATCGAGGACATCTTAAAAGACGCCAAGGTCAAGGTCATGCGGGACCTGGCTGCGGCTGTGGACGCCAAAAATCTCTTTACCCGAGGCCATACCGACGAAGTGACCCATTATGCCGTGGCCCTGGCCAAGGCATTGAAACTCTCCAACACCGATATTGAAAGCATACACCTCGCGAGCATCCTTCACGATATCGGGACCGTGAGCATCCCCGATGAGATCCTGAACAAGCCCGGACCCTTGACCGATGAGGAAAGAAAAATCATCCAGAGCCATCCGCATCTGGCTGAGATGATCCTGCAGAAGGCGAAACACCTGGAGAGCATCATCCCCGCGATCCTGTACCATCACGAACGCTACGACGGGAAAGGGTATCCCGACGGCATCAAGGGTGAAAAGATTCCTCTCATGGCAAGGATCCTCTCCATCGTGGAGGCCTACCAGGCCATGTGCTCCGACCGCCCCTACCGTCAGCGCAGATCCAAAGAGGACGCCGTCAAAGAACTCAGGGAAAACGCGGGCAAACAGTTTGACCCCGAACTCGTCAAGGTCTTCATCGAGATCATCTCCTAATCCAGGCCCAATCCCATAGAAGTCATCAACCTCCGGCAAAGCCTGAGGCTTGACGTTTGCCGGCCCCCTCAAAGGGGCCTATTCGCAGACAGTTAAAAACACCCTCCCTTAACCCCTCCTCTCCTCCCCTTACTACAAGGGGGTCTCCCCCTCTTATTTAAGAGGGGGTCGGGGGGAGTTATCCCTCTGACGTGGGCAAGGGGGAGTTAGGGGTAAAGCATTTCGGTTAACTGCATACTCCCGGAATGGCCAAACTCTAAGAGTCCTCCGGCAGAGCCGGGGGTTTGCCCTTATTTAATCACGGATCATCTCATGGTGGGTATTAAATGCAGTATCAAGAGGGTCCGTCCCTATTTCACACGAATTCTCATGACAGAACTGATGTGATTCTGAAGAGTCTCCAACCGTTCCGCAGGCGTCATCGAGAGCATCCAACGGATAACCGTAAGATCAACGCCATCCTCGCTGTAGGCCGTCTCACTCCCGGGATATGAATTCTTCGACTCATCCATTTGATCTGCCCGCTTATCACGATTCATACTTCCTCAAGATTGACGGCTTAGTAAAAAGTCCTAAAATGGACGGCAAAGAAAAAAGCTCCGGATGCAAGGCACGCAAGTCCTGAGGAATGAGGCGTACGTTAGACGTACGCTGCAGTGACGAAGGACGCAGCGTAACGCCGCAGACGGACTTTTTACGAAGCCGTGTCCGGCTATCTACTTCATGGTTCCCATATAACAACCCTTCACAGACAACCATCCGGCATAATACTCCGCAAGTCCTTTTTGCCTGACCCACAACAAACCGGGGGGCTATCCCCTGTCAGCGCAGGAAGGTTACGAGAGAACGGTTCTGATAGCCCCGGCCTTTCTCCTTCAGAAAAATATTCTGTAACTTTTGGATTCTACAATCGTTTCTCAGAACCGTCCCGCGGCTCTCCTTACGCGGCTCTCCTTATCGTTTCTCAGAACCGTCCCGCGGCTCTCCTTGTTGGACTGAACGCTCTACTCTACGAGCCGTAGGCCCTACGGGTCAGCGACTCATTATGCGACAGGGCGATTATCATTCAGTGTGAGTAGGTGTTCGTCTTTTCGTGGGAATAATCGCAATTAATGATCTGAGCGCTTTGTTGACTGATTCCGAGTTTGAAAAATATTTTCTAACGTCCGGCTCCAACATGACTGCTCCTTCCTCGATCTTGAAATATTGGACTGAAGTAGTGCCGTCTGCTTTATGAATCTTCACTTTGTGTCCGGCACGATATGCTTTATAGTATTTCCCCCGCACCGCCCCCTTCATCTCGGAGAAATCATATTCTGATTTCATCTCTTCTTTTCCCGATATTTTTTTACAAACCGCCCTCTTCATAAAATCTCCTTTCGCGCATTGCAGCCTTCCTGCAACTGATAATGCGTATTTTATCGTGTCTTTCAGTATGAGTCAAAACCAAAATCCGCCCTTTTATAGAAAGTCCGATATTTATATAACGTTCCTCGTTCATAGAATGCTTATTATCCGGAAATGTAAATAGAAATGGGTCATTGAAAATTGTTTTACCCTCATCGAAGCTCACTTTATGCTTCTTGAGATTGGCTTCGGCTTTGACTTCATCCCATTCAAATGTGAGTTTCATCTAACCCTTTTGAGAGTTCACTATAATAATTTATCCTATTTTTTTGCCGTAGGATGTATTGGACTGAACCGCTCTACTCTACGAGCCGTAGACCTGGAAATAATCGTTAAGTATCCATTTATCAATTTCTATGGGATTTGTAAAGGAAATTGTGTGGGTAGGCATACAAGTACAATTGGTCCAGATTCTCCTTCTCCATCTCTTCGTCTTCCTCCTCTTCCCGGTCTATTTTGTTCGCTCCACCCCTGCGGCGGAAATAAAAAGACTATAGCCTACCTCAATTTGTCGCACACCCAGTCCTTTTTGCCTGACCCACGACAAACCTGGGGGCTATCCCCTGTCAGCGCAGGAAGGTTATGAGAGAACGGTTCTGATAGGATCGGGTCAATACACAATTATTAAAGTCGGAGGTCGGAGTGTTCCTATAATTAAGTATAGTGTCCCCGGAACGCACCCGGAACGCAATTATTAAAGTCGGAGCAGAGAGTTCCAAGTCAGGCCCCAGAGACACCCCCCTCTGTGTCAATAATGCTGGGACACTCCCCCTATAATATATTAGAGTAGAGGGCGGGGAGGAGAAAACGTTATGATAGCTGCAAAGATTAAAGCCACACAGGGAATCGAAGGAGCCCGGAGGGCGACTGAGATTCCCTGGAGCGAGACGGCAAAGGAGAAAGAACCTGGCCCACATCCTATGTTGCCGACAGTCCCGCCGAACCCGGAAGTGCCGGAGAAAGCCATCCGGCGTCGCTTTACCGCTGACTACAAGCTCCGTATCCTGAAACAGGCCGATGCCTGCACGGAACCGGGGGCACTGGGTGCTCTTCTGCGGCGTGAGGGGCTGTATTCATCCAACCTCACGACCTGGAGACGTCAGCGGGACCGGGGCGCCCTTTCCGCCCTCACGCCCAAGAAACGGGGCCGTAAGGAATCGGTCCGCGATCCGCATCAAGCGGAGAATGAGAAGCTCCGCAGGGAGAACGAGCGGTTGACCAAGCGGCTCAGACAGGCCGAGATCATCATCGACGTTCAAAAAAAAATATCACAGATACTGGGGATTCCGCTTGCGACCCCCGAGGAAGGAGGGAACGACTGATGGAAGCCGCTCACACTCTTTCCTCTGAGATCGGGATCCAGCCTGCCTGCAAAGCACTCGATATTGCCCGTTCCGGGTTTTACCGGGCGCAGACACGAAAAAATGCGCCGACCGTTTCGCCTAAAAAGCGTCCGAGTCCTCCTCGGGCGCTCCGTTCCGAGGAACGGCAGGGAGTCCTCGACATCCTCCACACGGACCGGTTCGTGGACCAGTCTCCCCATGAGGTCTATGCCACCCTTCTGGACGAAGGCGAATACCACTGTTCTATAAGCACGATGTACCGTATCCTCGACGCCCATCAGGAGGTCAAGGAGCGCAGGAACCAGATGAGCCACCCGGTGTATCAGAAGCCGGAGCTTCTGGCCACGGCCCCGAACCAGGTCTGGTCGTGGGACATCACCAAACTCCTCGGACCGGCAAAATGGACCTACTTTTACCTCTACGTGATCCTGGACATCTTCAGCCGCTATGTCGTCGGCTGGATGATCGCCCATCGGGAGGCGGCAACCCTGGCTGAGCGGCTCATCCAGGAATCCTGCGCAAAGCAGAATATCCAGAAAGGACAGCTGACGATTCATGCTGACAGGGGCTCATCCATGAAATCCAAGCCGGTGGCCCTGCTCCTGTCCGATCTTGGCGTGACTAAGACCCACAGCCGCCCCCATACGAGCGATGATAACCCGTACTCCGAGGCCCAGTTCAAGACCCTCAAGTACCGGCCGGACTTTCCCGACCGGTTCGGCAGCATCGAAGACGCCCGAAGTTTCTGCCAGGGTTTCTTCCCCTGGTATAACCAAGAGCACCGGCACTCCGGCATCGGCCTGCTGACACCGGAATCTGTCCATTGCGGGCTGGCCCAGGACGTACAAAAGGCCAGAAGCGAGATCCTGCGCATTGCATATGAGGCCCATCCGGAGCGGTTCGTCAAAAGAATCCCTGTCCCGCCCGCCATTCCCGATGCGGTCTGGATCAACAAGCCGAAACCCGTGCCGGTGAGCGAGGAAGCGCTACACTAAATTCGGACATGGAGTGTCCCAAAGTCATTGACAAATTCCGTTGTTGCTTCAACATGTGCTTGCAGCACAAAGCAAATAATTAAATTAACGTACAGGGCCAGTTTTTTCATAATTCCCCTCCTCTTGAATAAAAATTCCCCCCTGAAGAATGTGATGATATAAGAACATGCCTAAATCAGGCAGTAAACGGCAGTTAATACAGAATAATGCTTAATTAATAGCACTAAATTTGAAAAAGTCAATGAGAATTAAAATGACATGGTTCTTTTGGCGAAATAAGAAAGCCCCATCTCTCTACGAGTCATCAACCGAAGAGACAGAGCCTTGGACTACAGGTCTTTTCGACCATGTTATATTTCTTTAATTATGAAACAGGTATGACGTCACCTGAGTTAATCGAAAGTTATGCGGCTCGTTCACATTGACACCGGTGTCAATGTGAATATACGACTGTAGCGACCCGCTGATTTTAGATCACCTCGCCGTAAAGCTTCTCGCACGTCATCCAATTTATATGCATCTTCAAGTGACAAATACGGCGACCATTCGTCGTCCGTCTCCACCAACTCAACGTCAACTTCCGCCACATACTTGCCTTCATTTACCAGTTTTGTGCGTCGTTTTTTCCTCATGTCCGTCTCCTCGTGAAATCGTCTGTCCACACATCGGGGTTAGGCCGATACGCAGTGACAAGGACCGCGGGGCTCTCATGCCCCTTTGGAATACCCCAGACTACGTGTATCGGCTGCCCGTCCCGATCCTTCTGCAATACCAAAACGCATGGACCCTTCGAATAATCCGGATAATCTTCCACCACAAACCCGTCATATACTCCTGCCATTACTTCTCGGGCGGACAGACTGTCTGCCGCCAGTTCATCATAGCCATGCTCTGATATACGGACTGAACCTTCTCGGATAAGTGCGCAAACCGTATTAAACGTCTTGCTCAAATCTGCTCCCTATGTCCAAACGTTCTGTACCACACTGAAGTATAGTTGAGAAGGCTAATTTTTTCAAGAGTTTTGTGCCTGTATGTTTTGTGTCTATAAAAAGTCCATCCACCTTATTATTACATCTCCTTGCGGACCCTGTCGAGGCAGCGGTACTGAAGGGATTCGGCCAGATGCTCGAGGCGGATCTCTTGGTCTCCTGCGAGGTCCGCGATGGTCC
>Ga0100401_1002860_pt1 | contig 13393 bp, 10 predicted proteins | sample CryGeymeta201525_FD_80421 | JGI IMG/M metagenome (GOLD analysis project Ga0100401, IMG submission 80421) | Groundwater microbial communities from Crystal Geyser aquifers in Utah, USA - Crystal Geyser metaG 2015-25 | ecosystem: Environmental > Aquatic > Deep subsurface > Groundwater | place: USA...
CGCGTCCGGCGCCGGGTCCACGATCATCGTGTAGGCGCCGGAACCGTCGATGTAGCGGCAGGGGTTCAGCCCGTACCGCTGCGGCGCGAAGCTGCTGGGGCTGATGGTCAGCACGTCGCCGTCGCTCACGGTGATATGGCCTTCGGCGCGACGCGGCGACAGCCACGTGTCCAGCACCTTCACGCCCGTCACCGGCCGGTGCTCGCCGCCCCGCCCGACGCTCTTCAGGTCGAAGTGGAACTTGGCCCAGGGGTACTGGAGCAGACCCGTGTGGACAGACGCTCCCTCGTCAGTCACAGGCGCGTCGCAGAAGTGGATGGTGGCGCCGTCGAGAACCACGTACATCTCGCCGCTCCACTCGCCATGCCCGGTGAGGTCCAGCTCCGGCGTGAAGGACAAGAACACGTTGTGATCGCTGCCATCGGCACCCGCGATGACGTGGTCGCCACCGCCGCCCCTCCCCCCACAACTGAAGAAGTACCCGCTCGGTAGATACCAGCTCCACAGCGGGCCTGCTCCCCACCACTCTTCCCCCTCCGGCCAGGATGCCTCGTACGACCCGTAGCTGCACGAGACGGCTCGGCGTGTGATGTTCTTCACGGCATAACTGCGGCTCTGACTGGTCGGATACGGCATGTCGTCCTCGATGCCGTTGAACCAGTCCTCGCTCGGGTCGGCCAGACCGTAGTTCTTCACCTCGCGGACGGGGAAGCTGAACTCCAGGTCGACGTCGACGTACTGTACTGGTTGCCGCCGACCGCCTTGCTGGCATCTGAGAGCCACACCTGTTCACCCGTGCCAACGCGCCAGATACTCCATCGTGACGTCCAGCCGTACGAAAGGACGAACAGCCAAGGAGGCGGCGTCAGTGTCTCTTGTGGGTTGCCCTGCTCGTCGTTCCAGCGGAAGTTGCCCAGATAGCACCCGCCAGACCCAGAGACCACCTGGTCAAACTCCCACCAACCGCACCCGGTATCGAGCAGGTACGCGCCGTGGGCAAACACCCCGCCGGCCTGGTCGTAGACCTGCGGATCGCCGTACTGGGCGGCGCGGCTTCAAACCAATCGGGCCCTTCAGGCAACCAGGGGAGCCCGATCACGTTGACCCCCAACATCCCCCAACCGCCCCCCGCCCCGTAGCAGGGGGCACCCATCACGCTTGGCACCCACAGCGACAGCTTGCACCGGAACGTGTGCAGCGCCTTGGAGAGCTGAGGCGAGACGATGCTCGGCATGGTTCAGTCCCCTTCCGTGCGGCGCGTCGGGCGAGGTCGCCGGGGCTACAGCCCGGTGCGCACAACAGAGGGAACCTCGCCTGTCCGTCCGCAAGCCGAAGTTGGTCAACCGAGTGCACCGGACACAAGCCGGCAGCGCAAGTCCGTAGGACTACGGTTCTTTCGCGGAGTCGCACCCAACTCATAGCCGTCCCCCGTCAAGCGGGGGGCTGAACTGCTGAGAACGCCGAGACAGTACATCCGGGCTGCGGAGACGTGTCAAGGGCTTACGGATCTCTGCGGCAGCTCGGCGGTTCAGCATGGCCACCCCAAGGGGGCGACGCCGGCGGAATGCGCCCCGAGCTACGCCTGGCGTGACGGTCGCTCGCGGCACGTGGCGAGGGCGTCCGGGGCATTCCACCCGAATCGATCTGGTCATGGGGAGCGCCTTGGGGCGCTGATTGTGCCGCTCCCGCAACCGCGAAGGCGCGAAGGTCGCGAAGATGAACGTGCAGCGTGACCGCGCGCCAGCCGGCAGCCTCACTCACTCGATGATACTGACCGTCAACCCCTCGAACTCCAGAGCGAAGTCGATGACGCGAAAGCCGGCGTCACGGATCTTGCTCTGGACGTACGCTTTGCCTGCCGGGTCCTTGCAGCAGAACAGCAGGCACCCGCCGCCTCCCGCACCGCACGGCTTCCCGCCCGAGGTGTCGCCTGCCACCAAGTCGAAGAGGCCGTCAACGGTGGCGTTGGTTGTCGACTTGTCGAGGTGCTTCATGCACTCGAACTGGCGCGTGAGCAACGGCCCGAAGTCGTCCCAGCGACTGCCTTCGAGAATCTCCTTGCCGGCGTAGGCTGAGTCCCGGAGAGTGAACAGCGCGTCGACCGTTTCGTGACGCCCGCGCCGGAAGTTGCCCCAAACGTTCTCGTGGATGTTGGACGACAGGCGGCATTCGCCGGTGTAGCAGACCACCAGCCGGGATTCCAGGTCCGCTATCTGGCTCTCCGACAGGTCAACCGGGTGTGTTTGCCAGCCGTCTTCGTTGAACTCGAAGAGGTTGATGCCGCCCACTGCAGAGGCGTATTGATCCTGCTTGCCGCCGATGATGCCCAGGACCTTCTCGATGTCGTAGGCTGAGTCGGCGATCTGTTCCTTCTGCGAACGGGTCTCCAGCTTGGTCTGCTTGACGAGGCTGAGCCACACGACGTTGAGCGTAGCCGACGTGCCCAGTCCGGACCCGGCGGGAATGTCGGTGTGGTAGTTGACGCCGATTCCCTCGGCCGTCTTGGTGTCGCCACCGGTGACCAGCTTCCCGGTGACGTACTTGTCGATGGTTGCGTTCAGGGTGGCACCGCCGAACGGCACGAAGAAGTACTTCACGTCGGTCCAGGCTCCGGCGAAGTCGATACGAACGGGCGCTTTGCTCTCAATAGTCACTGTGTCTCACCTTCCTGTAGCAGTGTGGTTGGGCAGGCTGGAAGCCTGCGGTACGGCGGCACGGGTCACTCACCCGTTCTTTGGAGCGCTTCCGTGTAGTCCAAGGCGCGCCGGAGTCGCTGCAGGCACTCCGCCTTGCCCAACACAACCATCAGCTCGAAAAGCCCGGGACCGAAAGTGCGCCCCGTGACTGCGACGCGAGCTGGGTGGATTATCTTGCCGGCCGAGACCTCTGCCTGTTCGGCCACCTTCCGCACTGTCTCCTCCAGCGACCAGGGCGTAAGCTCAACCCCAGGGTCAAGCGCGGGACCAGGCATCGACTCCAGCGCGCCGATCAGGCGGAGGAGGATACCGGCGGTCTCCGGCTTCGTGAGCCACTTGGACACAGCCTTCGGCTCGTACTGGAAGTCAGCCGTGAAGAAGTACCGGGTCGCGTCGGGAAGCTCAGACAGCAGCTTGATGCGCTCCTGTGTCACTGCGAGTACACGGCGCACTTGGGTTAGCTCTGCCTCAGACAGATTCCCACTGAGGAGCCCAGCTTCCACCAACACGGGTACCGCCAGCTCGGCAAGTGCGTCTACGGACAGCGCGCGGAGGTAGCAGCCGTTCATCCACTCCAACTTCTCGTGATCGAAGACAGCGCCAGCCTTGTTCACGGCGCCGAGGTCGAACCGAGAGATCAGCTCCTCGCGGGTGAAGAGCTCCCCCTCCTCCCCTGCCCCGGCAGACCATCCCAGCAGCGCCAGGAAGTTGGCCATGCAGTCCGGGACGACGCCTCGCTGGCGGAACTCCTCCAGACCGGTCGCGCCGTGGCGCTTGCTGAGTTTGGAGCGGTCAGTGCCCAGCAGCAAGGGAACATGCCCGAACAGCGGCGGCTGGTACCCAAGCGCCTCGTACAGCAGAAGCTGCCGCGGCGTGTTGGAGAGACCGTCCTCGCCACGAATGACGTGGGAGATCTCCATCGTGGCGTCATCGACCACAACGGCAAAGTTGTAGGTGGGGAAGCCATCGGACTTCCGAATCACGAAGTCGTCCAGCAGGGCGTTCTCGAAGGACACCTCGTCGCGAATGAGGTCCGTCCACGACGTGGCACCGGTTTGCGGGGTCCGCAAGCGAAGGGCTGGTTGGCGGCCGTCCGCGCGCAGCGCCTCCTGCTGCGTTACCGTCAAGTCGCGGCAGCGACCGTCGTACTTCGGATCCTGCTTCTGTTTGAGCATCTGCTCGCGCCGCTGCGACAGCTCCTCGGCGGTGCAGAAACACTCGTACGCGACGCCGCTGTCCAGGAGCTTCTGCGCCTGTTCGTCGTACAGGGGTAGCCGCTCGGACTGCCGATAGGGACCGAACGGGCCGCCCTTCTCGGGGCCTTCGTCCCAGTCCAGCCCCAGCCAGCGCAGCCCGGCGAAGATCGTCTCCACTGCTTCGGCAGTTGAGCGAACCTGGTCGGTGTCCTCGATGCGGAGCACGAAGGTGCCGCCGTGCTGCCGGGCGAAGAGGTAGTTGAAGAGCGCGGTTCTGGCCGTTCCCACATGGAACGACCCGGTCGGCGACGGAGCGATTCGGACGCGTACTGCAGAACTCAAAGGACCAACTCCCGGCTGCCCCCAAGGTGTGCACCTTACTTGTTGCGCATGTGCTTCTTCACTTCACGGCGGCGGCCCTGATCGGCCTTCCGCTCATCGTAGCTCCACGGATAGGACTTGCTCTTCCGCGAGTAGAAGCAGGGGTATGAACTGAGCGTCGACGCCACCAAGCGCTTGCTGGTGCGGCGGATGACGTTCAGCTCTGCCCACAGTGTGTGGAAGTCGAATCCCCGGGGCGTGAGAATGAAGAGGTCCGTCATGATGTCGAGCAAGGTGCGCGGCTCCGGCCGCGACCGCTCCTGTTGCGCAAGTTGGTGCAGTTCTGCCAGCCGACTGGCCTCAATGCCGGTGAGCGCATCGAGCTCCGCCTCAATCTGGAACTCGAACACGTTGGTCTCGTCAGTCTTCGTCAGCTTCAGAGTGCTCCCCGAAGGCTGCAGTCGGGACTCGTAGATCCCGCGCAGCCCGGTGAGGAGCCCTGCCGTCAGGTTCACCCAGGCTACATGGTCACGCCCCTGCTCGTCGATAAGCACAACGCGCTGGAGCTTGGGGTTCCCCGGGAAGAACTTCTCGTCCATCTTCCGGACCTTCATGGTTCCGGCGAGGTAGTGATGATAGAGCACCGCGTACCGCAGCTCGTCGCCGCTCTGCTTGTTCTGCGGCACGCGCAGGACCTCGTCTTCTTCCCCGAAGTCCTCCCAGTAAGGGTCTCGCACTTCCGACTTGAGGGCGCCCTCGAGACCCGGATCTTCCAACAGTGCATCAATCAGCTCGTTGCTGATCGTCCGAGCCTCCTGCGCGACCGGCTCGAGCCCGGCGGGGACCTCGGTTGCCTCCGGCGGAACATGCTGCTTAAGCACCCAGAGCCCAGGGCCGGCCAATTGGTACCGTTCGTCACGGCCGAGCCGCGCAGCAAATGCCTGGGCGGCGGGGACGAAGGCGCCGTCCGCCGGGTAGATCTCAAACACCTCCGACAGCGTGGCGACAAGGCTCACTGCGGCGCCGGCTTCCTCCGCCATTTGGAGGATCTGCAGCATGTCCTGCTCTCTCAGCGTCACGGCGGCGCTCTCCGGCACCCTGGCCGCCAGCAGGCTGTCCAGGTCGGCAACCTTGCCGACAGCCGGCCGAGCGCTCGTTGCCAGTTCGCGGCTCTGCTTGAGGAGCTCGGTACGCAATCCTTGGACCAGCGCGCTGTCGCACCACCGAGAAGGGTAGAGAGGCGCAAGCGCGCCGGACTCCAGCAGCTCCCTCAACACGCCGGCCGGGTCGAAGCCCTTGGGGTTCGCCTTCCAGCAGAAGAAGCAGAGAACGCGGAACGGCACCGGCGCGCCGGCGGCGTCAATCACTGCCTTGCAGACCTCGACCGACCGACGTCCCAACGGCTGGCGGCCAACGCCCTCGCGCAGTTCCTGGAACCCCGGTTCCTGGTCCAGGAAATTCTCCATGACAACGAGTTCCTCGTCGCCGGCGGTTACATCGAGGAACCAGTCCTCAGGCGCGAAGTGCTCGGGCAAGACTTCAACGTACTTCTCTCGCGAGCCGAGCAGGTTCCGCACGGCGGGGCCGACCTGCTCTGTGCTTTGCCCCTTCGCCGTGCTCACCACCTGGATGATCCGCTCCACGTGCACCGGCACATTAGCGGCTCGGAGCAAATCGGCGATGGTTCCGTCGACGGTGCGCCCCCTTGCTGGGCGCCGGACGGCGAGGTCCCAATGCCGGTCCTCCGTGAGGACAAGCCGCTCGGACTTCTCCAGGTATTGCCGCCACAAGTCCCCGACCAACCGCGCTCCGTCGAGTGCGGCCTCAGACAGCTCCGCACTGCGCAGCGGCCTCCCCTCGGCGATCAGCGCCTTGACACCCACGTCCTCCAGGTGTGTCTTCGTCAGTTCTGTCAGTTGTTCTGTGGGGATGTTAGATGCCAAAAGCGCACCTCCTGAGAGCGCTCAACGAAAGGGGTGCCTGTCCTGTCACTCACTGCTGAGCCACACCCACGAGATGGTACGGTTCTGCCGCCGTGATCTCCACCGGAAGGAGGTCCCCGGGGCGCAGCCTGTCGGCCCCCAGCCTGTTGGCTGAGAGGACAACGCTGCCGTCCACGTCAGGGGCGTCGCGGAAGGAGCGGCCGCTGCCTTCCCCCGGCGCGGTGACTTCCTCAACCAACACCGGCAAGCTCCGGCCGATCCAGGACCGGTTCTTCTTCAGGGAGATCCCTTGCTGCATGCACAGCAATCGCTCGTACCGCTCTTGGGCCACGGCTGCCGGGACCTGCGTCTCCACCTCAGCGGCGGGTGTCCCGGGCTCCGGCGAAAATGTGAACGCCGCCACATGGTCGAACTCGCAATCACGGACGAAGCCTAGCAGCGTCTCGAATTGCGCGTCGGTCTCGCCGGGATAGCCGACGATGAAGGCTGTACGCAGCGCTGCGTCCGGCATCACGTTCCTGATTCGCTGCAGCAGCCGGCGGTTCGAGTCCTCGGTGCCCGGCCGGCGCATCGCGCGCAGTATGTCGCTGTCCGCATGTTGGAGCGGGAGGTCAATATACTCGCACACGTTGGCATTCTCTGCCACCGCCTGCAGCAACTCATCGCTGACGAAGTTGGGGAACCAGTACAGGAGCCGGAGCCACTCCAGCCCGCTGACGCGGGCGGCGGATTGGATCAGCGCCGCCAGCGAAGGCCTGCCATACTGGTCGATCCCGTACCGCGTCGAGTCCTGCGACAGAAAGACGAGTTCCTTCGCCCCGGCGCCGACCAACCGCTGGCACTCCTCGACAATATCCTCTATCGGTCGGCTGCGGTATGGGCCGCGTACCTGGGGGATAACGCAGAAAGCGCACTGCTGATCGCATCCCTCAGCGATCTTCACGTAGGCAGTCCACCGGGGCGTGCTCACCAGTCGTGGCGTGCGGGAGTCGTAGACCTCCGTGGGGGGCGAGACTGACGCAAACCGTTCACCCCGCAGCGCTGTCTGGACCGCCTCCACGATGCGTTGGCAGTCACCCGTACCGACCAACGCATCCACCTCGGGCACCAGTTCGTGCACGTGCTCGGCGTAGCGCTGGACCATGCAGCCAGTCACCACCAGGGCGCGGCAGGTGCCTCGCCGGCGGTGGGCGGCCATCTCCTTCAGCGTCTCCAGGGACTCCTGATCTGCCTCGCGCAGAAACGTGCACGTGTTGACGATCAGGACTTCGGCTTGGGCGGCGTCCGGAACAATCTCCAGGCCAGCCTGCTGGAGCAGGCCCAGCATTACTTCCGAGTCGACTAAGTTCTTGGAGCAGCCCAGCGAGACCAAGCCACAGGTGGTTTTCGACGGCATGAGACCTGGGTTTCGGGCAACCGACCTCCTGAGCAAGGGCACCGCGGCTCCGGCGATGCGGAGAAGGAGAGTATATCACACCCGGTAAGACCGAGCAATTGGTGTTGGTGGTGAGACCGCGTTCCGTCTCAACGGCTGGTTGCCCCCTGACTGGCCCACTGGCAGGACCGGCATATTCGCCTGCAGGCGGGCGCGTTCCGCGAGGGCAGCAGCAGTTCGCTCACACGACGAGGGCGGCTACCTCGTCGCCCTCGTCGACCTCCATCAGCTTGACGCCACCCGCCGTTCGGCTCCGCGTAGCGATGTTGTCGACTTCGGTCATCAGCGCCATCCCGCCAGCCGTGACAATCAGCACGCGCTGGCCCATGCCTGTCTGAACATGCGCCGCGGCGGCAACCGCGTCGTCTCCGTCCAGCACCTTGAACGTGCGGACTCCCTTGCCGCCGCGGCCCCGCGTGGGGTAATCGTCGGTCCCGACGATCTTTCCGTACCCGTTCTTCGTCACGATCAATGCTGCTTCAGCCATTGGTATTCTCTCCTCCAAGAATGAGTTGAAAGCGCTCCAACTCGTTGGGGACAACACGCGCCCATCTTCCAGACAAGTCTGGACGTCCTACAACAGGGCCTTCATCGGTCGTGGTGCCCACCCAGTAGGCGGGCACCGCCGCGTCTCCGCGGAATGTCGGTTGAGCAGGTTGCCCCGAAACGCAACCCCCGGTCCGCCTCGGTCTGTTCCCCCAATGCTGGGGGTGGGCGTAGTATAGCCACTCCGACCGGGCGAAGTCAACGGCCGGTAGTGGCGCTCGCCGAACGGCCGCCGACCGCTTCGCTCCCGCTCCGCCGAGGCCGTGTCCTACAGGAGCGTCTCGACGAGGTCTAACGCCGCCAGCAAATCGGCGCACTCGGCATCGGGGGCAGGGCCACCGTCGTCAAAGGCCGAGCCGTTGCGCCGGACTCGGATGGCCTTTGCTCCCGCCGCCTGCGCGCCGACCACATCCGGCAGCCAATCCCCAGTGTGCACCAAGCGCCCAACAGGCACGCCGAGCTCGGCCGAAGCGCGTTGGAACAGGTCGCTCCCGAGAGAGCACTTGTAGCAGCGCGCCGATTCGGACGTCACGACATACTCGAACGTCAGCCCGTGATGGGCGAACACGGTCCTCAGGATGTCGTCGTCGATGTCCGACACAATGCAGTGCGGGTACCGCCGGCGCAGTCGCCCGAGAAACTCGCGCGTCTCCGGGAACAGCGGCATCCGGCCGACAACCTCGGCCAGGGCGGCAGCCGCTTCCCCGGCGCACAACTCGACGCCGAAGTCGGGGCACAGCGACTCGAATACCCGGCGGTAGAGGTCCTTGATGGTGAAGAAAGGCGTGACCCCGAAGTCCAGGGAGGCAAGGTGCCGGAATGCCGCCACTAGACCCTCGTCATCCCTCCGCCGGAACGCCGCGCTCTGCGCCCGGCCTAACTGCGGCGCCAGCAACTCCTCGAAGAAAGTCGCGGCGCCGTCGTACCGCACCAGCGTGTCATACACGTCGACGGTGACCGCTACCGCCGCGCCACGGCTACTGAGCGTTGCCATCGCCCGCCGCTTGCTTGAGCTTGGTTTCGAGCTTCGCGCGGCTGAAGCTCACTTCCGAGAACTGGATGACGGACTTGCCGTCCAAGACGACAACCGCCGGCACGCTCTTGTGCCCCAACTTCGTCAGGAGGTCCGCCTTTGCGTCGAGCAGTGAATCGCCGGTCAGCGACTGTTCTTTCCGGAACGTCGCCGCAGCCACAGGCAACTCGACGTGGACGTACACCACCACCGTGTTCCCGGGTAGCCGGGGCTTGAGGCGCTTCTCCACCTCTTGCGCCACCTCTTTGGCGATCTTGCTGAAACTGGCCAGGAAGACGAGTGCCACTGTCTTCCCCGCGTATGCAGACAGCTTTGCGGGCTTGCCGTCCAGCGTGGTCAGTTCGACCGCGGCGAGGCTGTCCCCCACTTGGCACTGGGGGAGCTTCGCGGCGTCCTCAGCGAGCGCGGGCAGCGTTAGGAGCAGTGCGGCTAGCAGACCGGCTGTTCTCATGTGGACCACTTCCTCTCAAGTGCCTCCGAGCGGTTGTCACCAGACGGTCAGGCGGCGATAGCGTTCCGGCAGAGCGGCCTGCACGGACCGCTCCGCGAGCTACTCCACTCAGAAGTCCAGCACAGCTCCCTGGCTGCCGGAGGTGACTTGCTTTGCGTAGCGGCCGAGGTAGCCGTAGTCGATGCGCAGTGGAGGAGCCTGCCATTCAGCCTTGCGGGCCGCAAGTTCCTCAGGGGAGAGCTTCACCTCGAGCTTCCGGTTCCGAATATCCAGGGCGATCAGGTCGCCCTCGCGGAGGAGACCGATGGGCCCACCGGCGGCAGCTTCCGGCGACACGTGTCCAATGCACGCACCAGCGGTGCCACCGGAGAACCGACCATCGGTGATGAGCGCGCACTTGTCGCCAAGGCCCATACCGACGATGTAGGAGGTGGGCGCCAGCATCTCCTGCATGCCGGGACCACCGCGCGGGCCTTCGTGACGGATGACGACGACGTCGCCTGCTTTGACTCGCCCATCCAGGATGCCGCTGCAGGCGTCTTCCTGCGACTCGAAGACGACCGCCGGGCCTTCGTGCTGCATCATCTCGGGACCGACGCCGGCTGTCTTCACGACGGCACCTTCGGGCGCGAGGTTGCCGAAGAGGATGAACAGACCGCCTTCCGGGCTGTACGGATTGTCCAGCGGCCGGATGCATGCGGGGTCGGTGATCTCGGCTCCGGCGATGTTCTCGCCCAGCGTCTTTCCGGTGACGGTTGGGCAGTCCGCGTTGAGCAGACCCGCTACCTTGCCGACTTCCTTCAGGATTGCGCTCACACCGCCGGCGGCGTCTACGTCTTGGACGTGGTAGGGTGACGACGGCGACACCTTGCAGAGGTTCGGGCAGCGGCGCGACAGCTCGTTGATGCGCTCCAGATCATACTGGATGCCCGCTTCGTGCGCGAGCGCCAGCGTGTGGAGGACAGTGTTCGTCGAACCACCCATTGCCATGTCCAGGATCAGCGCGTTGTCGATGCTCTCCTGCGTGACAATATCGCGCGGCTTGAGGTCCTCGGCGACCAAGCCCACGATCCGTCGCCCAGCAGCCTTCCACAGCCCCACCCGCCTCGGGTTGAAGTTGTCCACGCTGCCGGCCAGGATCGTGCCGTTTCCGGGAAGGGCCATGCCGACCGCTTCGCAAAGGCAGTTCATTGAGTTCGCGGTGAACATGCCGGAGCAACTGCCGCACGTCGGACAGCCGCTGCGCTCCAGCTCCGTCAAACGCGCTTCGTCAATGCTCCCAGACTTCAGTTCTGCGACGCCTTTGAACACAGAGATTAGGTCTACCGTCTCGCCGCTGGCCGTCTTCCCAGCGGCCATCGGCCCGCCGCTCACGAAGATCGTCGGGATGTTGCAGCGCACAGCCGCCATCAACATGCCGGGCACGATTTTGTCGCAGTTGGGGATACAGACCAGTCCATCAAAGCAGTGGGCGCGCACCATGGTCTCCACCGAGTCGGCGATGAGTTCGCGACTGGCGAGGGAGTACTTCATCCCCGTATGCCCCATGGCAATGCCGTCGTCCACACCAATGGTGTTGAACTCGAACGGCACGCCGCCTGCTTCGCGGATCGCCTCTTTCACGATCCGCCCGACCTTGTCGAGGTGCACGTGCCCGGGGATGATCTCCACGAACGAGTTGGCCACGCCGATGAACGGCTTGCCGAAGTCCTCCTCCGTCAATCCACAAGCCCGTAGCAGGCTGCGGTGGGGCGCTCGTTCGAAGCCTCTCTTGATGGTGTCGCTGAGCATGGTGTTGTGTGTTCTCCTTGGTTGATGTAGGAAGACCTGTGTGCGCCCCGAAAGCAATCTCGCACTACGCTCTTAGCAGGTCGTTCACTTCGCGCTCTATGCTGTCCGCCGTGAGTCCGTACTTCTTGATCAGCCCCTCGGGCGTGCCGGATTCGGCGTACATATCGTCCAGACCCACGAACCGCATGGGCGCCGGGTGCTGCCGGGCGACGGACATGGCGACGGTGCTACCCAGACCACCGTAGAGCAAATGCTCCTCGGCGACCACAATGCCGTTCGTCTCGCTGGCGGCTGCGGCAACAGCGGCGTCGTCCAGCGGCTTGACGGTGTGCATGTCCAGCACGCGCGTCTCGATGCCCTTTGCCGCCAAGCGGTCAGCAGCGTCCAGCGCCGGCGCCACCAGCAGGCCGTTGGCGATAATCGTCACGTCGCCTCCCTGCCGGAGCTGGTTGGCCTTGCCGATCTCGAAGCTACACGCAGCTTCGTCCGTGTAGACAACCGGCACCTTCGGTCGGCCGACGCGCATGTACACCGGTCCACTATGCGCAGCGATCACCGGCACAGCCTTCCGCGTGATCGGCTCATCCGCCGGGACAATCACACTGAACCCGGGCAGCAGACCGCCGAGGGCGATGTCTTCCACACTCATCTGGGAGACGCCGTCTTCGCCGATGCTGATGCCGCCGTGGCTGCCGACGATCTTGACGTTCAGTTCGGAATAGGCAACGGCCAGGCGAAGCTGGTCAAACGCCTTGCACATCACGAAGCAGGCGAAGCTGGAGCAGAACGGAATCTTGCCGCACGTCGCGAGCCCGGCAGCCAGCCCCACCATGTTGGCTTCGGCGATGCCAACATTGAAGAAGCGATCCGGGAACTCGGCGGCGAAGTACTTGGCCATGGTGGACTTCGACAGGTCGGCATCCAGCACGACAATGTCTGGGTTCGTCCTGCCGACCTCCGCCAGCGTCTGCCCGTAGGCTTCTCGGGTCGAGTTTCCCTGCTGAAGTTTCATGCTCTGTCTCCGGGTGTCCAGAGGCGCGGCAACGACTCTTCCACCACTGAGATACGGAGTTCACGGAGCGTTCGTCAAGCCCCAATGCCGTTCCCCGTGCGCTCCGTGTCTCAGTGGTGCAATGGTCCGTTGCTCTCAAGCCAGTTCGGCTAACGCCTGCTCGCATTGCTCGGGCGTTGGCGCCTTGCCATGGAATTCGTTGTCATTCTCCATGAATGACACGCCCTTGCCCTTGATCGTGTGCGCCACGATGGCTTGCGGCTTGCCAGTCACTTCCTTGGTAGCCTCCAGTGCCTCGACGATGGCCGCCATGTCATGACCATCGATTTCGCTTGTCTCGAAGCCGAAGGCGCGGAGCTTGTCCGCCAATGGCGCGAGGCTCAGGATGTCGGCGGTGGGGCCGTCAAGTTGGAACCCGTTGCAGTCCACGATCAAGGTCAGGTTGTCCAGCTTGTGCTGCGCCGCAAAGAGCGCCGCCTCCCAGATCTGGCCTTCCTGTGCCTCGCCATCGCCGATGATGACGTACGTGCGGTACGCGGCGCCGTCGAGCTTGCCAGCCAGCGCAATGCCGGCGGCGACGGACAGCCCTTGCCCCAGCGAGCCGGTCGAAGCCTCCAGCAACGGCAATTCCTTCCTGGCCGGATGACCCTGCAACGGGCTGCCGAGCTTCCGCAGCGTCGCCAGCAGCGCCGGGTCAATGTAGCCCGCTTCGGCCAGAGCGGCATACTGCGCCGGCACGCCGTGCCCCTTGCTCAGTACGAAGCGGTCTCGATCCGGCCAGTCAGGTCGGGCAACGTCGTGAGTCATCACGCGGAAGTACAGCGCCGTGACCAAGTCTGTCAGTGACAGCGACCCTCCCGGATGCCCCGAACCGGCTTCGGTCAGCATGGCGACTATGTGGCGGCGAAGCTTCTTCGCCATGTCTTTCAGTTCGTCGACGGACATCTTCGGCCCGGTGGGCGCCATTGC
>Ga0100401_1002866_pt1 | contig 13370 bp, 12 predicted proteins | sample CryGeymeta201525_FD_80421 | JGI IMG/M metagenome (GOLD analysis project Ga0100401, IMG submission 80421) | Groundwater microbial communities from Crystal Geyser aquifers in Utah, USA - Crystal Geyser metaG 2015-25 | ecosystem: Environmental > Aquatic > Deep subsurface > Groundwater | place: USA...
ACCGACCCGGAGGTCATCGCCACGCTCACGCCCGCGCGCATCGCTGCCGCCCGCAGGAAATCAACCGGCCGCGACCGCGCCGCCTGAGTGCTGTCAAGGTGGCCGCGTTTACCCCGCTTACGATCGATCGTTTGGTGCATCACTCGATCATGCTGGAGTTTGATGGGGTGAGCCAGCGTGTGAAGAAGGCTGGAGAAAGCGCGCGGAAACCGATCGGCAGTTAGCCCCCGGTCCGGCGCCCGCAGCCGTGTTGGTTCCGGTCGTTGCCCTGGCCCGGCTACGCTGGTCCCGGGCACTCCCTCCACCAACACGGCTGCGGTTTGGCGTCGTCCTTGTTTACCCGGTGGAGCCCGATTCCAGAGCCCGCCGCGTGGGTAATTTTAATTGTCGCTGGACAGGAGGTGACGGGCCATGGGCGGAAACGCGTGGATTGGTCGCGTAAAAGGCTTCGGCTCACGCGATCATTTTCGTGAGGAAGTCGACGATGATCTACGGGTATGTGCTCCAGTCTGAGGCTGATTTGAGTCTATACATTGGCATCAACTTCGATTTTGAACCGTTCGGCCACCTGCGACGCGGCGGTTTTCCACCACACTCCAGTCGCGGCCGATGTTGTCCGTCTTTGAATCGTTTGTTGGCGCGTAGAAACATCGACTGGCGTGGAAAATCACTCGGTCAGGTCGGGCCCGGCCATGGGGAGGGTTCTCTGCCGCAGCTGTTTTTCGAGGCCCGATGTCGTCAACTCAAGGGTTTCAGTGCCTCAGACGAGACCTTTACGAAGCGCCTTTGAGACCGCTTCCGTTTGGGTGCGCACGTGGAGTTTCCGGTAGACGCTACGCAAGTGCATGTCGACGGTGTGCTGGGAGATGTCGAGTTGGTCGGCGATTTCCTTTTTGATGAAGCCTTTGACCATGGCGCGGAGGACTTCCTCTTCGCGAGCGGTAAGGGGCTCGGTTTCCTCGACGGGTCCAAGTTTTGAGAAGCCTTCGAGAATCATCTTGGCGACTTCGCTGCTGAGAGCGGCGGTTCCGTTGATCACGTTGCGAATGCCGTCGATGATGTCGTCGGGCTCGGATGTTTTGAGCAGGTAACCGGATGCACCATTACAGATGGCGCGGTAGACACGCTCGCGATCATCGAACGACGTGAGCACAATGATCTTCTGATCAGGGAGCAGGGCCTTGACTTCGCGCAGCATCTGGAGCCCGTCTTTGCCGGGGAGACCAAGGTCGAAGAGCATGACATCGGGAAGGATCTTGGCCGAGTAGGCGAGCTCTGAGAGGAGCTCGTCTGGATGGGAGAAAGCCTTCTCTACTCCCATGTCATCCTCGCTGTCGATCAAGCGGCAGAGCTGCTTGGCGAACTGGGCGTGGTCTTCAAGAATCCAGATCTTAGTTTGGGTATTGGTCTCGGTTTCGCTCATGCTGCTTCTTTGTTTGCCATAAGAGTGGCTCGTTTTATGGCAAGACGCAAGACTGTCCCCTGGCCAGGCTCAGATTCGACCTGGAGGAGACCGTCGAGCACTTCGGCCCGGGCGGTCAGTTTGCGGCCAATGACGGGCTTGTTTTCCGCGTCGCGGTTGAGGCCCACGCCGTTATCGCGGACTTCCATGACCAAACGGTCCTGGGAGTCGAAGATTCGTACATCCACCTCGGTGGCCTGGGAGTGTTTGAGTATATTGTGGAGGGCTTCTTTGTAGAAAAGGAACAGGTGGCGTTTCGCGTCCATGGTCATCTTTGCTGCAGTGCGATTGGAGCGGCAAACGACGTTGTATTGGACATCCCTGAGGAGGCGAGAGGCGGTATCTTGCATCCTCTGGACAAAATCACCGATGGAGTCTTTTCTTTGTTCGAGTAGCCAGACGATATCACGCATGGCGAGCGAGCTTTCTCGGGCAATGACCTCCATTTCATCGAGGTCTTGCGCGATGACATCCGGACCGTGCAGTCGTTGGAGGTCGCGTTTAGCGGCCCTTGCGATGAGTGATATGCTGCCCAAGTTGCTGCCGATATCGTCATGGAGGTCGGAAGCGATCCGCTTACGTAGCGAGTCGATTTGGTTCCGGGAGACGAGTCGCCGACGTTCGACGATGGCGACAGGGATGAGGAAGGTCAGTCCGATCGCGATGGATGCGCCCCAGGTGGCGTTGAGTTCACTCTCGCTCGCCATCGAAGTCCGGACGGGGATGAGGCTCATTTGTTCGCTTTCGATTGCTGCGCGCTCGTTGAGCTGTCTCAGCCACTGATCGATTGGGAAGATCTGAAGACCATTTGATCGTCCGTCTGTCAGTTCAGGCGAGTCAGTCCTTTCGGTGCCATTGGCGCGGATGATGACCGGGCGGTCTGTGGCAAGATTCCGGCCTTGAGACCAGATTTCGATTTCGGAGAGGGCTTGAATCTGGCGAGGTCCGAGGGGGAAGGCACTTTCTGAATGGAGGATCAGGTAGCGTCCAATCTGCCCGTGGAAAGCTTGCATTTGAGGGCTGCTCGCTTCTCCACCGCTGAGAGTAGCATGGGCGCGATCCGGATTGAAATGGGGCTCATCACTGATCGAGATTGACATTTTTTCCGGGACGACACCCGGCCCGCCGAGTTCAGGGAGAAGGTAGGGAAACACGATGACGCGATCGATGGCTTCACTTTGTCCAAGGTCGATCACCCATTCGACTTGCTGGTCATTGGCGGGGACCTCGAGATAAAATCCTCTGGAATTCATCCATGCGCCCCCTTCCCACGGGCCCAATGGGGTTCGTCCGTCGTTGATACATTCCGGGCTCCATTCATTCGAGCCATTCATTGAGTGCGTTGCTGTGACCGTTGCTCCGAATGAAACCGGTTCTCCACCTGAAATGACGATCATCTCCGAGAGGGCTGCGATGTGATGAAGACCGTGACGGTGACCTTGTTGCAAGGAGAGTCTGACGTAGCGAGCGTCGACATCGCGGGCGTAGATGCGAAGAGGGAAACCGCTATCACCATTGGCGGCCATTTCGCGCTGCTCGAAGACGAGTTCGGAGTCTTCGAACTCTGGGGTGCGTGAAGTCTCCAGCTTGAATCGGAATGGGAAGAGACGGCTGTTGAAGCTGAGCTGCTCCTGGGCAGGGATGAGGTAAATGTCACTCAATGGGTAGACTCCTCCCAAATCGAGGGTGATGGAGGGAGCCGTGACGTCAGCTTCGATCCAACCCGCACGCCAGCCGAGAGCCTCTTTCAGAGGGCGAGGCGAATAGGCGGAGAGACCGCGAAGGCGGCTCTGGAGCCAATCGATTCGGTCTTCGACTTGGACGAGTTCAGGATTGAAGAGCCGTGCGACACGGCCGATCGGGTTGCTCGACTGAGCTGATTCTGCGGCTGGGGCCGATTCCGCGAGGAAAACGGGCAGAGTCAAATTCAGGGCGAGCAGCATTACCCTGGGACGGGATAGAGCGCTCATAGGTGGTTGGGGACAGCACAGAGGTTCTTAACATCCTCAAGCATTCAGGCGAGCATTTTTATTTGAACGGATTGATTGTTCAGATGTCACCAATCCTCTGGGTGGGGCTCAGATGTTCGTAAATCTTCTTATTTTTAAGGGATTTCCGCAAGCTTGGCACTTTTTTGATTCCCGATAATCCTTAGGGGAAATGATTTTTTTTTGCATGATCACCGGTATTCCACGGGCTCCGCATGCAACTGGCGCTCAATCTTGCCGATCTCCTTGTCGATGACTTTCGATGTTATTGGGCGACTGGGCTCAATCTGATCATGATTCAGTTCGCATTCATGGTGATCGGTTTGTCCCCGGCCAAGGCGCGGTGAATGTTCTGGTGCTGGCACCCGGCCATCAGGCACCTCCCGGGTAGGCAGGCAGACGAGGTGGTGGATGAGCCTCCGGACACCGACGGCGAGTGGTTTGGCTACCTCATTTTCGTAAAGGGCAAGACCATCACAGACCCGGCGGTGTGCGCCACTTAGAATGGGATGTCGTCGCCGTCGTCGGGTTCGTTGTCGAATTGTTCGTCGAATGATGAGCTGGCGGCAGGGGCTTGCTGGTCTGGGCCTGCACCACCTTCGCTTTTGCTGAGTTTCCAAGCGACGAGGTTGACGTAGAAGCGCTCTTTGTATTCGTTGCCGCGGATGTCGAAAGTGACGGAGATTTCATCGCCGATGGAAAGACCATCGAGGATGGCGGTCTTGTCCTTGACGCACTCGAATTTGATCATCTGAGGGTAGTTTCCGTCCTTCACTTCAATGACGAATTCACGTTTGGTGAAGCCACTGGCGAAAGTTTGGAGATCCATGAGATGCTTGAGCGTGCCGGTGAGTTCGAAGTTGTTGGCCATGGTTTGTTGTCGATGTTGTTAGTTTGAGCGATAGCGGCGGACTTCGAATGCTTCGTGAGCTTCGAGGACTTCGGCGGGGCCGAAGAGATGCTCGTATTCGGGGAAGCGGGTGTCGCCGGGGTAGGATTGAAAGATATGGGAGACGAGAAGTTCGTCGAGCTGGGAGAGGAAGGATTGGTAGATTTCGGAGCCACCGATGATGAAGACTTCGCCTTCAATTCCAAGTTTGACGATGGCTTCGGGGCTGTGGATGACTTCGACGCCCTCCGCGGACCATGCGCTGTCGCGGGTGATGACGATGTTGCGTCGCTTGGGTAGCGGTCGGCCGATGGACTCGTACGTTTTCCGCCCCATGAGGACCGGGTGGCCGCTGGTAGTGCGTTTGAAGAAGGCGAGGTCCGCGGGCAGATGCCAGGGAAGGGTGCCATCGCGACCGATGATGCGGTCGGGTGTCATGGCGACGATGGCGGTGAGTTTCATGAGGGAGAGGCTCGAAGGATCACACCGAAACGGATGCCTTGATGTGAGGGTGGGGGTCGTAGTCTTCGAGCTGGAAGTGATCGATGGCGAAAGCGTAGAGATCGGTGACGGAAGGGTCGATCTTCATTGTTGGCAGCGAGCGCGGGGTGCGGCTGAGCTGTTCTTTGGCCTGATCGATGTGGTTGTTGTAGAGGTGGAGGTCGCCAAAGGTGTGGACGAACTCGCGGGCTTCGTAGCCGCAGACTTGGGCGAGCATCTGGGTGAGCAGGGCGTAGGAGGCAATGTTGAAGGGGACGCCGAGGAAGATGTCGGCAGAGCGTTGATAGAGTTGGCAGGAGAGTCCGGGTTTTTCCGAGTCTGGTTCGTGGACGAAGAACTGGAAGAGGCAGTGGCAGGGCGGGAGGGCCATGCGGGAAATTTCGCCGGGGTTCCAGGCGATGACCAGGTGGCGGCGGGAATGCGGGTCGCCTTTTAATCCGTGAAGAAGCTCGGCGATCTGGTCGATGTGGCGGCCGTCGGGTGTGGGGAAGGAGCGCCATTGGCGGCCGTAAACGGGGCCGAGGTCGCCGTTTTCATCGGCCCATTCGTCCCAGATGCGGACTCCGTTTTCCTTGAGGTAGGCGATGTTTGTGTCGCCTTTGAGGAACCAGAGGAGCTCGTGGATGATCGAGCGGAGATGGAGTTTTTTCGTGGTCAGGCAGGGGAAGCCCTCGCGCAGGTCGTAGCGGACCTGGCGTCCGAAGACGGCGCGGGTGCCGGTGCCGGTGCGATCGGCGCGTTCTTCGCCGGTCTCGAGGACGTCACGGAGCAGATCCAAGTACTGGCGCATGGGCAGAATTGTGACTTGATGGGAGGAACGGGCAAGCCGACTTCGAAAAAAGTGAGACGATTTTTGAATTCTACGTGATTACGGGGTGGCGGAATAGGCCGAGTTGGATATCTTCCGGATGTCAGCGCGAGGTAAGCACTCCCCCCAAGCTTCTCGATCTGACCGTCTCGCTGGAATGGCAATTCCGCGAAATGAACATTCCCCCCAAACTGCAAGTCCCCGGACGCTGGTATCCCCCACCGACGTCCGGGGATTTTTGTGTTTCGGGGAGGAGTCGGCTGGGGCTTCGACGGTGGCTGCAAGCCGCCCGCTCCCCGCTGATCACTCGACGGTGACGGACTTGGCGAGATTGCGCGGTTGGTCGATTTCGCAGCCGCGGGCGCGGGCGATTTGGTAGGCGAGCAATTGAAGGGCGACGGCGGTAGGAATCGTCGCGACGAGGGGATGGCAGGCGGGGACCTCGATGATGTCATCCATGAATTCGGCGGCTTCCTTGTCGCCCTCGGTGATGACTCCAAGGATGCGGGCTCCGCGGGCGCGGCATTCCTCGATGTTACCCAGGGTCTTGTCCTTGCCGGCGATGTCATTGGCCAAGGCGATGATCGGGGTGCCTTCCTGAAGGAGGGCGATCGGGCCGTGCTTGAGTTCAGCGGCGTGGTAGCCCTCGGCATGGATGTAGGAGATTTCCTTGAGCTTGAGGGCGCCTTCGAGGGCGACGGGATAGAGATAGCCGCGACCGATGAAGAAGGCGTGTTCGTTTTCGGCGTAGCGTCCGGCGATCTCGGCGATCTTGTCGCTTTGCTTGATCGTTTGGGCGACGAGTTCGGGGATGCGTTCGATTTCGCGGGCGAGCTTGATGCCTTCATCGCGGGAGAAACGACGTCCGCGTCCGAGCTTGAGGGCCATCATGAGCATGACGGCGACCTGGCAGGTGAAGGCTTTCGTCGATGCGACGGAAATCTCCGGTCCGGCGTGGAGGTAGACGCCGCGTCCTGTTTCGCGAGCGATGGTTGAGCCGACGACGTTGCAGAGGCCCATGACGAAGGCACCTTTTTGGTTGGCTTCGCGGACGGCGGCGAGGGTGTCGGCAGTTTCGCCGGATTGGGAAATGGCGACGACGAGATCGGAGCGGCTGATGATCGGATTGCGGTAACGGAATTCGGCGGCCTGTTGGACTTCGGCGTGGATGTCGGCGAGGTCTTCGAAGGCATACTCACCGACGAGGCCGGCGTGGAGTGATGTGCCGCAGCCGAGGAAAACGACGCGCTGGATTTCCGAGAGGTCGCGGGCGGAGGTTCCCATACCGGAGAGGACCGAGGTGCCGAGGTTGAAATCGAGGCGGCCACGAATGGCGTTGGCGAGTGACTCCGGCTGCTCGTGGATTTCCTTGAGCATGAAGTGTTCGTAGCCGCCTTTTTCAGCGGCTTCCGAATCGAAGCCGAGCTCAGCGACTTCGCGAGTGACGGGAACTTGGTGGAGGTCGCGGATTTCGACGTCGTTTGCGGTGATAACGGCGATGTCGTTGTCCTCAAGGTAGATGACCTGGCGGGTGTGGGAGATGATTGCGGAGGCATCCGAAGCGACGATGGTTTCCCCATCTCCAACGCCGATGACGATCGGGCTACCGCGGCGGGCGGTGATGATTTTTTCTGGCTCTCTGGCGGAGATGACGGCGATGCCGAAAGTGCCCTCGACTTGGTGTAGTGAATCGCAAACGGCTTGGAAGAGATCGCCTTTGTCGTTTTCTCCAATGAGGTGAGAGAGGACTTCGGTGTCGGTCTCTGAATAGAATTGATGGCCTTTGCTTTCCAATCGGGCGCGGAGCGCGCGGTAGTTTTCGATGATGCCGTTGTGGACGAGGGCGATGCCGCCGGATTGGTCGAGGTGCGGGTGGGCGTTGACCTCTGTTGGCGGTCCGTGGGTGGCCCAGCGGGTGTGGGCAATGCCGGTGGAGGACGTGTGGAAACGTTCCGCTGGCCAATCGGCTCGTGCTTTTTCTTGAAGCGACGCGACTTTGCCGGGGGATTTGGCAACGATGATTTTATCACCCTCGATGATCGCGAGACCAGCGGAGTCGTAGCCGCGATATTCAAGACGTTTGAGCCCGCTAATGAGAATGGAGGAGGCGGGTGATTTTCCGATGTATCCGACGATGCCACACATGAGATTGAGAAATGGGGGATCTGTTAGGACTCGTGGAGATCGTGTTGGACGATCTCGCCCGGACGGGTCGAGGTGTTGGGGAAAAGCTTTCTTCCGGGGTAGATGGAAGTGTTGATGCCGGTATGGACGCCGTTACCGATGATGGCTCCGAGCTTGCGGCGTCCGGTGTCGACGAGGGCACCGTTGATCATGCTGCGATGGTTTTTCCCGTCGTGACGAAGGTTCGAGGTCATGGTGCCGGCACCGAGGTTGACCTTGGTGCCAAGCACGGAGTCGCCGACGTAAGAGAGATGTCCGACGTTGGTGTTCGAGCGGATGATGGAGTTCTTGATCTCGACGGATTGTCCGATGTGGCAGTTGTCGCCGATCGAGGTATTGCCGCGGAGGTAACAGTTCGGGCCGATCTTGCAGTTCTCTCCGATGATGACGTTTCCTTCGATGTAAACGCCGGGAAGGATGCGGGTTCCTTTTCCGATTTGAGCGAATCCATCGATGACGGCGAGAGGGTGGATGTCGCCCTCGATGTGCTTCTTTACCAGAGAATCGAAATCGGTGGGGAGCGCGGCGAGGTAAAGTTCATTGGCTCGGAGCAGATCCCATTCGTGGATGATGAGGAAGGATCCGGCTGCTTTGAGGGTGTTTTCTTTGGATGGGAAATCACCAGTCCACGCGAGAGGAGTTTGCCGCTCGTCGATAAGGGTTCGGTTGCCATTGGACGACAGCTCGGTGAGGTCCGCTGCGGTCAGCCATGCGTGGGGATGAAACTTGAGTCCCGCTGTGGCGAGTCGCGAGTGATGCTCCGAAAGGCTGATATTGCCGATGGGGAAGTCTTCGATGTTCTGATCCTGGAAAAGTGGCATGAGTGGGCTCTGTTAGGCTGGGACTCCGATGTCCTGTTGGACGGCATGGCGGAACTTTTCGATCCACAGGTCGACGGTGCTGGCATCGCGGTGCTCGACGAGGATGCGGATCTTGTTTTCCGTGCCGGAGTAGCGGATCAACTGGCGGCCTGAGGTGCCGAAAGATTCATCGGCTTCCGCCATGAGCTTCTGGAGACCGGGAAGTTCATCGAGCGGGGGCTTTGAGTTGATCTTGAGATTGAGGAGCTGCTGGGGGAATTCGTCCATGCAGGCGGCGAGCTCGGCGAGGCTGGCACCCTTGCGCTTCATCATGCCGAGCACTTGGAGGGCGGAAAGGATACCGTCGCCCGTGGTGGCGTGATCGGCGAAGATGAGGTGCCCGGAGTTTTCGCCACCGAAGGAGTAGCCGTGTTTGCGCAGTGCTTCGAGGACGTGGCGGTCGCCGACCTGAGTGGTGATGACTTTGATCCCCTCGCGTCCCATCGCTTGGTGGAGTCCAAGGTTGCTCATCACGGTGGCGGCGATCGTGTTGCCGCTAAGGCGATCCTGATCCTTTAGCGCGAGCGCACAGAGAGCGATGACGCGGTCACCGGAAATCGGGGTACCTGTGGCGTCGGAGAAAATGACACGGTCGGCATCGCCGTCGAAGGAGATCCCCATGTCGGCTTGATGCTTGCGGACGAGTTCGCCGGCTGTTTCGGGATAAAGGGCACCGCATTGATCATTGATATTGATGCCGTTGGGTTCGCATCCGGCTTTGATGACCGTGGCCCCGAGTTCTTCGAAAATGAGCGGTGCGATGAAGTAGGCAGCACCGTGGCCGCAATCGACGACGATCTTCAGTCCGTGGAGTGAAATGTTGTCGGCGGTCTGCTTGGCATACTCGATGTAGCGCCCGCGCGCATCGTCGATTCGTTTGGCCTTTCCGATGCTCTCGGGAGACATGCCCGGAGTCTCTGGGCAGTCGCCGACGATGTGGCTTTCGATGAGCGCTTCAAGGTCGTCGGAAAGCTTGTGGCCCGTGGGTCCGAAGATTTTCAGCCCGTTGTCCTCGTAAGGGTTATGCGAAGCGGTGAGCATGATGCCCGCGGCACATCCCATGGATTTGGTGAGGTGGGCGATGGCGGGGGTTGGTAGAGGGCCGGGAAGAAGGACGTCCATGCCCATGGAAACGAGTCCGGAGGTTAGGGCAGTTTCGAGCATGTAGCCGGAAATGCGGGTGTCCTTTCCGATGACGACGCGGTTTCGGCAAGGGTCCGCTGAGCGGAGGACCTGGGCTACAGCTTTCCCGGCGCGAAGGGCGACTTCCGGGGTGATGGGGTATTGATTGGCGCGACCGCGGATGCCGTCGGTTCCGAAAAGTTTCATGGATTAAATAGGATTCGGCGGAGCGCCGTGAACATGTCAGGAAACATTGTTCAGAAAAAAATGAACAATCAAGGGCGAATCAGGCTGTCGGTGGAGCGAATGAGAGGCGAATTGTTTGGATTTCCTCGGTTTTCTCTAGCTGGTTGTGCGCTGTAGCGGATGCGTTTGAGGCATTGTCAGACGGCCCTAAGGGTGGGAAAGTCCGCAGCATGCAGCGTGTGGCGGTGATTAATGTCGTGGGGCTCTCGAAGTCGCTTTTGGGCGATGCGATGCCTCGGCTCACGAAGTTTGCCGAGCAGGCGGGGCTTCAATCCTTTCCGCCGACATTTCCGGCGGTGACGTGCACGGCCCAGTCGTCGATGTTGACGGGGAAGGGGCCATCGGAGCACGGGATCGTGGCCAATGGCTGGTATGATCGCGAGAGTGCCGAGGTGAGATTCTGGAAGCAGAGTAACCATTTGGTGCATGGCCCCAAGGTTTGGGATGAGCTTCGAGAAAAGGTTCCGGGCTTCACCTGCGCGAAGTTGTTCTGGTGGTACAACATGTATTCGACCGCCGATTTTTCGATGACGCCGAGACCGCTTTACCCGGCCGATGGGCGAAAGGTTTTCGACATTCACACGCATCCGATGGGATGGCGAGAGGAGGTCAAGGCGGCGCTGGGTGACTTCCCGTTTCCAAGTTTTTGGGGACCGGGGGCAGGGATTGATTGTTCGAAGTGGATCGCGGATGCGGCGAAGTGGACCGACGAAAAAGAGTCGCCGACCCTCAGTCTGGTTTATCTTCCTCATCTCGATTATGGCCTCCAGAAATATGGCCCGGGCGCTCCGGAAATGGACCTGGAGCTGGCGGCGATCGATGACGTGGTGGGCGATCTGATGGACTATTATGAGTCTCGTGATGTGAAGGTGCTCGTGCTCAGCGAGTATGGGATTTCATCCGTGAGGAAGCCGGTTCACCTCAATCGGATCTTTCGTGAGGAAGGCTGGTTGACGATCAAGGATGAACTCGGGAGTGATACGCTCGATGCAGGTAGTTCCGAGGTCTTTGCGGTCGCGGATCATCAGATCGCTCACGTCTATGCACAGCGGGGTGCGACTCCGGAGCTTAGGGCGTTTTTGGAAGGCATTGATGGGGTCGCGGAAGTTCGTGAATCGATCCATGAGGAAAGGAGCGGGGACTTTGTCGTCGTGGCCGAGCCGGACGCCTGGTTTACTTACTACTATTGGCTGGAGGATGCCCGTGCGCCGGACTTTGCGAGGTGTGTGGATATCCACCGGAAGCCGGGCTATGATCCGGTGGAGTTGTTCCTTGATCCGGCCATCCGGTGCCCGAAGTGGAAGATCGGGAAGTTCCTGATGAAGAAGAGACTCGGATTCCGTGCCTTGCTTGATGTGATCCCGCTCGATGCCGGGCTTGTTAGGGGTTCACACGGACGTGATGAGGTCGAAGAAGGTGAGCAAGCGGTGATGATAGGAGCCGGAGGGAAAGTTAATCAAGCCGAGGATGTTTATGGCGAGATAATCCGGGCGGTGATGGGTTAACCCCAATGCCTTTAGGGAAAGATTTTTTAGAAAGTCATAAGAAATTTTAACTTGTACTGGGCGGACCTCGGTGAGGGGGGCAGTTCACGACGAATTCCGACGAATTCGCTCGATTTGGAGATCTTATAAAGATTTGTAACAAGCTAATCCTGTGATTGTTCCAGTGGGTTTAGCTACTGTTTGCCTGGCACCTTATACGTGCGTACGTGCGGGCGAGGACATGGGCGAGGCCGCAGAAGGAGCCACGCCAATAAGGGAACTCCGCGCTGGTGCAGCGGGCGCAGGGGGAGGCGATGAAGCCGAACATTGAAGAAGAGAAGAACGAAAATGCCGAGCGGGGGGAATGGCGAAGTATGGAATGTTTGCCGGGGAGCGGCGACTTCAGTCGCACAGTAGGCTAATGGCGGCAAACCTTCGTGGGAGAACCGGCTTGGAGGCTCGGGACACGCACTGTCCACTGGGATGGCAAATCGCTGCTCCCTTGGCTCACGCTTCGGAACTGCTGGAACCTGACGTCAGCACCCAGAAAGCACAGCCAAGCTCATTGGGCCTTTCCTATTTTATCTACCCTACCCCGGAGCGTAGATCCCGGGCCGACCAGACCGTTCCGGCCAGCTCTGCCAGCGCTCCACGGGGCTTTCTGGCTCCATTCACGCGGCGAGAACCAAATCGTTCGCGACAACCTCGGAAAACATCATCAACGAAATCTCGACCACCAATTGCTACCCCATCCGTGAAGTATCTCACTCGATGGCGGATCACTTTCGAAATCGCCAGATCACTTCCCCGGTTTTCCATCGCCGCAAGCTCGGCTTCCACTCGCTGAGGTTTCATCCCCTTGCGCTTCACCTCGCCATCAATTTTCACCTCCGCAGCTGCTCCTAACAGCAGCGCACGATACTCCTTGGCCAGACCTCCTTGGGCCCATGCCTGCGCCGTGCCTTCGTGATCGTCCCCAAGTTTGAGAGCCCGCACCAAACCACCACGGGCCCGCTTTCCACCCGCCACCGCCTCGGCATAAGCACCCCATCGATAGTCCGCCGGATCTTCGCAAATGCCAGCACGCACCGGATTCAAATCGATGTAAGCTGCGATTGTCCGAGATGCCACCCCGCTTTCCACCATCACGCTTTTGAAGCGCTGCTCCCACAGCCGCCCCGTCCGATCGTGCGCCTTGTTGAACCAGTGACTGAAGCGCTGCAAAAGCACCTTCATGAACTCGCTCAGATCGTGCATCCGGTAGGAGTAAGATTTCTTTAAAGCGAGCTCCGCCATCTTGTTGCCACGCTTCCTCAGGTCCACCAACTCTTCGGCCACCGCCGCAACGCGTCCCTTCGAATAAAGCGCCCGAAGTCGATCTAACAGCACCTCATCCGCCAAGCCCTCTTCCGGCATCGGCGGCACCTCCAGCAGGATGTGGAAGTGATTGGACATCACGCAGTAGGTGAGGATCCGGCAGCCCGTGAAATTCTCCGCCATGCGCATGAACATCCGGAATTTCTCCTTTTCCTCCGGCCCAAAGGCGAAACGCCGATCCACCACCCGGGAAATCACATGATAGACGCTCGGTTTGTCCGCCGAGTCCTTCCACGGGCTGATCCATCTCTTCTGCGCCATGACGGAGGGGAGCTTGATCGCATGAGAAACCGGCGTCAAAGGAATTCTGATAAAAGGTGTGTCCGTTCATAAGAGGGCCGCAAGGTGATGCTCGTCTGGGACAAGGCCTGCATCGACTACCATCACTGGCACAAACTCAAGCACACCTACGGCATCTATTTCGTCACGCTCGAGAAATCCAATAGCGC
>Ga0100401_1002867_pt1 | contig 13370 bp, 10 predicted proteins | sample CryGeymeta201525_FD_80421 | JGI IMG/M metagenome (GOLD analysis project Ga0100401, IMG submission 80421) | Groundwater microbial communities from Crystal Geyser aquifers in Utah, USA - Crystal Geyser metaG 2015-25 | ecosystem: Environmental > Aquatic > Deep subsurface > Groundwater | place: USA...
CACAACTGGCTACATTGTGAGAACAATGATTATCTTGTTGAATATCAATAAATCAAAGATACATTTTGAAAGCAAATCACAACTAGAGCATTCGCCGTTCGCTTTCCTTATAGGTTGAATATCAATAAATCAAAGATACATTTTGAAAGCAAATCACAACTGAAAATTATTCGATAGGCGGTGGATTATCGTTGAATATCAATAAATCAAAGATACATTTTGAAAGCAAATCACAACTTCACAACCACTTGTGCTTTCACACGAAGTGTTGAATATCAATAAATCAAAGATACATTTTGAAAGCAAATCACAACTAATAGTGTGTTGCAGATGTGGTAATACGCGTTGAATATCAATAAATCAAAGATACATTTTGAAAGCAAATCACAACACTGTTGTAGGGAGAAACGAACAGTTAAAAGTTGAATATCAATAAATCAAAGATACATTTTGAAAGCAAATCACAACTTGAAACTGCAAGTTTCGGGTAATTTGTCGGTTGAATATCAATAAATCAAAGATACATTTTGAAAGCAAATCACAACACATCTATGAAAGTCTGCTCCGGCGAAGCTGTTGAATATCAATAAATCAAAGATACATTTTGAAAGCAAATCACAACTTACCTATTCACGTGTAGCCATCACACACGGTTGAATATCAATAAATCAAAGATACATTTTGAAAGCAAATCACAACGTCTGTTGTGAGGGTTCTGTTGTTATTTTGTTGAATATCAATAAATCAAAGATACATTTTGAAAGCAAATCACAACCCACTGGGATCGCTTACGTTTTTCAGGTGAGTTGAATATCAATAAATCAAAGATACATTTTGAAAGCAAATCACAACTTTTGACCATTTGTTTGTAACACAATATTTGTTGAATATCAATAAATCAAAGATACATTTTGAAAGCAAATCACAACCTATCTAATGCCTGATTAGAAGATACATCTGTTGAATATCAATAAATCAAAGATACATTTTGAAAGCAAATCACAACTTGCCGATATTTTTTCCCGAAGCCTTGCCGGTTGAATATCAATAAATCAAAGATACATTTTGAAAGCAAATCACAACGCCGGAAGCATCGTCCAACACATAGGCCCTGTTGAATATCAATAAATCAAAGATACATTTTGAAAGCAAATCACAACCCGTCACACCAACCCATGTATTTCTCAAAGGTTGAATATCAATAAATCAAAGATACATTTTGAAAGCAAATCACAACGTTGTTAGCAAACGTAAATATTGGTATAGAGTTGAATATCAATAAATCAAAGATACATTTTGAAAGCAAATCACAACCTTAAAGGGTTAGTTGCGTGTGACGGCACTGTTGAATATCAATAAATCAAAGATACATTTTGAAAGCAAATCACAACAGAAATATATTCGCTTGTGATGCTACTCGAGTTGAATATCAATAAATCAAAGATACATTTTGAAAGCAAATCACAACTCTTTTGGTAAGATGGTATAACATACTTTAGTTGAATATCAATAAATCAAAGATACATTTTGAAAGCAAATCACAACCAAGAATCAGCGAGTAAGTTATTACGATTAGTTGAATATCAATAAATCAAAGATACATTTTGAAAGCAAATCACAACTTTGCCGACATTTTTTCCCGAAGCCTTACCAGTTGAATATCAATAAATCAAAGATACATTTTGAAAGCAAATCACAACCGTGCTTTCACAACGCTTCCAAAATGGAATGTTGAATATCAATAAATCAAAGATACATTTTGAAAGCAAATCACAACAATACATAAGTGGAAAAGATGTGCGTATAAGTTGAATATCAATAAATCAAAGATACATTTTGAAAGCAAATCACAACCTATACAAATACTTTATAAATTAATCAATTGTTGAATATCAATAAATCAAAGATACATTTTGAAAGCAAATCACAACGGACTTGAGTAAGCGAACTGGGCAGAATCAGTTGAATATCAATAAATCAAAGATACATTTTGAAAGCAAATCACAACCTTGTATCTAATCAGTAAGCAAATACAGCTGTTGAATATCAATAAATCAAAGATACATTTTGAAAGCAAATCACAACACAACAATGCTTCTCATTTGAATTATGATAGTTGAATATCAATAAATCAAAGATACATTTTGAAAGCAAATCACAACCAACGGCACTTATCGAGTGTGTGGTCAAGAGTTGAATATCAATAAATCAAAGATACATTTTGAAAGCAAATCACAACGCAGATAAGTTGGCAAAAATGTACCTTTTTGTTGAATATCAATAAATCAAAGATACATTTTGAAAGCAAATCACAACATACGTTCACAAGAAATATCAATGCGTCAGGTTGAATATCAATAAATCAAAGATACATTTTGAAAGCAAATCACAACAGTCCAATATTTAGCAGATTCATGTGCAATGTTGAATATCAATAAATCAAAGATACATTTTGAAAGCAAATCACAACACATATTCTACGATTGTGTACCATTTTTCGTTGAATATCAATAAATCAAAGATACATTTTGAAAGCAAATCACAACTATAATTTGAGGTTAGACACTCTGTTTTCGGTTGAATATCAATAAATCAAAGATACATTTTGAAAGCAAATCACAACATACGACAAAAGCAATCTTGCCACTACACAGTTGAATATCAATAAATCAAAGATACATTTTGAAAGCAAATCACAACAACTTCTCAGCTGCCTTAGTGGCTTCTGCTATAAATCAAAGATACATTTTGAAAGCAAATCACAACCAACATTGCCACGTACTGTTGCAATACTACGTTGAATATCAATAAATCAAAGATACATTTTGAAAGCAAATCACAACTTCCAGTTGTCAAACCCTTCATTTTCAGCCGTTGAATATCAATAAATCAAAGATACATTTTGAAAGCAAATCACAACCGAGACGAGATGACAAGGTCAGGATTGGCAGTTGAATATCAATAAATCAAAGATACATTTTGAAAGCAAATCACAACCGAAACATCATGCTAAGGTCATGCAACCGGGTTGAATATCAATAAATCAAAGATACATTTTGAAAGCAAATCACAACGAGTACACTTTGGCACAAGACAACATTTTTGTTGAATATCAATAAATCAAAGATACATTTTGAAAGCAAATCACAACGGTCGAATAGTTTGAGATAAGTATCTTGAAGTTGAATATCAATAAATCAAAGATACATTTTGAAAGCAAATCACAACACAGGAGTTGTCAGAAGAATGCGATGGTTAGTTGAATATCAATAAATCAAAGATACATTTTGAAAGCAAATCACAACTACTTCTCTGTATTCCTCCAACAAGGAATGTTGAATATCAATAAATCAAAGATACATTTTGAAAGCAAATCACAACAATTCCTATCATCTTGTTAAATTTTTGTTGTTGAATATCAATAAATCAAAGATACATTTTGAAAGCAAAACCAAAGTCGGAGCACTAACTCAAAAATTCAATTTTTTCTTTCTCAGTTCAAAATTCTGGCCCAAATATACCTTCCGCACCATCTCGTCCGTGGCCAATTCTTCCGGAATACCGGCTTTTAGGATACTGCCTTCAAACATCAGATAGGTTCGATCCGTGATGGCGAGCGTTTCTTGCACGTTGTGATCGGTGATGAGGATTCCGATGTTCTTGTTTTTCAGCCTGGCAACAATCCGTTGGATGTCTTCTACTGCAACTGGATCGACCCCGGCAAAGGGTTCATCGAGCAAAATAAAATTGGGGTCTGTCGCTAAAGCCCGGGCAATTTCAGTTCGTCTGCGTTCACCTCCCGAAAGCAGGTCTCCCCTATTTTTGCGGATGTGGCTCAATCCAAACTCGGTAATGAGAGATTCTACCTTTTCATCTTGTTCTTCTTTGGTTAATTTGGTGAGTTGCAAGACACTTCGGATGTTGTCTTCAACACTTAGTTTCCTGAACACTGATGCCTCCTGCGCCAAATAACCAATTCCATATTGTGCTCTTTTGTACATGGGAAATTTAGTGATTTCTTCGTTGTCCAAAAAAATACGGCCGTCATTGGGCTTTATCAAGCCGACAATCATGTAGAAAGACGTGGTTTTCCCCGCTCCGTTTGGCCCTAAAAGCCCAATAATTTCGCCCTGGTTTACTTCTACCGAAACACCTTTTACGACTGCCCTGCCTTTGTATGTTTTTACTAAATTTTCAGCGCGTAATTTCATTTGACTGTATTGTTTTCTTGTTCCAAGGCATCCCAAAATTCATAAGCCCTGCGAAGATGCGGAATCACGATGGTGCCGCCGACTAAAGTGGCTATTGACATCGCCTCCATCATCTCTGTTTTAGTTACGCCCTGCTTAAAACTTGTTTCCAAATGATACCGGACACAATCGTCACAACGCAAAACTGCAGAAGCAACCAAGCCGAGTAATTCTTTGGTTTTAACATCCAAGGCTCCTTCGGTGTAAGTATTGGTATCAAGATTAAAAATTCTTTTGATGATTTTGTTGTCATCCTGAAGCAATTTTTCATTCATTTTACTTCTGTAATTTCTGTATTCAGTTAGCATCTCGCTCATACTTTAGATTTTTTCTTTTCTCTGTTGATGACAAATTTAGAGATATAAATGCTGATTTCATATAAAATCAAGATTGGTATGGCTACGATTATTTGGCTTGCTATATCGGGTGGTGTAATGATGGCAGCAAGAACCAAGACAACAATCAGTGAATATTTTCTGTACTTTCTTAAGAATTCGGGTGTAACCAAGCCTAATTTAGTCAGAAAATATATCAAAATAGGCAATTCAAAAATTAATCCAGAGGCAATCACAGAGGCACGTACCAAACTGATGTACGAGTTCAAATCGATATCGTTGAATACTTGGTCGCTGACAGTGTAAGTTCCTAAAAAATTGATTGATAAGGGTGTAATGATGTAATATCCGAACAAAACCCCGATAAAAAACAAGAAGGAAGAAACAATGATAAAAGCTTTGGCGTGTTTTCGTTCATTTTCATACAATGCCGGGCTGATGAATTTCCAAACTTCATAGATAAGAAATGGAAAGGCCATGATAAAACCGGCTGTAATGGAAGTCCAAATATGGGCTGAAAACTGCCCAGACATTTCCCTGCTCTGTATTCTGAAGGGAAATTCCGTTACACAATAACTTTCATCCAGCCCCATGTACTTTGAAATGGAACAAAGAACCCTATACGTTATAAAATCTGGGTTTTTGGGACCAAAAAGTAAAACATCGAAAATAAAATGTTTTAAGAGAAAAGCCAGCGTACCTCCAATTATCACTGCTGAAGTCATCCGAATCAAATGCCATCGCAAAACTTCCAAATGGTCTAAAAACGACATTTCTTCGCCTATCTTTTTCATTGTCGAACTGTTTTTGGAATATTAAATGTATATTTGGTAGGGTTGCTTACAAGCAAATTGTTAATATACATCATTTGATTAATAAATATATTTTAAAGAAAAATAAAAAATGTAATTTGAGTTATTTGATAATTGAATTATGTATTATCTTTATGAAATACAAATGTATCAAATTTGAAGTGAAAACAGTTTTTTCAAAATGGAAAAAGATTTGCATAAGGAATTAAAAAAGTACTTTGGGTTTTCCCAATTTAAAGGTTTGCAAGAAGTTGTTATCAAAAGTATTCTAGACAAAAAAAACACTTTTGTTATTATGCCGACCGGAGGAGGCAAGTCATTGTGTTATCAATTACCTGCATTGGTACAAGAGGGTACTGCTATTGTTGTCTCGCCTTTGATTGCATTGATGAAAAATCAAGTGGATGCCATTCGGGGAGTTTCAGCTCACTATGGCATCGCACACGTATTGAATTCATCTCTCAATAAAACAGAAATTAATATTGTCAAGACAGATATTGTCAACGGTATTACCAAATTGTTATATGTTGCACCCGAATCATTGACCAAAGAAGAGTATGTCGATTTTCTAAAAAGTGTCAAAGTATCCTTTGTAGCCATTGATGAAGCGCATTGCATATCGGAATGGGGACATGATTTCAGGCCGGAATATCGCAATTTAAGAAGCATTATCCAACGTATCGGCAATGTGCCGGTGATCGGGTTGACAGCTACCGCCACTCCTAAAGTTCAAGAAGATATACTGAAAAGCCTCGGTATTCCGGATGCAAATACTTTCAAAGCTTCTTTCAACAGGCCAAACCTCTATTATGAAGTTCGACCAAAAACTAAAAATGTCGATGCAGACATCATCCGCTTTATCAAACAAAATACCGGAAAATCTGGTATTGTTTACTGTTTGAGTCGAAAAAAAGTTGAAGAATTATCCCAAGCACTTCAAGTGAACGGTATCTCGACCGTACCATATCATGCGGGTTTAGACGCTAAAACACGCACCAAGCACCAAGATATGTTCTTGATGGAAGATGTAGATGTTGTTGTTGCGACAATCGCATTTGGGATGGGCATTGACAAACCCGATGTTCGTTATGTCATCCACCACGATATACCAAAAAGTTTAGAAAGCTACTATCAAGAAACCGGCCGTGCAGGCAGGGATGGTGGGGAAGGCCATTGTTTGGCTTTTTACTCATACAAAGACATCGAAAAATTAGAAAAATTTATGTCGGGTAAACCTGTAGCCGAACAGGAAATAGGAAATGCATTACTTCAAGAGATGGTGGCGTATGCAGAAACTTCTATTTCCCGCAGAAAATTCTTGTTGCATTATTTTGGTGAAGAATTTGATGAGATTGACGGCGAAGGTGCAGATATGGATGACAATGTCCGTTTTCCGAAGAAAAAGTTTGAAGCACAGAATGAAGCAAAATTGGTTTTACAAACGGTTTTAGCTACCAAGGAAAAATACAAAGCCAAAGAGTTGGTCAACACTTTGATTGGAAAAGTTACCGCTTTAATAAAATCACACAAAACCGACGAACTATCTTGTTTTGGCAAAGGCTCGGAAAAGGATGATCGATTTTGGATGGCAATCATTCGACAACTTTTGGTGTCAAAATATCTTATGAAAGATATCGAAACATACGGTGTCATTCGTTTGTCAAAAGAAGGAAAAGAATTTATAAAATCACCGCATAGTTTCCAAATAGCGGAAGATCACACGTATGATGTAGGAACAGACGATTCGATCATTTCATCATCAAAAGGAGGTGGAACAACCGACGATGTTTTGATGGCAATGCTCAAAGATCTTCGCAAAAAAGTAGCTAAAAAGCTGGAGGTGCCTCCTTATGCAGTTTTTCAAGACCCCTCATTGGAAGATATGACCATCAAATACCCAATAACCATCGATGAGTTGGTGAACGTACATGGAGTCGGAGACAGCAAAGCACGAAAATTCGGACAAGAATTTATCGCGTTGATTAAAAAATATGTAGAAGAAAATGACATCACCCGACCGGACGATTTGATTGTAAAAACCACGGGAGCCAATTCTTCCCTCAAACTCTATATCATTCAAAATATTGACCGAAAGCTGCCGCTTGATGATTTGGCAGATGCCAAAGGAATGCAGATGCCAGACTTCATCAAAGAATTGGAACAAATTGTTTACTCAGGAACTAAACTCAATATAAAATATTGGCTTGAGGATATCTTCGATGAAGATCAATTAGAAGAATTGCACGATTACTTCATAGATGCCGAAACCGATGATATCGAAACCGCACTCAAAGAATTCGGCGGTGATTACGATGAAGAAGAACTCAGGCTTTTCAGAATCAAATTTATCAGCGAAGTAGCAAATTAAGCGTTTCCATCCAAAAAAATCATAAATCATGATAGGATGGAGAAAAGTATCACTTATGAATAAAAAAACACTCACTTTCGGATTGTTTTTGATTTTTTCAATCGCCGTATGGATGGCCGGAAAGCTAACAGCCACTTATGAAGATTTTGCAATCATAAAACTTAAATTGGACAACTTACCCCCGGCTACTCGCTTACCCGTAGGATTTGAAAAAGAATTAAAAGTCAAGCTTACGTCAAGAGGTTACGTCTTTCTATTAAGTCGTTGGTTTGGAACGACAATCAAGGTAGATTTAAGCCAGATGTTAACCACAAAAAACAACCACAGTTATTTATATGCCGAAAGCCTACTGTCCGAAATTGAAAATGAATTTCCGAAAAGTACAAAGATTATCAATTTGGAAGAAAGTGAAATTGAAATTGTGCTCGAACATATAAAATTTAAGACAATCGTGCTTAAAATAAATCCCGAAAGCAAGTTACCGCAAGGATATTTTTTTGTTCGTCCGCCTACCATCTCACCTGCTGAAATAACAGTTACCGGGCCGGATGAGGAATTGGACAGATTGAGCCAAATCTATACTGAAAATATCGATTTTAAAAAACATATAGATGAGAATTATTTCAGTTCAAACCTCCTTTTGCCTAAGAATTCTAAATTGGCATTTTCGACAAAAAGTGTGCAAATTGAGCAAGAAATTGATCGCTATATAGAGTTCAACCAAAGAGTTGACTTGCAGCTTATCAATTTTCCTAAAGAGACTGAATTACTTCTATTTCCTAAAAAAATAGGACTCACTTATAAACTCGGGTTTAAGTCTGCCGGAAAACTAAAATCCAATACCACGATGGCTTTCATCGATTACAATCAACGTAAGAGAAACCAAACTGAATATTTCGTTAATGTAAACAACGTACCGGATTACATCATTGAAGTTCGGCTTAATCCTTCAAAAGTTGATGCCTACATCCGAGAAATAAATTGAGAGAGCAATGAAAATTGTAGGGCTTACCGGAGGAATTGGAAGTGGGAAAACCACCGTTGCTATTTTTTTTAAAGCATTGGGTGTACCAATTTATATCGCTGATGTGGAAGCCAAAAAATTGATGGTTAAAAACACCAAACTCAAAAATAAAATAACTGCATTATTTGGATTAGATTCTTATCAAAACGGAGAATTGAACAGAAAATACATAGCAAATCTGGTTTTTAAAGATCCTGAAAAATTAGAAGATCTCAACAATTTAGTCCACCCTGCGGTGGCAGAAGATTTCAAACAATGGGTTAGCGCGCAAAATGCAGTGTATGTTGTAAAAGAATCTGCCTTGCTTTTTGAAACAGGTGATTACAAAAATTGCGATGTTGTCATTTTGGTAAAAGCCCCGTTAGATGAGCGCGTCAAAAGGGTGATAAAAAGAGACAACACATCGAGAGAACTTGTGATGGAACGAATTTATCAACAATGGCCAGATGAAAAAAAGGAATCGCTTTCTGATTACATAATAGAAAACTCAGACATTTTATTAACAAAAAACTTAGTAAGCAATATAAATGTTAAATTATTAAATATTATTTAATTTTTTATCTTAAATTTTTTTTTAAAACTGTTAATGTAAGGTTAATGAGCCAATCCGTCAAAATAAAAGTGTTAAATTTGTAATGTTAATTTTTTTTCGACAACAATCACATGAAGACTAAATATTCACTCGAAAAAGATAATATGATCGCAAGCAAAAATTGAGATGAATAAGAGAATGTTTTTGTTTTTAGTAGGATTGATGAGCCTCTCATTAATAGGAATTATTTTTGTGCAGGTATATTGGATAGATTCAGCCGTACAAGACAAAGAAGAGCAATTTACATTCAATGTCAAACAAATTTTGAGCTCGGTATCTCAAAAAATTCAAGACCGGGAGATGACGGATTTCTTCAACCAATATCAACCCGTTGTGGACAGCTTAGATAAAAAAGGCCTACCTGAAAAAATGATAATTAGAGAATTCTTAGTAGAAAGCACCAATGAAAACACAAATGAAACCATGCTCTACTCCAATGGAGTTCTAGAAAAGAGTTTTAACATAGACGCAGACGGTTCGCTCTTTGACAATCCTGGAATTGAATCTTTTAATCTCAAACAGATAACCAACAAACGTGTAACAAGATTGATCAAGCGAAATCTCGACGGAGTAACCTCAAAACTTAGTCCCGAAAGTAAATTTGAACGCATCAGCAGGATGACCGATGTAGAAAAAGCCCAATACGAATCAATATACAAAGACCTCTCTAAAAACCAACTGATAAACAAGCGGGTTGACAAAGAAGAAATTGAGACACTCCTGAGAAAGGAATTAAACCAACGCGGGATTGATATTGGATTTGAATACGGAATTTACAGCAATTCTTTGGCTACAAAAGTTCGATCCAAAGATTTTTCAATAAAAGGGTCTTCTGTGTATGGCGTACCAATTTTTGTTGACAATGAAGGAAATACTGACTATCAATTGTTGGTAAGTTTTCCGTCTAAGAAAAAGTTTGTACTTTCAACTGTAATGACCATTGCTGTATTGTCTATTGTTTTTACGCTCATTATCATATTAGCTTATTCAAATGCATTGTATCAGCTGATAAGGCAAAGACAAATATCCGAAATTAAGTCTGACTTTATAAACAATATGACACATGAGTTCAAAACACCCATAGCAACAATAAACTTGGCACTTGATGCTATTAAAAACCCAAAGATAATTTCCGACCCCGAAAAAGTGTCAAAATATCTTAAAATGATAGGAGAAGAAAACAAAAGGATGCATGCACAAGTTGAAAATGTATTGAGAATTTCTAAATTAGAAAAAAACCAACTAGACATTAGTAAGGAAAATGTTAAACTTCACGACATAGTGCAGGATGCGATAGAACATGTTTCCCTGATTGTTGAAGACAGAGGCGGATATATTAGAACACATTTAGACGCAAGCCAAGACTCGGTTTTAGTCAATGATTTTCATTTCACAAACGTGATTGTCAACGTTTTAGACAATGCCATTAAGTATTCACCAGATGCACCTAAGATTGATATTTATACAGAAAATGTAAAAGATTTTATTTTATTAAAAGTTAAAGATCAAGGAATTGGAATGAATAAAGTAGTTCAAAAAAGAGTTTTTGAGAAGTTTTATAGAGAGCATACCGGAAATATTCACAATGTAAAAGGCCACGGATTAGGGCTCGCTTATGTAAAACAAGTTGTAGAAGAGCACCAAGGAGAGGTGTACGTAGAAAGTGAAAAAAACAAAGGAAGTATATTCACAATTAAATTGCCAATAATTAATTAAAACCATATTATGGAAACTGTTAACAAAAAAATTTTATTAGTAGAAGATGACCCCAATTTTGGAACCGTACTCAAAGATTACTTATCAATAAATGACTTTGATGTTACCCTAGCCAAAAACGGCATGGAAGGATTTGAAAAATTCAAAAAAGACGACTATGACTTGTGCATTTTAGATGTCATGATGCCTTATAAAGATGGATTCACATTGGCAAAAGAAATTAGAGAAAAAAATCAGGATGTCCCTATTATTTTCTTAACTGCAAAAACCATGAAAGAAGATATTTTGAAAGGATACAAATCCGGTGCAGACGATTACCTAAACAAGCCTTTTGACTCGGAAGTTCTTTTGATAAAAATACGTACAATCCTCTCCAGAAAAGTCCATGAAGGCCCTGCTGATAATCGACAATTCGAATTTCAGGTAGGAAAATTTCATTTGAATTCCAAACTGCGGTTTTTAACTTATGAAGGAGATGAACCTATTAAATTATCACCTAAAGAAAATGAACTATTGCGTTTGTTGGCAGTTCACGAAAATGATTTAATGCCACGCGAACTGGCTCTAACCAAAATCTGGAGAGATGATAACTATTTCACATCTAGAAGCATGGATGTGTACATTGCCAAACTCAGAAAATATCTCAAAAGAGATGAAGATGTTGAAATTCTGAATATTCATGGCGAAGGATTCAGGCTTGTGGCCAAAACGACAGAAAACGTATAACCAATTGCAGTTTATTTCTTCAAAAAGTGTCTCTAAACTTATGATTTTCAGACGCTTTTTTGTATAACTTCAAAAATACGCTGGCCATCACATTTATACGTTTTAGAAGGGTATTTTAAAATAAGTGCGTAATCGTGCGTTGCCATCAAAATGGTATTGCCATTTTTATTTAAATCTCTCAAAACTTCCATCACTTCAACGCTGGTCTGTGGATCAAGATTACCGGTAGGCTCATCTGCCAAAATAAGATCGGGCTTGTTGAGCAATGCTCTGGCTATCGCAATCCTTTGCTGTTCACCTCCAGAAAGTTGATGTGGCATTTTTGCTTCTTTATCTCGCATACCCACTTTATCCAGCACTTCAAAAATACGTTCCTGCATTGAAGTCTTATCAATCCAACCGGTAGCTTTCAGCACGAAATACAAATTCTGGTAAATACTTCGATCCGGCAAAAGCTTAAAATCCTGAAAAACAATACCTAATTTTCTCCTCAAATATGGAATATCATTCTGCCTGAGCGTTCTCAAGTCAAAATTGACCACACTTCCCTCCCCTTCACTTAATGCCAAATCACCATAGAGTGTTTTCATAAAACTACTCTTCCCAGATCCTGTTTTCCCTATCAAATAAATAAAATCCCCTTTATAAACATCAATATTTACATCACTCAACACCAAAGTTTCCCGTTGGTAAATTGTTGCTTTTTTAAGCGTAAGAACAATCTCGGACATTGCTTAATCTATTTAGGTCACAAAGATACATAGTTAAAACTACATACAAATGGCTAATTCATTACATCAACGGCAAAATACTACTATTCAATTTGGATCTGATTTTCCCTATTGATAACAAATTCGGGCTTACCCTTATATAAAACCAATTTACCGGTAATACACACATTTTTCTTATCCAAATATTTTTCAGGTGCATAATTGAAGTTTTTAAAATCCTTTTCAAAAATAACAGCTAACAAAGGAGCGTCCGGATAAGGTTTTCCAAGATTAAGAAAAATTAGTTGACTTTTCCCATTCGACTTATGTGTACCTTCGACTTTAACACAAACTTTCACTTCCTTGCCTATATAGTCTTGCACAGAATCAAGTGGAACTAATTTTTGACTAAATGAAAAATTTACTATGCAGATGATAAATACCAAAAGAGATGTTTTCATAAATATGTATTTTTTATAGATTCAAATTTTATCTAAAAATACATAATATACGATTCAATAAAAACAAGCAACATAATTTATTGGCATTTTTTTAATACAAAACAAGTTAATCACTGTAATTACAGACAAAACTTCGATATTTTTAATTAACATTAACATTCTCATAAAAGTATATCATTTACATAATGAAAGAAACGGCTTACTCAAATAAAGCGCATAAATAAAGTAGCTACTATATTTATAAATACTGACCTAAAACAGAAAACCCCACATGTTACCATGAAGGGTTTTCAAAAAAAAGGCGGCGACATACTCTTCCACCGGATGGCAGTACCATCTGCGCTGATGGGCTTAACTTCTCTGTTCGGAAAGGTAA
>Ga0100401_1002885_pt1 | contig 13314 bp, 14 predicted proteins | sample CryGeymeta201525_FD_80421 | JGI IMG/M metagenome (GOLD analysis project Ga0100401, IMG submission 80421) | Groundwater microbial communities from Crystal Geyser aquifers in Utah, USA - Crystal Geyser metaG 2015-25 | ecosystem: Environmental > Aquatic > Deep subsurface > Groundwater | place: USA...
CATTGCCGTCACGGCGCCAAATGCATTCACTCAAACCCCAATCATCAGGGCCCATGCATTTGTTCGTCGGCTTGCGCCAACGGGCAGTAGCCAAACCAAAAACCCTGGCGAGTTGCACGTCGACCCGCCAGGGTTTTATGGATTTTTTCTTTCGGGAGCTCTTTTTTCTGACCAATTCAAAGGTCACCCCCTCCCCCTAAAAAAATCCGCAAGCTATACCAAAATCCACATCACATACCCGGTATGTGATATTACTATTTCATTTCCTCTTTAATGCCGCCTCAACCAATTTGCGATTATTTGGCAATATCAATCTCATCAGATACGCTACATGCGAAAACCTGATTCAGCTTTATCATTTCCCGCAAATTTACCCGCCATCTCCTCCGTCACTTCAATCTAATGACCTTCCACTCCCATACTCACATTTTACTCTACATCTCCTCCGGTGCCTGGATCCCCAGCAGCCCTAGCCCGCTCTCCAAGATCTTAGCCGTCGCGCAAGTCAAAGCTAGTCTCGCCTGGTCATCCCCTATCTTTTGCGCATTGTAAAAACTATTAAATCGCGAGGCCAGCTCGTACAAATATGAGGCGACCAAGTGCGGCGCCATCTTCTCTCCAGCCTCCGCCACTTCTTCAGGATACCGGTAGATCCACCGCAAAATCGCCAATTCTTGCGCACTAGGATTGATCCCTTGCGCATGCGAGAGATCAACCCTCAAAGTATTTGTTTTTTTCAGTACCGACATCGCTCGCACGTACGTATACTGTAGATAAGGTCCGGTATCCCCCTCCAGGTTCGTCATCTTTTCTGGCTCATAGACTATATCTCCCCCGACTGCCTGCTTCAAAACTGTATATTTCAAAGCCGCAACCGCCACCTGGTCTGCAATCTTCTCTGGGTCTTTAATATCTCTTGTCCCCATCTTTGCCAGTACCGTTTCTTTTAGCTCATTGAGTAGACTCTCTCCCGTCACCACCTTACCCGTCCGCGAACTCATCTTGCCAGTTGTGAGCTTCATCATCCCGTGTGGGATATGAGTAGTCTTGGCTCGTAGCTCAGGATAAAGTTGCTCCATCACTTTCAGTACCACCTTAAAGTACTCTGTGATCTCGTTCCCCGTCACGTTATAGGAATAATCATACTTATATCTCCCCCACTTGGTTTTGGCCAGTCCCAGATCCTTAGCTTCATAGGTCGGCAACCCTATTTTGTTACGGAAAACCCGGGTGTGCAACCCATCTTTCTCTCCCCTGTACACCACCGCCCCCTCCTCCCCAATTTCCAAAACCCCTTTATCCAACCCCTCTATTACAACTTCAAGTCCCACCGGCCCCGCCTCACTCTCAAAAAAGTACTCATCAAATTTCGTCCCCAATCTTTGATATATGGTCTCAAAGTATTCTAGAGACCATTTCCGACCCTCATGATACATCTCCATTAAACCCGTAGGGGCGGACCCCTGTGTCCGCCCGCTTAACCCCTCATAAATTTGTTTATTTAAACTCTGCATTTCTGCTTTCGCCGTTTCACCTGCCTCGCCGGCAGGCGGGCCCTCTTCATATTTACTCGCTCCATACGCATACGCTTGCCCCATCATCTTCTGCCTCTCCTGCAGGGCCAGGCCCTGCAGGTCGTTCAACTTCATTTTCAAAGCTTGCATCCCCCAGATGGACTTGGCCACATGCAATCCTACATCTCCCTGATAGCAAGCTCTCTTTACCTCTGCCCCACACGCCTCCTGCAACCTCGCCAGGCTCTCCCCGATCGTATTGCTCATCAGGTGTCCAATATGCATCTCCTTAAACGGATTCGGGTCGGTATACTCGACCATCACTTTTTTACCCTTTAAAGTTTCACTCTTCCCATATCCAGGCTCCATTGCCTTTTGAGTCTCCTCCAGGAAAAACTCATTTTTCAGATAAAAATTGATAAACCCAGGACCCGCCACCTCAATCTTGTCTATAATTTTTAACCATTGACCATTAACCATTAACCATTGACTAACTATCTTCTCTGCCAGCTCCCTCGGCGACCCATCCCCCACCACCATCGCTACATTCGTCGAGTAATCCCCGTGGCTCTCTTCCCTGGGATGTTCCACACTAAACGCGACCACTGGTAATCCCAACGCTCCTACTGCCTGCTCAACTACCTCTCTAATCATTTTCATCTTGCTTTTCCCTTCTTCTCTGTTATAATAAGCATATCACCATGAGAGGACTACCAAAGGCGGATCTCGATCCCCGCGGGAATGCCTCTCTTTTTATTTCTTCAGTTTCTCCTTAAGTGGTGATAACACCAGGATATAATCAGCATACTTTTTCAGTAACGAGGAATACTTTCGATTCGGAGCTACAATTTTGAGTAACTTCCCTTTACTCTCCCAATACTCGATCAAACAATGAAAATCTCCGTCTCCAGACACAATAATTGCCTTAGTATAGTTTTTCCACTCGATCATTGAGTGCAATACCAGCTCAGCATCAACATTGCCTTTAATTTTTACCACTCCACCGTCTTTTACTTCCAAAGTAGGTTTAAACACACAAATGTATCCCACGTTTTGCAGATACGTATAAAGTGACTGGTTTCCTTGCACAAAACCGATAAACAAGTAGGTTTTCTTCACTCCGTACTTCGTCAACAAATAGGTACGAAATTTGCCAAAATCCAGCTTCCACCCCTGGCTCCGCACCCCCAGATTCAAATTCTGACTATCGATAAAGGCATACACTCTTTTTGTGGTATTCTTGGTTTTTTGTATATTTGTTCTCATTATGCTCCTGCAATCATGTAATCATGTATTAATACATTAATACACTTATCTCTATCCTACTCTCGTCCCGTTAGGAACTGGTTTTTCTGGCATTGCCAGAACTGGGATAATATGGTCAGCGTAGCCAATATCAAAAATCATACCTGCTGTCATATTTATACTTTCATTTTACATTATATTTTGTTTCAAGGAGTATGGGGCGTCCCCCTCCTCCTTGCTGCGCACCTTATCGATGCCAATTTAACTTACCAGATTTCGACCCAGGGCCATTATTTTGACCCAGATCTGTACGGATGGTCGCACTTGGACCTGTATAGCCAGCCGAGTACCCATATGTATTAGCTAATTTAGCAGCGCTCCAACTTGTCGTAAATCCTTCAACCTTTATTCCGGAGAAAGCATCCTCCGAGTTGTATATACTCAATACGCCATTATTACTATGGAGGCCATGACAGAACGCATACGAGCCCTCTTCAGGACCCAAGAAACCTCCTACTGCCCACGTTGCCAAGGGAGATTCATCAAAATTGTAATCATGGAATATCCCAATCTGCGCATGCTCTCCCAGGACATCAAATGGACCTACCTTGTTCTCCATACTGCAACTATCCCCCTCACCCTCCCACACATTCCCATCTCTGGCCATCACAATTACTTTGACACTGTTTGTCATACTTTTAGCTTACTCAAGCTCCCCAAGTTGAGCATCTCCGTCGCCTCTACCCCGTCATATTTGCCCGTCAAAATATCCGCCACCTCATTCACAGTCGTCTCACGCGAGACGTACTCTCCCTCTCTCCCCGTTTGACTCGCAGTTGTAAAGAATGGTTGGGTCATGTAGTTTTTGATCAGTTCTGCTCGGTGATAACTAGTCCTATTTTCTTCCGATAGCTCACTCTCCCCCACCAGTGCCACCATCCGCTCGAGCTCCTTGGCTTTGGACAACATGGCTTGCATAGCCAGATAAGTCTCAAAATGTTTCTGCCCCACCACGTCACTTCGCATCAGAGACGAGGATGAGGAAAGCAGTGAGACCGCGGGGAAATGGCCCTGTTGGTACACCTCACGCGAAAGAGTCAAAACCGAGTCAAGATAAGGGAAAATTGATCCAACTCCAAGATCGGTCAAATCATCACTTGGTACATAGATCGCCTCAATCGCACTCATTTTGCCAGAGCTTGTCGAGACTAGCCGCTCATGCACCATTGCCATCTCACTAGCCAAAGTCGGTTGGTACCCATCCTCCGACGGCATGGTCCCAGTCAAGACCGAGAGCTCCCCCAAAAAGTCCAGTCTTGCCGCCCTGGATCAGTGGCGCCACTAGATCAATCACTTTGATCCCCGTTTCCCAGATCGCCTCTTTAGCTTCTATTTCGGGATACTTGGGCGGCTGTCCGATCACGCTGACTTTATCACCAGCAATCTCTCCCAGCTCATCAATGGGCTCCCCAAAAGCATCCATCACTCTCCCCAGAGTTGCATTCCCGCCGGCACTTGCATGATTTCTCCCGTGGCCGTGATCTCCTCATCCGCCCCCAGCCCGCCTCTCCCGCGCAAAATCAGACAGTCTACAACACTTGTCCCGTGCGACGCATAGACCATAATCAAAGATCTGTTAGGTCCCTCACACAACTCATAAATCTTTGGCATCGCTTGGCCAAACTTCACTCTAGCCACCCCCCCCACTACTCCAATGATTTTTCCGGTGATTTTCATATCATCATCCCTGCAGCGAACCGCAGTCCTTGTTTTTTGTTATCTAATAATTTGCGTGCTTTGCGCTTGGCTTTATGCAACTTTTCCTGTCTTATTTCCAAGTTATTCAAAGAATTGTCTAGATGCATCAGGCGCGAGGCAAACTTGCCTAGTTGGGCCTGACGAATCGTCTCATCAAACACCTTGGCAAACACTTTGGTCGAGAGATGTTTTCCTACCTCAGATACCGTCGGCTCATACAAAAATTTGAGTAGCTTCTCTCTCTGCAAGCGATCCTTTTTGTCCAACATATCCATGGTCAGCTCCCCAGAAAGCAAACGCTCAACTGGTTCTTGTCTGGCAATATTCACAAAATCTCCGTAATAAATCTTTACCCGGCGATAACTTTGCAGTTGGGTCACTACTTCGCTAAATGCGGCTGGGGTGAGCTCCTCGTTGGGCAGATCCATAAACTTAAACTTAAAATCGGGTAGTAGCGTCCTCACCATCTTGGCACCATTTTCGCCTATCACATAAGCATCGCCCTTGTGGGTGGTAACTTCTTCGATATATCGCGCCACCACTCGCGGCCCCAAGTCCCCAAACATCCCCGTGTGTGATGAAAGCAAAACTAGTGCATCAATCGGCTCCTTTTCTCCCGCCACCGTCGATCTCCGCTTTGCCTGGAAATCCATCTCCACCCGACCTTCAAGGACTGTCCTTGAAGGTGTATACTAAACTCAATGCCCAGCAAAAACGCTCTCAAAGAATATGAGCCAGGTGGCTACTACCACCTCTACAATCGTGGCGTCAATAAGCGTCTCATCTTCAAAGACGCCAAAGACTATTCTACCTTCCTCTCCTACCTTCAGTTCTATCTCTCACCTCCACCACCCGACCTTCAAGGACTGTCCTTGAAGGTCTCACCATCTCGCAAACCTCACAATTATCACCAAGAAATCGAGTTATTATCTTACTGTCTCATGCCCAACCATTTCCATCTCATGCTCAAACAAAATTCTGAATATGGGATCAGTCATTTTATGAGCTCAGTAATCACCAAATACGTCCGTTATTTTAATACTCGCTACAAACGCATTGGTCCCCTTTTCCAAGGTCGCTACAAAGCCGTTCGCGTAACTGATGAATACCAATTTACCTATCTCACCAAATATATCCACCGCAATCCACTCTCCATCCCCACCTTCAAGGACAGTCCTTGTAGGCTCTCCAACTATAAATACTCTTCGTACGGTAATTATCTCCATCTCTTTCAACAGAACTGGGTATCCACCAGTGACATTCTAAGTTATTTTTCTAAAACTAATCACCACCTCTCATATCAAAATTTTGTCGAAGGATCAGAGCCCGACGACATTACCATAATTTCCAAACTCACTCTCGACGTCGACTGACCTTCAAGGACTGTCCTTGAAGGTTGATTACAACTCCAAGACAATCGTTCCGTCCTGATCCGTTCTCTTCACAGTTGCTCCAACCTTTGATAATCGATCCAAAGTCTCTGTTGTCGGGTGGCCATAAGTGTTTTTCTCCCCCACCGAGATCACGGCGATCTCCGGACGGATTATTTCCAAGAACTCTTGGGTACTTGCGTACTTTGATCCATGGTGACCTACTTTGAGTATGTCAACCATGGGCAATGAGCCATGAGCTACTAACCATTTCTCTGCCTGGTCACCCGCATCTCCAGTCAAGAGAACATATTTGTTATCCTCTAGTAATTGCAGTACGACACTGCGCTCATTAAGATCACCCCGTTTAGCACTCGCGCCCAGTATCTGCTCACGCTCCACGCTTTGCATTTGGTCACTAAACACCAATACATATTGTTCAATCGTATCTGGTGGCCATAGCACGCTAAACTCGAGCTTATCCAGTCCTTGTTTGGCTTGTACCACTATCCTGTCTCCCCGCTCAACCGCTCCAACAATTACTTTGTTTATCGCCAACTTCTTAATCAATTTGTCCAGTCCAGCACTACTATGCACTCCATCAGCCGTCACAAAATGGATCACTTGATATCTATCTACTACAGCACTCAAACCGTTCATATGATCAAAGTCCGTATTGGTCAGTACTATGAGCTCGATTGTCCGATCGTAAAATGGCACATACTGTTCCAGGCAAGACAATATTTTTTCGCTACTGGGACCTCCGTCAATTAAAACTTGGGTCTTACCCTTAATTATCAAAATCGCATCCCCTTGCCCTACGTCACACATCACCATCTTTGCATGTGTTCCAGGCAACTGAGAAACCACCATGATGCACAGCCCCACCACCATACCTACCAAGTAATATCCTCTTTTTTTCATATTCAGTTTCTCAGTAAATCAGTGTATCAGTTTATCAGTTTTTCAGCTGGAACACTGAAATACCGACTCACCGACAGACCGACTAGCCGAATAATCGTATCACCCACACCATATACGCCAAGATCGGATACGTCAGCCATGCCATCACCCGTCCTCCTACAAGAATACCAGCACTCATCCCCATAATCAGGGGAATTATAGGTAAAACCAACAAATTAACAATCGGCGAGATCCAACTAACTGTCCCAAAGTGCCAGAGAATGACTGGCAGTGTAGCTATCGTAGCTGCTAGCGTTGGATATAGGTAGTTTGCCAATATACTCTGGACATAAGTCGTCATCCCGACCGAAGATGACAATATCTTTATCCATGGCTCCAAATACAATAGTCCCGCCGTCGCGGCAACCGACAATTGAAACCCCACGTCCAGCAACATCAGGGGACTCGCCAATAGCATAATGCCTGCACTCACCCAAAGTAGTCGTCTGGCCTCCGTAGGTCTGCCCAAGTAATAGGCGATCAATGTTAGGCTCCCCATGATCCCCGCTCGGATCACCGAGGCCGAAGCCCCCGCAATCAACACATACACTACAATCCCCCCAATTCCTCCCCCAATCGCCCAACCCCTACTCACTACCCTCATTAATACTCCCATCAGTACAGCAGCCACCACCGAGACATTAAACCCACTTGCTGCAATCACGTGCAGCGTCCCCGTATTCACCAGTGCCTGGTAAAAATCCCGTGGCATCTGAGCCTTGACTCCTAGGAGTATTCCCCCGGAGAGACTCGCCATCGGCTCTGGCAACGTGCGCTGCAGCTGTCCCACCCATGCCTTGCGCCAATGCCCCAACATAATCATAATATTCGTAGGGGCGGACCCCCGTGTCCGCCCGTGAAATTTTATGATTGCATTCTTCATCACAACTCGCGTCACCTTGCCCAGTTGAATCTGTGGCTCCACGATCCCCTCAAAACGCACGCGACTTCCAGGTATAATTGGTGTGTAACCATCCAGTGCAATATACCAACTCCCGCTTCTCACAATAGTTTTGCTATCGCTATACTCCGGCTCTTCCAAAATCGTCGCCGTATATGCCACAACCGAATCATTTTCCCAATCACTCGGCAATGGACTCGGCAAAAAATACCAACGCACTCCAAACAAACTAATAAATACTAACCAAATCTTTAATTTTTGCATACACACTAGCCGGGATCTTGGCTTTACTCACGAGCTCTGCGCTACTCCCGTATGGCCGGTTGGCGATGATCGCCTTTGCTCGCGCCTCTCCTATCTCTGGCAAACTATCCAACTCCCCCACGCTCGCTGTATTTATGTTTATTAGTTTTGAATTTTGAACATTAGAGCTTGTTTGATTATTGGAATTTGGTGCTTGGTTATTATTTTCATCCCGACTAGGTATATATACCTTCCCCCCATCCTTGACCTCTTCTGCCAAATTTAACGTCTTCGCCACCCACTCCCTATCTGCCTCTGCCGAAAGTCCTCCCGCACTCACCAACGCGTCCCCGATTCTTGATCCACTGGGCATTTTGTATACACCCGGCTTCTCTACCGCCCCCGCCACGTCCACTGTAACCTGATTTCCAAATTTCTCCCCCGACAGCTTTGCTGCTTCGGGTGATAACGAAGTTATCTCCTCGGGGGTGAAATCTCCCCCTCCTTTGACTATCTCCACACTCGCCTGCTCTCCCCTCATCGCCCCCCACAGTCCATATCCAACTATTCCCACACCTATCACCCCCACTACTACAAACATCCAATACTGTTTTAAAAATTCGCCAATTTTCTCCACTCCTAAAGCCTAGCAAATTATTCATCCCAATTCAATCACTACATTTATCCATTTCCGTGCTTGACACCTCCAATTTACATAGTAATATGGAGTTATGTATACCAGATTACTCAATCCACCAAAAAATCACAGTTATTTTTTGTTTGGACCTCGAGGTACAGGCAAAACCACCTTCCTTCAGTCTGAGTACCCTCATGCCCACTACATTGATTTACTCAGAGCAGATGTTTATACAACATACTTAGCCAACCCAGAAAAACTAGAAAAATCCATTCCTCCCAACTTTACAGATTTCATCATTATCGACGAAATTCAGCGGGTCCCCGAACTCTTAAACGAAGTCCATCGCCTTATCGAAAGTCCCGCTCACTATAAATTTATCTTGACGGGTAGCAGTGCTCGCAAGCTCCGTCACCAAGGTGTCAACTTGCTTGCAGGGCGCGCCTATTTATATTACATGCATCCACTCACCATCAACGAACTGGGGGCCGACTTTAACCTTGCAAAATCACTTCAACTAGGTACCCTCCCAGCCTGCCTAACAGCAGACAATCCCCAGGGATATCTCGATAGCTATCTTGGCTCATATCTCGAACAAGAAATCAATCAAGAAGGTTTGACGCGCAATCTTTCGGCTTTTTATCGTTTTCTACAAGTAGCAAGTTTTTCCCAGGGATCACCTCTCAATACATCCTCCATTGCCCGAGAAGTCAGTGTCCAAGTCAAAGTTGTAGATAACTATTTTAGTATTCTTATTGATTTACTAATCGGTGTATTACTCCCTTCTTGGACAAGACGCGCTAAACGTCGACTCGTTCATCGTCCCAAATTCTATTTTGTCGACGCTGGATTGTACAACACAGCCAGACCAAGTGGATATCTAGATAAACAAAGCGAAATAGGTGGCATTGCTCTCGAAACCCTCTTTTTTAGCCATCTCCGTGCCGTTAATGATTATTATCAGCTAAGGTATACTTTCTCCTACTACCAGACTGCTAGTGGCCAAGAGATCGACTTTGTCGCCTATGGTAAAAATGGTTTTTTTGCCTTTGAAATCAAACTTGGGGCTGGCTTTTCTCCTAGCTGGACCAGAGCTCTCACCAGTTTTGGCAAAGACTACCCAGAAGCCAAACTTTATTTAATCTACACCGGCTCTACCACTCTTTATCACAACAACATCACTATTCTTCCAGTCGAAACCGCCCTCAAAAATCTTACTGATATCCTCACTTCCTCATCCACCACCTCCGGTAAAACGGCTCGCTCCACGGATCAGTCGTGAGTGTCACTTTGCTCCCCCACCTTAACTTTCGATAATCTTCGAATTACAATACATTTTGTATGAAGAAAATCGAAACAATTTGGCGCCATCCGCAAATCCAGCAAATTCTTCATCGTCGCCGACGTTTTCAAACTACTCTATCTAGCCTCCACCATCCGCAACCTCAATAAAGATATTGTTTACCAGACCAACTCCCCCCTCACCCCTACACAGCTAGAAGGACTTGCTCCTCCCTCGACTATCTTCGGGTGTTATAGCGCCGCCAAAGAGATCCTGGGTGAGCCTCCTGCCGACTATTCTGCACTTTATCTCTACGGCGACCCTCAAAACTTACCCGAAATCAAATCTCGCTACCCAACATCCAAAATAGGTTCCTCTCAAATTATTATTCTCAAAAAACCCGCATATCTACCCATCCTCCATCACGCCACCCTCCCCCACACTTTTATTGACATATGGAATCTACCTGACTGGTATGCCCGCGATTTTATCACTGCGTTGGAGGACAAAATTCATGGCCTATTATCATGATTTAGTCACCCAAAAGAGTTGGGCAGAACTCAAAAATCTCCCTCACATTTGTGACTTTACCCTTTTGGGTGGATGGGCCGTATACCTCCTAACTCCTATCATTTAGTACCCCGAACAATCGTCATCTCGAGCGAAGTCGAGAGATCTAATCTGGTAAAGATTCCTCCACTACGGTCAGAATAACGAAACCTTAGTGTCCCGCAAAAACATGATCACCAGAAGAGGAGGTTAAAAATTAGAAAAGTTGATAGAGGTTAACAATCACTGTGCAAAATCATCTCAATTCCAGATCTATCAATGACATAATGAATTAATTCATTATGTCACCACATTCCCGAGTCCGTCCCGGCACAAAAACTTCTCCAGTGCAATCAATTCTATCTTCACTCCACCTTTTTCTACTACTTCATCCACTCCATTCGTCACCACCACTCGTCGTACAACTTGATCAAAATAATCATTTTTCCACATCAATTTGCTTAATTTATTCATCACACTCTCGCGCAAATCAATATATTTTGCTTCTACCAACATTATCTTGTCTTGAACGGTTTTTACCACAAAATCTATCTCCCCTTCTCTCCCCCGACTCAAATACATCACATTTCCTTCTCCATAATCATGTATCAATTTCAAATAAACTGCATTCTCTACTAGTGCTCCCATATCCGCAAATCCCACAAAACTATTTCTCATCCCCAAATCTTGAAAATAATATTTCTTGGGTGCATACAATCGCTCATTCAATGTTTGTGCATATTGATAAACTGGTGCAATAAGTTGCACTTCACGCAAATATTCGATGTAATTAACCACTGTTTTACTATCTATTCCCAGTACTTTAGACATTTTATTGGGCGATCCTGGATGTCCCAGTTGTTTGGCTATCATCTGGCATACATCTAGTAATATTTGGCTATTTCTCACCGGGTGAAGCCTCACAATATCTTTTTCAATAATATCCCGCAACAGTTCATTTAGATATCCAGGCACTTTAGTCAGCACATACTCTGGATACCCCCCATAATACAAGTAGTCATCTACTTTGGTTTTATCCAAAACAAATTGACCATATTCAAAGTATGTTAGTGGCGAAACCTTGATCTGGGTACTTCTACCCGTTAAATATGCTCCATTATCCAATATTTCCTTACTCGAAGATCCAGATGCAATTATTTCTGTTTTATATCCAGGAATATCGTACAAAGACTTGAGAATGTGTGCCCACTTTGGGAACCTATGCACCTCATCCAAAAAAACATATTGATATTTTTGGTCTGCTAGTAAAGTATACAAGTCCAATTCGCTCAAATTTGTGTTATCCAAACTCAAAAACAATATTTTGGTGGCTTTTACTCCTCTTCGCAACAATAAATCAATATACTGGAGAATGATCATTGTTTTACCTACGCGACGCGACCCTAGCAAAAACAATATTTGTTGTCTTTGTTTCACTACTTTATCAATTTTTGTCAAATAATTTTTACGTTCAATCCCCAGCTCCAATTCCTTCCCCATTACCCAAGGGTTTAGTTGTTCGATCGTTTTTCGTTGTAGTTCAGCTATGTCCATAGGAATAATATTAATGCTATTCCCAACCTATGTCAATACCATAGGTATTACCCCACCAACGCAATCGTTTCTTCTGCAAAACCCATTCTTGTCATCTCCGACACTATTGCATTCTTGTTCCACATTACCCCTGTTTCTGTCAATGGTGGCCTCAGCGTACCCGCACTCCCAGGACCAGCAGTTATATGATCTCCACTAACAGGTATCCCACACACACTATGTTCTTCTAACTCTGTCACCACAAATTCTTGCCCACCTAACATCTTTACAATTGAGCCAATTTCAATTGTCATATCACCAAATTCACCAGTCTACCTGGTACAAAAATAATTTTACTTGGCTCCCCCACAATCCACTTCTTCACCTTCTCATCCTTCATCACTACATCCACAACTTTGTCCTTGTCCATTGCCCATTTACCATCAACCATTAACGTAGTTCTTAACTTCCCATTCACCTGCACCGCAATCGTCACTCGTAGATCCCGAGCGAGCGCTAGCGAGCCGAAGGACTTCACGTCCGGCCACTCCCACTCTGGTTCACCCTGCGCCTCACTATGAGCTATGAGCCATAAACTATGTGCTGATTTTGGTGCAAACAAAGACAATAAACTCGCAAACATCCCCAAGTGCTCTTTTGAGACCACGCTTCCCTCAGCTCTCCACGCATTCACCCACTCCATGAGTCCAGCAATTGAGGTATTAAATTTCTGGTTTAGGACTCCATCTTCTACTCGTGCAACCAATGTCTTCAATTTCGCAGCCAGTAGGGGCGAGGTTTTCTCGCCCGTTTTCCCTGCCATCTTCACCGTCTCCAAGATCCTCCCCAAAAACCGCACTTGCCCAGAGATCGCGCCACTATCCCACGCGATCGACTGCTCCCACGGCCCCATAAACATCTCATACATCCGCACAGCGTCCGACCCATATTTCTCGACCATATCATCTGGGTTCACCACGTTCCCAAGGCTCTTGCTCATTTTCTTCCCGTCCTCGGCCAGCACCATCCCCACCGAGCGCAGGCGTAAAAACGGCTCAGGGAAATCGAGCAGTCCCAAATCCTGCAACACCTTCACCCAGAACCTAGCATAAAGAAGATGTAGTACCGCATGCTCCGCTCCCCCCAGGTACCAATCCACCGGCAACCATTTTTTGATCTCCGGTAGCGCCGTCTTCATCCACCAATCGGTGTATGGCTGTTTACCTGCAGGGCCAAGCCCTGCAGGGAGCTGAACCTTTCCCCAAAAAGCAAAAGCCAAAAAGTACCAACAGCTCCCTGCCCAGTTGGGCATGGTATCA
>Ga0100401_1002899_pt1 | contig 13277 bp, 11 predicted proteins | sample CryGeymeta201525_FD_80421 | JGI IMG/M metagenome (GOLD analysis project Ga0100401, IMG submission 80421) | Groundwater microbial communities from Crystal Geyser aquifers in Utah, USA - Crystal Geyser metaG 2015-25 | ecosystem: Environmental > Aquatic > Deep subsurface > Groundwater | place: USA...
TAAAACCAAAAATTGAAACAGATATTTTTAAAACCATTGATGCCATTGCTGCCAAAAATAAAAGAAAAGCCCTTTTTTTACTAAAAGAGCATTTGGAAAAAGGTGACTCCCCTGCTTATTTATTAGCAATGATTAATTTCCAATTTCGGAACCTACTAATGGTGAAATCGTACCTAGCCGAGAGAGAATTTTATCCGAGTTATGCAAATAGACGAATTCTTGCCAGAAAATTGGGGATGCATCCCTTTGTGGTTGAAAAAACATTATTTCAGGCAAGAAAATTTCAATTGGAAGAATTAAAAAAAATCTACCAAAAAATTTTCCAGGTAGATCTCGGTATTAAAACCGGCAAGGTTGATCCCGAAACAGCCCTGGATCTATTAATTGCAGAGATTTAACTAAGTTTGAACCTATTAACCAACCTCGCAATTCTCGATTTCTTTCTGGTCGCCGTATTCTTTTTAATCACTCTAACTTTTGCCGCTTTATCCAAAATTTTATAAACTTGGGGCAATAATTTTTTTGCCTCCTCAATTTTATTTCCCAAAACCAAATTTCTTACCTCTTTGATGAGTTTTTTTATTTTGGTTTTATAAATTAAATTCCTTGCTTTCCTTTTTAAACTTTGTCGCCAAGCCTTTTTGGCCGATTTAGTAATTGCCATATATTTTAGTTTATCGAATTTAAGAATTTATTCAAGAGATAACGGAATTATGCTATGATTAAGTTAGATAATTTCTAAAACCTATGCCAAACTACCCTCCCGAAAAAAAATATCAAACAGAAAAAGCAGTTCCAGAAAAAGAGGTCTCCAAAATAGAATCTCCAGAGATTGTCGAATTAAAAGAAAGAATTGAAAAATTAGAGACACAATTGAAGAAAGAAAAAGCACCTGAAGAAAGAGAAAAAATAGTTAAACAAGAGATTAAGACCTATCTCCGAAAATTTCAAAAGATGCCTGCTTTCGCTGCCCCTAAAGTTGTTCGTGATGAGGCAAAAGAAATAGCTAAATTTCCAACAACCCAGCAAGTTGGTACTTTAGTTTCTCTTGTCTTTGACAAAGGGCTTAGGGAAGCAATTTCGGTAGCCAGGGCCCTTAACAATCCAGCAATTTTAGATGAATTCCATGATATTTTAGTTGACCGTTATTATCAAATCCTTATTGAAAAAGGAATTTTAAAACTTTTGTAATAAAATGTTTGAGAAAGAGCCATTTTTCAAAATAGAAAAAGAGGAAGAGGCAGGGGAAGAAGTAGAGGAAGAAAAAGAGAAAACGGAAATAGCCCCGGAGTCCAGAAATGAAAAAATAGAAATTGGCGATTTCGTTTTAGAGCCAGTAGATCGAGAAGCCAATAGATTTCATTTTTTGCAAAACTTGACCGAATGGCATCATTCTTGTTCTGAGGAGGATAATCGCATTTGGAAAAAAGAAGTCGGTGAATTTACAGAAAAAGAAAAAGAAACAATCGAAGATTTCAAAAAAATTTTGGAAATAGAAAAATATTCGCAATGGAATGAAAAAGGTTTAGTTTCAATCTATACTACTTCTGGCAGTCCCGAAGAAAGAACTGAAAGGCTTGAAGAAAATGTTTCGGGAAAAGACCGGGAGACCATTGAAAAATGTTTCTCGATAATGGAAACCCCATTTTCTCGTATTTGGGAGAAAAACGAACCCCGTCTTTTAAAAGCCCGTCAAGAATTTATTGAAAAATTGGAAAGATTTGAAACCAGCGATAAAAAAAGGCAGCTTGAAGAGGATTTGTCAAATTTCTTTGGTCCTCCAGAAAAAGTGGAAAAATTGAAAATCTTTTTTCTGATGAGAGAATTCGGAGAAAGTGGAACAGCCTCGCTGGGACCAGAAGCTCTTACTTTACACAGTTTGGATAGAGCACCAAAACTTTCTTTGCTCTATCATGAAATGACCCATAAGTCCTGGGAGAGTGATGATTATAAAAGAAACGTAGAGAAAGTAGCCAAATCGGTTGATAAAAAAACAGTAAAGCGATTGATAAAAATCTTTGGATATGGAAGAGATATGCAACACATTCTTAATGAAAGTATTGTAGGTAGCTTTCTTCCCCATGGTTGCTTAGCCGAAAAGCACTTTCCAGAAGAAAAAACTTCCTTAGAAGAAGTAAAAAAGATTTATAAAACCGCTTTAGAAACTGGAAAAATAAAATCACCAGATGGTAGAGATATGTCCCTCGATCAGGTTCCTGAGAGAGAAAGAAAAAGGATGATTTCCAGTATCCTCATCGTTTCCAAATTAGCTCCCTTAAGTAAAAGATATATTGAAGAAAAACGAATGGTAGATGAATCTTATTGTCAAGAGGCTTTAAATAAAATTCTTTCAGTTGCCAAAGAATTAAAAAATCAAGAAAAAGAGTAAAATTTATAGACTTTAATTTTCATATTAAATATGTTATCTTCACCGTTTATTTTAATAGCATCGGTATTTATTTTCCTAGCGTTTTTAATCCTTGTTATTCTTTTGCAAAGAAAAAAAGAGAGAGGACTTCTTACTCGGGGAATGAATTTGGCTCTTTTTTTGGTGACCCTACCCCAAGGAATTGAGAAAGAAAAGGAAATCTCTTTGCAAGGTTATTTAAAAGTTGCTGAACAATTTTACTCTTCTTTGGCAGGTATCCGAGAGAAAAGCTGGGTTTTGAGAAGCTTGATTGGGAACCCAGTTTTAGTATTTGAAATTGCGGTTCACCGCATCGGAGAGGAAATTTACTTTTACGTTGCCTGCCCTCGTTCTGTCGCTCAATTGGTAGAAAAACAAATCCTTGGTTTTTGGCCAAAGGCCCAAGTTCAACCAGTTCCTGACTATAATATTTTTAATCCGGTTGGCAATTCAACAGGAAGCCAGGCTACTTTAGTAAAGTCGGCAATTTTGCCATTGAAGTCTTCTAAAGAGTTTGGGACCGACCCCCTTTCAGCCATTACTTCTGTTTTTACTAAACTAGCCAGGGAAGGAGAGGGAGCGGCTGTTCAGATTCTCATTCGGCCCAGTCAACGTCCGATGAAAAAATTTGCTCAAAACGTAGTTAATCTACTTGAAGGTGGAATAAAACTTGAAGAGGCTTTGAGAAGAGCTGAAGCCACTTCCGGAATGGGTGGTCTTTTCCGAGGATTAGGCGGCGCCTTTTCCTCTGCTTTTTTAGCAAAACCAAAAAAAGAAGAAAAACCGGTTGAGAAACCTCCGGAAATAACCTCTGCCCAAAAAGATCTCATTTCAGAAATTAATAAAAAAGCTTCCCAACCAATTTTCGATACTAATTTGCGGGTTTTAACTTCTGCTCCGACTGAAGTTCGGGCTGAGGAAATTTTAGGGCAACTTCAAAGTGCTTTTGAACAATTTAACTCTCCGGTTTTAAATCAAATTAAATTCAAAAAACTTTCGGGCAGAAAATTAAGAAGGCTTTTTTATCGTTTTTCCTTTCGAATTTTTGACGAATCAGCAATTTTAGCTCTTTCTTCAGAAGAATTAGCAGACATTTATCATTTCCCTTTCCCAACCTTACTTACTCCTTATGTCAAGTGGTTGAAAGCAAAACAAGCTCCACCTCCTGCCAATTTGCCGACCGAAGGAATTATAATAGGAAAAAATATTTTCAGAAGTGAAGAAAGAATTGTTCCCATTCTAAAAGACGATAGAAGACGCCATTTTTATATTGTTGGTCAAACCGGTACTGGTAAATCTGTTTTACTTCAAGAAATGATTAAACAAGACATGGAAGCAGGAGAAGGGGTGGCTTTAATTGACCCTCATGGAGATTTGGCTGAAAGGATTTTAGGGTTGGTTCCTCCTTCTCGAATCGAAGATGTTGTATATTTCAATCCGGGAGATATTGAGAGACCTTTAGGTTTAAATATGCTTGAATACGATCCGAAATTTCCCGAATCAAAAACCTTTGTTGTTAATGAACTCCTGGAAATTTTTGAAAAACTTTATAACTTAAAAGCAATGGGATTTGGTGGCCCAGTTTTTGAACAATATATGAGGAATTCCCTTTTATTGGTAATGGAAGATCCTGAATCAGGAAGTACTTTAATCGAAATCCCCAGAGTTTTATCTGACAAAAATTTCAGAAAATACAAACTTTCGAAATGCAAAAACATTGTCGTTAAAAATTTCTGGGAATTAGAAGCAGAAAAAGCCGGCGGTGAAGCGGCTCTGGCTAACATGGTTCCTTATATTACCAGCAAGATGAACATCTTTATCGCCAATGATTTAGTTAGGCCGATCATTTCTCAGCAATTTTCCTCCTTTAATTTCCGAGAAGTGATAGATCAAGGGAAAATATTAATTATTAATCTTTCAAAGGGAAGATTAGGTGATATAAATAGTTATTTGTTAGGAATGATTATTGTTGGCAGAATTTTAATTTCGACTTTCTCCCGGGCTGATGTTCCTGAAGAGAAAAGAAGAGATTTTTACCTTTATATTGATGAGTTTCACAATGTTACAACCAAAACAATTACAGCTGCTTTGGCTGAGGCAAGGAAATACCGACTTAATTTAATCTTTAGCCATCAATTTATTGGTCAATTAGATGAAGAAACGAGAAAGGCAATCTTTGGAAATGTGGGATCGATTTTAGCTTTCAGGATGGGCCCAGACGATGCCAAATATTTGGTCACAGAATTCGAACCGATTTTTGGCGAAAACGATTTGGTGAATTTCGACAATTACAATGCCGCCCTAAGACTTTTAATTAAAGGCGAAACTTCAAAGCCATTTAATATCGTAACCTCCCCGCCGTCAAAAGAAAACCCCGAAGTCATCCGTTTAATAAAAGAATTTTCTCGCGCCCGATACGGTCGAGATCGGGCTCAAGTTGAATCAGAACTTTATCAGCAGCTTCAGAAAAGTTTTGGAACAGAAGCCCCACCTAAATCATAAAAATATAAAAAAGGTCGAAGTTTTAATTAAAACTTAAATAAATCTATGCCATTTGAAGAATTTGAAAAACCACCAACACCTCCAGAGGAAGAGGAGGTTGAGGAAAAAATAGAGGAAGAAGTAGAAGAAAAACCTAAGGAAGAAAAAGAAGAAGAGGTTGAAGAAAAAGAAAAGATTGAAGAAAAACCAGAAGTTGAGTTGGAAAAAGAAGAGGAGAAAATATTATCAGAAGAAGAAAAGGGAAAATTAAAAAAAGAGGCTAAAAAACTTGAGAAAGAAGGATGTTTTTCTGAAGCCGCCGAAAGATTCGAGAAAATTGAAGATTTTAAAAGAGCAATGAAAGATTATCTGAAACAAGGAGATTGGTGTTGTTTTAAATTTAGTGCGGCTGAATGTGCAGAAAAAGCCGGCGAAGAAGAAAAAGCTAAAGAATTATATAAAGAACTTTTAGAAGACCCAGAGTTTACGGGGGACGAGATTTTTTTCAATTTGGCCTTGGAATCTGCAAGAAAAATTGGAGATACTGAAAAAGAACAAAAAATAAAAGAGGATTTTAGAGAGGAATGGGAAAAGGAAGTAAGATATAAAGAAAAACTATGGGATTTTGAGAAGATGGATAAAGGGAGAAGGGTAAAATTAGATTCAATTGATTTTGGAGACGCCGCTGTTAATGCAGAATTTCTTGTTGAACATGGTAAAGAATTAGGATTGAGCGAAAAAGAAATAGATAAATGGAGAAAAAAGGCAGAGAATTTAAGAGCAGAAGAAGATAGAAGAACTGTAGAAGAAGCAGGAGAAATTGCGTTTAGGGGGTATTAAAGAATAACCCTTAAGAAACTATAGAATATTACTTTCTGTTGCTATTTTTTGATTTTAAAGATGTCAGAAGAAATAAAAACAATTTTTGATCCAAAAAAGGAAATTACTGATGAAGATTGGCGGGGAATGAAACAAAAATTAGAAGAATTAAGAGGTAGACCCTGGAGAGATTTTTTATCTATGGTTATGGCAATGAAGATAATTTTTCCTGAAAAATTTGCAGAAATTTCGATTTCTGAAAAAGAATGGAAAGAAATGAGAGAAGAACTTGAGAATTATCGGGGAAAAGTTTGGCTATTTTTTGTTTCTCAGGTAATGGCAATGAAAATTGTGATGCCTGAAAAATTTAAACCCCGTAGTGAGATTTCTCTACTATGGGGTAAGGAAGTTTCAATTTCTCTTGAAGATTGGCAGGGAATAAAAGGAGAATTAGAAAATTATCGAAATAAAGGTTTATGGCTAGATTTTTCTACTTTAGCCATGGGAATGAAAATCCTTGCCTCTCCAGAAGTTAAAATATCTGACAAAGGTCTGGAATTAAAAGGTCGCGATTAATTTATTTTTTAATAAATTTATGCCATTTGAAGGAGAAAAATTTGAAGAAATACCAACACCTCCCGAGGAAAAAGAGAAAATAGGAGAAGAAATTGAAGAGGGGTTAGAAGAGGAAGTAGCAGAAACGGAATCTCAAAAAGAGATAGAGAGACTGGAACCAAAAATAGAATACCAAAAAATAACTGATATTTTACTTGAGGAAGTTAGAGAAGATAAACCTGATTTTGAGAAAGCAAGAAAGCTTTATGTGGAGATAAACGAACCGAAGGAAAAAAGTGAAGAAAAATTACGACAAGAGTTAATAAGAGAGAATTGGTGGTTTCAGCCCGAGTGGAGAGAAAAAAATATCCCAAAAGAACAAGTAGAGATAACAATTGGAGATAAAAAACTCAATATTTATAATTTTGCCGAGCCATTAACAATCGAACATTTAGAAAAATTAGAAAGAGTTATTAAAGAATCTTCTCAGATTAAAAATGGTGAACTTCTCGATAGGGTTAAATATATTTTAATAAATGACGCTAGAAAGAAAAGCCCATATGTTGAAAATGAAGAACAGAACGGATTTACTTATCCAAATGCACAAACTATCGAGCTAAATCCCCCGGCGATAGAATTTACTCCCCATCGAATAAAGAAAGTTTCGAATTTCGAAGGCACTCTAATTCATGAGTTTTCTCACAATATTGTTGATACCGATGTAGAACTCTTTAACAAATGGAATGAGAAATTTGGGTGGGAAATAATAGAGCAACCTATTGAAAAGTTCCCTGGTGGCGACCCAATATGCTATGAAAATGAACATCCCGAAAGATGTGTGAGTCAATATGCTCGTCTTTCTCCAGATGAAGATATTGCTGAAAGTATTGTGGCAGCACTCCGCGACCCAAAGGTGCTAGATCCGGAGAGATTACAGTTTTTAAAAGAGACCTTACGACTTGATAAAATTGATGTAGTTAAAGCGCCGGAGATTAATATCCAAAGGCGAAGCGGAAAAGATATAAAGTTACCCCAATTGGAATCACCTGTAAAGTATAAAAGATAATCACTTTAATTTTTAACAAAACTTATGCCATTTGAATCTTCTGAAAAACCACCGACACCTCCGGAAGAAGAAGGCGAAGAAGAAAAGGAGAAAGTTGAGGAGGTAGAAGAGAGGGTAGAGGAAGAAATCGAGAAAAAACCAGAAGAAGTTGAATTAGAAAAAGAAGAAGAATTGCCAAGATATGAGTTTCTGCAAATAGATCTTAAAAAACCTTTAGAAGAACAACCTTATGATTTTGGAATAGAAGTGACTTTACCAGGAGCAAAAAATGATTTAGATCATCATGGACCAGAGGATACTTCAGAGACTCCTTCAGCTTGTGAGCAAGCATTAGAATTAGAAGAAGAAAAAATTCCTCCAAAAGGAGCAAAAATTGGTTTTTTAAGACCAGACGGGGATACATTTGCGGCTGTCGCCGTTTTAGAATTAAGAGCTGAAGGAAGAAAATTTAATTCAGAAATTGTTAAAGCCGTTGGAACTTTAGATAGAAAAGGACCAAAAGAGGCAGAAGAAAAATATATTCATTTAAGAGAAGAAATAGTTGCTATTCTTCGGGTAGCGGCAGATCCTAAAATTCCTTTGTCATTAGAAGAAAGAATAAAATTTATTAAAAAGGTTTTAGAAGAAAATCCAGAGATTAAAAAAGAGGTTCAAAGATTAACTAAAGAAAGAGATGAAGAGTTTGAAAAGGCAAAAAGAGAATCGGAAGTAAAGGTTACTCCTGATGGAAAGATAGCTCAAGTTATTTCAAAACATCGTTTTGCAATGAGTTTAGGTTATGAAGAGGCCAACATTGTAATAGCTACCAATCCTGAAATGTTAATTTTAAAAAAGACTCCAGAAGGAAAATTAGTTCCTACCGGTGAAACTTATTTAAAACATACGATAGCGAGAATAAGTTCTTTTGTTCCTTTAGATATGAAAGGATTAGTCGAAGAATTAAATAAAATAGAACAAGAAAAAGGAGGAAGACCTAATTGGGGAGGAAGAGGAGATATTATTGGCTCTCCAATGGAAATTTCTTCAAAAATTTCTTCTGATGAACTAATAAAGATTGCGCGAAAATATATTCCGAAATAACAGTGGTGTCTTGATTTTGAATTCTTTCAAATGAAATTTTTGATCAATAATTAAAATAAGGTCGAGAAATAACAACTTTAATCTTTAATAAAAACTATGCCATTTGAAGGAGAAAAATTTGAAAAACCATCAACACCGCCAGAGGAAGAAGAAACAGAAGAAAAAGCAGAAGAGGAAGTAGAAGAAAAAGCAGAGGGAACAAAAGAGAAGGAAGGGGAAGAAGTTGAAGAAAAACCGGAAGAGGCTGAATTAGAAAAAGAAGAGGAAAGACTAGATGAAGAACAAAAAAAAGAAATGGGAAAAATGGAAAAAACTAAAAAGGAAGAAGTTAAAGAACAATTAACAGAAAAAGAAGTTGAAAAAATAGCTAAAGACATTAAAGCTATGATTTTGCCGCTTTATGACAAAATTGAAAAATTAAGAAAAGAAAACCCAAAGAGAGAAGTTGGTGGCAGAATTATTAACGATAACGGTAAAATAGAAATAGAATTAGTAGATCAGTCAAGATGGAAAGAAGACTCAGTGACGATAGATGATTCGCCCGAAGAGGCAAGGGAAAGAGCAAAAAAGAGCATACCATTTCATACTCATCCATCTGTTGGCGGGTTGCCATACGAATCGGCCCAAGATATATTATCGACCAGTGTTACTTTAAGAAAATTAATTTTTCATGAGAATGGCGTGACATTGTTAGTCTCTGCGAAGGAATTGCCACTAAAAAAAATAGAAGAAATTGACAAACGGGCATGGAAAAAGGCTCGGGAAGAAGAGGAAAGATGTGATGGTGAGATTCCAGCCTACTGGTTCTGGAAAGCTGCATTAGAAGAAAAATTACCAACATACGTGAGCGATCTTATTGATAAAAAAAATCCAAAACGTAAGGGAATAACGATTATGGCCGCCCGATAATAAAAGAGGCGATCCGAACTCGTTCTTTAGCGCCACTTAAACGTTCAACAAAAATGCTTGCATTAAAATTTTAATTTCATTAAACTATGCCATTTGAAGGAGAAAAATTTGAAAAACCACCAACACCTCCAGAGGAGGAAAAGGAAGAGGAAGTGAAGGAAGAAACAGAGGAAAAAAAGAAAAAGGAGGAAGTAGAAGAGAAGATGGAAGAAAAACCAGAAGAAATTTCCCCAGAAAAGCAGGCGGACGTGGCTAAAAATGTTGAACAGGAGCCAGTCGTGCAAGTTGAACCACACATTGAAGAACGTCCCTTTTGGGGTGAATTTCGAGGTGGCGAAATAGACGAAGTTGGCAAGTACAAAGAGCCGACACCAGAGCAGAAGGAAAAAGTTGAACAAAGACTGGAGCGACTTTCGGAAATTTTTGAGGACGCAGACTTTTTGTGGTATCTCGACGGAGCGATTAATATTTCCCTGTACCGTGATAAGTTAATGCGAGACCACAAGGACTTGGATATGAGCGTTTTCAAAGAAGATTTGCCCGAACTCGATGAATTACTTGAAAAACAAGGCTTTGGTATTTTTGTAAACTTTGAACAGACCGGTAAAAAATTGATGCGTAAAGTGAACGTCGAAGAATTAGCGACTTTAGATAAACCCGATTTGTCTATTTGCAAAGTTGATGCCGAGGGAAGAATACAAAAAGAGACCGGCGAGCCGTTTAATTTTGTGGATCTACATGTCCATAGTAGAGATGAAGAAGGAAATATTATCATAAATTACACGGGTACTACATTAGCCAAAGAATTTTTTGAGCCAATAAAGAAGGAATTGCCTAACGGCAAGGAAATCAATCTTTCTCAACCAGCGATTGTTGCCTATCATAAATTGCATGCAAACCGCCCATATGATTTAACTGATTTACAGAGACTTCGTCCATACCTCCAAGAACGAGATTTTTCAATGTTGCGTGAAGCACTGGAAAAAGAAATTGAGGGGACAGAAAACAAAATGCGAGAAAAGTTGCAAGAGGTTTGGGAGTTTCTTTCCCCAATGCTTGAATTTACTCATGACCAGAAAGTAATTAGCGAAAAGCTCTATACTCACCCCGATACTGCACAAAGACGGGATAATCCAAGAGTCTCGGAATATGTCTCCTCGATTTCCCAATTCATTGCCGAGAATCCTGAAGTTACTCTTGATAACTTTATGGAACAATCGCTAGCGATTCTGAAACCAAGAGAACAAGTGGAACAAAAATTGAAATCTTTGGATCAATTAGTGGAGTCAATAGAAGGAAAAGTTGAAACAACAACAGAAAAAGAACCAGCTTCCCAGCCAGAAGAAAAAGAAAAAGCTAAAGACAAAGAAAGTAAATCTAAAGAAAATGAAACAGCAATAGAATGGGTTGAAAAGCATAAGGAATCGCTAAGAGAACAAGCGAGTTCAATTTTATTGGAGTTTTATAAAAAAGTTTTTCCTGAAAAAAATTTTAATGTTCAATTTCTTAATTCACAAGAATTTGTAAAATATTGTCAGGAAAAAAATTTACCTCTCTCTAAACGCACGAGAACCGAACAACTTCTTATGAATCGTCTTGAAGAAAAAAATGCGATGCAATATTTAATTAATGAAGATAGAGAAAATGAAAGAATAAAAGCAAATATTGAATATAACGAAAAAATGGAGGGATTAAAAAAGCCTGAAGAAGTAGCTGAAAGAATGATTGTAAAACTAGGCGTCCACGAGATTAGGCACGATCTTCATAAAGAGAAGTTAATCAGGCCTATTACTTCCGAAACTCTTTCAGAATGCGAAGGATTGCAAAAAGAGCATGAAGAGATATCGAAATGGTTGTCGCAGGAAGAAAAAATGCCTTCGGAAGAAATTCCAGAAGAATGCGATGTTAAAATAGTAGAGCGAATAGTAGAGAGGTCATGGGAGAAGGGCATAAAAGATAAAGATTTAATAAGTAAGATAGTTCGCTACGGTGATGGTCCAAAAATCGGGGCAATCTCTGACTTGTTAAGAGACGAAAAACTTGGCGTCCTACAACTCTCAGAAAAAATCGAAGATGTTATGGCTGAAGAAAAACCCGAAAAGATGAAAGAGGAAAAAGAAACAGAAAAGTTAGAAGAAGTAAAAGAAGTGAGCTTTGCTGACCTTAAGAGAGGCGATAAACTATCAGTAGAAACTGTTTTAGGAGAAACAACCAAAACATTCGAAATAACCATAATCGGTAAGAGAAAAGACGGATTAAGGGTTATCGTTAGAAGTGGTTTTGGCGAGGAGATTGAAGAATTTACTGCTAGAATGCCGGGTGGAATTACAATGAATAAAGATGGATTAACTAAATATTTAAAAGTAGAAAGTGAAAAAGAAAAAAATTGCCTTTTTTTTGAAAATCTCAAAGATACAAAGACTAAAGAAAAATTGAGTTCAGCAATGAGAACCACGCCCATTGAAAAAATTATCCTTAGGACAACAAAAAAATAAAAGTTTCAAAATCAAGTCGAAAGTTCGAAAAATTTACATTTTATTTTAATAAAACTATGCCATTTGAAAAAGAACCAACATATACTCCCGAAGAGGAGGAAGAGAAAGTAGAGGAAGAGATTGAAAAGGAAGAAGTAGATGTGGAAAAAGCTCCTGAAGAAGGTAGAGAGGAAATGGTGGAAGAGAAACCTGAGGCAATAAGCGAAAAAGAAATTTCTGAAGCAGAAGAGGAAAAGCAAAAAGAAGAGGGAATAACCGAGATTCAAAGAAAAATTGAGGAGTTAAAAGAAAAAGAATTAGAAGAAAGAAAAGCAGAAGAGACGAGAGAAGAAAAAGAAAGGAAATTAGAGACGATGAAAGAGCTAGTAAGAGAATCTTTGCCCGAGAAATTTGAGAATTTAGTCGGAGATAATTCGGAAGAGGCCTGGGACAAAAGAAAAGAATTAGCCGAAAAAGAGCCGATGTATACGGCGGCAACTTTGGCCAGTGTAGATTCGGAAAAATCAAGAGATTGGTTAGATAAAAATAAAGAAAGCCAAAAAATGTGGTGGGGGATTTCAAGGGGGTTGATTGGCGATGATACAGAAAAAGCCTGGGAAATAAGGGATTTTCTCAAGATAGATAAAAGAGTAGATAGAATTAGAGGAAAAAGATGGTCGGTTCTGAAAAAAACTTTAGACCTTTATAAATCGGAATTTTTATTTAATTTGAGAGGGAGAATAAAATTCCCGGGTTGGTATGAACCGGGCGATATAGTCATAAGCACGACTGGCCTTGATTCGGAGAAATCCTGGAAATTAAGAGAAGAACTTGAGGATATTGCGCCGGCTGAAGTTTTAATTAGTTTAGCCGGTAACGATTCAGAAAAAGCCCAACAGATAAGAGAAAAATACGAAGGAGATAAAAAATTAGGATGGGCCTATCGGAAGAGTCTAATCGGTAGAGAAAAAAGCAAAAAATAAATTCGGAAAGACATTATCTTTATTTTTTGATTTTTTTAATCAGGTCCCGAATTTGGGCGGCTCGTTCAAAGTCCAAATTTTTGGCGGCTTCTTTCATTTCTTTTTCCAATAATTCCTTATCCCGAATCATCCAAAATTCAGAAGTAATCTCTTTTTCTCTCTTAAGAAATGGCCAATTCCTAATTGGTTTTACAATTGGTTTTGGCACAATTTTGTGTTTTTTATTATATTTTATTTGAATTTTTCTTCTCCTTTCTATCTCTTTTATAGCCGCAGCCATCGATTTTGTGATTTGGTCGGCATATAAAATAATATGGCCTTCTGGATGGCGAGCGGCTCTCCCCATTGTCTGGATTAAGGTTGTTTCCGATCTTAAAAACCCTTCTTTATCAGCATCCAAAATGGCAATCAGGGCAACCTCTGGCAAATCCAGACCTTCTCTCAAAAGATTAATCCCGACTAAAACATCATATTTTCCTTCCCTTAGATCTTTTAAAATTTGA
>Ga0100401_1002900_pt1 | contig 13274 bp, 11 predicted proteins | sample CryGeymeta201525_FD_80421 | JGI IMG/M metagenome (GOLD analysis project Ga0100401, IMG submission 80421) | Groundwater microbial communities from Crystal Geyser aquifers in Utah, USA - Crystal Geyser metaG 2015-25 | ecosystem: Environmental > Aquatic > Deep subsurface > Groundwater | place: USA...
TCTTTTATTATTTTATATAAAATATTTATTAAAAAACATTATGGAAAACAAAGAATTAATGTGAATATATAGGGAACAAATAAATACTCTTGATAAGGAATTAATTTATCTTTTATTTAGGAGATTTGAAATTGTTAAACAAATTTGAATTATAAAAAAACAAGATTGAATTGTACCACTTGATAATGATAGATGGAATCAATTATTAAATGAAAATTTAGAAGTTTCAAGAGAGTTTTGACTTAATGATAATTTAATAATTGATATTTGGAATAGGATTCATATCGAGAGTTTAGAAATAGAAAAATAAAAAACAATTTTTTAAAAAAATTGTTTTTTATTTTTCTATAATTCTATTTCATTTTCACTTTTGTTTGTTAAAACTGGAGTTTCACTTTCTGTAATAAATGTGTCTTTCTTTGAATTATCTTTCATTTTTGTTCAAATTATAGGAAACATTATAAAACTTATAAATATAAATCAAACAGTTGTCCATGCTCAATTTCATGTTCTAAGAGATATAGCATGCAGTAATTTTATCCACATTACTAAAAAATAAATAATTGCAATAATAGCTGTTAATCAAAAAGTAAATATTGATAAAATAACTCATAATATTATTGCTAATATTGGATAAACTAAATAATTTTTTACTGATTTTTGAGATGCACTTAAATAATTGTAATATTGAGCAATTGGTACAAATGATAACCAAGCATATTTTTCACCAAGTTTAATATTTATTAAATATAATCAATAAGCAGTTCAAAAGTACATAATTATTGAAATGATATTTATTATAGTTCAGATTGTTCATATCATTCATGTAATTCAAGGTGAAAACATCATGTTCGGGTCAATACTATTTAGGGAATTATAATCTGTAATTCCAGAATTAGAAATCATATTTAAAGTTGTTTCATCCATAATTTTTAATTTAAAAAATAATTTTGTTTATTATAAACATTTATATATTATTAATTTATATTTTTTAATCAAATTTATTATGATGCCAACAGAGAAAGTGCTTGATAGAATAGAACAAAGTTTTGAATTATTTAAAGTTTGATTTAAACTTTTAGTAATTCCATTTTTTATTTATTATTTAATTAGTTTTTGATTCATTTCAATTATCTTAATATATATATCATCATCATGAATTATAGAGTCATTTTTAGGTAACTGAAATAGTAATATTCTTGCTAATCTTTTCAGTAGTTCCAAATTAGTAATTATAGCTGTTTTGTTTATATTTTTTTGAATAATATATTTAACAATTTATATGCCATTTATTGTTTACTCTATAAAAATTATTTGAAATATATATAATAAAAAACCAATTTGAGATTTTAAGATAAATTTTATTTTTGCACTTTCTAGATTTTGAGTAATGATGAAAACATATTGGTATATATTTGCATATGTAGCACTAATTCCATCTTTTTTCTTTATACTATGAGGTTGAATTTTTAATGTTTCATATTTTATGGATTTAAATTCATCATTTAAATTTATTTGATGAGCATTAATGATAATATGAATCTTGTTATTTATAGTTTTTGCTATTTATAGATGATTAAAAACTACTTTTTCTCTTTATAGTGCTATTGATAATGATGATTACACAAAAGAAAATTTCAATTTTTCAATTAAAATTACTAAAAATAAATGGTATAGAATACTCTGAAATTTAATGATAATTTGAATTATTATTTCATTATTGTCATGAATAGCATCAAATGTGATTTGAATTTTTTTCTCTTCTCATAGCTGATATTCTGATATAATTTCAAGTTTTTGAAGTTGAAGTAGTATTGATTTTTCAAATATAGAATCTTCACTATGATGAGTAGATAATAAAAATCTTATTAATGATGTTGTTTCAAATTTTTCATTTTTTAATTATATAGTTTCAGGTTTTTTTCAAATTTTTATAAATACTGTTTGAAAAATATTTATTATTATTTTTATATATGTATTTTATAAAAGATTAGTATTTGAAACAATAAACATTTCTGATGATATAGAAATAAAACAAGAAAAAATAGTAGAAATAGAAGATAAACCATTAGAATTATAAAAATGTTTTTCATTTAAATGAGTTATGAGTAATATATTTTTATATTTGCTTCTATAACTCTTTTTTTATGAATGAAAAAGTTTACTTAGTAGCTCTCCACAAAATTTGAATTGAACATAAAAAATTGTTTATGATTTTTTCTTTAACACAAAATTATAAAGATTTTTTTGATAAGATAGATTATGAATTATTGTCTAAACTGTGATATAAATCTGAAAAAATTAATAGTATTTTAAAATACAAAAGTCAAATTGATATATTTGAATTAGAACAAAAAATTTTAACTTTAGATGTAAAAATAATCACTTTTTTTGATGAAAATTATCCATTTTTGTTAAAAAATATTTTTAATATTCCTTTTTTATTATATGTAAGATGAAACTTAACTTTACCTTGATTTGCTTTTATAGGATCTAGAAATATAAGCTCATATTGAAAAAATATAATAGAAAACTTTGTTCCAGAAATTTGAAAATATTTTACTATTATTTCTGGATGAGCTTTTGGATGTGACTCATATTCTCATGAAATTGCAATAAAAAATGATATAAGAACTATTTCGGTTATATGAACTTGAATTGATATAAATTATCCTGTTTGAAATAAAAAACTTTATGAAGAAATAATTGAAAAGTGAGGTGCTGTTATTTCTATATTTCCATTTTGAGAAAAATGAAATCCATATAATTTTCCTATAAGAAACGAAATTGTAGCTTGATTATCAAATGGTATCTTTGTAGTTGAAGCAAGAGAAAAATCAGGTTCATTAATCACTGCAAAATTAGGATTAGATTTATGAAAAGATATCTTCACTGTACCTTGAGATATATTTAAACAAAATTCAATTTGATGTAATAATTTGATTTATTCTTCTGAAGCGAAAATGGTTTTAAAACCAAATGATGTTTTGTCAGAATACAATATATTAAATAATTTACAAAATAAGTCTAAAATCAGTTTCAATGATAATATTGAAAAAAATATATATGATAAATTAATGATTGAATCATTAAATATAGATGAAATAGCTATTTATTTTGATTTAGATATAAGTATTGTATTGCTTAAAATAACTTTATTAGAGCTATCAGGTATAATAAAAAAGAATGAAATCTGAAAATATGAAATAATTTAGTTGATAATTATTAAAAAATTCCTAAAATAAATATATATATTAAATATCTATTATTTATGGAAAATTTGTTTTTACTGAAATTGGAAATACTTATATTTTTTCTTAGTTTTTTTTACTTATTATATTATATGTCTTGAAAAATTTATAAGACATATTTTAAGGTAAAAAATGTTATAATTAAAGAAGAAATATCAAATGTAAAAACTGCTTTAAATATAGTAGATTTAAATACAAAAGAAAAAAATTATAAAAAGGATAAAAACAATAAACAATTAACTGATGAAGAAATAAATCAATTAACTGAATTATTAAAAAGAGTTAAAAATAATGCTTCAAAATGATATTTTGATACTGCAAAATGAATAATTATTGAATGACTTTCAATTGATAAATTTAATAAGGATTTAAATTTAGAACTAGCTTCAATTTACATAAAGGAAAAAAATTATCAAAGTGCTGAATATATTTACAAGGATTTACTAGAAGTTATAAAAGATGATACAGATTTATATAAAAAATTAGCTTATATTTATGCTATGCAGTGAAAATTAGATTTAGCTATGGATAATTATTTAAAAGTTCATAAAAAAAATCCAGCTGATGAAGAAGTTATAAATATGCTTGCTGAAATAAATTATGATTTAAAAGATTATAAAACATCTTTAAAATATATAAATCAATATCTTAAATCAAAACCTAGAGATATAGATAAATTAAATATGAAAGCTATTTGTTTCGAACAAACTAGAGAATTAAAAGAGTCAATTGAAATTCATAAAAGAATATTAGAACTACAACCTTATAATACTTTATCAAGAGATAAAATTAGAGAATTAAATAATTTTATATAGTTTTTAACAAATATTTTTCACATATTATAAACAAGAAAAAAAAACATAGATTTACTTTTATGTTTTTTTTTGTATTCTGTGCATAGAAAAAATATCTCCTAATTTATGAGTAAATGTTGAAAGTACCTCCACATTCTATAGAAGCAGAACAATCAGTAATTTGAAGTATTTTGATTGATAAAGATTGTTTTATAAGTATTTGAGATTTATTGAAAGAGAGTGATTTTTATGTAGAGTCAAATGCATGTATTTTTGCTGTTATGTTTGATTTATACAAACAAAATAAACCTATAGATATAATCACTGTAAAAGAAAAACTTGATGATAAAAAATTACTTGATAAAGTTTGATGAATTAGTTATTTAGCTGAATTAACTGAGATTGTTCCAACTACTGCAAATGTTTTCGAATATGCTCAAATAGTAAAAAATAAGTCAGTATTAAGAAATCTAATTAGAGCTTGAAATGAAATTATTTCTTATGGTTACGATGAAGATAAACCTATAAATGATTTACTTGAAAAAACTGAAAAATCAGTTTTTAATGTAACTCAAGTTTTTATACAAAATAAACTAGTTCATATAAATCAAATTCTTGAACAAAGATTTGAAGAATTTGCGGAAATTCATGAAAATCCAGAACTTGTAAAAGATCATAGATTACATCTTTGATTTAAAGATTTAGATCATAAATTTAATGGTTTAAAATGATGAGATATGGTTATATTAGCAGCAAGACCTTCTATGTGAAAAACTGCTTTTGCTCTTAATTTAGCTCAAAATGTGGGTTATAAAGGTAAAAATGTAGCTATATTTTCTCTAGAAATGAGTAAAGAACAATTAACAGATAGAATGATTGCAAGTGCTATGCAAATTGATAGTTGGAAATTAGCAAAATGAGAATTAGAAGATCATGAATTTGCAAAGATATGAGAAGCTATGGAAAAACTTAGCCAAGCAAATATATATATAGATGATAGTGCTGGTTGAAATTTAGTAGAACTTAAATCAAAATGTAGAAGATTAAAGATAGAATCATGACTTGATTTGATAGTAATCGATTATTTACAATTGATGAGTAATTGAAATTCTATGAATAGAGTTCAAGAAATAAGTGAAATATCAAGATGAATTAAATCGCTTGCTAGAGAATTAAATGTACCAATTATAGCATTATCTCAATTATCTAGAACTGTTGAACAAAGACCTGATAAAAGACCTATAATGTCAGATTTAAGAGAGTCAGGTTCAATAGAGCAAGATGCCGATATAATTATGATGCTATATAGAGAAGAGTATTATGATGAATTTACAGAAAAAAAATGAATTACAGATATACTTGTAAGAAAAAATAGAAATTGACCTATATGAAATATAGAACTTATGTTTGAAAAAAATACTCAAAAATTTGTTGAAATTGAGAGAAATTATTGAGGTTGATGAAATGTTGAGGAGTATTAAAAAAGAAGAAAATCTTATAGATTTTCTTCTTTTTTTTCTATTTCATTTAAGCTGGGTCTTTTATTTAGATCCTCGCAAAATTCTTTTTTAATTTCTTCTAATATATCTATAGTATTTTCTACACTTTCAGTTGTTACTAGTCTTTTTCTGTATTTTTTAACTCAAGGGAAGTTTTTTAAATATTGTACTAAGTGTTTTCTTATCTCTAAACTTCATTTTTTTTCTCATTTTGTCTCGTTTAGTTTTTCAGCATGAAATTCCATAGCTTCCAGTACTTCAGATAGAGTTGGATGATATATTCAATCTATAAAATTTTCTCTTTTTACACCTGTTTTTGCTATGAATTTATCATCATTTATTTGCGGTTCTCAGATGAAACACCAAGGATTTCAAAAACTAGCTCTTCCTATCATTATACCATCAAGTTCTTTAACTTTATTTATTCAATCAGTATAATTTACTATATCTCAATTACAAATTACAGGTATTGATACATGTTTTTTAAGCTCATAAATATTCGTAAAATCAGCATATCCAGTGTATGCTTGTTTTGCTGTTCTACCATGAATAGTTACTAGACTAGCTCATGCATTTTCAAGTCATTTTACGAAGTTTATTAGATTTTGATTTCAATCAAAACTAAGTCTTGTTTTTACACTTATAGGCAGATGAGTTGCTTCATGCATATGTTTTACTATATCAAAAGCAGTTTTTTCATTTATAAGTAAGCAAGATCAATGTCAGCTTCTAACTACTTTTTTTGCTGGACATCACATATTTATGTCAATTCAAGCAATATTGTATTTATTTTCACTTATTATCTTTGCAGCTTTTGCAAATACTTCTGGATCTTTTCAAAATATTTGAATAATTAAAGGATCTTCTATTTCATTGTGATTTAAAACACTATCAGCAAGAAAATTTGAATGAATTAATCAATCTGCACTATAAAATTCACTTATGCAAAAAATATGTGGTGAAACTCTCTTCATTGCTTGTCTATAAGCACTATCTCAGTATCAATCCATAGGAGCTAAAAATACTAATTTTTCATTTTTTTCTAATTGCTTTTTCCAGAAATTTTTCATTATTTTATTTAATTTATTATTGTTTTGCAGATTTTATTTAAAAATTTTAAAAAAGCAAAAATATATTTATGAGCTTATTTCTATTAAAGTCAAGCTTTTAAATTTGTAATTATATATAGTTTTATGATATAATTTTTCTAGTTTTATTAATTTACCTTTTCTATATGGATTTGAATATTATTTTAAAAGAAAAGAAGGAGAAAAATATTTTACTTAAAAATAAGTTTTGATTACCACTTAAAGACAAAGCAATTTGATTAGTTAAAATTACTAATAAAGTACTTATAAAAGATTTAAGAGATTGATTACTTACACTACCTTCTAGTTTTATAGTAGAAGTAGATTGAGCAACAACTGAAAAGTTATGAGAAAATATTATTGCTACATCAAAAATAGATGAAAATTATTTAATATGATTTGATTTTATTGTTTGTGATGATTCTATTAAAAATTTAAATAAATATTTTGAACTAGGGATTACACCTTTAATTTCTTCAAAAAACCATTTAAATTCTATATTAAAAGAATTTAATCCAGTTAAAAATGAAGGAAATTCATATTTATTTGAATCTCTTGATAAATGGTCAGTTTTTTATTCTATAGTTAGATACCTAGAAAATTTTAAATTTCCATTTGATAATAAAAATTTAGTAAAAAATGTAATTAATTTATAAAATGTGATTAGATGATAAAGTAAATATTAGCTCTACAAATAATGATGTATGATTAAAAATCATACATCATTTAAATGTTGATGAAATAATTGTGAATGATTATAAAAAACTATTTTTAGATTTTTTAAATGAAAATTCTGAAATTTTATTACTAAAAATTTTAGAGTTTGATGACAAACACTTTAATACTTTTTATTTTTCAAAATTGGATAAATGGATAATTATGTGAAATTTATTTAATTGAGAAATTCCATTAATAAGTATTAAAATGCCTTGAGATTGAGTTAAATGAATGCTTTTTGCAATTAAGTATTCATTTGAGATTTGAGCAAAAAAAATCGTTTTAAATGTTCAGCCACAAAAGAGAACACCTAATATGAAAAGAAGAACAAATGTTTTAACTTCATTTTATGAATCATTTTTATTTAATATTTATAAGGATAGCGAATCATATATGTTTTTACATTTAAATAATTATAATTTAAAAATACTTTTAAATAAATCTAAAGAATATTTAGAAATTTGAATTTGGAAATAAAAATTCTTGTAAAATTTTACAAGAATTTTTATTTATGTTAATATAGATTTAATAATTATTAAATAGTATAAAATGGCTTTAAATAAAAAAGATATGACAAATTGGTCTCCTGAACAATGGGAAGCATATTTAGATAAAACTGAATGAAATGTAGATAAAAATTCTGGTTTTAAAACTGAACCACTTAGATTTAAAATAAAAACTTTTGATGTATTAGAATTTTCAAAATTATCATATAAAATTGATGAAGATAAAAAGAAAATTTTATTTTTTTATGATAAAAAAGAAATTTGAGTTATCTTACCATGAGTTTACAAATATTGAAAAATAGTATCTTATAACCATTTATTAATTGAATTAGATAAAAAATATAGATGAAGATGATTATGAAAAAAGATTTTGGAAATATATAAAGATAATTTTTCTCTACCAGGTGAAGAGTTTACTAGAGAATTAAATATATATCATTTTTTTGTTTCTGTATGATATATTCCTGTATCAATAATTAACGATGCAAGTTGAGAAGAATATGATTTTAATGAAGAAGAAGATTTAGAAAAAATCTGAAAATGATATAGTTGTAGATTTGAATATATGTGATAATAATTAATTTTCTTTTGACTTAAATATAAAAAAGATTAAAAATTTAAACAGTAATTTTTAATCTTTTTTTATGGCAAAAAATCTAGTTATTGTGGAATCTCCTGCAAAATGAAAAACTATAGAAAAGTTTTTAGGATTTGATTATAAGGTTGTTGCTTCGATGTGACACATAAGAGATTTACCAGTAAAAACTCTTTGAATCGATATTGAAAATGGATTTGCACCTGATTATGGTGTGACTGATGATAAGAAAAAAACAGTAGATAGTTTAAAAAAACTAGCAAAAGAAAGTGGTGAGATTTGGATAGCAACCGATGAGGACCGCGAATGAGAAGCAATTTGATGGCATCTTTGTCATACATTAAATGTAAATCCTGCAACTACAAAAAGAATTGTATTTCACGAAATCACAAAAAAGGCAATTATGAGTGCTATAGAAAATCCTAGAACAATTGATTTAAATTTAGTTGATGCTCAACAAGCAAGAAGAATACTTGATAGATTGGTTTGATATAAAGTTAGTCCAGTTTTATGGAAAAAAATAAGAAAATGATTATCTGCAGGTAGAGTTCAATCTGTAGCAGTTAAATTAATTGTTGAAAAAGAAAGAGAAATACTTGCATTTAAACCAGAAGAATCTTGGAAAATAAGTGTAGAATTATCATATGGTAATTTTAAATTTATATCTGTTTTATCAAAAATATCTTGAAAAGTTAAAACTTTTAAATCTAGAGAAGAAGTAGAAAAACTACTTTCAGTTCTTTATGATGATTTAAGTATTTTACAAGAATGTAAAAACAAAAAAGATAATGTTGAATTATCTATACTTTGAAATATAGAATTTGTTTTAGTTGATAGTATAAAAAAAGATAGTAAAAGATCTCCCCAGGCTCCTTTTACAACTTCAACACTTCAACAAGAGGCTTCTAGAAAATTCGGGTTTTGAGTAAAACAAACTATGATGATTGCTCAAAAGCTCTATGAAGGTATGGATTTGTGAAATAATGAAAGACAAGGTTTGATTACTTATATGAGAACTGATAGTTTAAATTTATCAGAACAAGCAAAAATACAAGCAAAAGAAGTTATAGAAAAAGATTTTTGAAAGAAATATTATAAAGATAGAGATTATAAAACTAAATCTGCAGGTGCACAAGAAGCTCATGAAGCTATTAGACCAACTGATTTATCAAGAAATCCTGAAAGTTTAACTTCAGTTTTAGATGCTACTCAATTAAAACTTTATACTCTTATTTGGAAAAGAACACTAGCTTCACAAATGAGTGATGCAATTGTAGAAGTTACAACATTTTCTTTTTCACCAACAAAAGCACAAAATCAATTATGGATCACAAAATGAGAAGTTATTAAATTTGATTGATTTATGACTCTTTATATAGAATCAAGCGATGATGAAAATGAAGATTTAGAAGAAGATGGTTGAGTTTTACCAGATATAGAGTTATGAGAAAAACTTATTTGAAAAATTATTAAATGAACTCAAAATTTTTCAAGACCACCTTCTCGTTATACTGAAGCATCTCTTGTTAAAAAATTAGAAAGCGAGGGGATAGGTAGACCATCTACTTATGCACCAACAATTTCTACTATTATTGATAGATGATATATAGAAAAAATAAATAAAAAACATCTTTCTCCAACTGAAATTGCATATACTGTAAATGATTTTTTACAAGAATATTTTAAAGATATGATGGATTATAAATTTACTTCAAAAGTTGAATGAGATTTTGATAAGATAGCAAATTGAGAAGAAACTTATGTAACTATGCTTGATAGATTTTGGAATAGTAGTTTAAAAAAAGATTTAGAAAATGCATGAGATAATGCAGAGAAAATAATAGAAAAAGTTTGAAAGGCTTGTCCTAAATGTAATAGTGATCTTATATATAGACATAGTAAAAATGGTAAATTTATAGGGTGTTCAGCATATCCTGAATGTGATTTTATAGATCAACCAGAATGAGAAAAAAATGCACTTGATGACCTAAAAAAGAAATATGAATGAAAACCATGTCCTGATGGAATAGAATGAACTATAGTAGTTAAAACTGGTAGATTTTGACCATTTCTTGCAAGTAGCGAATATCCAAAAGTAAAATGGATAGGGAAGATAAAAGATGATAAAGAAGAAATTCTTGAAGGAATATTAAAAGAAAAATGACTTTTAGTTGATACTGAAACGTGAGAAGAACTAGTTATAAAAAATAGTAGAAGATGACAATTCTTGGCTGCAAAAAATTATCCAGCTGTAAAAATTGCAAAAAATATTCCAAAAGATGTATTGGATGAATTAAATAAAAGAATTGAAGAAAAAAATATGGAAGAAGAAAAAGTTTAAGCTTCTTCTTTTTTGACTTAAAAACCAAAGTATGATTTAATATATGTATATTATAAAATAATTATATTTATATGAAATTTATTAAAAAATTAAAAAAATCAGCTAAAAAATGTAAATTATTAAAACCACAATATACTAGATGGACAGTTATATTATTTTTTTCTTTAGTTGTAGGTTTAAAAATCATTGAAAATACATCAAACGAGTTATATAATATTATTCTAATGACTCCAGAAATAACTGAATTTACTAAAATTCAAGAAAGTGCGGTTTTCTTTTTTATGTAATTTTAAAACAAAATTTTGAAAAAATAAGCTTGTTGGTATAATACCAACAAGCTTATTTTTTAACTATAAATGATAATATGACAACATATTATTTTATAATACGAGTCTAAGTTAAGATTATATAACAGGTAATTATTTTTAATTTTAACTTACAAATATGACTAATAGCGAATTTCCAAAAAAATATGATCCAAAAGCATTTGAAGAAAAACTATATGCTTCTTGGGAAAAAAATGGTAGTTTTAAACCTAAACCATCAACAACTGGTGAAAATTTTTATATACCAATGCCACCTCCAAATGTAACTTCTAAATTACATGTATGACATTCTGTTATGCTAACTATAGAAGATATTATGACTAGATATCATAGAATGAAATGAGATAGTACTCTTTTATTACCATGAACTGATCATGCTGGTATTTCTACACAAGTAAAAGTTGAAGAAAAATTAGCAAAAGAATGAAAAAATAAACACAATATTTCAAGAGAAGAATTTTTAGATGAATGTTGGGATTGGACTAAAAATTATGGATGACAAATTCAAACACAATTTAAGAAAATGTGAGCAAGTTGTGATTGGTCAAAAGAAAAATTCACTCTAGATTCAGATATGAATGAAAAAGTAAATAAAGCATTTGTAGATTTATATAACAAAGGACTTATTTATAAGTGAGAATATATGGTAAATTATGATCCTGTTTTAGATACAGTAGTATCTGATCAAGAGGTAATTTATAAAGAAGAAAAATGAAAATTATATTATATTACTTATTTTGTTTCATGAAGTGATAATGAAATAGTAGTTGCAACAACTAGACCAGAAACACTACTTTGAGATGTTGCTGTAGCTGTTCATCCAAAAGATAAAAGATATAGAAAATTACTTAAAGCTGGCAAGAAACTTATTTTACCTATATTAAATAAAGAAATTCCTCTTATTGCCGATGAAATGGTGGATATGGAGTTTTGAACTGGTGCAGTTAAAATAACTCCTGCTCATGATCCAAATGATTTTGAAGTTGCAAAAAGACATGATTTACCATTGAATAAAGTAGTTTTATGAAAAGATGGTAAAATGACTGATATTTCAGGTATATTTGCTGGTCAAGATTTTATGATAGCTAGAGCTAATATAGTTGAATTACTAAAATCAAAATGAAATTTAGTTAAAATAGAAGAACATATTTCAAAAGTAGGTTATGGCGAAAGAAGTCATGCTAAAATTGAAACTATTATATCAAAACAATGGTTTGTTAAAATTGAACCTATTGCAAAAAAAGTAATTGCTTGATATAAGAAAAAAGATTTTGAAATTATACCAAAAAGATTTAATAAAACATTTGAAGATTGGATATACAATTTAAGAGATTGGTGCATATCAAGACAACTTATTTGGTGACATCAAATTCCAGTTTGGTATGGATCTGATTGAGAAATGTTTTGTGCTGAAAATAAAGAAATGGCTTATGAAAATGCAAAAGCTCACTATAATAATGATAAATTTGTACTTACAAGAGATAAAGATGCACTAGATACTTGGTTTTCTTCTGCATTATGGCCATTTGCGGTTCTTGATTACAATATGGATGATATTTCAAATCAAAATGATTTAGTGAAACAATTTTATCCTGCATCAGTTTTGGAAACTGGTCATGATATAATATTTTTCTGGGTAATTAGAATGCTTTTATTTTGATATGAATTTACTGATAAATCTCCTTTTAAAACTATTTATTTACATTGATTAGTGAAGGATAAAATAGGTAGAAAAATGAGTAAAAGTCTATGAAATTGAGTTGATCCAGTTGATATGATTGAAAAATATTGAACTGATGCACTTAGATTAACTCTTTCTATTTGAAATACTCCATGAAATGATTTAAAATTTGATGAAGAAAATGTAGAAAATAATATGTTTTTTATAAATAAATTATGGAATGCATCTAGGTTTGTTTCTACAAATTTAACTTGAGTTGAAACTGATATAGACAAGATAGAATCTGATTTATCTAAAAATTATGATTCACTTATGTTTCATGAAAAATGGATTTTATCAAGAGTTAGATATTTATCTGATTTAGTTACTTCTTCAATGGAAAATTTTAATTTTTCAGAAGCATGACAAGAACTTCAAATATTTACAAAAAATGAATTTTGTGATTATTACATAGAAGAATTTAAACTCACAAAAGA
>Ga0100401_1002910_pt1 | contig 13243 bp, 21 predicted proteins | sample CryGeymeta201525_FD_80421 | JGI IMG/M metagenome (GOLD analysis project Ga0100401, IMG submission 80421) | Groundwater microbial communities from Crystal Geyser aquifers in Utah, USA - Crystal Geyser metaG 2015-25 | ecosystem: Environmental > Aquatic > Deep subsurface > Groundwater | place: USA...
CAAACGTACAGTTGTTTCCGGGATAATATTCTTACTGCTATTATCCAGCCCAACAATTGACCACCCAAAAGATGATACCGCCGTATTTCGTGTTAAAATATGACCACTAACACGTGGGTTAATGTCTGGAATTTTTCTAAGTAAGCGATATAATTCAACGGGATTTCTTGAATCATCATCTCTGTTGTCAGAATTTTTTAGCAAAGATAAAACCTTGCTTATATCTGGATAAATTATTTCTGCCATTTATAACCTCTCAAAACCTCCCCTTTTATTCCCATTCACCTCCCCTTTAGTTCCCCCTTAAAATCCCCCTTTAGTTCCCCCTTCACCTCCCTTTTGGTTCCCCTCCTTAGTAAGGAGGGGATAGGAGTGGTCGGGGGGTTAGGGGTGGTATGGGGGCAGGTGGGATTGGGGTTAGTGGGTGGTGTAATTAAAAATTAAAAAAATCTGTTATTGAAGTAAGTGTATTTTTTGTACTTACGGATTTAATTAAATGCCTTTCATGAATAAATTCAAAAGCACAAACTAAAGCATCTGGTGCATCATCCTTTTTATTAGACTTTTTGCCAGCAAAAGCAAACATTTGATTGAGGAATGATTTCCCTTCTTCTGAAATTAGCATATTTTCAGGTAAATAGATTAATCCATTATTCCAGACCATTTGAGCATTTTTTGCTAAATCATCTACGTGGTATCTTTTGTACATAACAGGAGGGAATGGTTGGTTATTCACCCTACACCAATTCCGGACATTATTTGTCCAAGTTGATTCTTGCGAAACGTTCCCGTCGAAAGCTACAAATTTGATATTGCTTTTCTTCAACGTTAGAATTGAATTTAACAAATCATTAGAATCGCTAAAAGACCTACAAACAAAGTCTTGGATATAATATTTACTTGTAGTTGCTGAATAAACTAAGCTAACAATAGCCGTAGTATCGCCTCTACCTTTTTTGGATAGGTTTGGGTCGCAGTAAAGAATACCTTTTGCACCGCTTGGAATTTCCTTGTAAATAGGCAGTGGGGATAATCTTTTGAAAATAAAACCATCGGGTGGTGTTGGTTCTTGCTGGAAATCGGCATACCATTCGGAATGATCGCTTACTTTTAGCATTTGTTTTAATTCATCTTCAGATTTTGCAGGATACCTTTCTTCCCATAATGGCTTATTATCAGCCCACGCTTTATATAGATGTATCTTCCAATATTCAGGCAAAATGCCTTCTTTTTGTTCATTTAGTAAACGATTTGTAGCGCACCTTTCATCAAAGTTATTTGCATTTACTAAGAGTACACCATCCAAACTCATTGATTGGTAAGTTTCTTGCAATATCTTAATTCGTGCTGTGGTTTGTTCCTCATTCAATGGGGATTGCCTTGTTTCCAAATCATCACAAACGATTTTTTGAGGTCTTATAAATTGGAAAGTTGCACCACGTGCAGACCTTCCTTCCGATAGAGCAACTATTCTACAAAGATTATTTAAACCAGGAACTCTTAGAGTAATTTGGTCTCTATTCGATTCTAGTATTTCAGGTTTAAAATCATTTTCAATTCTTGGGTTTGAAAAGAACTCTCTAATATCATCTAGGATATTCCTAGAGGTTGGTAAAGTAGCTGAAAGTGTAGCACCAAATTTGAGATTACCATTGAGTATATCCCAAACCATAAGTTTTTTTGATGTTGCAGTTTTACCGTGCTTACGTGGACCAAGAATAATTTGGACACCAGGTGCATTCCAAGCATCATATATTTTCTTATGGAAATAACCAGGTTGCGAAAATCCATCAGAATATAATTCAGGTGGGAAGTAAAGTTTATCAAAAAACCAATAGTCTTTAATTGCACGATTAACCCTTACTTTAATATCGGATACAGAATTATTCTTAAACGGCACTGCTTTTTGATGTAATAACTTAAGCTCAACTTCATGCTCAAAAGCAGTAAAAGAATGTTCTAAAGAAGAGAAAGGCTTAACCTCCCCTAGCCCCTCCTTATTAAGGAGGGGGCTAGGGGGAGGTGTTTTCTTTATGCCATTTTCCATAATTCTACTGCCTCCTTGTAAATTTTAATAATGTCATCATCGCCAGCATCGGGTTTGAACTTACGAATAATATTAGCAATTATTCCGGCATCAGTCTTTTTGATGTGATTTTCAAGGTTTATTTGCTGTAAAGTTTTTCTCATAGAAATTAGTTTATCAAGCATAATTATTCTATCACTTACATTAATTTGTTGATCGGCTTCTAATTCGGCTAAACTTCTATGAAATTGGTTAGAAATAATATCTTCCGGTGGTCTTTCAGTAATAATAACTTCAACATTTTTCTTCCTATTCTTGGGTTTGTTGATATGCAGTTTCCCGGCTCTATAAAGTTTCAATGAAAAAACAACTTGGTTGTAAGTACACTTAAATTCCTTTGTTATATCAACCATTGTAGCATTGGGGTTATTATCGGCATATTTACCAATTTTCATTCTTTGATTTCTTGACAAAGGATTAGCTTTTACTTTATTCATTATTTACCCCAAACGAAAGAGAATGAAAATTCAAGAAAAGAAGTTGCAATGTTGCTATACATACGGTCAAATTCGGCTATAAATTTTGGTGGTAGAATTTGATTATCATCCAAAACAACAATTAATGACATAATCCCCTCAATAGATTTTAAAGTTGCTTCCAAATGATCGGGATGTGTAGTATTATAAAAGAAAGTAATAGTAGCAATGCCACCAACTTTCTTTTGAAACGATTGAATATTAATAAAATAATCTAAGCCAGGTGCAGTTTCAGGAGCTTTTCCATATTTCCCCTGTGTAATTTGTTCTTTTTTTAAGCCCAAAGAACTAGCATTCTTTTTTAAAATACTATCAAGGATTTCCATTGATTCTCTTAAGGTTGTCATATCCATGTTCCGTCAATGGTTCCAATGCTGGAAGTTGCTTTACTTATAAATTTATCCTTTTCTAAGATGTTAATTGCTTCGTTATATAGGTTCAAATATCGTGTTTGCTCATCTTTCTCTATAGCAGAGGCAGTATTAACATAGATATAGCTAATAATCCAAGCTGCAGGCAAAAGCAACTTGTGAGGAAATGCCACGCTTTCATCTAATAGTACATATCTATTAATAATATCTAAGGTCTGCAATCGGCACGTAGAAAACAATTCTGTATTTTCTCTCAATACCTGTGCTACAGCAACAATCAAGAATGGCTCTACTTCATTAAATTTAAACATAAATCACCTTTTAATCCCCCTTTAGTTCCCCTCCACCTCCCCTTTAGTTCCCCTCCTTAGTAAGGAGGGGATAGGGGTGGTCGGAGGATAGGGAAATTTCTTACTTTTTAAACATACTTTCCAAAAGTAATGTTAAAAACAAAAAAAAATTGTGCAAATACGCATATATACAGATTCTATATTGTGTTAGGAATATTTTTGTAGAGTAATGTTTGATATAAACGAAGGGCTTATGACTTTTTTAGAAAAAATAGCGAACTTTTTGAAAGGTAAGAATAAAAAGTATGATGAATTATCGGAAGATGAAAGGAGGGAACTAGAGCAATCATTAATTCCAGAAGCTCCTGATCAAAATGCAACTGTTCCACCAACTACAGTGCCGCCAACTAATATACCAGGAAGTACTACGGGTGATAAAGCTAATGAAGAGATTCTAAAGTTATTGCAATCAGTTCAAGAAGATTTAAACAATCAGAAAAAAACAAATGCTGATTTACTTAAAAGAATTGAAGACGAAAAAAAGCAGCAAACTAAACAAAAAGTTGATAAAGCTATTATGGAAGCAATAGAAAAAGGTAAAATATCACCAAAGGATGAAGAAGGTAAAAAGAAATGGGAAAAAAGGTTATCAGACAATTATGATGATCAGATAGAATTATTGAACGCAATCCCAGAGCAAAAATTTAAAGCAGATATACCTGAAGGTAACAACAATAATACAAAAAATAGTGATGCTAAGACATTTGATAGAGCATCGCTTGTAAAAGAAGCAAGAGAAGCATTTCAAACTAATAAATAGAGGTAAATTATGTTACTAAATCAAATTCGAGCCAGTGGTGAATCGACATCCGAAGCAATTAGACAATTAGCTTTGGCTGAATTCATGGCTTCACTTCCAATTGCAAATTTCGCTCAATTCTACGAAATGAGGGGAAATGCAGACACACCACGTAAAACTGACACAAATATGACTGCTGGTGCTAATCGTAGTATATCAACCGGATATACAGCAAAAGATAATACCCCAGTATTTGCAAATATTGCACTAAAAATTTATGGTGATTTGGTAGAAACCGACATTGCTTATGAAAGAAGAGGCATTGATATTGGTTCACAAAGAGAAAGGGATTTAGTAAATTTTGCTAAATCAATGGGTCGTTACTTTATGAATTCTGTAATTAATGACGCAAGCAGTGCTAGTAAATTTAGCGGACTAAAAGAGCAAGCAACTGCATTAACGTTGAAAACTATATTTGATACAATAAATGGTGGTCTCTTACCTACCGGTAATGGCAATACCGAAAGAAAACAGCAAGATAAATTTATTGAATTATTGACCGCCAAAGTAAGTGCTGTAAGACCTAGTATATTATTAGCTAACAGCTTATTAATTGCAAGATTGGCATCAATTGGTAGAGGTTATTTATCAACTTCTAATGTAAAGGATATTTACGGCAGTGAACATACTGTAAATACATTCTTCAATGTTCCAATAATTGACGCAGGATATACAGCAGATGCAAGCGGTTTAATTATTCCTCTTGACGAAGATGAAGGTACTTCAACCGCCCAATGTACTTCACTTTATTTAATCAGATTTGGTGAAGAAACTGATGTAACATTTGCAACAAACAAAGGTATGGATGTAAAAGACTTAGGTTTGGTAGGAACAAAATATCAAACACTTATGGAGCTTGACGTTGATTTGGCAGTATTAGACAATACATCACTTTCAAGAATTAGCGGCATTATACTGTAATGAGTGAAGCGTGGATAGAAGTAATAAAGGATTATTCGCTATTTATAATTGCTGGATTTTTTGCTTTTTTATTTTATCTATACAAAAAAAATGAAAGTGCTAAAGAAGACAAATTAAAAAAGGCAGAAGCAATAGTATCTAAGGATTTGGATGATTTAAAGAAAGACATAGAAAAGAAGTTAGATGCAATAATGCTTACAGTTGAAAAGACACATGAATTTGTGATAAGGCAAGACGAAAAAAACAAGGTAGTAATGGAGCGGATTGAAGAGCTTTATAACGAAGTAAGCTCATTGTGGACGCATTATAGTAATTTGAATACAAAAGTTGAAGGATTATTAGTCCAACGTGAATACAATAATAATTTGAGAAGTGAATTATAGATTTTCGTCCTAAATGTTAATAAAATAAGCCCTGCTATACGAGTTCAGTGGGGCTTTTATAAGAAAAAATACAAAATCCCCCCTGCCCCCCTTTATAAAGGGGGAATAAGAATGGGGGAAAAAGAGGTAAAAAATGGTAAATAGTGTACAAAATTTATTAAGTAATTTACTGGAACAAGTAGAGTCTTCAAAAGCTGTAATTAAATACGATGCTGAGGATAAACACGTAATACTACAAAATGGAATAGTGGTATCTAAATCAGTAAAAGAGGCATCAGTTGAAGCAAAGCAATTGACTGATGAAGAAATCGACCAAATAGGGCTATTTTTCAATGAAAAATTATTTAAAATATTGAGGTCATAATCATGGATGACATGAGAACTTCTAAACAGGTATTATCTTCTATTGAAAATGGAATAAACAAGTTGATAAAACAGTTTACACCAGAAGAAAAAGAAATTCAAAATGAAGAATTGATTAAGGACTTGGCAGAAACAGTAAAAGAAAGTAATCGAATGTTAGATACAATTCATGAATTGTCTTTACAGAATAAAGAAGTATTTGACGAAAAATACTTAGAATCATTCAATCATAGTAGATTAAATTGGTTCTTAAGCTCTGCAGCAATTTTATTGTTGCTTACATTATGGTTTTATTACTTAAAGACTATATTATTCTTGTTGCCGGCAGGTTTTTTTGTTGCCAATTTAGGCATTTTGATGATGATTTATTATGATTGGAAATTAACACCAGGAGATAGTTTTGCGAGAATCAGTAAAAACCCTGTTGCTCTTAGCGTTCTTATGCTTGTTATTGCTTTTTTCTTTTATGTTGGTATCAGTGTTGGAGAAAAGTACATACCTGACAGTTTCGGAAATGAAGCAAGTCAAAGAATTGAGGCAAGACTCGATAATATTGAAAGTAAGATCGATTCAGAAAAGCAAGTACCCCAAGCACCTCCGGTTAATGATGGGGAAACTGGGAACGGTAGTGGAATCCCCAATAGGTAGTAATTCAGATATGAAAAGATATATAGATAGTGTCAATCAAAATTTTGGTTTAAAAAGAGAGCCCTGGTGTGCCATGTCAGCAAGTGATATGCTAAAGCAGGGGGATGCTATATATCCAAAAATATGGAGTGCTATGGCATTATCTTTCAAGAAAGCAGAAATAAAATATACTCTGAAGCAAGTTTTAAATAATGAATGTCAGCCCAAACCAGGTGATATAATAGTTTATGATTATGGAGCCGGAAGAGGACATATTGATTTTGTGGTTAGCTATGAAAATGGTAATTGGGTATTAATTGGGGGGAATAGGGATAATAGAATTGCATTGTGGAAGGGAACTACAAATAGGTTGATTATGAATAAAGCAAAATATGTGGTTGAGGTTACTGGGGATTATAGTTATGAAACTAACCAAGACAAAATCCACCCTGCCCCCCTTTATAAAGGGGGAATAAGACAAGAGGTGTTAGAAAAGAAATTGGCAACGGTTTATCATAGCAAATTTAATGGTAGAAGGATGGCAAACGGTAAAATATATAATGAATGGAATTATACTGTAGCTAGTAATGATTATCAATTGAATTCTACGATAACTATCTATAACAAGAAAAAAACAGATTCGGTTGTAGTAACGGTAACAGACCGGATGAAATATAATAATCGAATTGATTTAAGTTTGGGCTTAAGTAAAAGATTTAACATAAGAAAAGATACAATTTTAGTAAAATATGAGGCGAAGTGATGGATTCAGTTCAATTAGTGTTATCAGACCCTTTATTAATTTATTTGTTGCTTGTAATGATACTTTCAACAATAGTGATATTTGCTTTGAGATATTATAAGAAAAAGAATAATATTGCTGGAACTGAATTAGTTGAAGGTTTTATTGAAAGTGTTCAGCAAGACGCCAGAGTAAAATTCAGCCAAAGGTTAGAAGAAAAAAGAACCACTCAAGCAGAGGCAATTAATGAATTGTCTCTACCACAAAATAGAAATAGGGAATCTCATAAAAATATTAATGACGAAATAATTGAGGATGATAAAGATGAAAGCGACACGTAAGCAGGGTTTAAGAACCACCCCAACAATCACCCCCCACTCCTTATTAAGGAGGGAGCTAGGGGGAGGTGGGTTGCAAATTACAGTATTGTTTTTAACAATTATGTTTTTGTCTGGATGTTCTTTGTTCCAATCAGCCTATGATGTTGCTAGTAAACATGTGGAGGTAACCTGGAAAAAGGATAACGCTAAAGATCAGAAGCCAATTGATAGTATTGTTGTAAAATTTAATCCGGTTTACTGGAGAGAACCAGTTGAATGGGTAGATGATTCTACAATGATTAATGAAGAAACTGACAAAATTATGGATGGGTATTCGATATGGATATTAGAAACTAATACTATACGCTATAATGAAGTAAAGAAGTTGGATACAGTTATTTACATTTATAGGAAGTAAGATGTTAGAACATATTTACCGTAAGGATGATGTTGTAATTCCAATTAGTATGTCAAATAAAGGTGTAGCTATTGACTTAACCGGTATAACCTTGGTATTTATCATAAAAAAGGATAAAGAAGAAAGTTCATCTGTAATTTTAGAAAAAACAATATCAACTCATGTTGATGCTGAAAACGGTAAAAGTGAGATAGTACTAACATCTACTGATACAAACATTACACCAGGTAAATATTATTATTCAATCGTGATGATTGATTCACTAAATTACATAAATACACTAGTAGTATCTGATATTGAAATAAGACAAGGGTTAAGATGATTGAAATACTTGCGATCAACAATTCAGTAGAGTTAGATGTTGTACAAAACCAAATTAGTGTTGATCACCATTCGGGTGAAAAAACTGTTAATTTTAATAAAAACGAAGTAACCCTTGAAGTATCAACAAATGAAATAAATATTAATCTTGATGGGAAAATAATAATGAATCAACTCAAATTTGAATGGATTGATCCTCCAGTAATGAGAAATTTTCCGGGTATTCCTGGACAGATGAGCTTTGATAACGATTATGTATATATATGTTACGCAACTGACTCTTGGGGACGTTGGATAATAACAAAAGGATGGTAAAATGGCTTTAAATGATTTACAACTGATACAAGAGGTTGCGGGACCTGATTTTCAGTATAGGATTTTAGGAAGTGTTTCAGCAGGCAAAGTAATAATCATAGACGGAGCCAGCCAACCAGCATTACGCCTTCTCGAAATATCTGATATAAACGCACTCCAAGCGGGATTAAATGCAAAAATAGATAACACAGAAAAGGGTGCAGCAAACGGCGTGGCAACTTTAGGAGCTGACAGTAAAGTTACTGCCTCTCAATTGCCGTCATCGGTGGTCGGGTCTATGAACTATCAAGGCAGTTGGAATGCTTCAACGAATACTCCGACAATTGCAACGGCAGCATCTGGGAATAAGGGATACTATTACGTTGTATCAACTGCAGGTGCAACCAATATTGACGGGATTACAGATTGGAAAGTAGGTGACTGGATTGTAAGCAACGGTACAACTTGGGAAAAAATAGACAATACAGATGCAGTTACATCGGTAGCAGGTTTAACAGGCGCAGTTGTTCTTGGCACATCAAATATCACAGGCCTAGACACAGCATTAGGACTTAAAGCACCATTAGCTTCCCCAAATTTTACTGGTACAGTAAACTTACCTGCAACTACATCGATCGGTGCGGTCTCAAGTACAGAGTTAGGGTTTATTGACGGAGTTACGAGTGCTATACAAACTCAGTTGAACGCCAAACAAGCAACCATAACTGGTGGAGCGACCACTATAGCAACATCAAACTTAACGGCAAGCAAAGCATTGGTGAGCGATGCCTCTGGTAAAGTAGCCGTTTCAACTGTAAGCTCAACAGAGTTGTCGTATTTAGTAGGTGTTACTTCGGCGATACAGACACAGATAAACAGCAAGCAAGCAAGTTTAGGTTTTACAGCCGAGAATGCAGCTAACAAAAATGCTGTAAACGGATATTGTGGACTTGATAGTGGGGGTAAAGTAGCATCAGCACAATTACCAACAACATTGATGTCTTGGTCATCTGTACCTGCAAGTGCAACAGCAACAGGTACAGTAGGAGAAATAGCACAAGACAACGATTACTTATATGTATGTGTAGCAACAAATGTGTGGAAACGCACACCTATGGCGACTTGGTAATGGGTGCAAACGATTATATATTACAGAAATATGAAAACGCAAAATGGAACGAGAAACTTGTTACTCCTGAGAGCGGTAAAGTATTGGGGTTTGATGCAGGTTTGAATCCAGTGATGATGCCAACAGGAAGTAATTTTAATATACCTGTAACAATAAACAGTATTGCAAATTCTGTTGTAGAAACAGATATTATTACATTTACTATACCAGCACAAACAATGGCTGACAATGATATATTGGAGCTTCACGGTTTGTGGCAGTTTTACAACAATACAGGGACCAGCCGTTATAGGACAATAAAAGAATATATTAATGATACTGTAGTTTTAAGCTATGTAAACAGTATTGGAACAAGTACTGCTTTAAATAAACACAGAACGCGGACTCTTTTTATAAGAGTAGGTAATGTTTTATATTCTCACATAGCTCTTGGGGCAGTAGGTTACTATGATGTAAGCTTACTTTCGAGTGGTAACATGGATTTTACTAGAGACATTATAGAAACAACTTGTGATTTTAATTCTGATATTACTATAAGGTTTACGAATAAATTAAGTAAAGTTAATTCTCAGCTTTTTGTTACAGGATATTATTCTATTTTAAAGAAAATATAATGACACTACAAGAATATAAAAAAGCAAAAATAGAAGAGATGTCGAATCTCAGTTTTAATTTACGACAAAAAGTAGTGCCTGATTATAAGGTACAGAATGCTTTGTTAGGCTTATATGATGATAGTGTAATGCGTAAGATAAGACAATTATGTTATGACTTTAGGGTAGAATATTACAGGCTTGATAGTAGCATAAAAAATGCAAAAACAGAGTTAGAGATAGACGAAATATGCACGAATAACAAATTTGATAATATAAAATGAGCAAATTAGTACAAAAGATAGACCTATCCACAGGGGTTGAATATGCAGGAAAGATACAGATAGATGAAATAAATTTTCCAAGCAGTGAGGTTTCAGCAGGTCAAGTGTTTTCTACAGATGGTATGGGGAATTATACCTGGGAAAACCCCAATAAAATAAAATACCAGTTAGGTGATGTAGTAGAATCGACGATGAATTATATGAATACAGACTTATTGTTTACCGTAAAAGCAGGTTTTGCATATATTTTAGAGTTTAATTTGTCGATTTCAAGAGTAGCTTTAGGAGCTAATGCAGCAAAGTTAAAATTAATGACAGCATCTACAGATCCATTTATATATAGACCTTTCTTACAGGCTACATCAGCAACCACGAGCCCGGCATTGATACAGCCAAGCTTTATGAGTGGAGTACCAGATGTTATGGATGATGGGTCAGAATATATTTTTGATATGGTAGATGGGAATTACTCTCACTTATATATGAGAGGTATTTTCAAAAGTGAAGGGGATAGTTTGATCACCCTGCAAATAGCAAGCAATTATGATACGAAAGAAATTATTTTAAAATCTTATTCATACGCTTTATTAATTAAATAAAGTGTGTGTATTTTGTGACGTGAATGCACAAAATAACCTTGATATATTCAGAATAGAAGGAGTAATTTATAATGAAATCCCTTGTATTATTAGTTAGGGTATTGCAAAAGAAACGCCATTATCGGCCAATATAATATTAAAAAAAGGAGTTTAGAATGAGTAAAACAGTAGGAAATGCTAATAATAAATTAGACATTTTCAGATTAAGCGACACAGGCACGGGATATAGTATTTTATCGGATTTGACCGGTAGTATTCCAGCAACGACCAATGCTATGAAGGCGTATAGGTTGGATATGATTGAGGAAGCGCCAATTCAGTACCAGGAAGATGGTACTATTAAATTAAATGTTAAGCAATTAGCAGACGATAGCGCATTGAATAATGTATTAAATGCTTTAGCGAAGCCAGGGGCAACATCTTCAGTAAGACCAGAACGAACATTACAAGATGGTAATAAAGTTGGTGGTTCATCATCATCAAATTTATGCTTGTTTGTTTACTACGGTGGAGAGGAAGCAACCGATGGTGTAAAAACAACGGTTTGGATTGGCTCAATAAGTTCAACTTCTGGTTCACACACTGACAAATATAACGAATGGACAGAACCAACTTTTGAAATAACAGGTAGTTTAGCTAAATATGATTTAACAATTATAGCTGCATTGTTTGATGCAACTGTATTGGATGCAACTGACGTAGGAACAAAAATACCAAAGATTAACAAAGGCACTTGCTACGAACGTGCGTTTGTAACTAAGGCAGTGTAGTTTAATTATTTTAACAATCAACCACCCCTAACCTGCAGACCACCCCCCTATCCCCTCCATACTAAGGAGGGGAACTAAAGGGGAGGTGTAGGGGAACTAAAGGGGAGGTGTAGGGGAACTAAAGGGGGATATTAAGGAATAAAAATGGAAAAATATAATTTACAAAGTGTTGTAGATGGTAAAGAAGTTACTATCGAATTTGAATTAAAGTTCTTGAGTAATCAATTAAGAACTCTAATATTCAATATGGATTCTGAATATCAAAAGAAGTTCAATGCTGAATTTAAAGATTCAAAAGTTGCTAAAATGCAAAAAGAATTAAGTAATAAAATTAAAGAAGTAGAAACTGAAGCGACAAATTTGAGCCTTGACCAAAAGAATGCTATAATTAATCAACTCTATTTGAAGTTCGTAAGCGATTTGGGAGATGAAAAGATGATAGATGAGAACAAAAATTATACATTGAAAACTTGGGATTTCAATGATGAAAAAAATATTGAAACTCTAAAACTGATAGCAAACACCTATAAAATGGATTTGAATGGTGAAACAGTTACATTTTTGAGTAGCGATACATCATCCCCATTTTGGAAAAACTGTGATATACAACAGGTGGGTGAAATAGTAAACTCCTTTCGTACAAAGTATAAGATTACAGGATAAAAGAATAGACAATCTGCTAAAAGCACCAGCTTTTACAGTACAACATAACTCAAACAAAAAGAAAGAAAAGCATTCTAAATGGAATGCTTTTAATTTGATGCCAACTACAGAAGAGCTTTATTCTTCATCGGAAGAATATGAATACAAAATAAAAATGTTATGCTGGAATGCATCGAACAACGATAGTATAACATTTTTTAAATTATACGAAGAAAGGTCATTACTTGATATATATGAAATTCTAATGTTCAAAAAGGCACTTGATTATGAGTTACACAATTAAAATAAACTTAGCCCCTGAATTGGATTTAAACAAATTCAATTCAATCCTAGAATTACTTAAGAAAAGTATGGGTAATTTAGGAGGTAGCATTCAACCAATAAATGTATCTGATTATGAAAAAGCAATGTCGAAATTTAAACAAAAATCGGATAGTGCTTTTGATGGTTTATTGGAAGATGTAGATGAAGCTGGTAATAAAATTGATGACCTGAAGGATAAAGTAAAAGGTGTAGATGATAGTGCATCTAATTTGGGTAGTACTTTCCAAAGTAGAATGGCAACATTTGGATTAGCAGCACAAGGATTAAAAAATATATCAGATGGCTTAGGTAGCTTTACAGAGGGTTATATTGCTTTGGATACAGCAACGCAAAAAATAAAAACTTTAGGTGGAGCTGCCAAAGAATTAGCACCTGCTTTTAAGAATATAGCTTTAGAATTATCCTCATCA
>Ga0100401_1002913_pt1 | contig 13238 bp, 10 predicted proteins | sample CryGeymeta201525_FD_80421 | JGI IMG/M metagenome (GOLD analysis project Ga0100401, IMG submission 80421) | Groundwater microbial communities from Crystal Geyser aquifers in Utah, USA - Crystal Geyser metaG 2015-25 | ecosystem: Environmental > Aquatic > Deep subsurface > Groundwater | place: USA...
AAAGAAAGAAATATGTTTTCAAAGAATACCAAACTTGCGGCAATAAATTTCAGTATTGAAAAATCATCTGAAAGATTAATGTCTTATTTAAATAAATTATGAATATAAAAGAAAATGCAATTATAGTTGGTGCTGGCGTAGCGGGTCAGGAACTTGCCGGTGAAATTAACAAACATTTTAATAATCGTTATGAAATTATCGGTTTTTTGGATGACAATAAGAAACTTGAAGGTAGGAAAGTTGGCAGCATAGAAGTTCTTGGTAAGATAAGTTTTCTTTCAAAACTTGTTCAGAAGTATCGTGTTTCGCAGGTTTTTATTGCTATACCGTCTGCCCAAGGAAGTTTGATTAGAGACGTAATAAAAAGCTGTGAAAAAGAAAGGGTAGTATTTAAAATTGTTCCGAGGATTCTGGAAATTATCGAAGGGAAAGTCAAGCTTTCTAAAGTAAAAGAAATTGAAGTTGAAGACTTGTTGGGAAGAGCAATAATCAAGTCTGACCAAAGACTTTTCAAGAAAGAATTTAAAGATAAGACAGTTTTAGTCACTGGCGCTGCAGGTTCTATCGGATCTGAAATTTGTAGACAAATTTTGGGATTTTCCCCTAAAAAACTTATTGCATTGGATTTTTGGGAGAGTGGGCTTTATAACTTAGAGCTTGATCTTCTGGAGATATCGAATAAGGAATTATTTGAATGCGTTGTGGCTAATATTCAAGATTATGAGAGAGTAAAGGGAATTGTTGATAAGGAAAAGCCTGATATTATTTTCCACGCTGCGGCTTACAAACACGTTCCTCTGATGCAAAAGTATCCTTACGAAGCTGTTGAAAACAATGTTTTTGGGACTGAAAATATGGCTAAAGCCGCAACCAACGGTGGTGTAGAGAAGTTTGTAAATATTTCTACCGATAAGGCCGTGGATCCTTCGAGTGTCATGGGGGCCACGAAACTATTGGCCGAATTTATTTCGAATTATTACAATAAGAAAGGCAAAACCAAATTTTGTTCGGTTAGATTTGGAAATGTATTGGGCAGCCAGGGAAGTATTGTCCCTACATTCAAAAAACAAATAGCCAAGGGTGGGCCCGTTACAGTTACCAGTAAAAGGATGACCAGGTTTTTTATGACTATACCTGAAGCAGTTCAGCTTGTTTTAAATGCAAGTCTTTTTGTTAAGGAGGGCGGAGAGATTTTTATGCTTGATATGGGTGAGCCCGTAAACATTGATGGCCTTGCTAGACTCATGATCCGTTTGGCCGGTTTGGTACCCGGTGTTGATATTCAAATAGAGTATTCGGGTATCAGACCCGGTGAGAAGATTGCGGAGAAACTTATTACGGAAACCGAGAATGTTCAGAAAACTTTAAACAAGCGTATTTTTTTGGTTGAGGGGAATGCTGAAAACTTGAGCGTTAATAATATTTTGGATAAACTAAGAAAGTTGGTTTTGAAAGAAGACAATCGGGGAATTATGAATGTACTTAAAGATGTCGCGCCCAATATTAAATAAGATGATACCTTTAGTCAGAGTTGACATTGGAAAAGAAGAAATCAGAGCGGTGTCAAAAGTTTTGAAAAGCGGTTGGCTAACAATGGGTCCGGAAACTCAACTCTTTGAGGAAGAGTTTGCCAGGTATGTTGGCGCCAAGTACGCTATTGCCGTAAATAGCGCCACTTCAGCTCTTTTTCTAGCCCTTAAAGCTTTAAAGGTTGGTTCGGGGGACGAGGTGATAGTCCCTTCTTTTACTTTTGCTTCGTCTGCCAATGTCATAGTTCATTGCGGCGCCACACCCGTATTTGTTGATATTAAGTTTGATGATTTTACGATGGATCAAAAGTCGTTGGATGCCGCAATTACCTCTAAAACAAAAGCCGTGATACCCGTTCACTACGGGGCAAATAGAGCAATAATAAAAACGAATTTGCCTGTTATAGAAGATAGCGCCCACCTTATTAAAAGGAACGGAGACAACAAAAAAGCTTTTGCCTCTTGCTACTCTTTTTATGCTACCAAGAATATGACCACCGGCGAGGGCGGAATGATTACTGTTTCCGATGAAAAGCTAACCGATTGGTTGAAGATGGCAAGACTGCATGGACTTTCAAGAGACGCCTGGAAAAGGTACGATTTAGAATCGAAATGGGTTTATACGGTAGAGTTTTCGGGATGGAAAGTAAATACGACTGATATAAATTCGGCATTGGGTAGGGTACAGCTTAAAAGATTGGATAGTTTTCAGAAAAGAAGAAGAGAAGTCTTAGCGCTTTATAATAAACTTTTGGGGCTTAACAACAAAGGGACTCATCTTTATCCGATATTGGTCGATGAAAGAGATAAATTTTTTGAATATATGAAGAAAAACGGGATTGGCTGTTCGTTTCACTTTACCCCCCTCCATTTGCAGCCGGCTTTCAGGAAATATAAGACTCCCAAACTTCCTGTAACCGAGTATGTTGGCGAAAGGGTGGCAACTATCCCCTTTGACGCCGTGATTAGTGATACCGAAATCAAAAAAGTTGCCGAATTGATTTTGAAATACCCTGGTTTTAAGAGAAATCGGGTTTGTCCTTAAAGTATTCTTTCTTCGATGTATTTTTCTGTTGAGATATCTTTTTGATTTAAATTGACGATCATTTCTGCAACCAGGCCGGTAGAAACAAGCTGAACGCCAATTATCATCAAAAGCATTCCCAAAAAAAGCAGGGGTTGTCTGTATTGAATCGTTCCGGTGGTAATTCTGAGGTAGGTTATATATAGGCCAATTACAAAACCGGCAAAGAAAGAAACGAGTCCCCAAAATCCAAAGAAGTGTCCGGGACGCCTGATGTAACCTGTTAAAAATGATACGGTGAATAAATCCAGTATTCCTTTAATATTTCTCTCCGCTCCAAATTTACTTTTTCCGTATTTTCTTGGTCTATGGGTAATGACAATTTCTCCGACTTTATAATTTTGGTGTTGTACTAAAACGGGTATGAATTTATATAATTCTCCATATAATTTAATTCCCTCAATAGCTTTTCTTTTATAGGCTTTAAATCCACAGTTTAAATCGTGTATGGATACTCCGGTCAGAATCCGGGTTAACCAATTGCCCAGTCTGGAGGGTAGAGTTTTACTTATAGGGTCGTATCTTTTTTTCTTCCAGCCGGAAACCAAATCGTAACCTTCATTTAGTTTTTTAAGAAAATTTGGGATCTCTTTTGGATCGTCTTGCAGGTCGGCATCCATGGTAATCACAATATCGCCTCGGCAATTATCGAAACCGCTTTGAAGAGCAATAGATTTGCCGAAATTGCCCCGATGTTTTATGATTTTTACATTAGGGTCTTTTTGATGAAGCTTGACTGCGGTTCCAAAAGTCCCGTCTACTGACCCGTCATCAATGAAAATTATTTCGTAAGAACATCCCAATTTCTTTATTTGGTCGACTATTTCTTGATATAAAATAGTTATCGATCTTTCTTCATCTTTCGCCGGAATAACAAAAGACAACATTGGTTTTTGCATCGAGAATATAATATCATCTTAGGTGTGATAAAGAAAATAATCCTGTTAATTGTGCCTCTGGTGTTTTTGATTGTAGGCATAGTAACAATTCGTGATTATGGAATCAATTGGGACAGTCCTTATCGTTTCAATCGGGGACAGGCCTATTTTTGGTACTTCTTAACCGGAAAGAAAAATTATAATGGTCTTCCTGATTTCAAAATATCTTTCTGCACATCTGGAAATTTAGATTTATTTACAAAGTGTAAAGACAAAGGCGAAAGTCGCAGCTATTATCAGTATGATTCATATGATTTTAGTTACTGGATTGTAAACGACAGCGGTCATCCGCCCCTTGGTGACATTCTGGCGTCTTTAAGCAATTATATTTTTTATCAAAAATTTGGACTAGTTAATGATGTATTCTCGTACCATATTTTCATTGTTGTTTCGAGTTTTTTGTTAGTTTTGGGTATTGCTTACTTTGTAAAGTCCGAATTTGGAATATTTCCCGCTATAGTGAGTTCTATAGTCCTTGCCGGCTACCCGTTATTTTTTTCAGAGTCCCATTTTAATGTTAAGGATCCGCCGGAGACTGCATTTTTTGGCTTGATGCTGATATTTTTTTACCGGGGCATTGTAAAAAACAATTGGAAATATATTCTTATTTCTTCATTTGCGACCGGACTTGCCTTGGGAATAAAATTAAACATTGTCTTTGCGATTTTTATAGTCGGGCCATGGCTTATTTACTATCTTGTTAAAAAACTTTCTCCCGGGCTGTCTTTTAAGAAATTTTTAATATTTTGCAAAGAAAGAGCGATTCTTATTATTTCCCTTATTATCTATTTACCAATCAGTTTAGGTATTGTCTATGCTACCTGGCCTTTTCTATGGCGAGATACATTAAGGAATGTTTTTAAGATATTGGGTTATTACCAGCAGATAGGAATAGGTACTCCTGTTGAACTGACCGGCTACATTTTTAAAGGTTGGAATTTGTATCCCGTCTATTGGATATTAGTTACAACATCAATTCCTGTTTTAATTCTATTATTTTTGGGTCTTATATTTTCTATTTTTTCGAAAAAAATTAATAAATCGGGTTTTTCTTTATTTATAATTTTATGGTTTTTAACTCCAATCATAAGAGTAAGCCTGCCGAATACAGATATATACGGCGGGGTGAGACAAATTATGGAGTTTATTCCTGCTCTTGCCATTCTTTGCGGTATTGGAACATATGCCCTAATTAATATTTTCAAAGAAAATAGTTTAAAACCAGTTGTCTATTTTTTGATTATTACCTCCCTGTCATTCTCTCTTTTTGAGATGATAAAAATTCATCCTAACGAGAACATTTATTTTAATCAAATAGTTGGAGGTTTAGAGGGAGCAATGGAAAAGAACATTCCTTATTGGGGCAATACTTACGGTAATGTTTATTTACAGGGTGTTAAGTGGATTAATGAAAATGCTGAAAAAGGAGCTAAAGTTGCTTTGCCGATAGGCTATATTAGTAGTATTCCGAGAACCATGCTTCGAAGCGATATCGATTGTAGTAAACCAAATTGGACCGGACCAAATCGCGGTGGCGAGTACGGGATCGAAATGTATTTTGAATGGCCGGCGAAATACTGGTACAGTTTTCAATATTATGATAAATACCTCGATCCTGTTTATGTGTATTCGGTTGATGGTGTATCTCTTCTTAAGATATGGAAAAACGACCTAGAACATACAAAAACCGAATTTAGAAAGGAATTAGTTTATAAACCAGCCTTCGTAAAACTTGAAAGAAATGCGCTTAACGAACAGCTAAAAATTGACATAGGTAAGGAAATTTTCTTAACCAGACTTGAGATTAATCATTCGAATGCAAATTGTAAAAACCAGGTTTGGGGATATGTTGCTATTTCATCAGACGGTATAAACTGGAATAAGGAAGTCGAACCCATAACTTTATCCCAAGCCACAATGTCTGGGGCAGACGGAAAAATAACAGGTTGGAGTGATACAAATTTTGTTTATCTTTTTGCCGGCAAAATGGCACGGTACATAATACTGGATCCGCAGATGGAAAATTCCTGTTATCTTAAAGACTACTCTGTCAAGGTTATGGGTTTGGAAACCTTACCCTGATGATTATTTGAGTTTTTGTGAAAGAATACTCAGTGTGTCTATGTCCTGCCGGGAGAGAAGCCAGAAGGCAGAATTGGCAGGAAAGTGATCCCTCATTTTGTCTAAGATTGGTTTATATTTGGCAAAGAGAGTTAAAACTAATTCCTTGTCTTTATTATTACCATTTACCACACTTTCGGCTAGAATTCCTGCCTGATAAGCAAGTCTTTGAGAGGAGTTTGCGAAGTCTAATTGGTTTTTGTTTTCGACGAGACTTACGAATTCCGAAACTCTTTTTTCAAGCAAAATTTGTCTATAGGAAAATTTGGCTTGGCGGGAAAACTTAAAGAATTCCGTTATTTTCTCTTTTAATCTTTTGAAAGTGTAACCTGAGCTTCCCGGAAGCGTTTGCTGAACAGGAAGGCCGAAAGATTTGGGTGACTGAGCCACAGAGATAAGAGGGAAAACCAGCAAAAATGGAATAACTAAAAAAAGAAAGGTCAATCTAAACCTGCTTGGCATAAGAGAATTATATAATGATGTGTTATTATTTGACAAGGAATGGAAAAAGTATGATTTCGGTGATAGTAACTACCAAAAATGAGTCGGTGCATTTACCTAGCCTTTTAGAGAGTCTTTCGGAGCAGAAATACAAAGATTTTGAAGTGATTGTTGTAGATAATGGATCTGTTGATGGAACTAAAAACATTGCTAAAAAGGCTGGCGCGAGAGTGTTTGACAAAGGACCGGAAAGATCGTTTCAAAGAAATTTTGGTGTTCAAAAAGCAAAAGGAGAGTATGTGCTTATATTGGATGCAGATATGATGTTGACGGAAGATGTTCTTAAAGAATCTGTAGCTAAGTTTGAGAAAAACTCGAAGATTGGAGCTTTGATTATTCCCGAAAAATCTTTTGGGATTGGTTTTTGGGCCAAATGTAAAGCATTTGAGCGAGAATTTTATGTAGGGGATGAAACAATCGAAGCTCCCAGATTTTTTAAAAAATCTGTTTTTGATGAGTTTAGTGGTTATGATGAAAAAATAACCGGCCCCGAGGATTGGGATTTGCCGCTACGAATGAGAAAGGCCGGGGTAGAAATTGGGAGGATAAGTAGTTATATTCTCCATAACGAAGGTAAATTTTCACCGATAAAATCGGCGAAGAAAAAATTTTATTATGCTTCGCATGCAAAGGTCTTTCTTAAAAGACACCCTGAACAAGTTTTTACTGTCGGAAACTTGGTTTTTCGGCCCGTCTTCTTCAAAAAGTGGGAAAAAATACTTTCGTACCCGATACTGTCTTTTGGAATGATAATAATAAAAGTTGCAGAAAGCCTCGGGGCTTTGGCAGGGGCGATTTGGTCTGGTATAATTCGGAGTAAGTAATTTTATGGAGGAAATAATAAAAAACAAAACAATTTTAGTTACCGGAGGAACGGGTTCTTTTGGCAGGATGCTTGTGTCAAAACTTGTCAGGATGCCTGTCAAAGAGATAATTGTTTTTTCCAGGGATGAAGATAAGCAGGGAGAGATGCGCCAAGAGTATAAAGGAGAGGATAAAATACGTTTTGTTTTGGGTGATGTCAGGGATTTTAGGAGTGTCAGAAACGTTGTGAGAGGTGTAAATTATGTAATTCATGCGGCGGCTCTCAAATGGATTACGGAAATTGAATATAACGTTTGGGAGGGAGTAAAAACGAACGTTATTGGAGCAGAGAACGTTATAGAAGCTGCCAAGGATGAGAATATAGAGAAAGTTGTGGCTCTTTCGACGGACAAGGCGGTGGAACCCGTGAATGCTTACGGGATGGCCAAAGCGCTTCAGGAAAGACTGATGACTACAGCTAATTTGTATAAAGATGGGACAAGGACGGTGTTTGTTTCAACTAGATATGGGAATGTCTTGGGATCAAGAGGTTCGGTAGTTCCACTTTTCAAATCTTTGATTGATCGGGGAAAGCCACTTACGATAACTGATCCCACAATGACGAGGTTTATGTTGACTCTTAATAAAAGTGTTGATCTGGTTCTTAAAGCATTAAGAGACGGCGTTGGGGGAGAGGTTTTTGTAAGGAAAATGCCGGGACATACAATTGGCCAGCTGGTAGAGGTTATGTTGATGAATCTTCCTGAGGCTAAAAGAAAAGTTGAAGTAATTGGGATTAGGCCGGGTGAGAAATTACACGAGTCTTTAATCGGCCCTTCTGAATCTGTAAGAACTGTCGAGTTTGGTGATTATTATATAATCTTGCCGCAAATAAAAATTGAAGCGGTTGAGAAAAAGTATAGCGGAATGGGAAGGTTGAAAGAGTTTCGTTACTCCTCTGATACAACAGAGCAGTTGAGTAAAGACCAGCTTCGCTTGATATTGAGAAAAGAGGGTTGGATTTGATTTATGAAGATAGGAATTACAGGGGCGGCCGGTTTTTTGGGCAGCGACCTTGTTGGGAAACTTCAGCAAAAAGGACATTCACTTAAAGTTTTTGTTAAAGAAGGCAACCATCGCTTTCCAAAAGATGTTGAAGTTACCCATGGCGATCTTGTTTCCGGTAAAGGTCTGGATAAATTTTTATCAAATGTTGAGACTGTTATCCATTTAGCCGCAAGAGTTACTGCACCTGAAGAGAAGATGTTTGAAGACAATGTTATTGCTACTTATAACCTGGTAGTAGAATTACTGAAATTTCCGGTCAAACACCTTGTTTTTACTTCTACTGTTGCTGTCTATGGAAAGGATAGAAAAGGTAAATTTAAAGAAAAGGATGAATGCTTTCCTAATACCGAGTATGGTTTGACGAAGTTTCTCGCCGAAAAAGAAGTTCAGTATTGGTCAACGCGAAGTGATATACCTGTAACAATTTTAAGACCCTTCAATATTTATGGACCCGACAACTATAAGGGTATAATTTATTCTTTCCTTTCGGATATTAAAAACAAGGGCCACGCCGTTATTTATGGGAACGGTAAGCAAAAACGCGATTTCCTGTATATTGATGATTTTATCGAGGCACTTCTCAGGGTTATTGATACGAAAAAGGCCGGCATTTTTAATCTGGGAGCGCCCGACAAGTATTCAATATTGGAAATTTTAGAGATGTTTCGGAGGATTATGAAAAAAGACATAAAAGCCGAATTTAATACTAAAGAAAAAGGCAAAGTATTCAATATAAACCAAGACTTATCGCTTGTTAAGAAAGAGTTGAATTGGGAGGCGAAGACCTCATTAGAAGATGGATTGCGAAAAACAATTAAATGGTATGAAGATCGGGAAAAATGAAGATCAGGAAGGTCCTTCTGGCAAATCACTTTTTTTTTACAAAGTCGGGTTCAGTTCACGGACCCGCTAATGTTATTTGCGAGTATTTTAGAAAAAGAAAAAAACAATACATATTACTTAATTACCCGCTAATTTTTGGTAGAAAACCTTATTATGAGAAATATGATGGGAAGAGTGTTTTTTATAAAGATTTCGGTATAAATATAGCTTTGCCGTTGCCGGTGAAGTCTTTTCTTGAGATTTTAAATAGCATAATTGTTGGTATCTTTTTCAGGCCGGATATATATATTGGTGTTGATCCTCTCAACGCAGTTGCGGGACTTTTTCTTAAGGGTTTGGGTTTTGTCAAAAAAACGCTTTTTTATAGTGTTGACTATACTCCAACTCGTTTTGAGAACGGGTTATTAAACTCTGCTTATCAGGTAATTGACAGATTCTCTGCAAGGTTTTCGGATGAAGTTTGGAATGTCTCTACGAGGATCATTGAGTTGCGAGTAAAGCAAAATATAAAAGAAGAGAAGATAAAGTTTTTACCCAATTCGCCAAATTTCGGTGCTTGTCCGCGTTTGCCTATTTCAAAAGTTGATAAAAATAAAATTGTTATGGTTGCGGGACTAACACACAATCCTGTTTTTAGTTTGGTATTAGAATCTTTTGCGAGCGTCTCGTGGAAGCATCCGAAATTAACAATGAACATTATTGGGACCGGCAAGTATGAGGCTAATTTAAGAAAAATTGTGGATAACATGGGGCTTTCCTCAAAAATTAAATTTCTTGGCCAACTTGAGAATAAGGAGGTTCTTAGAGAGGTTGCAAAGTGCAGATTAGGTTTGGCGTTGTACCCCTATTCTAAGAGGTTTAGTTGGGTTTATTACGGGGATTCGAAAAAGACCAGGGAATATCTGGCTTGTGGTGTACCTGTTGTAATGAATGATGTAGTTGCGACTTCGGAAGATGTTAAAAAATATGAAGCGGGGATAGTTATTAAGCCAACAGTAAAAGAACTATCCCGAGCTTTAAATTTGTTATTGACAGACAATGATTATTGGCTTAATTGCAGAAAAAATGCCATTAGATTGGCCAAAGATTATGATTTGGAAAGAATTTTAGATAAAGTCTTTTTATAATTATGAAGCGTAATATCTTTTTATTTATAGGTTTTTTAGTTGGTTTATCTCTTATTGTTTACTGGCCGATTTTTGGAATGTTCTTTTTACAAGATGAATGGTTGAGTTTAGGGCATATTCTGGTCGAAGGGATAAGACATCCTTTTGCGGGGGTTAATTTCATTCAGTTTGTTTTTGGGGAAGACCGTTCTTTAGCCAGAATTTTGGGGATGATCTTTTTTGGGTATTTTCGCCTGAATACCTTCCCGGTTGCGGTTTTTAGTTTATTTTTGCACACAGTTAACTCCTATCTTGTATTTCTTCTTGCTAAAAAACTTATCAAAAATACCCCGACTTCTTTTCTAGCTGGGATAATTTTTCTTGTTTCAAGCGTGGCTTCAAATACTGTCTTATGGTTCGGGACTTCTATCGGTACCATACCTGCCACAACATTAATCCTTTCAGCCTGTTTTACCTATTTTAATTTTATGGAAAAGGGGAAATCTAAATTTCTGTTTTTAACTTTTTTCCTTCTTTATATTTCTCTGTTCTTTAAGGAAGTTGGTGTTTATTTTTTTATTCTTTTTCCGTTTGCTAGTTTGCTTTTTAAAAAAACAAAAACTACAAATTTTTTTTATATCTGGTGGCCATTTCTTGTTTTTTTCCTTGCCTACTTGGGAGTAAGGATTACTGAGTTGAAATCTGTTCAGTCTCAACAGGTACTTTTTCTTACGGGAACATCAAGACATTTTGTATCAACGTTGGCAGTTAGATCGGTTTTATATCCACTGACATCTTTCTCATTGCAATTTATACCTTCCCAGCCTCTTTTGACTTTCGCAAGATTTTTTACGAATATATATTATCCGTTTTATTCACCAGAAGAGTTCAATTTAATAGTCCAGACGGCGGTTTTGGATATATTTGCGGTAGGATTAAGCCTTGCTTTTTTGAGTGCTGTTTTTCAATGGATAAAAATATTTGGGAAAGTTCAGAGGAATTACATCATTTTTTTAATTCTCTCTAGTTTATTAAGTTTCTTGCCGTATGTCGTTATCAGTAAAAATTTTTCTTATCTCGAATCGCGCTATTACTACCTTTCTTTGGTATTCGGGTCGATTATTTTAGCCTGGCTTGCCGGTTATTTTTTACGGTTTAGATATTTATCAATTAAGTTAATTGTCGTTACCGCAATTTTGTCTTTTTTGTCTTGGCACGCATTTATTTTAACAAAAGATATCAAACAGGAGGCAATAGTAAGCAACGAAAGAAGGGAATTTATCTCACAATTAAAGAACATAATACCTACACTTAAAGAAAACAGAACCATCTTTTATATTACTTCTGACAGAGATTATTATATTCCAGGCAATAAAGTTCCCTTTCAGGGAGGGATGGGTTATACTTTGATGGTTTTATATTATGATAGTGGGAAAATACCTGCTGAATTTTTAGCTAAAGATTATCTTTTTGTAATTGGGAGTGAGGGTTATCAAAAGTCCGGAGATTTGGGATTCGGTTATTTTTCTAAACTTGATAGCTTAAAGAATGCGGTTAAAGCGAATAACTTATCTAAGAACATCATCATTGGCTTGTATTACAACCCTAAAACAGGAAGATTGATAGACATATCTCCAAAAGTATTGTCAGGTTTTGACTAATGACGAGACATAAATGACGATAAAATTTAAACAATCGCGGCTATTTTATGGGTTTATTTCATTAGTTTTTATCTATGTAAATTATTCCCATTTTTCTTGGATTATTTTTAATAACTTAGGAGGATTGGTTTGGGCTAAAATTGGGCCAGAAATTGTAGGAATATTGTTTTTTTTGATTCTTGCTAAGTTTTACGCTTCGAAATTCTACCGCAATTTTACTGTTAACATTATGAGTCGAGATTGGCTGACAATTTCTACTTTGACTTTAATTGGTTTTGTGTTTCGTTTTAAACAGTTTTATACATATTTTTACAGAGACGATTTTTATTTCTGGCTCAATCGTGCAGGAACTGGGTACAGTGTATATCAGTGGGGGCCATGGTTGTCGTCCCACCCGGGCTGGGTTTGGGAAATGGTAAGATATTTTTCCGGTTATTCTATTTTTTCATACCAGCTTATCGCAATTTTATCCCATGTTTTATTGGCGGTTGGCGTCTATTTTTTATCAAAGTATCTCTCAAAAAAATATTATGTAGGTGTTATTTCCGCTTTCTTTGTTTTGACAACGACAATTTCTTTTGAAGCTTTTCAGTGGTTATCTCATCCCATTAGTTTTGGCTGGCAGGGGTTTCTTATGTGTATGTCGATACTAGTTCTTATATGGGAAATAAATAAAACCAAGGCGCTGAGCGTACCTTATCTTTCTGCTTTTCTAATAATGGCTGCTTTTGGTGCAGGTATTGCCAGAATTGGCTTTATCTTGCCACTTGCCTCCATGATTGTGTTTTTATCTTCCGTGAAATTTTTTACGATCAAAAAGATATTTATTTGGGTAAAGAATTTTTTGTTAAATCAATGGATATTTTATGCCATGGTTCTTGTGTTTTTTATCACCAGGAATCTTTTGAGTATTGGCAATACGAAAACCGAAGTATTTACCGCCTCACCATATAAAATATATTTTTACCTCGTTGGTATTTTTACATTTCCTGTTGAATTTTTTGTTAATTTAAGTAAGTTGACACAATCGATAGTCTCGCCCGGATTGTTGACGGTTTGGGCAGGTGCGGCTTTTTTGGCAACATTTTTCCTAATTTTTGTAGTAACTAAGTTAAGAAAAAGACCTTTTCCGATTATTTTATCCCTAAGCTTTTTTTGGCTTATGTTTTCGGTTTTGTATTACACTTTGTTTGCCCCACATCTACCGGCTACAGATAATGAAATTAATCTTTCTGTAAGAACGCACCATTTGTCATACCTTGGATCTATTGGCTCTTTGATGATATGGGGACTTGTTTTTTATAAAATACTTGTCTTTTTATGGAAAATTAAAAAACCATTTGGGCAATTTCTTGCTGGATCCCTAATAGTAGGATCTTTTATAACCAGTTGCCTTTTATTATCAAAACAATATGATGTTTTTTTGGATTTTGCAAAAGGAGTAAAAATTCCTCGGCAAGAATTCTTTTTTGATACCTATAGAAAATATATTCCTGCGGGTGATAAAAAAGTAAATATATTTTACGATGACGGCGCTTCGAAAAGACGAGATAACTATAAACCAAATGAGTATTACTTTTGGT
>Ga0100401_1002917_pt1 | contig 13220 bp, 13 predicted proteins | sample CryGeymeta201525_FD_80421 | JGI IMG/M metagenome (GOLD analysis project Ga0100401, IMG submission 80421) | Groundwater microbial communities from Crystal Geyser aquifers in Utah, USA - Crystal Geyser metaG 2015-25 | ecosystem: Environmental > Aquatic > Deep subsurface > Groundwater | place: USA...
AATTGCAAATGTACATTTTTACTTTGCCACAGCCAAAACAGGTACTATTGAAATGACAACAGGAATGCAAAAACTGAATTTGCCGGAATATGATTTCAGAATAAAAACCGAAGATGGAAAAACAGTTATTTTTGACGGAATCAGGAAGAAATTTGTGGTTTTAACACCCGAAGAGTGGGTTCGTCAGAATTTCATTCAGTATTTAAAATCAGAAAAGAAATATCCCGAATCGTTGATGGCAGTGGAAAAGCAAATTATGGTAAACAGTAATCAGCGCCGGTTTGATTTGCTGGTTTATTCGCGGAATGGCCAACCTTATTTAATTGCCGAATTTAAAGCGCCAGGAGTAAAAATTACCCAGGAAACTTTCGACCAGGTGGTTCAGTACAACATGTCGCTGCGGGTTGAAAGGGTTGTGGTTTCGAATGGTTTACAGCATTTTGCATGCGAAATCGACTATGCGAAAAACAGTTATTCTTACCTAACTGAAATTCCGGAATACTGTGAAAAGTGCCGCAATGACGGGGTGGGGTTTAGCTAAATTACCAACTGGTTTCCAATTTCCATTTTTTCGTGTGATATCGCCTGCCTGCCAGTGTCCTAAATCCGATAATAGCTGCTGAAAGTGTTGCTACTGGAGCAATCACCGGCCAAAACACACCTTCTGCGGCTATGAAATAAAGTGCCATCGGTACTGTGCCAAACGACAAATATGTTCCTGCAAAAACTCCTGTAATAGCGGCAGCATTGGCAAAACCACTAATTTTCATTTTCAACTTTATCCATTTTATATCACTGAAGTAAATGGTATCGTTGGTTGTTGAAATAATAAAATCATCACCAATGGCAGCAAACTTTGATTTCAATTTTTTCCATTATGTTGCTTTAATTTGTAAAAGGAATCAGAATCAACCTGATTAATCTTTTTTGGTTTTGAAATTCTTGATATTTGTAAATAATACAATGAATCCTGAGCGAATAAATTCTTTGATTGCAAAAAAATTGTAAGGAAAATAACCAGAAGGTTGAGTTTGAAGGTTAGTTTCATTTAATCCAAATTTTTAAATTACAGCATTTTCTGCATAAAAATCTCGTCTTCCCAGCCTGCAGGAGTTTTCAGCCAGTTTTTTTTGATGCCCGATTGAGTAAATCCTGCTTTTTCGAAAAGGTGAATGCTAACCTCGTTTTTTGCAGAGATGTTGGCATAAAGTTGTTTTAATCCAAGTACTTCCAAAGCATAATTGAAAATAGCATTTAATGCATCGGTTGCGTAACCGTGGTTGCGGTTTTCTTCTTTGTGAATCAAAATCCCGATTCCGGCACGCATGTGGTACGGGTCAAAATCAAATAAATCGACAGCGCCAACCGGCTCCATATTTTCATTTTGGATAATCAATCTCAATTGTTTGGTTTCGTAAATATCTTTGACCGATTCTATGATATATTCAGCAAGAATGAATTTTGAGAAGGGTGTTTTTGTATTGCTGACATTCCAGATTTCCATGTTGTTTTCCCACTGGTACAACAATTCAATGTCGTCGGGTTCAATTGCCCGGAGTGAGATTTTTCCGTAGGTGAGTTGGTTGTTCATTTTACTGTTAATAGTGAAATCTGCATTGGGATATTATTATAGTTTCTCCTTCAACTTTATAAACCAGTCGATGTTCTTTATCGATTCTTCTCGACCAGTATCCTTTCAAATTGTCTTTTAATGGTTCGGGTTTCCCTTGTCCGGAAAAAGGAGTTCTCTCACAATTTGTAATGAGTTCATTGACCTTATTCAACATTTTCTTATTTGTGTTCTGCCAATGCAAATAATCATTCCAGGCAGAATCTTCCCACATTTTTTTCATTTAAGGTTCAATTAAATCATGCTCCTTTACATTTCCCGATTCAATATTTTTTATAGAATCAAGCAGTCTTTTTCGATTCATTTCTGTGCTTAGTAAATAGTCGGTTTCCTTTTGCGAATTGTATTCATCCAGCGACATCATTACTACACTTTTTCCTCCGGGACGATACACAATCAGTGTTTCCTGATCTTCGCAAACCATGTCAAGGTTCGATTTTAACTTGTTTCTTAATTCTGAATAATTCACAGTTTTCATTTTCTAAACTTTTTAAATATGTACAAATATACGTACTCTTTTTGATGAAAAAAACCATATTACCTATCCAGTTTCCGCCATCCTTTAAACAATATTTCGGTATCGGTGGAAATGCTGTAATCTTTGGCATACAGCATATTTAGCCTCATTGTTTTTTCTTCGTCGAGCGCAAGTTCGGGGAATAAATCACCCGGATTCAAAACACCGGATTTTAAAACCGGCAGGTTGCTAAAAGTTTGTTGATTGGGAATGTAACCAATCCACGATTTTTTACCCGATAAAACGTTGAAACAATTTTTCAGGAATCGGTTTTTATTCTTGAAAAACCAGATTGTCTCGGGACTTAAAAACAGGAAGGCAAGTGCAAATCCAATGTCAAAAAACCGTTTTTTTCGTTTGTTAAACGATTTCGAAATGGCGTTAATATTTACCACATACAAATCGCCGGCGGTGTGAATTGAGTTGCTGCCAATGATACTGATACTTTCGGGCGGGGCAATTTTGTATTCAACATCAAGTTGCGTTAAATCGAGCATCGCCTTTATAATTTGGGCAGAGCTAAGGTTTTCGGCACAAAAAATAATTTCGTTGATTCGGTTGATCCTTATGATTTCTGAAATCTGCTGAATTTGTCCGATATAATTCTGGCCTTTATCAGTATTGTCCAGTGCAATAAAACCTGCCAGTTCAGTTTGTATTTGCGAATCTTCGAGCAGCTTTTTAACACGCGTTGCCTCGGTTGAATGACCAACGATTGCAATTCGTTTTGCTTTTTTTGCCTCGAGACTGAATGATTTAATTTTAAGCCAGTGGAAAATCAAACGTGAAAGAATCAGCACAAAAACCGACCAAAAAGAACCAAGTAAAATTAATACCCGCGAAAAACGCAACTCTTCACTCACCAGCGAGTAAATCAATAATATAGCAATAGCTCCCCACAGCAATCCCCGTGCAATTTTATACAGGTTCACCGGTTTTTTATATCCTCCTGAAAATAGGATTCCAGCCAGCCAGATTGCGATATAAACAGGAACAATAATTTGTAAAAATTCGGGAGGATAATGTCCCGGTTCAAACCTGATTTTTTCCCAAACAGGAGTAATAAAAAGGAAGCCAATTAAAATCAGGACTGCATCTAAAATGGGCAGATAAATTTTTTCAAAGACCATTTTAAAGATTGATATAAACGCCCTGAACCAAATGGCAAGTTGAATGATTAATGCAAAAATTCCCGCTTTTCCGCCTGAAAAATGTTTGCGGGCAAAAATAATCATGGCATTGTAAAACACTTTCACATAGTTGAGTGAGCCTTTTTTTGTGCTTTCTCCTTTGTAGTGAATAATAGTTGTTTCAGGGAAATAATAGTTTTTGTAACCGCCCAAAATAATCCGGTACGAAAGGTCGATATCTTCGCCGTACATAAAAAATGCTTCATCGAGCAAACCCACTTTATCGAGGGTTTCTTTGCGCAATAACATAAAAGCGCCAGCTATGATTTCAATTTCGTGAATTTCGTTTTCGTTGAGGTAAGAGAGATGGTATTTGCCAAATTTTCGCGAATTAGGAAAAAGTTTTGAGAGGCCAAACATTTTATAAAAAGCCACCCATGGTGTTGGCAATCCGCGTTTCGATTCGGGTAAAAAATTGCCTTTACCGTCGATCATTTTTACGCCCAAACCACCGGCTTCAGGGTGCTTGTCCATAAAACCTGTCACTTTCGAAAAAGTGTCTTCTTCAACAACCGTATCGGGGTTGAGCAGTAAAATATATTCTCCTTTGGCCAGTTTGATTGCCTGATTATTGGCGCGGGAGAAACCAACATTTTCCTTGTTTTCGATGAAATGCAGATCGGGGAATTTCTCGCGAATCAATTCGGCAGAGCCGTCAACCGAATTATTGTCAACCACAAAAATCTCGGTTTCAATGCCTTTGGCAGCTTTGTAAACCGAATGAAGACACTGCTCCAGAAAGTGCTTCACGTTGTAGTTGACTATAATTACCGAAAGCTTCATATTCTATTTTATTTTCCCATCGAACTTTCATACGGAACTCGGTTGGTAAGTGAGCGGCCAAGTGTAATTTCATCGGTGTATTCCAGTTCGTCGCCAACAGAAACGCCGCGTGCAAGGGTTGAAATTTTAACTTCCTTGTCCTTCAGTTTCCGGTAAATATAAAAATTGGTTGTATCGCCTTCCATTGTAGTCGAAAGTGCCAGAATCAGCTCAAAAATATCACCTTTTTCAACCCGGTTTACCAGCGATTCAATTTCAAGTTCTGAAGGTCCGATTCCGTCCATTGGCGAGATTATTCCACCCAAAACATGGTAGAGACCATTAAATTGCTGTGTATTTTCAACCGACATTACGTCGCGGATATTTTCAACAACGCAAATCACACTGCGGTTTCGTGCAGGGTTATTACAAATCTGGCAAATGTCGTTGTCGGAAATGTTGTGACAAATTTTGCAATGTTTAATATCGTTCCGCAACTGAATAAGGCTGTTTCCAAAATAGTTAACGGCTTCAACATCCTGCCGCAACAAATGAAGCACAAGCCGCAGCGCGCTTTTGCGGCCAATTCCGGGCAGTTTCGAAAATTCGTTCACCGCGTTTTCAAGTAATTTCGATGGATATTTATCGATGTTCATTTCTGATTTTTTTCAGTACACGAATTAAAAGGAATTACATTATTGAATAAAGGAAATTAAATACTCCAATTCTTTGTCAGTAATAGTTTCCTGTTCCGATTTGTCATAAATAGCAAGCAGATAGACATAGTTTTCAACAATCTGAACATGTGTAATAATTCTCGCACCTCCCGATTTCCCCTTTCCTTTTGATTTAATTGCAAATCTAATTTTGTAGCAGTTATTTGTTAGGAGTGTACCTTGGGCTGGTTCATTTTCAAGGCTTTCTATTAAAATGGCATATTCTTTTTTGAGGGATGGAAATTTTTTTGCCAACTTTTTTAACTGTCGGTCAAATGGAGGAATGGTTATAACATTATATTTCATCAAGCAAATCTTTTGCAGAACGGGGTTTGATTTTTCCCTGTTTTACTAAATTAAGATTTTCCACCGCCTCTTTAATTTCCTGCAATATTTGCGCTTTTGCAGGGGAAATAGATTTTGCTTTCGCAAAGGGGAAATTATTAATCAATTCTAAAATAAATTCACCTTTATTATCTTGAACATCTACCAGTAATTTCATAATTATTTTTTTTGCCCTATTTAACTTCGCTTAATAAGAATCTTCCGCTACGCCGTAAAAATACAAAACTGAACAGTTAAATCAAAACTAAAGATTAAATGGTAATTTGAAAAAATGGGGCGCTTTTCCGACCGACACCGGGGAGTTTTGGAAACTCATTCACCGCATTTGTTCAAGTAATTTCGATGAATATTTAGCGATGGTCATTACTTCCTTTCTAAAGGAGAAATAACTTTTGTAGGATCTTTTTTAGCTGCCCATAAAATCAGGCGCAGCGACTGGTCATAAGTAAGGTAATTCCACATCCAGTTAATGAAAATCAACAGTCGGTTTTTAACACCCACAATTGCCATTAAATGCACAAACATCCACGTAAGCCAGGCAATAAATCCGCTGAATTTGATAAACGGAAGATCTGCAACTGCCCGGTTTCGGCCAATGGTTGCCATCGATCCACGATCGTTGTATTTAAATGGTTTCAAAACAGCATTCCTTTTCATCAGCATAAAATTACGCGACAGATTACGACCCTGCTGAATTGCAACCTGAGCTACCTGCGGATGACCATTGGGGAATCCGATTGTTGGCATTAAGGAAACATCACCAATGGCAAAAATTTCTTCAAATCCTATTATTGTGTTGTATTCATCAACCAGAATCCGATTACCGCGACTAATGGATTTGTCAGGAAGTCCTGCGGGAACTACTCCGCTGATACCCGCTGCCCATATAACAGTTTTAGTTTCTATACTTGAATTGTCGCCAAAACTTAAAGAGTTTCCATCAAAATCCGTCACCCTTGTATTCAGCATCACTTTAATTCCCAGTTGTTTGAGGTAAAACAAAGCTTTTTCAGATGCATGTTCCGACATTCCACCCAGCAATGCAGGTAAACCTTCAACCAATGTAATCTGCATAACATCGAAATTCAGATCGGGGTAATCTTTCGGAAGAACAAACTTTTTCATTTCGGCAATCGCTCCGGCAACTTCAACGCCAGTTGGTCCACCACCAACTACAATCACATTCAGTAAAGATTTTCTTGCATTCTGGTCGCGCAGTGTTACTGCTTTCTCGAAACTTTGCAGCAAACGGTTTCGAAGCGCCATGGCCTCTGAAGCTGATTTCATAGGGATAGCATATTCTTCAATGTTTTTGATTCCAAAGAAGTTGGAATTCACGCCGGTGCAAATAACCAGATAATCGTACCACACCGTATCCAAACTGGTTTGAAGTTCTTTCTTTTTTGGATCTACCGAATAAACTTCAGCCACACGGATGTAAACGTCTTTTTGCTTCTGAAATATTTTCCGTAATGGGAAAAGGATAGAACTTGGTTCAATACCTGCAGTTGCGACCTGGTAAAATAAAGGTTGAAACTGATGATAGTTGTTTTTATCGATGATTACAATCTGATAGCCCGACCCGACAAGTTTCTGAGCTAATTTAAGCCCACCAAAACCTGCCCCGATAATTACAATTCGTTTTTGAGCCGTTTCCGGAATATTAACTGGCATAATTGATAATTAAAATAATTTTAAATCAGAATGACTGATATATTGGTTTTTATATCGTTTAAAACGATTTCCTCTCCGGAATGTTTTCAGCAAAAAAATTAACAGTACAGAAATAAACTGTTTTACAATTTGAAATAATTCGCAAATAGCCATTTAAATCCAAATAGAATTCAATAAATTTAGCTTTCTGTAAATCATCTAAAATGGATTGAAATGAATACAAAATCGAACTTTTACTTTTCGCGTCGTAAATTTATTGGCGCCACAACAACCGCCCTGGCCGGATTTACTGTAATACCAAGTTTTGCTGTCTCCGGACTTGGGCACATTCCGCCGAGTGATAAACTGAATATTGCCGGAATTGGTATTGGCGGCAAAGGAAAAGTTAACCTGAAAAACATGTCGGGCCAGAATATAGTTGCGCTTTGCGATGTTGACTGGGATTATGCAAAACCTGTGTCGGAAACTTATTCGAAAGCCAAAAAGTACTACGACTACCGTAAAATGTTTGATAAAATGCATAAGGATATTGATGCTGTAGTTATTGCAACACCCGACCATTCGCACGCCATAATTGCAATGACAGCCATGCAGTTGGGTAAACATGTGTATTGCCAGAAACCATTAACACATTCGGTTTGGGAATCGCGTCAACTGACTGAAGCTGCAAAACAATACAAAGTTGTAACTCAGATGGGAAATGAAGGGCACTCAAGCGACAGTGTTTATGAAGTTGCCGAAGTGGTTCAAAGTGGATGCCTGGGCGAAGTAAAAGATGCACACGTATGGACGAACAGACCAATCTGGCGCCAGGGAATGCCCCAGCCCCTGAAAGAAGTTAAAATACCAAAGACTTTAGATTGGGATTTGTTTATTGGCCCGGCAAAAATGAGGGCTTATAATCCTGAATATCACCCCTGGATTTGGAGAGGTTGGTGGGATTTTGGAACCGGCGCTCTTGGTGATATGGGATGTCACTTGCTTGATGTTCCTTATTATGCGCTGAAATTAGGTGCGCCCAAGGCATTTCAGGCTAGTTCTTCGCTGGTAAACACCGAAAGTGCACCGGTTTCGGCCAAAGTTTCCTTTCTTTTTCCTGCACGCGAAAATTTACCTTATTGTGCAGCGCCTGAGTTGGAATTAACCTGGTACGATGGAGGGTTGATGCCGGCACGTCCGTTTGATTTGCCACTTGACACACCAATGAATCCGGGAGGTGGCTTTATGCTTGTTGGCTCTGAAGCAACACTTATTGCCGAAAGTTACGGGGCAAAATGGAAAGTTTATAAAAATGGAGCTGAAATTGTTCCTGAAACCAAAGTAAAACTTGAAAGGATACCCGATGATCCGAATGGGGGAGGCCGACATGAGATGCATTTTGTAAACTGTTGTAAAAACGGGGATAAACCTGCCTCCAGTTTCGAATATGCCGGACCATTTAATGAGATGGTGGTTATGGGAAATCTGGCAGTTAGAATGCAATCGCTTCAAAAAACATTTCTTTGGGATAGTGAGAATATGAAAGTAAGCAATCTTACACCGGATGAAAAACTTGTAACAACTAAACTTTTACCTTATTCTTCGGATGTGGTTACCAAAAACGTTGATGATCAATCAAAACAAAGAGTTGAGTGGAATGCGCAAGAAATGTGCGAGGAATGGATAAAGCACAAATATCGTGATGGTTGGAAATGGTAATTGCTGACTGCATGTCTATAAATAACGCCAAAATTCTCCGTTGGAACGAAATTAACGTAAGAGTGTATTCATGAAAAACAGGTTTAAATGCCGAAATATTGTTCGATATCCTGCAAAATGAAAATTCTCCGTATAATGACTTGGAGCCATTTTACAGTGTTGGTTTTGGGGTAGATTTTTAGTTTACTTCTTCTGACGACTGTGCATCAATAACTGCAATAGCGACCATATTGATAATTTCCCGCACTGAACTGTCGCGTTGCAAAATGTGGATTGGTTTTTTCATTCCTATTAAAATTGGCCCAATCGATTCGGCAACACCCACCGACTGTAAAACTTTGTACGTAATATTTCCTGAACTCAGATTTGGGAAAATCAGCGTGTTCGCGTCAGCATCGCCCAGTTTGTTAAACGGGTATCTTTTAAAACGAAGTTTTCCGTTTAGTGCATAATTAGCCTGCATTTCGCCGTCAACAATCAGGTCGGGGCATTTTTCATGAAGAATTCTGACAGCTTCTTTTACTGTTCCCGGGCTTCCCTGTCCTTTTAACGCTCCAAAATTAGTGTATGAAAGCAAGGCAATTTTTGGTTCGATATTAAAACGCCTCACTTCTGCGGCAGTTAATATAGTAGTATCTGCCAAGACTTGTGAGTTTGGGTTCATATTTACAGTTGTGTCGGCTAAAAAGAGGGCGCCTTTTTTTGACAGCATAATGTACATTCCGGCAATGTGGTTAAACTTTTCCTTTACCCCAATTACCTGTAAAGTTGGCATTATGGTATCAGCATATCTTCTGGTGAAACCCGAAACAAAAGCATCAGCTTCACCTGTTTCCACCATCATCGCGCCATAATAATCACGGTTGTACATTTTTTCAACTGCTTCATCATAAGTTATCCCTTTGCGTTTTCTTTTATCGTAAAGAATTTTGGCAAATTGTTCCCTTTTTTCATCAGAAACATTTTTTTGAAGATCTATGATTGGAACACCTTCCAGTTCAAGTTGATTTTCTTTAATGATCTCCCTGATTTTTTCTTCGTTTCCCAAAAGAATGGGATTCGCAATTTTTTCGCGCCTGACAAACTGGGCAGCCGTTAAAATTTTAATATTACTACCTTCAGCAAAAACCACCCGTTTCGGGTTTTGCTTTGCTTTTTGCCTGATTGACATTACCAGCCGGTTATCAAATCCGAGCCTTTCAGAGAGTTCCTGTTCATATTCGGCCCAATTAGTGATAATTTTTCGTGCAACCCCGGTTTTAACTGCCGCTTTGGCAACTGCAACCGAAACCGTGGTTATCAGTCGTGGATCGAGAGGTTTGGGAATAATATAATCTTTACCAAAAACAATATTTTGCCGGTTATATGCGCGGGCAACAATTTCAGGTACATATTCTTTGGCAAGTCTGGCAATAGATTGGGCTGCTGCAATTTTCATTTCTTCATTAATTCCCGTTGCCCTCACATCAAGCGCCCCCCTGAAAATAAACGGGAATCCAAGTACATTATTCACCTGGTTAGGGTAATCACTTCGTCCGGTGGCTATAATTATATCTTTACGTGAAGCAATTGCTTCTTCATAGGAAATTTCAGGAGTCGGATTTGCAAGGGCAAAAACAATGGGATTTTTTGCCATTGTTTTCAACATTTCTTTTGTTAAAATACCTCCGGCCGATACTCCTAAAAATACATCAGCATCTTTTATGCCTTCTTCTATTGTTCGTATATTTCTGTTGGTTGCAAATTGTTTGTTACAAACCGATAAATCATCCCGGGTTGTTGTCAGAATGCCATTTATATCAGACATAACAATATTCTCCGGGTTTACACCAATACTGATAAACATTTTTGCACATGCACATCCGGCAGCGCCTGCTCCGCTAACAAATAATTTAATTTCATGAATGTTCTTTCCTACAATTTCCAGACAGTTCATCAACGCCGCACTCGTAATAATTGCTGTTCCATGCTGGTCATCGTGAAAAACCGGAATATCGAGTTCTTTTCTTAGTGTTTCTTCAATCTCGAAACATTCAGGCGCTTTAATATCCTCCAGGTTGATTGCGCCAAAAGTGGGTGCAATTGCTTTTACAATCTCAATCAGTTTTTTCGGGTCTTTTTCATTAACCTCAATATCAAAAACATCAATATCGGCAAAAATCTTAAAAAGCAATCCTTTTCCTTCCATAACAGGTTTGCCTGCCATCGGCCCGATATCTCCCAAACCCAGTACTGCCGTGCCATTTGAAATTACTGCCACCAGATTTCCCTTCGATGTGTATTTGTACACATCATCCGGATTTTTTTGAATTTCAATACAGGGTTCGGCTACACCGGGTGTGTAGGCAAGTGATAAATCATATTGCGTACTGTGTGGTTTTGTCGGCACTACTTCTATTTTACCAGGGCGCCCTTTTTCGTGATAATTCAATGCGTCTGTTCTGCTGATTTTTGCCATGGCTAAGGTTTTTATTGTTTCCCTTAAATGTAGGAATTTTGAACCGTATTTTTTAGGATTTTAATCAGGTTTGCTACATGATTACAATGAGTTTTAATCTTCTCTTATTTTTAAAATTATGATTTAACCGCCAGACTTTAGTTACCAGCATTGTTTTTTATTGAAAAGTTTTTCGATGAAAACCCGGCTTTTCATGCTCTTTATAAAGAATGTAAACAAAATATGCCATGCCGTAAAAATAAAAAAGGGAAGCAAATTAAATTACTTCCCTTGATATTGTAGCGAGAGCCGGACCTGAACCGGCGACCTCGTGATTATGAATCACGCGCTCTAACCAGCTGAGCTACCTCGCCATTATTTCAATTTTTGAGGCTGCAAATATAGTATTTATTTTTATTTCACTTTATTTACCACTTAAAAATTGCCAGTGTTTAAAACATGTTCTGATTTTGATGTTGTATGTTACGATCAGAATACATATATTGGCAAAAAATCGAATTGATGACTGACAAAGGTAAAATTCAACTTGAGTATGTCCTGAATTGTTCTCCTAAGGTATTGTTTAACTGGTTAAGTACAGCATCAGGTTTGGCTGAATGGTTTGCCGATGATGTTAAAGTTAAAGGTAATAAATACACATTTATATGGGAGGGATCGGAGCAGAGCGCAGAGATGACATTACACAAGGAAAACAGGTTAGTCAGATACACCTGGCTGGACGAGGATGATAGTTATTTTGAATTCAGAATTTCGCAGGATGAACTTACAAGTGATGTTTCATTAATAATAGTGGATTTTGCTGAAGATGATGAATTTGAAGGAACCAAAGGTCTGTGGGATTCGCAAATTGCCGATCTTAAACATATTTTAGGTTCGTAAACAAAATAAGTTTATTCCTTTACTATTTATCAATTCTGATGCTTCTTAACCTGAATTAACCTTTCTAATTACTAAAATAACTTAGTTTTGCAAATGTTTGCTTATCGAAAACATTAGGATGAAGCGGTTACACCTGTACGTTGTTAAATCTTTTCTGGGGCCATTTTTTATGACCTTCTTTATTGTTGTATTTGTACTTCTGATGCAGTTTCTATGGAAATATGTTGGCGACCTGGTAGGTAAAGGTTTAGATTTAAACGTTTTGGGCGAAATGCTTTTTTATGCTTCTTTTGGTGTATTGCCATTTGCATTTCCGCTGGCCATGCTTCTTGCCTCAATTATGACATTTGGTTCGCTTGGCGAAAACTATGAATTGGTTGCGATGAAATCAGCCGGAATATCTTTGTTCCGGATAATGAAACCGCTCATGGTTATTGCCGCAATCGTTTCGGCAATTGCTTTTTATGTTGCCAATAATATTTTACCTACAACCAACCTGAAATTTACAACTTTAATGGTCAGCGTGAAACAACAACGCCCCGAGCTGGTGCTTCAGGAAGGCGTTTTCACCAACGAAATTGATGGGTACAACATTAAAATAGGCCGAAAGGACAAAAAAACCAATGTGCTTTATGATCTGCTCATTTACGATCATACACAAAATAAATCGAACGAGAGCGTTACCGTTGCCGACTCGGGTTATCTGAAAATTACGGAAGACAAAAAATACATGGTACTCACGCTTTATAATGGCGTTAATTATGCCGAAGAAACCTCAAAAGACAGGGCGCAGATTAATAAACGACCTTTCCGGCGCGACAAGTTTGACGAACAAACTATCAGGGTTAGGGTGAATAATTTTGAGTTTAGCCGCCGCGACGAAGGCATTTACAGAAACATGTACCGAATGTTGAATACCAGGCAACTGGTGCTGATGACCGATACATTAAATGAAAAATATTACGATCAGGTGAGAAATTATTTAATGCAAATCGATATCAATCCAACCATCACCCGCCGGATTTTTGACTTAACAGTAAAGCACGATTCGTTAAAACAAAATATTGAAATAAAACCCGATTCTACATTTAATTTTGATACCTTATTTACAGGTGTTGATAAGTGGGTAAAAGCGGAAATTGCCATGTTAGCCCTGGACAGGGCAAGAAATAATATGCAGAACCTGAACTTGTATCAGGGGCAGATAACCGAACGGAAAAGAAATATCAACAAATACGAAATGGAATGGCATAGAAAATTTACGCTTTCATTTGCTGTGTTTATTTTCTTTTTTGTTGGCGCCCCACTTGGGGCAATCATCAGGAAAGGAGGTTTGGGGATGCCGGTTGTG
>Ga0100401_1002927_pt1 | contig 13196 bp, 13 predicted proteins | sample CryGeymeta201525_FD_80421 | JGI IMG/M metagenome (GOLD analysis project Ga0100401, IMG submission 80421) | Groundwater microbial communities from Crystal Geyser aquifers in Utah, USA - Crystal Geyser metaG 2015-25 | ecosystem: Environmental > Aquatic > Deep subsurface > Groundwater | place: USA...
ACCTGGGCCTCATGCTCTGCGTCCTTCTCCGTCAAATACTGGGTTTCGGTAGGAAAATATTCTCGCTTTACTTCGCTATGAATCAATCCCACAAACTTGGGGAGTAAATACCCATTGCCGCCAGGCTCTTCTTTATCATTCTTTGGTGTGATCATTGCTTAACAATAACAATCATTCGTCTGATCGTCAATTTTTCTTGTTTATCAATATAGTCACCAGGGAAATCAAACCATACTCGTTGGAACTTGGCTCGTCGCATCGCCCGTAAATGACCGATTTCTGGATCCTGCAAATAAATGTTTTCGCTATCTAGGTCTACAACTACCGAGTAGTGACCATCATCTTCGCTAAACCAATCTACAATCACGGGTATTTGCTCTTTCACCACCAGTTTTTCCAAATCCGCAAAGCTTGCATAGTCTCTGATATAGCCATCCATCCCCATCTCGCGCACTACTTCAAGCATTCGCTCGGCATCGATCCCCAGTTGTGGGTCACAGTGAGTCCGCTCCGCGAGCTCAGCTTCCGTAGCTTTTATACCATAATAATCCAAGACCATCTTTAGCACGGCCGGTCCACACAATCCTACTTTTTGCCTGAATGGTTTGATCTTGAGCATACTACGTATTCTATCACTGCCTGTTTTAGGGTAAAATACATGCAGTCCATCCTTGCCGGGTGGTGAAGTGGTATCACAGCGGCCTTTGAAGCCGTATTCCTAGGTTCGAATCCTAGCCCGGCAACAGATTAGTAATAGCACAACCATCTCAAACTAGCTCAAGGAGTGTTATAATCCCTTTCATGAACGTCCACAAAGTCACCAGGCAGATCAAAAAAGTCTCCGATATCTACGCCAAAAAATATGGTATCCGTCGCGACGCCAACTGGTATCTTCTCAAACTCCAAGAGGAGATGGGCGAACTCATTCAGAGCTACCTCATGATGACCGGTAGGGGACGCCAAAAAGACAAAACCAAAGAACAAATTACGCAGGATTTTCACAAAGAGATGGCCGATGTTTTTTGTCACGTCCTACTCCTAGCCCGTCACCACAAGATCAATCTCGAAAAAGAAGTCGAAGAAAAGTGGCTCGTGTGGAACAAAGACTAAAAGTGTAGTAAGCTGGATTCATGAAATCCCTTCTAAAGGTTATTTTGTGGTTCCCCATAACTGTTCTCACTCTGGTCTTTACCATTACCACCTACTCCAAACTCACCCAAACTAGAGGTATTCACGGCTTGATCCGCCAAGAAATGACAGGTTTCAAAAACCAACCCATCACTTTTGCCACTCTCCCCAAAATCACTTTTGAGATCAAGACTGCTCTCGCCAAAGAAGATGCTAGGCCACTGGTTATCAACAAGTACTTGACCCGTTACGATTCACCCATGGCAGGGATGGGTGACTACATCGTCAAAGTCTCCGATCGCTTCGACCTCGATCCCTATATAGTGGTAGCGATTGCCCAACAAGAATCCAACCTCGGCAAACTTATGCCCCCCAATTGTCATAACGCCTGGGGTTGGGGTATCCACTCCGAAGGAACTCTTTGCTTTGATAGCTGGAACGAAGGGATCAATACTTTTGTCTCTGGTTTAGCCGAAAAGTATCTAGCCTACGGTCTGCGCACTCCAGAGGAGATCATGACCAAATACAACGCCACTTCCCCTGGTGGTGCTTGGGCCAAAGGCGTCAACCAATTCCTCAAAGATCTCCAGATGGGCACATTATAATTTCACTCCCTTGACAATCCTACTCAGCCCCTGTATCTTCGTTACCAATCACGTTATAATCCTCTTGTGCTCAGGTGGTGAAATGGTAAACACGCTAGCCTTAGGAGCTAGTGCCGTCAAACGCTTGGGAGTTCAAGTCTCCCCCTGAGCACCTAACCCTGTCCTGAGCCTGCCGAAGGATGATATAATCTGCAAATATGACAAATCCTGCCTCAATTAAAGATAAAAAAACTAAACTTAATTTTTGATACACTCCTAGGTGGGATCAAGTTTGAGGTAGCTCCACTACTCGTCGAGGATTACGCCAAATCGATCAGAAGATACTTGACAAACTCTCTGCATTATAGGATACTACGTGTGTAAATAGGGCACACATTATGACAAACGATCCTTTCAAAAATTTTAAGCCTTTAAACGCCAAGCCTGCTTCCAAGCTGGCCTCCAAGACCAATCTCAATAATAGCTTTGTCGAGTCCATGCGCGACATGGGTGGCTCCGTCGTCAAATCCCTCAAGAACGATGTTGTCAAAGGGACAGCCCAAAGCATCTTTAATCAACTCTTAGGCAGTGCCAAAACGGGCCGCATGCCCACCACCCCAGACCAAGCCATCAATCCCGACCTCGACAAATACATTGCCGAAAAAGAAGCCTCAGCTGCGCAAGAAGCCAAGATACAGGAGCGCGCCTTCCAAACTCACAAGATGGCCGAAAACAAAGTCCTCTTCTCCTATGCCGACGAAAGTCTCAAGAAAGAGATCGACGGTGTCCGCCAAGAGCTCCAGATGTTGGTAGCTACCATGGACAAAGTCGAAGATCAGGTAGAGCAGGCCATGATGGACAACATCGTCGAGGGAGGTGTCTATCACCTCAATTATTTCCAAAAACTCAAAACCTGGATCAAATTTATGCGCAAATCTCTAGAAGATAGTAGTGCTTGGCTCCAGGCCACCGGCAGTCGCAAAACCAAGGGTTACTACTGGGCCCAAGAAGCCAAATCAGGTTCCAAATATAGTATGTCCAGCGAACGCAACGTTCAGATGGGTGCGGGATAATAATTTTTCTGATAAAATACCTTTATCTTGGGTCTGTAGCTCAACTGGTTAGAGCGCCACATTGACATTGTGGAGGTAATGGGTTCGACCCCTATCAGACCCACATGCAACAACGTACGTCACAAGATTTGCTTGCCCTTCGCCATAGTGCAGAGCATGTCTTGCACCAGGCTATAAAGGAGCTCTACCCGAGTATCCGTCTTGCCATGGGACCAGCCACTAACGAGGGATTTTACTGTGATTTTGAGGGTGACAATGTTACGCTCGCCAACTTTGACAAAATCGAAAAACGCATGCGCGAACTCATCAAACGCAATCTCCCCATCACTCGCCACGAGATCAGTGTCAAAGAAGCGCGTGAGCTCTTTATTGACAATCCCTACAAACTAGAATGGATAGATGAGATCAAAGGCAAGGGTGAAAAAGTCACGATCTACTGGACGGGTAAACCAGGAGATAGTGGCAGTATGGTCGACCTCTGTAAAGGCCCACATGTGGGTAGCACGGGCGAGATCAAAGCATTCAAACTCCTCTCAGTGGCTGGGGCCTACTGGCACGGCGACGAGAAAAACAAGATGCTTACGCGCATCTACGGTACAGCTTTCCCCACGCAAGCCGAGCTCACGGCCTATGTCGAGATGCAAGCCGAAGCCAAAAAACGTGACCATCGCAAACTAGGTAAGGAGCTCGAACTATTCCTCCTGAATCCCTCAGTTGGGGCTGGTTTCCCGCTTTATATGCCAAATGGCTGGCTACTCCGCCACGCCCTCGAGGACTGGATCATCAGCGAAAAGCAAAAACGAGGCTACAGTTTCGTCTGGACACCCCATGTTGCCAAAAGTGATCTCTATAAACAGTCAGGTCACTGGCAAAAATACGACGCCATGATGAGCCCCATGAAAATCGATGACGAAGAATACGTTGTCAAACCCATGAACTGTCCTCATCATTTCCAGATCTACAATGAGACTCCTCACTCTTACCGCGACCTCCCGCTGCGCCTAGCCGAAAATGCCACCGTCTATCGCTACGAGAAAGCCGGCGAGGTCAATGGACTCCTCCGCGTTCGCTCACTTACTCAAGACGATACCCACACTTTCGTCCGCCACAGTCAAATTTCTGCAGAGATTGATGCCATTATCGAGCTCGTCAAGCTTACTTATGCAACTTTCGGCTTTACGTCGTACAAAGCGCGTATTTCTACTCGCGACCCCAAAAATCCGCAAAAATATCTGGGGAAACCAGAAGTATGGGACCAAGCCGAGAAATCTTTAGAAGAAGCTGTCAAGCGACACGACATTCCTTACTTCATAGGTGAGGGTGAAGCCGCTTTTTACGGCCCCAAGATCGACGTCATGGTCAAAGACGCAATCGGCAGGGAGTGGCAGCTCACGACGGTTCAGCTCGATTTTAACCAACCCGAAAACTTTGACATGTTTTACACTAACGAAAAAGGAGAGAAGGAGCGGCCCGCTGTTCTCCATATTGCTATCCTTGGTTCCATCGATCGTTTCTTGGCTATCTTGATCGAGCAATACGCCGGGGCCTTCCCGCTGTGGCTAGCACCAGTCCAGGTAGCACTGCTACCCATTTCAGAACACGAACTCGAATACGCCAAAACAATCGAAAAAGCACTCAAATTCGAAGGTATTCGGGTCGCACTAGACGAGAGCGCCAATACCCTTGGCAAAAAGATGGTACGTGCTCGCGAACAAAAAGTTCCATATATGGCGATTCTTGGCAAACAAGAGGTACAGAACAAGACTATCACTATCAAAAATAGAGCGGGCGAGCAAATTACTCTTACGCTTGACGAAGTAATTACCAAATTGAAACAAGAGATCATTAGTAAGGTATAATGTGATCTTGTAGGGGCGGATCCCTGTATCCGCCCGTTTATTCATATTTATGAAATTCTACGCCACCAATCAATTTATCAAAGCACTAGAAATGAGAGTGGTCGACGAAACTGGCAAACAAGTGGGACTCATGTCCAAGAGCGAGGCACTCAAGATTGCGCAGGGTCGTGGCCTTGATCTTGTAGAGATTGCGCCGATGGCCAAGCCTCCTGTCGCCAAGATTATTGATTTTAAGAAATTCAAGTATCTCGAAGCCAAAAAGGATCGAGATGGCAAAGCCGCCAGTGGCAAAGTCGAAATCAAAGAAATCCGTTTCTCACCCTTTATCGGTCAAGGTGACATGGATACCAGACTTGAGCGAATCAAAGATATTTTGGGAGATGGCGACCGCGTTAAGATTGTGGTAAAATTCACCGGTCGCCAAATTACCAAGGTCGAGTTTGGACATGATTTGATCAAAAAGATTATGTCTGGTCTTGAGGGTATGGCTACCGCCGATGGAGTCGCCAAGCTCCAGGGCAAACAGTTATTCCTCATCCTCAATCCGTCCAAAAAAGCGAACACAACAAAAAAATAATAATTATTAGCTATTAGCCATGTGCTATTTGCCATGAGCCAATTTATATGAAAACAACCAAACGTCGAAGCAAAAGATCCCTCACTCGTCGCGTCAAAGTGACTGCAACTGGCAAAGTAATCCGTCGCACCCAAAATATGCGTCATCGCCGCGCCCACAAAGGCAAAGCTCAGATCAGACGGATGAAAGCTACCAAATTCTTGACGCTTGGCACTGCCCGTCGCATTAAAAAAATACTAGGACTAATCTAATATGACTAGAGTTACCAATGGTCCCACCAAACGTGCCCGCCACAAAGCGGTTCTGAGCCGTACCAAAGGTTTCCGCATGTCCAAACATCGCCTCTGGAAAGTCGCCCACGAAGCTTATCTCCACGCTCTCGATTACTCCTTCCAAGGGCGCAAAGATCGCAAGAGTAACTTCCGTACACTCTGGATTGTCCGCATCAACGCCGCCCTGCGATTACTTGATCCAAGTTATACCTATGGTCGCTTTATCAATGCTATGACCAAAAAGAATGTCATCCTCGATCGCAAAATTCTAGCTGATCTAGCAGTTTCCGATCCTCAAACCTTCAAACTAGTAGTTGACAAGGTTCAGTCCCCTAGTGTATAGTCTCATTTCGCGAGGAGCAACCATCCGCAGGTTTCCACTAATAAGGATTCTCTGGCAGGGAGGTTGCTTTTGGCGTATCAAAGGACTATATTAAAAATATGACTACCCAAAATCTTACCACTGATCAGAAGTTAGACCTAATCATTTCTAGATTATCAGACTTTGACAAAAAGTTAGATATTTTTGCAATTAAGCTTAATCAACTCGAAGTCAAATTTACCAAACTCGAAGTCAAGCTTAATCAACTCGAAGTCAAGCTTAATCAACTCGAAGTCAAGCTTAATAAAATTGATGTTAAAGTAGATCGATTAGAAACCAAAGTTGATAAGATGCAAATTGATATTACTGATCTCATTGAACTTACCTCTAGTGCAATGAATCTTGCTGCCATAACTAAAGATCGAGTTGATAAGCTCGAAGGCAAAGAGCAATTTACCCCCTTTACCAGCGGGGCTTTTGTTGCGTAGTAAATTATTTATAAAGCAATACACAAGACCCGCATAATAAGCGGGTTTTTTATTGTAAAATGAATTACATGACCGAAGCATTATATTTAACCGATTCATACCAAACCTCTGACACTGCCAAGGTGACAGCAGTAGGGGATAGTTACCTCATTCTGGACCAAACCATCTTCTACCCACTCGGAGGTGGCCAGCCATCAGATAAAGGATTTATCAAGTCAGAATCCGCACAGCTCAACGTCAAATCCGTTGAATACAACGGGGGAGAGATCAAGCACGTAGGTACTATCAAGGGTACTTTTGTCGTAGGTGATCAAGTAAAACTAGAGATCGAATGGCCACTTCGCCTTAAGAATATGCAGTTACATACTGCAGGACATCTCTTAGATTTGATTGTTCGGCAAGTTTATCCAAATCTTATTCCCATTCGCGGTATGCATGGGATCGGCAAAAAACTTTTTATTGAATATGAAGATATCAATGATCTAGACCTATTTGAGCTAAATCATCAGCTAACCGAACTCGTAGCCTCAAAACCAGATATCAAAACCCAATTTGTCACCCTCGCTGAGCTCAAGGCCATGTCTGCTTGGCTCCCAGAACATCTCCCTACCAGTAAAAAGCTCCGTGTCCTTAGTATCAACAAAACCTACCACATCCCTGACGGCGGCACTCAGCTCAAAACGGGCGAGTCCATCTGGCCCATTTCTGTAACCATCCTTGAGCACACCTCAAACTCCACCTTGGTTCACTACACAGTAACTCTTCCAACTCAAGAAAAAAAGTCTAATGGTTCGAACCATCGAACTATTTCTACTAATTTGTCTTCGTCGATAGGCGAACTTCAAACTCAATTCACTTCCGATCTAGACTTAGTCAAGACTCAAGCGGATCTAGATGCGATTTATCTCAAATATCTCGGCAAAAAAGGTACAACCACGATCCTCCTCAAGAGCCTGCAGGGCCTGGCCCTGCAGGACAAGCAAAAGTACGGCCCACTCCTAAACGAGCTCAAACAATCTCAGGATAAAACTATGAAAGACAAATCCTCTCATCTACTATCTACTATCTACGATCTACGATCCGATTTGACCATTCCTGGTCAGATGAAACCAATCGGCCGATTGCACCCTACGACCGTAATCATTCGCGAAATGAACGAATTCTTTACCAGGCAGGGCTTCTCTATTGGTGAAGGACCAGAGATCGAAGATGTCGAGTACAACTTTCGCCGTCTCAACTTGCCCGATGGTCACCCCGCAACAGACTTACAAGATTCTCTTTTTATCGAAGAACCAAACTTGCTCCTACGTACTCACACCTCTTCGATTCAGACTCGCATACTCTCTACACACAAACCACCCCTCCGCGTTGTCGTCCCCGGCAAGTGTTACCGTAACGAAACCACCAACTCTACAAACGGAGCATTCTTTTACCAATACCAAGGATTTGTTGTCGATAAAGGTATCAACATTGGCCACCTAAAAGATATGCTTACCAATCTTCACCAGTTCTTATTTGGGAAAAACATCAAGCTTCGTTTTCGCTACAAATACTACCCCGAAGTCAGCCCTGGTGTGGGAGTCGACATGGAGTGTCAGTTCTGCCTAGGGAAGGGTTGTCAAATCTGCAAATACCGCGGCTGGATTGAAACCTTAGGCTCCGGCATGACTCACTACAACTGCTACAAGGCATGTGGCATAGATCCAGAAGTTTATACTGGTTATTCATTTGGCCTTGGACTAGATCGTCTCGTGATGTCAAAATTTTGTATCACTGACATACGCAAATTATATGGAGGAGATATTGTTTATACGTAGTACCTAGGGGTCCGTCCCCTAGGCGTAACAAATATACCTAGGGGACGGACCCCCAACACAAAAACATATATGAAGATACCATTACTTTGGCTCAAAGACTATCTAGAAATCAACAAGCCTATCCAAGAGGTGGCGGTTGACTTTACCCAGCTCGGCCTCATGCTCGACAAACCACTAGATAGTAGTAACGTTCTCGATCTCGAACAACGTCTCAACCGCTCCGATCTTTTGTCCATCATTGGCTGCGCCCGTGACCTCGCAGCGTTTGAAGAGATCAAACTTAAGCTACCCAAACTGATCTCCAAGCAAGGCAAGTCAATTGTGGCAAAAGACAAAATACAAATCATTGTTGAGACTCCCGCCGTTTCTCGTTTCCGTACCCGACAAATCAAGAATATCAAAGTTGGTCCATCTCCTAGTTGGCTAGTAGAACGTCTCCAATCATACGGTATGGACTCAATCAACAACATCGTCGATGTTACCAACTATGTTATGGTCGAATATGGTCAAACTCTCCATGCCCAAGATATTGCGCGTCTCAAAGGGCGAGATATCACTATTCGTCAGGCCAAAGATGGTGAAAAACTCACCACCCTCTTAGGTACCGAGGTTATTCTCAATCAAGACGCTTTTGTCTTAACCTCAGGCGGGCACGTGACCGTGATCGGTGGCATAGTAGGTGGCAAAGATACGGGAGTAAGTGAGACAACTACCGATATTATCCTTGACTCAGGTCATTACGACTCAAGGGTTATTCGCAAAGTCTCACGAGGGCTCAAGATTATCAACGAATCAGTGAGTCGCAATGAAAAATTTCTAGACCCTCGCACAATCGACCTAGCCATAGTGAGAGCCACTGATTTAATCTTGAATCTTGCTGGTGGTGAATATTACGAAAATGATGATTACTACCCTCATCCTGTAGTTCCCCAGACCATGACTCTTCGACTCTCTCGTCTCGCCCTCATTTCTGGTATGAATATTCCTCTTTACACGGTTAAAAAAATACTCAAATCTCTAGAGTATTCAATTATTGAAGAAGGGGAGGGCAAGATCATTGTCGAAGTTCCCTACTTCCGCACCGATGTGGAAGTCGAGGATGATCTAGTCTCAGACATCTTACGTATCAACAACTACAACCAAATTCCTTTGTCAGTACTCTCAACCGCAGTGCCACGTGATATTACACCACCTATTTATCGCTTCGAGGACCATCTACGCGATCTCCTAATAGCTCAAGGACTCCATGAGCATATCACCAACTCCTTGACACAGTCGTCAGCAGATCCCAACCAAGTTACCTTGGTCAATGCTTTAACTAGCGATCAAAATGCGCTCCGCACTGCTCTTGTTTCAGGTCTCATTCACGTACTCTCTACCTACAAGAAACACAAAATAACTGATGTGGGAATTTTCGAAATTGGCAAAGTCTTCCGCAAAAACAATTCTGCCTATTTAGAGGGTCGACTGCTCACTGTCATGGGTAGCTCAAACTCTCTTGCTACTTTGTTTGCCTCACTAGGCATCACCGATTATCAAATTACCAAAAACTGCCAGATCACCATCAATCATCAACTAGTAGGTACCCTCACGCCTCAAAGCTATACCTTAGTCACCGATCAACTCATGCTCTTTGGTCAGAAATATGCTGGCATTATCTCTAAGTTTACTCATACCACTTCTCTTGATTTCTCGCTTCTTGTCCCAGCTGATCTAAAATACGCCGATATTACTGAGACACTTTCATCAATCAAAGTGAGCTACCAGAAGATCTTTTGCAAATCCATGACCAAAATGAATGATAAAATCAACAACTATCTTCTCACCTTCACTTGGGACGCCAGCTCAAAATCTATTCAAACCGACAAAGAACTAATTCTCTCGACTCTCAAAGCAAAACTAGAGATTGATTCCAAATCTTAAGGAGTCGCCGTCGGAGTGGGGGTAGGGGATGGGCTCGCATTTGGATCTACATTCAAACCCACCTTCACGGTAGTATCTTTCTCACTCCCATCCTTTAGATGTACCACTCCACGTAATTCATATACTTTATCACCACTACCTAGCGTGATTGTAGTACTAAGTACTTTGTCACTATTAAAGGTTTCTGTTTTCCCGTCATAATACAATTTGGTCCAATCAATATCTTTTGAGGTCGTGATCTTGAGTCTTACTTCCAGAGTATTGTTAGTCAATTTTTCCATGTTACCTGGCTTTTCAAAACCGATTACTGTATCTGTATTGCTCTGACAATACTCTGTAGGTATTTTGTATTTATCGTCGCCTTGCCCATCTATCCATGATCTGATGTCACTCTCCCAAACATTGCTCTCCTGTTTCAGGACATAGTACTCTTTCTCGTCATACTCGCCCTGGGCAATATCTACGTCAGTAGCGAGCTTACTCTGGTCTGCTTTACATACCTTGACTTTGGTATGGATTGGATCCGGTTCAAGTGGCACAGTCCCTTTGACAAAGTAATCAGCACGAGCTGGATAACCATCGTGTTCTGGATATCCAGATACCGTGTCGACTTGTCTAGCTTCAACCCCAGGTGGTACGACAAAATCGTCCCCCTTGTACTTTTCCCAGGTTTTGAGAATTATCTTACGCCAAATAGGGGAGGCACCAGTTACACCTGAGGCTACCTCTTTCATTGACGAGTTGTCATTGTTCCCCACCCACACACCTACAACTGCTTTGGTACTCCACCCAATCGTCCAGTTGTCCCGCTTATCATTGGTTGTCCCCGTCTTGACCGCAATCGCTTTCCCATTCATGTTGAGGTAACTATTAGCCCCAAAGGTCAAAAGTCGTGCATTGTTGTCATACAAGACATGATTGATCAAAAAGGCCACTTCTTCGCTCAGCACTCGCTGTTTCTGTGCTTGTTTTGCTTCATAAAGTGTCTTGCCATCCTTGGTTACTTTGAGGATTGAAACTGGCTCGACTTTTTCCCCTCCATTAGCAAAAGCCGAGTAGGCATGGACCAGATCAAATAGTCTTACCTCACCACCTCCCAAGGTTACAGAGAGTCCAAATCTACTCATATTGGCGGCAGTAGGAGCCAAACTATCAAAACCCATATCATAAGCCGTAGTCAACATATCTTTGAGTCCGACCAGTGATAGTAGTTTGACGGCCGGGACGTTTAGAGAACTACCCAGGGCAAAACGTAGTTGGACTGGCCCACGGAACTTCCCATCGTAGTTTTTCGGTTCATAAAACTCACCTTCTTTCCCACCTGGGAACTTGGTCGGCACGTCCAAGAGCATCGAAGCCGGAGAGTACCCCTTGGCAAATGCGGTAGCATACGTGACTGGTTTGATCGCACTTCCCGGTTGTCTCATCGCCAGAGTTACATTTACTTGACCATCATAATCAGGTGCAAAATAGTCCTTTGATCCCACCATCGCCAGGATCTCTCCATTTTCTGGGTTCATGACCATGACCGCTCCATTGGTCACATGTACACTCTCTAGTTTATCTATTTCTTCTTTCACAGTAGTCTGAGCATAATCTTGTAGTTCTGAGTCTAGGGTAGTAGTTACAGTATATCCACCCTCTTCAACTAGCGCCTCTCCAAGCAAATCCACGAGTTGATCTTTGACATAAAAGACAAAATGTGGAGCCTTGAGTGCCGCCGATTGCTGCCGAAATTCTACTTTGGGTAGCTCAACTAAGAGTGATTCCTCTTGGTCTTTGGAGATGTCCCCATCTTCTCTCATACGTCTTAGTACCGCAGTCGCTCTCGCTACATATGCCTGTTTATCACTGCCGTAGGGCGAATAGCGTGAAGGTGCTTGTGGCATCCCAGCCAGGATCGCCGACTGGATCAAGGTCAGATCCTTTGGATCTACCCCAAAATAGCGCTCGCTGGCCGCCCCAATCCCTATCGCCGTCCCTCCGTATGGGGCTTCGTTCAAATACATCTGCAAAATTTCATCTTTACTAAACTTCTTCTCGATCTGCATTGAGAGAATTAGTTCTTTGAGTTTGCGTGTCAGCGTCCTGTCTGATGATAGTAGTACATTCTTCACTAGTTGTTGGGTGAGGGTAGACCCGCCCTGTGCTCGCCCCATCGTAAACAAACGCAAGAATCCTCGCAAATACCCAGAGACACTAAATCCTTGGTGAATATAAAACTCCTTGTCTTCAATTGCGATTGTTGCTTGCTGGAGCTCTTTGGGTACGTCGGCCAATTTGATCGGGATGCGATTATAGTCTTGATACAGTTCGTAAAGTGTCCCATCATCACGATCCGTAATCTTAGTCGAAAATCCCTCTCGCCGGACAATTTTGTTTGGGTCAGGTAGACTCTTGGATACCCAGGCCACCATAATCAGCAAGATAAAAATTGACGCCAAAGTCCCAAATAGGACAGTCAATCCTAGGTACTTAATGATCGTGGGCTTGTCCCAGTGCCTTTTCCCAAAACTACTTGTCCGTCCATACTTGCGCTGTTTCCAGGTTCTTGCCCAATCTTGCATACTGCTTAGTATAATGCTTTAATCAAATTATGGCTACCAAACTTTTGCAAAACATTAACTGGACTCCAATTTTCAAATACCTTGACAAGAATTTTGCTACCAAGCAAGATGTAGCCAATCTTAAAGAAGAATTGGTTGAAAAAATCTCCCATCTTCCAACCAAAGAGGAATATTACTCAACAATGGACAAATGGATGAAAGCCACTTCAACACATGATATAGAAAAATCTGCTCACAAAAACGCTCATAAGCGCATCGAGGATCACCTCAACTTTTCCCATACCCTATAGTAGGTATTGACAATTATCATCCGTTCGTGATATAAACCATCCACAAGTTAATAGGAAAGCGTTGAAGGAGCCTTCAGTAGGTATTCACACGGTAACTAGAGAATTGACGGCTGGTGCAAGTCAATCAAGTGTGAATATTCGAATTACTCTCCCAAGCAGATCTGACAAAATCAGATACGGCAGTCACCGTAAATAGACTAAGATGTGTCACACAAGATACAGAGCATCTGAACAAACTAGGTTACCTAGGTTATTTCAGATCCCGTGTATAGCGGGATTTTTCTTGTCCGCCGTAG
>Ga0100401_1002974_pt1 | contig 13076 bp, 12 predicted proteins | sample CryGeymeta201525_FD_80421 | JGI IMG/M metagenome (GOLD analysis project Ga0100401, IMG submission 80421) | Groundwater microbial communities from Crystal Geyser aquifers in Utah, USA - Crystal Geyser metaG 2015-25 | ecosystem: Environmental > Aquatic > Deep subsurface > Groundwater | place: USA...
CACCGGCGATGATCGCATCGGCGAGGGTGCGATGGATCGGAAACGACCGCAGGCCAAAGGCGGCCCGGCTGAAGGGCGAGGAATGCGACCGCTCGAACGCTTCATCGAGGCGGGTCAGCATCTGGCCATACATCGGGTTGCCGCTGGCATCCGCGACGGCGCCGTGAAAGGCGTGATCGGCGTCATGATAGCCCTGCCCGGTCGCCACCACAGCCAGCAGGACCTCGCACAGGCGGTGGATCTCGGCCTTCTGGGCGGGGCTGGCCAGCCTTGCCGCCTTGCGCGCCACATCGGTCTCGAGCGTCCGGCGCACTTCGAGCAGGCGCAGCAGCGCCTCGCCTTCGAGCCGGACCATCGTGGGCATCGGCCCTTGCGAGGTCTGCACCCGCGCCGACAGGTAGGTGCCATCGCCGCGCCGGCGGCGGATGATGCCCAGGCCTTCCCAGCGGTTGAGCGCCTCGCGGATCGTCGAGCGACCGACGCCCAGTTGCGCGGCCAGCGCGACCTCGGGCGGCAGACGGTCGCCGACGCCGAGGCCCGCGCGTTCGATCATGTCGGCCAGCGCGTCGAGCACCGCGACGCCGCGCGTGCGGCTTTCGAGCGGCTCCAGATAGCGCAGCGCAGATTTTTCCGACATGACGCGGCCTCCCTCGGTCCTCGCGCCGCACCTAGCGCAACTTGGACCTCTGCGCCAGTCTGCGCCGGATCAGGCCGCGTCGCTGAGGGACAGACGTTGCGACAGGGCCGCGACGAGGTGGTCCATCTGCGCGGCCGTGTTGTAGCCCTGCGCCGAGACGCGCGCGATGCAGCGGTCCTGCCAGCGGAACACCGGGATCTCGATCCCGTATTGCGCGAGCAGGTCCTTTTGCACCTGCTGCGGGTCACAGTCGGGGATCGGCATCGCCACCATCTGCGGTGCGCAGAATTCGGGCGTGGAGAGCGGCGGCAGACCCGTCAGCCGCGCCACCCGCGCGGCGGTGTCCTGCACCAGATCGCGGCAGCGCGCGGCGACCTGATCCCAGTGGTGATCCTTTCGGAACCGGATCGCGTCAGGCACTGTCAGCCAGGCGGCGGGGTCGCGTGTGCCTTGCATTTCAAGACTGTCGATAAAGGGCGTGTTGCCGAACATGCCCTTGGCCCCCGGCTCGTGCAGATCTTCTGTCCAGCCGTGGCTGATGACCAGCGGATTGATCATCGCGTGCAGGCCCCGGCGGACATGCACAAACGCTGCACCCTTGGGCGCCATCATCCATTTATGGCAATTGCCGGAATAGAAATCCGCCCCAAGCGCATCAAGGTCGAGGCGGATATGCCCCGGCACATGCGCCCCGTCGATCACCGACCAGATCCCCCGCGCGCGCGCCTCGGCGACGGCCGCTTTGATCGGGAACACCAGCGCCGTGGCCGATGTGATTTCGCTCAGGAACAGCACGCGGGTCCGCTCCGTCATCGCGGCCAGCACGGCGTCGGTGAACTGGTCCGCCCTTGTCAGAGGCAGCGGGATCGTGGCCGTCACGATTTTGGCCCCGGTCCTGCGGGCGACATAGGCCCAGGTTTTTTCAAGCGCGGCGTATTCGTGATCTGTCATCAGGATTTCGTCGCCCGGTTTCAGATCAAGGCTTTGCGCCACGATGTTCAGGCCGACGGTCGCATTCATCACGCCGACAAGGTCATCGGGGTCGGCACCAAGCTCACCCGCCAGAGCGACCCGCGCATCGCGCATCCAGGCGGAATAGCCACGCAGCGGATCAAGGAACGCGACCGGCTGGCGTTCCAGTTTCAACTGCCAGGCCTGATAGGCGGCAAAGACCGGGCGCGGGCAGGCCCCGTAAGAGCCGTGGTTGAGGAATGTCACCTCCGGGTCCAGCAGGAAGTGCGCGGCGAGGTTGTCGGTCACATCAGCGGCCTTTCATTGTGGGGTCAAGCGCGTCGCGCAGGCCGTCGCCAAACAGCGTCGTGGCCAGCACCGTGATGGCAAGGGCGGCGGTGGGAAACACCGCCATATGCCAGTAGAAATACATGAAACTCATGCCGGTATTGATCATCTGTCCCCAGCTTGGCGTCGGCGGCGGCACCCCGATCCCCAGGAAAGACAGCGACGCCTCGAGCATCATGGCGAGCGGGATCGCCAGCACGAAGCCCACGATGATCGGCGAAATCGAATTGGGGATCAGGTGGCGGCGGATCACATAGCCGGGCGAGGCGCCCAGCGCCTGCGCCGCGCGCACGAATTCCTTTTCCTTGAACGCCTTGATCTGCGCGCGCACCAAAAGGCAGACCTGCACCCAGCCGAACAGCGCCGAGATCACCACGATGGTGAGGAACCCGCCCCGCGTCAGCGCCCCCAGCAGCATCGCGGCGAGCAGCGGCGGCACCACCGAGAAAATCTCGATCACGCGCATGATGACCCAGTCCACCCAGCCTTCGTAATAGCCTGCGAGCGCCCCCAGCGGGATGCCGATCAGCACGCTGAAGGTCGCGGCGGCAAAGCCGATGGTCAGCGACACCCTTGCGCCATAGATGATGCGGGTAAAGAAATCGCGCCCCAGATCATCGACCCCGAACCAGTAGGTCGCCGATGGCGCGGCAAGACTGTCGGTGAGGAAATCCTGCGCATTGGGCCCGGCCTTGGTGATGAACGGCGCGATGATCGCCATCACCATGATGACGGCCAGCACTGCGCCCGCGACCACGGCCCCCTTGTTGGCGACAAACCGACGCCAGGCAAACCAGAGCGGGCCGCGCTGGCGATAGGTGGGTGTGGGGGTGGGTGTGGGGGTGGCAGATGTCACGGTCATCCCTTGCGCCCTCCGACCCGGATACGCGGGTTCAGCCAGGCATAGAGGATGTCGGAGAGCAGGTAGGCAAGGCAGAACATCACGGTCAGCATCAGCATCAGCGCCATTTCCAGCGGATAATCCCGCGTGCGGATCGAAGAGACGAAATAGGCGCCAAGCCCCGGCACCCGGAACATCGCCTCCACAAAGATCGACCCGGTCGCGGTGCCGATGAACATCGGCAGGAACACCGTCACCATCGGGATCGAGGAATTGCGCAACACATGCTGAAACAGGATGCGGCGTTCAGACAGCCCCTTGGCGCGCAGCACGGTGACGAACGGCTTGTTGAGCGTGTCGAGCATGGCCGAGCGGGTATAGCGCGCATAGGTCGCCATCGGGATCGTGGCATAGGCGATGATCGGCAGGATCCACTTTTTCGGCTCGCCCCAGCCGCTGGCCGGCAACCAGCCCAGCCAGACCGCAAAGACGAGGATCAGCAGCATCGAGGTCACAAAGACCGGGATCGTCAGGCCCAGCGTGGCCACCGCCGAGGCGAGGTAATCGACCCAGGTGTTGCGCCGCAGCGCCGCCGCCATCCCCAGCAGGATCCCCAGCGGCGCGCCGATCAGCACGCCAAGGCCCCCCAGCACGAGGCTCGGCACCCAGGCGCGGCCGATCAGTTCGAGCACGGTTTCGCCGGGGCTCTGGAACGGCACGCCGAAGTCGAGCCGCAGCACGCCCCACATGTATTTGCGCTATTGCACATAAATCGGCTGGTCGAGGCCATACTTCGCCATGATCCGGTCGCGCACGGCAGGCGGCATCGGCATGTCGCCGGCATCAAAGGGGCCGCCCTTGATCGCATGCATCATCACGAAGATGATGACCGAAACCACAAAGAACGTGACCATGATCGACAGCAGGCGGCGCAGGATGAATACGGTCATGATGTCAGCAAAGCCTCTACCCTGTGTCCCTGGCCCAGATCGACGAGCCGCGCGACATCGGACGGCGCCAGCCCCAGGTCGCGCGCGGCCATGCGCGGCGTCGCCGCCTCGAGCGCGTCGCGGCTGGCGAATGTCCGCACCCTGCGGTCGCGCGGGTGCAGCGCCGGGATCGCATCGAGCAGCGCGCGCGTGTAGGGGTGGCGCGCGTCGGTAAAGATCGCCTCGGTCGGCGCCTCCTCGACCACGCGGCCGTTGAACATCACCGCCACCCGGTCAGTGAGCGAGCGCACCACCGACAGGTCATGGCTGATGAACAGGATCGACAGGCCCATCTCGGCCTGCAAATCCTGCAACAGGTTGATGATCTGCGCCTTGACCGACACGTCGAGCGCGCTCGTGGGTTCGTCCGCCACCAGCACATCGGGCCGCAGGATCAGCGCGCGGGCGATGGCGACGCGCTGGCGCTGCCCGCCCGACAGCTCATGCGGGTAGCGGCCGCCATAGCTGCGGTGCAGCCCCACCCGTTCGAGCCAGTCGAGCGCCTGCTGCGTCTGCTCGCGGGGCGACCCCAGCCCATGGATATGCAGCGGCTCGGCCACGATCTGCGCCAGCGTGAACATCGGGTCGAGCGCGCTGTAGCTGTCCTGAAAGACCACCTGCATCCGCCTGCGAAACGGCTTCAGCGCGCCGTGGCCCAGATGCGTGATGTCGGTGCCACCCACGATGATCTGTCCCGCCGTGGGCTCGGTCAGGCGCAGCGCCATCATGCCGGTGGTGGTCTTGCCCGACCCGCTTTCGCCGACAAGGCCAAGGATCGCGTTGCGCGGCAGGGTCAGCGAAACGTCCCGCACGGCGTGCAATGCGGTGTGGGTCGGACGCAACGCGCCGCCTTCGCGCAGGCGGTAGGTCTTGGTCAATCCGCGCAGTTCGAGCGCCGGGGCCTCGGTCATTGCAACCTCCAGCAGGCGGCCTGCCGGTCGTCGCCATAGGGCAGAAAGGCCGGCATCTCGGCCACGCAGCGCGCATCGGCAAGACCGCAGCGCGGGTGAAACGGACAGCCCGAGGGCGGATCGGCCGGGTTGGGCGAGGCGCCGGGGATCTCGACCAGCCGCTGGCGCCCGGCGCTCTGCCCGGGCATCGAGCCGAGCAGCGCGGCGGTATAGGGGTGCAGCGGATCGTCGAATATCGCGGCGACGGGCGCCACCTCCATCACGCGGCCGCCATACATCACCACCACGCGGTCCACCGTTTCGGCGATGACGCCCAGATCATGCGTCACCATGATGAGCCCCATCCCCATCTCGGCCTGCAACGCCTTGATGAGCTGCAATATCTGCGCCTGAATGGTGACATCGAGCGCGGTGGTGGGTTCATCGGCGAACAATATCTGCGGGCGGCAGGACAGCGCCATGGCGATCATCGCGCGCTGCAACATGCCGCCCGAAAGCTGATGCGGATAGGCATCCAGAATGGCGGCCGGGTTCTTGATCTCGACGCGGGCGAGCAGCGCCTCGGCCTGCGCGCGGGCGGCACGCTTGCCGATATCCTGATGCGCCATGATCGTCTCGGCGATCTGCTGGCCGATGGTGAACACCGGGTCAAAGGCGGTCATCGGGTCCTGAAACACCATCGCCGCGACACGCCCGCGCAATTGCGACAGCTTGCGCGCATCCGCGCCCAGCACATCGACGCCGCCAAGCGCGAGCCGGTCCGCCGTGATCCGCGCGGGCGGCTCGCGCAGCAGGCGCAGGACGGCCATGCAGGTGACGGATTTGCCCGACCCGCTCTCGCCCACGATGCCGAGGCTCTCGCCTGCATCCACATGCAGCGACAGGCCCCGCACCGCCTGCACGACCCCGTCGGACTGTGCGAAACTGACCACGAGGTTGCTGATATCGACGAGCCGCATCGGCCTACCGTCTCCTCTGGATACCGGGAAAAGGGTGCCCCCCGGCGCGCAAGGCACCGAGGGGCGGGGAGGCTGCGTCACATCAGTTCTTGCTGATGTTGGCGTAGAAGTAGGGCACCAGCCGGTTCAGCGGCGACATGCCTTGCGAGTTCGGCTCGACCCCGGCGCCCGACAGGCTGTCGCTGACGACCGACACCGTGATCGGATGCACCAGCGGCACCATCGAGGCATTGTCGATCAGCACCTGTTCGGCCTGCTGGTAGAGCGCCAGCCGCTCTTCCCAGACCGGGTTCGCGTCAGCGGCGGCAACCAGCGCATCATATTCTGGAATGCGGTGGTCATGGCGGCCGCCGTTGTAGAAGATGCCGTAGAAGTTCGACGGGTCGAGGTAGTCGTATTCATAAGGCGCAAGGAACAGGTTGTTTTCCTTGTTCAGCATCGCCTGCATCCAGTCCTGGATCGGCATCACCTTGATATTCATGGTGATCCCGAGGGTCTCTGCAAACTCGGCCTGAAGGTATTGCAGCATCGGCGCGGTGATGGCCCCATTGTAGCCGCCCTGGTCACGATACCAGATCTCGACCACCGGAAAGCCTTCGCCGCCGGGATAGCCCGCCGCCGCGAGGTATTCGCGCGCCTTTTGCGGGTCGAACACGGCCTGCGCCGCGATCTCTTCGTTATAGCCCGGATAGGAGGGCGGCAGGAGCGAGCGGCCCGGCACCGCAAGGTTGCGCAGCACGGTCGAGGTCATTTCCTCGCGGTCGATGGCATACCACAGCGCGCGGCGCACGTTGACGTCGTCAAAGGGCGGCGAGGTCATGTCGAAGGCGATGTAGCTCGTGGCAAAGATCGCATTCTGGCGCAGCTGATCGGGGAAACGCTGCTCGACAAAGGGGATCTGGCCCGCGTTGAGCACGGTGAAATCCGTCTCGCCCGCCATGAAGGCCGGCAGCCCGACCTCGGGCGCGCCCAGCGAGGGGTCGATCTCGATCCGCTCGACGGCACCCGGCCACGGCCCGGTGTATTCGGGGTTGCGCACCATCACCATGGCATTGTTGGATTTTTCCCAGCTTTCGACCATGTAGGCGCCCGAGGATACCAGCGTATCGACGTTGGTGGCATAGTCGTCGCCATACTGGTCCCAGACATGTTTGGGCACCGGATACCAGAGGCTGACCACCGAGGGCAGATAGGGTTTCGGCGTGGCGGTCGTGACGCGGATGGTGCGGTCGTCCACCGCTTCGAGGCCGAGCACCGAGACATCGGCGCCGTTCTCGGTCACGTCCTTCCAGCCCGCGATGCCGCCGGCGAAATCCCAATACCAGTTGAAATCATAGCCGGTCGTCGCCGCACGCTGCAGTGCAAAGACGTAATCCTCGGCGGTCAGCGGCTCCCCATCGGAAAACTTGAGCCCCTCGCGCAGGGTAAAGGTCCAGGTCAGCCCGTCCTCGGACTGCTCCCAGCTTTCGGCCGCCACGCCGGTGAGGACGTATTCGTTGTCAAAACTGGTCAGCGGCAGCTGCGTCATTTCGGGAAAACCGGCGCGGGCATAGACCGTGCGCATGTAATCCATGTAGGTGCCACTGGTGCTTTCGCCCGGCGCCGTGACGGTCTGCGCCAGCCCCGGCGCGGCCAGCATCACCGCCAGCGCGGCGGCACCTGCCAATTTCCTCAAGAGACCCATGTTTTCCCTCCTTGCTCACGTTCTTGTCGTGGTTGCACATGTGCCGGGACCAGCCGGACGGGTCCGTCAGGCGGGCGGGCAACTGGGCATGGCACATCTCCGCGCCACAACACCAATGTTAAATGTCTGACAAATGATTTCACACTTGGCAAGCGTTTTGGCGGATGAAAGCAACGCGCTCAGCGCGCCGCCCAGAGCGCCCCACGTTCAAAGATCGTGGCCATCTGCGGCACCGCGAATTCGTCGGCCGTATGGCCCAGCGCCGAATAGAACACCCGCCCCTTGCCATAATGGCGCGTCCAGACCACCGGCATGACCACGCCGGCCACATCGGCGAGGTGGTCGCCGGTGAATGTCGTGGTGGCGAGCACGCGGTTGGACGGGTCCACATGCATGTAATACTGCTCGGACCGGTAGGCGAAATCGCCCAGACCCGCGACGATGGGGTCGTCCGAGGTGACATTGACCGTGTAGTCGATGATGTTGCCGGGGTGCGACACCCACTGCCCGCCGGTCATGAACTGATATTCGGTCTCGTTGCGAAAGGCGTCGCACATCATCCCATGCGCCCCGGCAAGGCCCGTGCCCGCGCGCACGGCAGCGGTCAGGCCGGCAAGCTCGTCCTTTTCGATGGTGCTCATGGTGATCATCGGCACGATCAGGTCATGGCGGCCCAGATCGGGTGCAGCAAGGCAGCCGGTGCCCGGCTGCACATCGACGGCAAAGCCGTGGCGTGCCAGCATGTCCGCCACGATGGCGGCGCTGCGGTCGGGCGTGTGGCCATCCCAGCCGCCCCAGAAGATCAGCGCGCTCTTGGTCATGTCAGTCATCCATCTGTCCAAAGGGGAGGTCGGCGCGCATCGGCGCGGGGCGGGGGCAGCCATGGGCGAGCGTCACGCGCGCGCCGGTGGCGGCCGAGGTCATGATCGCCTCGATCACCTCGAGCACGTGGAGCGACAATGCGAGGCTCGCCCGGTGCGGCCGCCCGCTGACGATGGCCTGCGCCATGTCGGCCAGGCCGAGGATGCGGTAATTGCCGTCGCCGTAAAGGTGGCTTTGCGGCGCGGTCTGCCAGTCGCCCTTGCCTTGCGCCACGCGGACCTCACCCTCAAACTGGTTCGGGTCGGCCACCACCATGGAGCCGGTGCGGCCGTAAATCTCGATATGGTTGGCGCCGTGTTTCCACACGTCGAAACTGGTGGTCAGGGTGACAGCGGCGCCGTTCTCGAACTCCAGCAGGCCCGAGATATGGGTCGGCACCTGCACGTCGAAAACCTCGCCCTGTCGCGGGCCCGACCCGATGGTGCGGGTGGAATGAGAGGCCTTGGCATGGCCCATCACGGCGCGCAAAGGGCCGATCATGTTCACCAGACAGGTGATGTAATAGGGCCCCATGTCCAGAAGCGGGCCGCCACCGGACTGGTAGTAGAAATCGGGGTTGGGATGCCAGAGCTCATGGCCCGGCACCATCATCGTGGCGCTGCCGGCCACGACCTCGCCGAGGGCGCCGCCATCGACCAGCGCGCGGGCGGTCTGATGCGCCCCGCCAAGAAAGGTGTCGGGCGCGCAGCCCACCCGCAGGCCGGCGGCCTGCGCGGCCGCGACCAGTTCACGCGCCTGCGCCATCTCGACCGCGAGCGGCTTTTCCGAATAGACATGCTTGCCGGCGGCGAGCGCCCGAAGCCCGACGGCCACGTGATGCTGCGGCGTGGTCAGGTTGAGGATCACGGCGATGCGCGGATCGGCCAGCAGGGCCGCCACTTCCATCGCCGCGATGCCATAGGCCGCGGCCTTGGCCTGCGCAGCGGCCATGTTCACATCGGCGCAGGCCACGATGCGCAACACGGGAAACTGCGCCGCCGCGCGCAGATAGGCATCCGAGATATTGCCGGTCCCGATGATGCCGACGCCGATCGGATCGGTCATAGCTGGTAGATCCTTCTCGCATTCGCATGGCTGATCGCCGCCGCCTCATCGGCAGACAGCCCGTCGAGCACGGCCTGCGTGATGGCGAGCCAGCCGGGCAGGCCCGCACCCAGATCGACCACCGGCCAGTCGCTGCCCCAGACGATGCGCGCGGGGCCGAACACGTCGAGCACATGGTCGATATAGGGGCGCAGGGTCTCGCGCGTCGCGGTGCCCGGCGCGCAATAGGCGGTGAGGCCCGACAGCTTGCAGGCCACCTGCGGCAAGGCGGAGAGCGCGGTCATCCCGGCCTTCCACGGCTCCAGCCCGCCACCGGCAATGTCGGGCACCCCACAATGGTCGAGGACATAGGCCTGATCGGGGCAGGCGCGCACGAGGTCGGCCGCAATGTGCAACTGGTCGGCGCGCACCACGATGTCATAGACCCGGCCCCGCGCCCCGATGGCGCGGATATTGCGGCGAAACGTCTCGCCCTGCGACATGCCATCGTCCACGACATGCAGCAGCCGGCGGTACCCCACGACCCCCAGCTCCTCGCATTCGTCGAGCCAGTCGGCAAAGCCCGCCTCGGTCTCGGGCCAGCAGGCGGCGATCTGGCCCAGCAGACGCGACCCGGGCACCATCAGGGAATGGACATGCCGCGCCTCGGCCTTGTAATCGGCCTCGTCCACGCCCGCCTCCATGAAGATGACGCCCTCGACCCGGTCCCCGGTCAGTGCTTGCGCATCCTCGAGCGTGAAGTCCCCCGCGAGCGCGGGAATGCCATCGGTCCAGCCATAGCCGAGCCTGTCGCGGTAGATCAGATGCAGATGCGTATCAATCAGCGCCACGCGTGTCGTTCCTCCCTATCCTCGGTCGCTCCGGGAAAGATTTTTCGTACGAAAAATCTTGCGCCCGGCATCAGCCGGGCGGGAAAATTTTTCGTACGAAAAATTTTCGTCCCCAACCCCGCCACCTGTCCCGAACTCAGTCCGCGATCACATCCTGGCGTTGCCGGCCCAGACCCGCGATGCCCAACTCGACCACATCGCCAGCCTTGAGGTAGACTGGCGGCTTCTGCCCCAGCCCGACGCCCGGCGGCGTCCCGGTCGAGATCACATCGCCCGGATGCAGCGTCATGAACTGGCTGAGGTAACTCACCAGATGGCGCACGCCGTAAACCATCGTGCGGGTCGATCCGTTCTGGTACTTGTGCCCGTTCACCGTCAGCCACATCGCCAGATCCTGCGGGTCGGCCACATCGTCGCGCGTCACCAGCCAGGGGCCGATCTGGCCAAAGTTGTCGCAGCTCTTGCCCTTTGTCCATTGCCCCGACCGCTCGGTCTGAAAGGCGCGCTCGGACACGTCATTCGTGATGGCATAGCCCGCGACATGGTCCATCGCCTCGGCCTCGGAGACATATTTGGCCTGCGTGCCGATGATGACGGCAAGCTCCACCTCCCAGTCGGTCTTTTCCGAGCTGCGCGGGATGATGATCGGGTCGTTGGGGCCGCAGATGGCGCTTGTGGCCTTCATGAAGATCACAGGCTCCGGCGGCACCGCCATCCCGCTTTCGGCGGCATGGTCGGCATAGTTCAGCCCGATGCAGATGAACTTGCCCGTCCCCGCCACACAGGCACCCAGCCGCGTATCGGCCGGCACCACCGGCAGGCTGCCCGCATCGACCGCCCTGATCGCCGCCAGCCCCGCATCCGACAGCACGTCGCCGCCAATATCGGCCACCACGCCGCTCAGATCGCGGATCGTGCCGTCATCATGCATCAGGCCGGGTTTCTCGGCGCCGCGCGCCCCGTGTCGCAGAAGTTTCATGCCATCAATCCCTTGTCAGACACTTGTCAGATATTCGCCCAGCCGCCGTCGATCACATGGGCCACGCCAGTGGTATAGGAGGCCTCGTCAGATGCAAGGTAGGTCACGAGCGCCGCGATCTCTTCGGCCTTGCCGATCCGCCCGATCGGCTGGCGCGCGATAAAGGCCGCGCGGGCCGCCTCGTAATCCCCCGTCGCGCGCAAGCGTGCGTCGAGCGAGGGGCTCTCGACCGTGCCCGGACAGATCGCGTTGCAGCGGATGCCTTTGGTGACGAAATCCGCCGCGATGGATTTCGTCAGCCCGATCACCCCCGCCTTGGACGCGCCATAGACGAACCGCCCCGGCGCCGCGATCACCGAGGACGCGACCGAGGCCATGTTGATGATGCTGCCGCCGCCGTTTGCGATCATGCCCGGCAGGAACGCCCGGCACATCCGGTACATCGCCGTCATGTTCAGCCGCAGCGAGAAATCCCATTGCTCTTCGTCGCAGTCCAGGATCGTGCCCGCCGCGACAAAGCCCGCGCAGTTGAACAACACATCCGGCGCGCCGACCTCGGCCACCGCCTGCGCGATGCCCGCCGGGTCCATCACGTCGAGAAACCGCGTCTCGACCCCCTCGCCCGCGAGCCCCTCGAGCGCCGCGCGGTTCACGTCGCTCGCGATCACCCGCGCGCCCTCGCGCGCCATCATCAGCGCCGATGCGCGCCCGATCCCCTGCCCCGCCGCCGTCACCAGCGCCAGTTTGCCCTCAAGCCGTCCCATCCTGAACCCTTCATCTTGCCATAAATATCCCGGGGTCCGGGGCAGAGCCCCGGGACGCCCCCATCCCTCACACCGGCAGGCAGGCAGGCCCGATAGGCTCAAAGCTCTTGTAGGTCAGGATGAACTCCCGATGCCCCATCGCCTCCGATGCCGTCTCATCGCCCGCCGCCACCGCGCGCACCTTGTCGAAAATCGCCTGCCCGACCTCTTCCAGCGTCGCGCCGCCCTCAAGCACAGCACCCGCGTTGATGTCCATATCCTCCGCCAGCCGCCGATACATATGCGGATTGGCCGCGATCTTGATGACCGGCGCAAGGGCAGATCCGACGACCGAGCCCCGCCCCGTCACGAAAAGCGTGCAATGCGCGCCCGAGGCCATCATCTCCACGATCTCGGCATTGTCCGAGATATTGGGAAAGCCGAAGCGCACCTCGCCATCGGGCACCACATCCATCAGGTAAAGCCCGCCGCGCGGTGGAATGTCGCCGGGCTTGATGAGGCCGGCAATCTTGCTCTGGCCCGATTTCATGTAGGCGCCCAGCGACTTCTCCTCGATCGTGCTCAGCCCGCCGTCCGCATTGCCGGCGGCAAAGCTGCCATAGCCCAGCGTCGCATAGTAGCGCGCGGCCTTGTCCACCGCAGCGCGCAACGCATCGGCCAGCGCGGGCGTGGCGGCACGGTCGGCCATGATCCCCTCGCAGCCGATCAGCTCGCCCGTTTCCTCGAATATGCAGGCCGCCCCCGCCGCCACCAGCTTGTCGAATGCGATGCCGGCGGCCGGGTTGCCGGTGATGCCGCTGGTGCCGTCCGACCCGCCGCAGACGGTGCCGACGATGAGGTCCGACAGCGCCACCGGCACGGTCGGCGCCTTGGCCAGCGCCGCCATCTGCGCGGCGACCCAGTCGCGCCCCTTGGCGATGCTCTCGCGCGTGCCGCCGTCAGACTGGATGGTGACCACCAGCACCGGCCGCCCGCTGTCGCGGATCGCGCGTTCGAGCATGTCGCGGTCAAAGCTCTCGCAGCCCAGGCTCACCAGCACCACCGCGCCCACATTGGGATGGGTGCACAGCCGCGCCATCATCCGCTGCGCATAGGGGTTGGGAAAGCAGCCGGGAAAGCCGATCAGATGCGCGTCCTCGCCCGCGATGCGGCGCGCGACGTGATGGGCGCATTCCACCAGATAGGCGACCGCCACATGGTTGCGGATCCCCTTGCGCCCGTCGGCGCGCAGCCAGCCACGCATCGCGCTCATGCGAC
>Ga0100401_1002994_pt1 | contig 13038 bp, 9 predicted proteins | sample CryGeymeta201525_FD_80421 | JGI IMG/M metagenome (GOLD analysis project Ga0100401, IMG submission 80421) | Groundwater microbial communities from Crystal Geyser aquifers in Utah, USA - Crystal Geyser metaG 2015-25 | ecosystem: Environmental > Aquatic > Deep subsurface > Groundwater | place: USA...
CTGAATAAAACCATCCGGCGAAGATGTGATATAGACCTACATTATATGTTGCGTGGACAGCGACAGCGTCGCGATAATATTTATAGAAAAGGTGTTATTGGTTTTTTCAAAGGTGCAGCGCACTGTAATATTAATTGTTACGGTGCGCTGCACCTTCTTTTTATCATTCATTCTCAATCTACAAATATTCGGGTGCGCTGCACCTGCTTCCATGAAGTTATTCCTTTTGATATTCGGTTCAAAAAACTAAAAAACTTAGAAAATAATTACTTCAGATTATACCTGACATTTTCATCCGTTGTACGTCAATTGACGGATCACCGGGTGAATAATTTGCAAATCTGCCCTGACTTTGTTACAATATTTTGATTAAACTGGGTTGACTTTGTTACAAGGTTTTGCCGAAACTGGGTTGACTTTGTTACAAGATATTTTGAAACTGACTTTATTTTGTTATAAATAAAAAATACTAATGAACAATTCCCTCTTTATAATATTTGTAATTATCCGGTAAAAATTTGTACTTTTCTTTGCATCAGCAACCGGCAAAAAAACTTCGGAAATGAAAAAAACTGTGATACTCCTTATTCTGTTTCAATTGATTGGAGTAGCAGCATTTTCGCAGGAAGATGCCAGAAATTACTACCAGACAATCAGGGGAGTTGTTGTTGACAAACAAACCCTGACCCCGCTTCCCGGGGCCAACATAGTTTTGCTCGGCAGCAACCCGCAGAAGGGCACGGTATCCAATACACTGGGAGAGTTCAGGTTGGAAAATGTACCAACCGGAAGAAAAGAAATTATGGTGAGCTTTATTGGATATCACAACAGTGTTTTGAAAAACCTGATTGTAAATTCTGCCCGCGAAACTGTTTTGAGGGTTGAACTGGAAGAAAAAGTTGAAACCACAGGGGAAATCAAAGTGTTGGGCAACTTAAGAAAAGACCTTGTAATAAACCAGATGGCCAGTGTCAGCGCTCGAAGTTTTACTGTTGAAGAGGCAGGGCGATATGCGGGAAGCAGAGACGATGTTGCACGAATGGCAATGAATTTTGCCGGAGTTTCGGGGGCGAACGATTCGAGAAATGATATCATTGTGAGGGGAAATACGCCAAGTGGAATACTTTGGCGACTGGAAGATGTGGATATCCCCAATCCGAACCATTTTGCAGCCTCGGGTACCACTGGTGGCCCGATAGGAATGTTGAACAACAATACATTGCGGAATTCTGATTTCTTCACAGGAGCTTTCCCCGCAGAATTTGCCAATGTTTTTTCGGGTGTTTTCGATTTGAACATCAGGGAGGGGAATAACGAAAAATACGAATTCATCAGTCAGATTGGTTTTAACGGATTTGAACTGGGAGTGGAAGGACCATTTAAAAAAGGTGGAAAAAGTTCGTTTCTGGCCAACTACCGTTATTCAACTTTACAGGTTTTCGATTATCTGGGAATCAGTTTTGGTACTTCCGGAATTCCTGAATACCAGGATTTGAACTTCAAAATGAATTTTCCGCTTAAAAAGGGGAAAATCACCTGGTTTGGACTTGCGGGGAAAAGTAATATAACAGTAACCGAAAATGAACCTGATGAGGGAGATTTGTATTCTGACGAAAATACGCATATTATAAATGGCTCTTCCCTGGTTTCAAGCGGTTTTTCATATTCTCATTATCACAACGAAAATACTTACACCAAATATATTATTTCTTATGTTAGCCAAAACGGATTTACCTCGGTAGATGACCTTGGTACCAATGGAACTATTAACCCATATTACCAGGAAAATAATTTCGAAGAACGTCTTTCTTTCAAAACTGTATTCAATAAAAGATTTAGCCGCCGACTTTCAAACCGTTCAGGTTTCACATTCGACAGATTTGGCTATCAGCTAAATACACAATTTTTTGATGAGGTGATGGACGATTGGAAGCACCTTTTAAACAACAAAAAATCGATTACTTCAGGCCCCAATTTATACAGGGGTTATGCAGAATTTGTGTATAAATTCTCTGACCGTTTCGAAATTAAACCCGGATTTAATCTGATGTCTTTCGATTTAAGCTATAATACTGTTTTTGAACCACGTTTTGGCGTTAATTGGAAAACCAGTTCAAAAACAAGTTTAAATTTCGGGTATGGCAACCATTCAAAAATTCAGTCGATGGCAACCTATTTTCGTGAAACTACCGGAGAGAGCGGTACATTAACTTTATCTAACAAGGACCTCGATTTTACAAAAGCACATCACTGGGTGCTGGGGTTCGATGCATTGTTTACCAAACAGTTAAGGTTTAAAGCAGAAACTTATTACCAGTATTTATATGATGTTCCGGTAGAACAAACACCTTCGGGCTACAGCATACTTAATACCGGCGCCGATTGGGGATTAAATACACGCGATTTTTTAACGAATAAAGGTGAGGGATGGAATTACGGGATTGAACTCACCCTCGAAAAATTTTACCATAATCATTACTATTTCCTCACTACAATTTCGCTTTTCGATTCGAAATATACCGGAAGCGATGGTATTAAAAGGAACACCGCTTTCAATGGAAATTTTGTTTACAACGCTTTACTTGGAAAAGAATTTGAGATCAGGAGTAATGCAAATCTTGTATTCGATGTTAAGATTACCTGGGCCGGGGGGAAACGATACACCCCAATTGACGAGGAAGCCTCACGGAAAAATGATAATCCTTACGGCACAGTTTATATGGAAGAACTCGCTTATTCGGAGCAGTTTCCAGATTATTTTAAGACCGATATAAAAATAGGATTTCGTCTTGATGGGAAAAAAGTATCGCAACTGTGGGAGTTTTATGTTGAGAATGTTACCAATCACAAAAATCCGCTAAATCAATCGTATAGCAAAAGTAAAAATGAAATTGTAACTGTTTATCAGCTTGGGCTTTTCCCCTTGTTTAATTACCGGATTTATTTTTAACATCGGAATCTATTCACCTTTATCGTCTTTACTTTTAGTTTTAACTGGTGGTATTTCAACTTTCTTGTATTCCTCCACCGGTGTTCCTTTCAGGTAATTGGGCAATTCCATTCCGGCCGATTTAAAAACGTCTTCGAGTGGAGGAATCGAACCAAACAAGCCCTGCATAAAATTGGCAGTCGAAGTTTTTCCATCTTTTCCGTTGCCTGTTTCCCACACCGTAACTTTATCAATTTTGATATTTTTGATGGCATCCACCTGCGTTTTTACCAGATCGGGCAATTTGTCGGCAATCATCATCAGTACAGCTTTTTGCGCATCGTTTCCGGCAGCTTTCACCAACATATCGAAACCTTCGGCCTGTTTGCTTAAAATTTCGTAAATACCCTTTCCTTCGGCGGCCATTTTCATAAAAATAGCGTCGGCTTCTCCTTTGGCAATGCGCCTTGTTTGTTCGGCAATCGCTTCAGCAGCAATTTCCACTTTTTGTTTATCGATTTCGGCAGGTACAACAATATTGGCAGTTTGAGTAGCTTTGTCTCTTTGAGCCCTAACTTCTTCTGCCAGTTTTTCTGCAGCATACGCTTCTTCAAGGGCACGGGCATCGGTAACTTTTTCGGCGGCCACAGCGCGGCGGTTTGCTTCGGCTTCCCTTTCACGGCGGTCGGCATCGGAATTGGCGATGGTAACTTTGGCAACGTTTTCACCTTCAACAGCAGTAGCATCGGCGCTGGCTACCTGCACACGCTGTTCGCGGTGCGCCATTGCCTGACCAATTTCCCCGTCGCGGTTTTTCTCGGCTACGCTCTTTTTCGCGTCGTTAATGGCCTTGGCAGCGGCCTCTTTTCCCAAAGCATCGATATAACCCGACTCATCGTTGATGTCGGTTACATTTACATTGATCAGTTTTAACCCGATTTTTTTCAATTCAGCTTCCACATTCGAAGAAACCGCAGCCAAAAATAAATCGCGGTTACTGTTGATTTCCTCGATTTCCATTGTAGCAACAACCAAACGCAATTGCCCAAAAATAATGTCTTTTGCCAGGTTGCTGACAGCATCTTGTGGCAGGCCCAAAAGTCTTTCCGCTGCATTGTTCATCACAATCGGTTCGGTTGAAATACCTACGGTAAACCTTGATGGTACATCGACCCTGATGTTTTGTTTACTTAACGCACTGGTAAGATTAATCTCGATGGAAAGCGGTGTTAAATCCAAAAAAGAATAGGATTGGATGATGGGCCAGATAAATGCGGCGCCACCATGGATACATTTAGCAGAGCGGGTTTCACGATCGGCATCTTTGCCAATTTTTCCGTAAACCACCAATATCCGGTCCGATGGACATCGCTTGTAGCGCCTCATCATAGCAACAATAATGATAAACACAAAAAGCGCAGCCAGGCTTATCAGAATTACAAAATAGTTATTCATTTTAATTTAGATTTTAGATTATTAGACATAAGTATTAAGACAAAAAAATTATCATTTTGAAATCACCTTCCTTGTTTTTTAACTAAAAGAATTTGATCGTCAATTACATCGACAACCTGGATAATTGAGGAAGTAGGTATTTTTTCCAAATCATCGGTTAAGGCATCAAGCGTTCTTAAAGAGCCCTGGACATTTAGTTGTACTTTGCCCATTCCACCTCGACTAGCCGGAATAACAAGGTAAACCTCACCCAGCTTTCCAATCGCGTTTTTCATTCTTAAAGTGCCATTCTCAGCCAGTTTCGACATAAAATAAAACAGGGAAGCCATGATTAACATCATCAGTAAACCGCAGATAAAGGCTAGCAGAATTACCAGCCATGATGGTAGCCCGGCATTTGTAAAACCAATACCCGACCAGCCAAAAACGGCGAAAAAAGCCACTATGTTTTTTAGCGATAAAAACTGAAAAGGAATGGAATCGCCATCGGCTAAAGTTCCGTCAACGTCAGTGTTTACATCACCACCGGCATCAGTTTCGCCACCAATAATGGTAAGCGCAAGCAATATCAGGAAAAATACAGTTGCCGGAATGGTAATTACCCAGAAAACCTGCTCGAAAATGCCGATTTGAGACCATTGGGGAAGAATGCTGATTATTGACATTTGTAAAATTTTGAAATTACTCCATAAATGTAGTCTTATATGTAGTGATATCAAAACTCAAATTACATACAGCCCTTTGTTTTTGAACAAAAAATGTTCAATAACATTAAGCAGAAAACCAAAACCTAGGCAAGGCTTTAAAAATGATGGTGAAAACTCTCTTCGAGGTAAGGATGGTTTTGGGGAACAAGACTTGCTTTAGCGAGCCAGGTTGACACTACCAATGAAAAGACTCCAAGATATCCCGCAAAAGCACCTATCTCAAGTAATCCGAATTTGGCTTCTTGAACAACATTTGGCCAGATAATGTAATACAATTCTGTGTATTGTCCGATCATTAACAAAATGATAACCGGGAAGATGAACATTTTGCTGCGTGAAGATTTCCGTGGCATCAGTACAAAAAATGGGATAGCCCAGTTCAAAATAATGTTGGCAAAAAACAGGATTTTGTAAGCGCCGTGCCAGCGTTCAACAAACCACACTGTTTCTTCCGGAATATTTCCATACCAGATGAGCATGAATTCTGAAAAATTAAAATATCCCCAAACAATACTTGTCATAAAAATGTAACGTGTAAAATCGTGCAAATGACTTCGATTTAACAGATCGAGGTTTCCTGTTCGATTTAAAATAATTACAATGAGTGTTATTACCGACGAACCATGCAAAAACGCTGCGATAAAACTTTTGGCTGCAAACAAAGTACTGAACCAGTGCGGATCAAGAGACATAAGCATATCTACCGCAAAAAGGGTAAAAGTAATGGCGATGACAAAAATGAATATCTTTGAATACAACTCCGATTTTATAAAATAAACCATTCCCCCCGCTTCGTCTTCTTTCAAAGAAAATTTGCGAAGTACTTTTGAAAGGATCGTCCAGACTGCGAAAAATACAATTACCCGAATAAAAAAGAAAGGAACATTTAAATATGGTGATTTGTGTTGAATTAAATGATCGTGCTGAATAACCTCATCATGTGTCCATTCGAAAATTGAGTTCATTCCAAAAAACATTATCAAAAAGAATACTCCGGCAAACGGAATGTAGGCTACTATCGCTTCCGGAATTCTTTTAAATGCTGCCGACCATCCAGAATTGGTGATATATTGTATTGCACCAAAAAATGCCGCACCCATTGCAATCGACAAAAAATAGTAATTGTTAAGCAGGTAATTTGCCCAGGTACGTTTTGCATCGAAGGCAAAACCCAAGGCAAAGGAAACCAAGCCAATGCCAATTAATACATAAGTAAGTAATTTGAAATTTTTTGGTATAATTATTTGGTTTTCCATAACCTGGTTTTTTATTGAATTCCCTTTAAATGTTTAATTCTGTAACTTCTGCTTAACATACATGGCAATCTTCCAACGATCTTCTGGTGAAATCATTGAACCATGTTCTCCCATGATTCCCCAACCTACTGTTATCACGTGGTAAATGTCTGATTCGGGATTTGCCCTCATTTTTTCGCTGATTAAACTGGCCGGCGGATAGGTGTATTTTTTATTCACATACAAAGAGCCAAGTCCATCGCCCTTTTCGCCGTGGCATTGCATACAGTAAATGCCATAAGCTGCTTTGCCGCGTTCAATATTTACTGAACTGTTTTCTATATCATTTACCATTGTTTTTGCTGCAATCGCCCTGTCTTCATCAGTTTTTTGATACATGTAAGGCATAAACCCACGCGGAATAGTGCCTTCCACCGGGGGTTGCATCGTTTTTCCATCAGCAAAAACCGGATTAGGAGTGTATGTTTCATAAGCCCTGGAGTTAATCATATCCCCTGCATAATCCCATCCTGTTGTGCGCCGGTTATAATCGCACGATGAAAGGAAAAGGCCTGCAAATAAAATCAATGAAAATATTTGTATAGGGCATTTCCCAACCGAACAAAAAGGAACCTGATTTTTTATCTCAATACTCATATCTTTTAATCTAAATTCTTTTATCATTCAATTTCACCAAATTCAGTAATGATTGAATTGATGGATTCTGCATTATCACCTAAACTGTCTTTGTCAATTACCATTACAAACCTATCATCGGTTGCCCGTTCATGAAAAATTTCGGGAACCTTACCAGGGAATATTTTCGCCCGAATCGAAAATGTAAAAAGGGTTAGAATTGTTATTGAAAGTATTGTTGCCACAATGGTTACAACAATAAACGATGGAAATGAATTAAACGGTTTACCTCCGTAATTTAATGGCCAGCTAAATGAAGCCGCCCAAGTAAGAAATGCCAGAATTCCAATTGCCGCAAATACACCATAAAAGAATGCTGCATGCGTAATCCGGGTTTTAATTCCCATTCCCTCCAAAATTTCGTGAACGGGATAAGGAGTATAAACCTCAAGGGGAAGAATTCCTTTCTCCTTCACTTTTTCAAATGCTTCCACCAGGCTTTCTTCGTCTTTAAAAACTCCGAGAATATAGTCTTTACTCATGTTTAGTGTCTTTTAATTGTTCTTTACGGGATTTGTCAAATTTTGCAACACTTTTCAATTCTGCAATTGCAATCATTGGAATGTAACGGAAGAACAAAAGTACTCCAAGTATAAACATTCCGAGCGTGCCAACAAAAAACCCGATTTCAACCAGAGAGGGAGAATAAGGAGCCCAGGTGGCTGGCAAGTAATCATGGCTTAACGAGGTAACAACGATGTTAAACCTTTCGAACCACATACCGATATTGATGATAATTGAAATAACAAATACTATCCACATTCTTTTACGAACTGCCTTAAACCAAAACAATTGTGGTACAATTGCATTGGAAATAAACATTGTCCAGAATTGGGGTGCATATTCACCAAAAAGCCGGTTATGGAAAAACATATATATTTCATATTCAGAACCCGAATACCACGCCATGAAAATTTCTGTCAGGTATGCCGTCCCCATAATCAGCGAAATAAAAATTAATACCCTGCAAACTGCATCGATATGAGAATCGGTGATAAAATCGTTCATTTTATATAAGGCACGCATTATAACTACCAAAGTAAGAACCATTGCAAACCCTGAAAAAATAGCGCCAACCACAAAGTAAGGAGGGAAAATGGTAGTATGCCAGCCGGGTAAAACGGAAACGGCAAAGTCGGTTGATACAATTGAGTGCACCGAGACTACTAAAACAGCAGCAATTCCGCCAAGTACAAAACTTAATCCTTCAAATCTTAACCACTCCCGGCTTGATCCTGTCCAGCCAAATGCAAAAACTCCATACACTGCTTTTTTAATTTTCGATTTAGCAGTATCACGTATAGTTGCAAAATCGGGCAACATACCAAAATACCAGAAACTTGCTGAAATAAGCAGGTAAGCCGAAATTGCCACAAAGTCCCAGAAAAGTGGTGAATTAAAATTCACCCAGAGCGGTCCGCGTGTATTTGGATAAGGGAAAATATAGAAAAATAACCAGGGGCGTCCCATGTGCATTAAAGGAAATAAACCGGCACAAAACACGGCAACAACCGTCATTGCCTCGGCGGCGCGGTTAATAGCTGTACGCCATTTTTGCCGCAGAATCAATAGAAATATTGAGAATGCCGTTCCGGCATGACCGATTCCAATCCACCAAACAAAGTTGATAATTGCCCAACCCCAGGCAACAGTATTATTTACTCCCCACATTCCTATTCCCTTGGTCAAAGTCAGAAAAATTGAATAGCCCCCAATACCAAACATTGTCAACCCAACTAAAACTGCGATGTACCACCAAACCGGTGTTTTCGCATGAATTGGGGCAATAATTTCCCGCGATATCTGACCCAGGCTTTTATCTCCAGTTATTAATCTTCCGCGTACCTCTGAATTATACATAAACTTTGTATATTATTTTCATTTTATATTCAATTTGATTTTCTCTTCTCACTGCTCAAATCTCAAAATCTCAAATCTTCTTATTTCTTACTTTAGTTAAATATCCAACCGATGGCAATGTGTGCAACTCCTCTAAAAGATGGTAATTGCGCTCGTTTTTCATGTATTTCGAAATTTTGCTTTCCGGATTGTTCATGTCACCAAACACGAGTGCATTTGCCGGGCATGATTGTACGCAAGCCGTTTGTATTTCTCCGTCTTCGAGCATTCGTCCATCAACTTTTGCTTTTATTTTTTTCTCCTGGATACGCTGAACACAAAACGAACATTTTTCCACAACACCGCGTGACCGGACGGTAACATCCGGATTCAGCACCATCCGGCCCAAATCACTGTTCGATGCAAAGTCAAACTCATCGTTTTGAACATACTGAAACCAATTAAACCGACGAACTTTATACGGACAGTTGTTTACACAATATTTTGTTCCAACACAACGGTTGTAAGCCATTTGGTTCAACCCTTCATCACTGTGTGGAGTTGCAGAAACCGGGCAAACATTTTCGCAGGGAGCATTGTCGCAATGCTGGCACATTACCGGTTGATGAAATACTTCCGGATTTTCTGCATCGCTTGAAAAATAGCGGTCAATACGTATCCAATGCATAATTCGGCGATTACGAACCTGCTCTTTCCCTACAATCTGGATATTATTTTCAGCCTGGCATGAAACCGCGCAATTTCCGCATCCCGTGCATGAAGAGAGGTCAACGGCCATGCCCCAGTGATGTCCGTTATATTGCGTTTCGGGATACAATGTAACTGCATGTTTTTCGTGTTCTTCTTTTAATTCGTTTCCCGCAGACGGATTTTTTTTCCATGCATCGAAATTGGTTTCCCGCACAATCGGGCGGCCTTCCATCGAATGGTGTGTTTGCGATATCGCAAGTTCAAAAGTTTTCTCAGTAGTTTGAACATCAACGCCAGCAAGCCAAAGTTTTTTAGCACCATTTTCAATTTTTGCCATTGGAAACATATTTTTCCCAACCTTATCGCCAACTTTCCCTGCAATCTCACGACCGTAACCCAACGCTACAGAAATAGTTCCGGAAGCCTGCCCCGGTTGAACCACAACCGGAAGTTCTATTCCGTTTACTGTGATTACCGATTCGTTTTGCAAGCCATTTTCTTCAGCCCATTTTACAGGTACTGCTGCGAAATTATCCCAGCTCACTTTGGCAATCGGATCGGGCAACTCCTGCAACCAGGGATTATTTGCAGCATTTCCGTTGGTTAAGGCAACGCTTTCATACAACACAACTTCCCATTCACCAGAAGCAGGTTTAATTTGTGCTACTGAACCTGTTAAACCATTGTCGGTATATTTCAATTCTTCAGCGCCCAAATTGGCAGATTCAAAAACGCCTATTTGCAAGGTACTATTCCAAAACATGCGCCCATCAGCAAATTCCGATTGCTGACCTAAAAATTTCCCGATCCAGTTGTTTCTTATAAATGTATAATAATCAGAGGCATCCTGACCACTCCATTTTAATAACGATTCCTGAAACTGGCGGCTGTCAAACAATTTGGAGATGGCAGGTTGCGCAAGACTGTAACTTCCTGTTTTTGGTTCAGCATCGTCCCAAGCTTCCAGATAATTTGGCGCCGGACAAACCCAATGGCAGGCCGCAGCGGTTTCGTCAATCCTTTCAGCAAACGATACTGAAAGTTCAAGCCCTTCAATAGCCTGTTTAATTTCCTGACCTGCAGGATGATTGTAAACCGGGTTTACTCCCCAGCACAACAATCCGGCAACAGTTTTATTTTTAATTTCTGAAATCAACGTTTCAAATTCAGCATCAATTCCCTGATGGGTATTCAGCGTTTTTGAAGTTAGTATCGTGTTTCCGTAATTTCCGAGCAGGTTATTTATTCCGTTTACAATTAACTGAATATTTACATCATTGCTTCCCGAAACCACCATCGATTTTCCTTCGTTTTCCAGTAAATCTTCAACTAAACCTTTTAATTCGACCGATGAAGCGGGGACAGTAATCGGGGTTAAATTTTTAGCTTTTAAAATTTCGTTGTATAAATTGGCAATTAGCATGCCTTCTTCTGATGGTTTTACCGGAACACGCACATCGGCATTTGAACCGGTAATGGTCATTCCGCTTTCGAACTGGTAATGACGGCTCATTTGGTCGCCCGGGTGAAGCAGCCTTCTTCCGGCAGAGTAACCTTTAGTATATTCAACATTCGAGAGCCAGGTTCCCAAAAAGTCGGCCCCGAAACTTACAATCACTTTGGCCTTTTCAAAACGATAATCCGGAACAAACGCTTTTCCAAAACTCGATTCATTGGCTTTTAATATTCCTGTTGCCGAAACAGCATCGTATTGCAACCACTTAACATTCTGGTTTTCAGTTAGAAAACTATTAATTACCGATTTTGTGGATGGCGAAATGATGGTTGAAGTAAGCAACACAACCTTTTTATTTTCGCGTTTCAACTGCCCCAGTTTGTTGGTGATATAACCGTCAACTTCTTCCCAATTGGTTGCTTCGCCCCTTTTCATGGGTGTTTTAAAGCGGGCATCGTCATATAAATTTAAAATCGATGCCTGTACACGTGCCGAAGTTCCCTGTTGCGAAACCGGCGAAAGATTGTTTCCCTCAATTTTTATGGGCCGTCCATCGCGCACTTTCACCAAAACACTGCAATATTCATTTCCTTCGAAATAGGAGGAAGCATAATAATTTGCCTTTCCGGGAGTAACCTCTTCGGGTTTGATAAGAAAAGGTATAGCCTTGTTTACAGGCTTGCTGCAACTTGCAACAACTGCGGCGGCAGCAATGCTAAAACCAAATGTTTTCAGGAAATCTCTTCTCGACGAACCGGACTGTTTTTGCATCAACTCTCTTTTTGCATTAACCTCCAGTTTTATTTCGGTATTTTTAAACAACACCGGATCTTTAAATTCTTCTATACTTCTCCAATATTTTGTCATAACCTGATTTTGCCAACTTTGAACCTTGAACTTTAAACATTAAACTTTGAACTTTGAACTTTGAACTTTGAACTTTGAACTCTAAACTCTAAACTCTAAACTCTAAACATTAAACTAATAGTGGCACCTCGAACAATCGTTTGCCCCGATTTTTTCGGCTGTAATAGTTTTTATTTCAACTGACTTTAATTCCTCATGCAATTTTGCGTAATGCTCATAATAAGGATTTTCAACAAAATTCACCTGTGTTTCGCGATGACAGTTGATGCACCACCCCATCGAAAGGTCGCTGTGCTGTTTCATTATATTCATTTCCTGAACCTGACCGTGGCACTGGGTGCAGTCGAGTTTTCCCGAACCCACATGAACCGCGTGGCTAAAGAAAACGTGATCAGGTAAATTATGGATTCGCACCCATTCTATTGGTTTTCCTTTTTCAACGGCATTTACAACTTTAGCAATTTCGAATTTTCCGCTGTTTGTCCCTTCGCGGATAATAACATGGCAATTCATGCACAGATTGGTTGCCGGAATTCCAGCCGATTTGCTTTGCTCAACAGTTGTGTGACAATATTTACAATCAATACCGTTTTCGGCCACGTGTACTTTATGCGAAAATTTAACGGGTTGATCCGGGGCGTAATTTTCCTGCCGTCCAAGTCGCATGGCATCGGTGGCAATCATTTTAACCTGCCAGCCAAATGCGCCAAGAAATATGACAAGAGGTACTATTTTAAACTTTATTTTTCTGAAAAAGATAAGATCGAGCAGCGCCCAGGTGAGGAGTAATCCCAGAAAAACAAACAGTATCAGGTTGAAATAACTTGGTTTTATGGGGTGTGAACCTTCATGTGCCACATTGTCGAGATAAGCTTTTACCGTCTTTAAATCCTCTTCTTCAATATTGAAATTCTGGTGCGAAGCCGTCATTTTTACACCCGAAGGTTGCATCACAGCAGTTTGAAAAGAAGCAAAATCCTTTTCAGCATATTTAATGGCTATTTCAAAAGCTGAAGGATTCCAGTTTAAGGTATCAACCTGTTTGATGTTGTGACAAGAAACACACGATTCATATTTCCTGTCGAAAGGCAGAAGACCCATGAAAAATCTTTTTCCACGGTTAATATCATCGTTTGAATGTCC
>Ga0100401_1003005_pt1 | contig 13016 bp, 9 predicted proteins | sample CryGeymeta201525_FD_80421 | JGI IMG/M metagenome (GOLD analysis project Ga0100401, IMG submission 80421) | Groundwater microbial communities from Crystal Geyser aquifers in Utah, USA - Crystal Geyser metaG 2015-25 | ecosystem: Environmental > Aquatic > Deep subsurface > Groundwater | place: USA...
GACCAACCCTTTTTAATTGCTTTTTCTACCAACGACAATTGCATTTCTTCCGGTAACGTTATAATGGCTCTTGCATGCCCCATGGTTAATACGCCCTGATGCAAGCTGTCTTGTATGTGCTGAGGCAAACTCAATAATCTCAACAAATTGGTCACACCGGTTCTTGAGCGCCCGACGGCATCGGCGACCGCTTGCTGAGTGAGCTCAAACTCTTTCATCAACCGCTTCAGACCCATAGCCGTTTCTATTGGATTTAAATCCTCACGCTGAATATTTTCAATCAGCGCCATCGCCAAGGTTGCTTGGTTATCCGCTTTACGAATAACCACCGGTGCAGATTCCAAACCAGCTAATTTCGCAGCACGCCACCGACGTTCCCCGGCAATAATTTCAAATTGCTGATTACCGATAGCCTTTACAACGATTGGCTGAACAATCCCTTGAATACGAATGGAATCGGCTAACTCTTGCAAAGCACCTTCATCAAACTGTTGACGAGGCTGATAAACGCCGGGAATCAATGCATCGACCGAAATTTTATCGATGCGTAAATCGGCGAGGCTCCCTTCTGCCTTCTGCTTACCGCCAATTAAGGCATTGACCCCTCTTATTCCCATCCCTGATCGTTTTTTTGCCATCTTCGTTTCCAGTTACAATTTTGTTCGTCGAATCAATTCATTGGCCAATGCCAAATACGCAATAGCGCCATTAGAGGCTAAGTCATAATCCAAGATTGACTCCCCATAGCTCTGTGCCTCGGCCAAACGCACGTTACGCGGGACAATCGTCTGCAAAACCTTCATACCAAAATGCGCAACCAACTGATTCGAGACATCATTCGCTAAATTATTACGGCGGTCATACATGGTTCTAAGCAACCCATCAATGTGTAAATTAGGGTTCAATTCGGTTTGTACCGCCTCAATCGTATCCATCAGCGCAGACAACCCTTCCAAAGCAAAATATTCGCATTGAACCGGCACGACGATGCCATCAGAGGCCGTTAACGCATTGATGGTCAACATATTCAGTGTTGGCGGACAATCCAATAAAATAACATCATAGCGATCGCGTATTTTTTTCAACGCTTTTCGGAGCTTTTTAGGCCCTTTAGACTCATCAATCAAATCAACTTCAGCAGCAGTCAAATCTCCATTGGCGGCAATCAAATCAAGGTTTTCAACCGCCGTGGTGAGCACGGCATCTCGAATCTTTACCTCTCCCACCAGCACATCATAAGCCGAGACTGGCAAATCTTCTTTATCAACACCAATCGCAACCGTTGCATTCCCTTGCGGATCCAAGTCCATCATCAGGACTTTTTTCCCCATCTTTGCAAAGGCTGCTGACAGATTCACTGTGGTCGTGGTCTTGCCCACTCCGCCTTTTTGATTCGCCACCGCAATGATTCGAGCCATTTAACTTTCCTGAAGATTTTCGATTTGTATCAAGGTTCTATGTGCCGCCAAGCCAGGTACGTCTAAATTAAAAACTTGCAACATTTTAGCAAACTCTGGCAAATGTGCGACCTCATCTTGCGTTTTTTGCGCTTTCATTGCCCACCAATAACCATGAGGCTTTAATAAGTGCCGTGTCCAATGCAACATATCCTCCAAGGAGGCAAACGCTCGGGATACAACACCGTCATACAAGGCTTGCGGCTGATAGCCCTCTACACGTTCGTGTAGTACCTGAACGTTATCCAACCCTAATTCCGCTTTTGCCTGAACCAAAAACCGCGTTTTTTTACTGTTACTATCCAATAAATCAACTTGCCGCTCAGGGAACAAGATCGCTAACGGAATACCGGGCAACCCCGCCCCGGTTCCAACATCAATCAATCGTTGACCGGATAAATACGGCGCGACACTCAAACTATCCAGCAAATTTTTAACAAACATTTCCTCTTCATCCCGAATTGCCGTCAAGTTATAAACCCGATTCCACTTTTGCAATAACGCCATATATTCGAGTAATTTCTGCCAGGCCTGGCCGTTTTCCGATAGCCCAAAGACCCTAAATGCCTGCTCCAATGCGGTCAGATAATCGACATAAGAGGAAGGCAAACTTTTGTTTGATGCCATGTTTTAACCTAATTGACCTTCATTGCTTTTGGCTGTCTGACGCCATTTCTTAATATAAATTAACAGCAAAGAAATCGCTGCGGGCGTCACCCCTGAAATACGCGACGCCATGCCCAAGGTTGCCGGACGATGATCACGCAATTTTTGTTTCACTTCATTCGACAACCCGGAAATTTGATCCAAATCTAAACCCTCCGGTATCTGCACTTTTTCAGCACGTTTTAATTTATCAATATCTTGTTGTTGCCGCAAAATATAGCCGGCATATTTGGCTTCAATCTCAATTTGCTCAACCACTTTGTCATCATCGACCGACTCCCCAAACATCGATAAGCTTGCCAAAGCGGCATAATGTACATTCGGCCGTTTTAGCAAATCAAATAATGTCTGCTCCTTGCTTAACGGCAAATCCATCAAGCCCTCTGCTTTTTGCGCATCCGCATGCTGTGGATAAATCCAAGTTTGTTTCAACCGTGCCACTTCGGCATCGAATAACGACATTTTCGATTCAAATGCCATCCAGCGCTCATCATCCACCAACCCGAGTTCTCTACCAATTGGGGTTAATCTTTGATCAGCATTATCTTCTCTCAGCATCAAACGATATTCGGCGCGAGACGTAAACATCCGATAAGGCTCGCTGGTTCCCAGCGTAATTAAATCATCCACCATCACCCCAATGTAAGCTTCATCCCGCCGAGGATACCATTGCGGTAATTCTTGAGCACGTCGACCTGCATTCAAACCTGCCAGTATTCCTTGTGCAGCGGCCTCTTCATAGCCGGTTGTACCATTAATCTGCCCGGCAAAATATACCCCCTTAATAGCCTGTGTTTCCAGTGTCGGCTTGAGTCCTCTCGGATCAAAATAATCATACTCAATAGCATAACCCGGCCGCATAATACGCGCATTCTCCAAGCCTTTCATTGACTGCACGATCTGCACCTGAGTTTCAAAAGGTAAACTGGTAGAAATCCCATTGGGATACAATTCATTCGACGTCAACCCCTCCGGCTCAATAAAGACTTGGTGTTGCGTGCGTTCGCTAAAGCGCATCACCTTGTCTTCAATTGACGGACAATATCTCGGCCCCACGCTATTAATTTCACCGACATCCGAATACATGGGAGACTGATCCAGAGCACCGCGAATAAAGTCGTGTGTCTGCTCATTGGTATAGGTGATATAACAAGGCATCTGTTGCGGGTGCATCGTCGCCTTACCCATAAAAGAAAACACCGGCATAGGAGAATCGCCGGGCTGACATTGCATCGCATCAAAATTGACACTGCGCGCGTCGATTCTCGGTGGTGTGCCGGTTTTCAAACGCCCCACCGGTAGATTTAATTCTCGTAATTTTTCCGCCAACCGGTTTGCCGGCGCATCCCCCGCCCTTCCGCCTTCATAGTTTTTTAACCCTATATGAATACGACCCGCCAAAAATGTGCCTGCGGTTAAGACCACTTGCGCCGCATAAAACTTCAGTCCCATGCGCGTACTGACGCCAATCACTTGGTCGCCCTCAACCAAAAAATCTTCTACGGGTTGCTGAAATAGCGTTAAATTACGTTGATTTTCTAAGCGCGTACGAATGGCCTGCCGATACAAAACACGATCTGCCTGTGCACGAGTGGCTCTTACCGCTGGGCCTTTGGAGGCATTCAAGGTACGAAATTGAATCCCCGCCTCATCGATCGCGAGTGCCATAGCACCCCCCAGTGCATCAACTTCTTTTACCAAATGCCCCTTACCAATCCCTCCAATTGCAGGGTTACAAGACATTTGACCCAAGGTGTCAATATTGTCGGTCAACAACAATGTCCGAACCCCCATCCGAGCGGATGCTAAAGCTGCTTCTGTGCCCGCATGCCCACCGCCTACAACAATCACTTCAAAATGGGTAAATCCTGTCTCCATAATCTTTCCTAGACAGCTAAACAATTAGAACGCCTGAACAAGCTTAAATCCAGCCAAATCAGAGCCCAAACGCGTAGCACATAAAATGAACGCATTATAACACGGACATCCTTAAAACATCGCCAATCACGGCAAAGAGACTTCATATTTATTTCACAATTGCCGACCAAAAACACCATAAAATATTTTTTGAGTTTTTATAACTCGCTATTTAAATGATGTTGCTTTAACTCGCTTGAAAAAGCTACGATGCCATTAGTTTGGTTCGATGAATCGGCTCCACAAGCGAGTTTTTTATTTACCCCCGCCAATTACTCAAAACGCTTGCAAAACCAAAGCGATAGCCCAATAAAAAAACGCTATCGTGAATACACCACAAAACCATATCTTTCTAAAAAAACCTGCGTTATACTGACATGCACTTTACCTCTAGAGTACTGCTGCAATGTCTCAACAACCTTTTGATCAGACAGAAACAACTTTGCAAAACCAAGCAAAACAATTGGCGCAACTTCAGGAGTTTGCCAAAGTCGGCTTATGGGAACTGGAAATTGCAAGCGGCAAGCTTACTTGGTCAAGTGAAATTTATAAGATGCACGGAAAAGACCCTGCCACCTTCGCTCCCTCTTTAGACTATCTACTCAGCTCACTTTCGGTGACGGATCGTGAGCGAATGCAAAGCAAGCTTAAAACGGCGATTGAAACAGGTCAAAAACAACAATTATCGCACAAATTGATTCGAGAAGACGGCACCGAAGTGTTTATCGAATTGGTCGGTCACATTGAATACGATGAAAACCAAATCCCAATAAAAGCCGTTGGTATTTCCAGCGACATTACTCACCTGATCCAGCTGGAACGTAGCTATCAAGAGTTGGCGCATTTAATGCAAATTGCCCACCAGGAAATCTATATTTTTGACTACCATAGCCTACGATATTTATATGCTAATGACTGTGCTTTAAATAATCTGGGTTACACGCTTGAAGAGTTGACACAACTCACCGTGATTGACATCAATCCTTATCTAACCCTTGAGCAGGTTGAAAAACTGAAGGCATTAGAAAGTAACCAAAAAACGGTGACCAACCTCTCTATACACCAACGCAAAAATGGCAGTCGATACCCTGTTAAAGCCATTTTGCAGCACCTTCCTTACCAAGGCCAAGATGCGGTGGTGTTATTTGACACCGATATTTCCGAATTGAAAAACATAGAATCGCAGTTAACCCATCAAAAAGAATTAATGGAAAATGTACTCGAAACCGTGCCCGTCCGTATTTTTTGGAAAGATTTGCAAGGTCAATACCTCGGTGCCAACCGCCTATTTTTAGCAGATGCTCAACTCCAAGATCCACAACAACTGATTGGCAAAACGGATTATGACTTGCCTTGGCGAGACACGAAAGCCGATTTTTATTTTCAAACCGATATGGCCATCATTCTATCGGGTCAATCGACCTTAACGCAGCAAGAGACTTATGTGGATGACGATGGCACTGAAAAAACCTGGCTGGTTTCAAGAATGCCGTTAAAAAATGCCCATCAGGAAATTGTCGGCATGCTCGGAACCTATGAAGACATTACAGAACGTCGTAATTTAGAAATCCAGCTCAAACACCAAACAGAAACCTTAAAACATCAAGCCCATCACGATGGATTAACACAACTGCCAAACCGAACGCTGTTCAACAATCGCTTACAATATGCGATTGAAAAAGCCAAACGCGCTCAAACGGCTTTTGCAGTTCTTTTTATCGACCTCGATCAATTCAAAAAGATCAATGATTCTTTAGGGCATGATATCGGGGATCAAGTCCTTAAAACCATCGCCAACCGCATTCGACAAACGATTCGAGCCGAAGACACTTTGGCGCGATTGGGCGGAGACGAATTCACGATTTTACAAGAATCGCTCAAAACCTCGCAAGACGCCATAACCTTAGCCCAAAAAATTCTAGACGCCACCCACGAGCCCATTCAAGTGGCCGAACATACATTTTTACTCTCCAACAGTATCGGCATCAGTCTTTACCCGAAAGATGCCGAGACGCCAGAGGATTTGCTCAAATTTGCCGATGCGGCCATGTATCGCGCCAAAGATGAGGGGCGCAATAATTTTCAGTTTTATACAGAAGAACTGAGCAACAAAGCCTTTGAGCACATGGCGATGCAAAACAGTCTTCGCCAAGCCCTACATCAACAAGAGTTTTTGGTGTACTATCAACCGCAATACCATGCTATAACCGAGAAACTGATTGGCATGGAAGCGCTGGTTCGCTGGCAACATCCCACCAAAGGTCTATTACCACCCATCGCTTTTATTCCGATTGCCGAAGAATCCAATCTCATTGTAGAACTGGATCGGCAAGTCATGCGAATCGCCTTGCATCAATTCAAACACTGGATGGACATGGGCTTAAATCCTGGGCGACTGTCACTCAATCTGAGCGTCAAGCACCTTCAACAAGATGATTTTATCGATACGATAGAAAGCCTATTGCAACACGCTCACTGCAAACCTGAATGGATTGAATTTGAAGTCACCGAAACCAACCTGATGGAAAATCTGGAAAGAATGAGTTGTAAACTACAGCAGCTGAAAAAACTCGGTATCCATATCGCCATTGACGATTTTGGCACAGGTTACTCTTCTCTCGCTTACTTAAAACGGCTACCCGTCACTAAATTAAAAATTGATAAATCTTTTATCCTGGATCTGCCACAGGACGAAGAAGATGCGGTCATTACCAAAACCATTATTGCCATGGCTGACAGCCTTGGCTTAACCGTGATAGCCGAAGGCGTTGAAACACTTGAACAAAAGTCCTTTCTTATTAATTATCAATGCAACCAACATCAAGGCTACTACTACAGCCGCCCTATTTCATCTCATGATATGACTGAAATCCTCAGTACCCTCAACGAATAACCCCCCAGGCCTGGCCATTTTTGACCGATTTTGAGACCAATCAAAAAAAGATTTAAATCAGAAGGGTGCAATGGTCGGAAAGATACAATACAATAAAAAAAATTTTGATTTGAGCCACAACGCCAGATTAAACCGACTATAAGAGATTTTTGCACGAGAGGGCGTCACGAATAAAAAGGGTTAGAATTTCCCACATTTTTGTTTCGCGCCCCACTCATGCAAAGGTCTCTATAAAGAATCCCATTAAGGAGAACTTGATGCAAACCATGACATCTGAAAGGCTCTATGATTTTTTTCAAGAGCACCACATCTGCACATCACTGACCCGCGATGAGGTCAATAGCTTAACCCATTTTGTTAACCAAAAATCCTACACCAAAGGCGAAACGATTGCCGACAAAGGCGATCCGGGGGATGCGATGTTTCTTATCTTAGACGGCAAGGTCAACTTTATCTCTTATGATGGTTCTGACGAGATGGTTGTCGGCACTCAAGGACCCGGCTATTTTATAGGGGAAATTTCTTTCTTTGATGGTAAAGACAGAATGCTTAAAATGGCGGCTGCAAGCAATGAACTAACGCTATTTGAAATTCGTCGCGATATGTATGACCGTTTGCGAGTAGAACACCCTTTCTTAGCATTAAACCTCGTAGAAAATGTGGTCAGCAATACCGACAAACTGGTACGCAAAATCTCAACCGACCTATCGCACCTTGAACACTACATGCGTGGCTACGGCCGTCACTAACCGCCAGGCTTTTCACTGCATCTTTTTATCACCGTAAAAAGATGCAGGCTGCTCTGCCAATCCTACCCGCATTCCATAAGCTGATATATAAATCTATTTAAATCATTTTATTTGATTTTAAGTTTTTTCTAAGATAGCGCCAATCATTAAGAGGCAGCTATCATGGATTACTTACCGATTTTTATTAAACTACAACAGCAAATTTGCTGGGTCATCGGCGGTGGCACAATTGCCGCTCGCAAAGCCAGTTTACTGCTCGAAGCAGGTGCAACCGTCACCGTTATTGCACCAGGCACCAAAAATGAAATGGCGCGATTAATCGAACAAGGCCGGTGCCATTGGCTCGAACACGCTTTTGCCGATGCCGACTTAGAATCACTTCCCAAACCCAAATTGATTATCGCAGCCACCGATGACCGTCAGACCAATCAAGCGGTATATCAATGGGGGGAATCACAGGGCATTTTAGTGAATGTAGCCGACCAGACCGATTTATGTCGCTTTATTTTACCGGCGATTATTGACCGTGCGCCACTAACCATTGCACTATCAACCGGCGGACGCTCCCCGGTACTGGCGCGCATTCTCAAGGCGAAACTGGAAGCAATGATTCCGGCAGGATTTGGACGACTGACCGAATTACTGGGTCAATTCAGAGACCAAGTCAAATCCAAATTAACCACGGTCGAAAAACGTAAAGATTTTTGGGAGTCAACCCTAACCCCCAGCCTCATTGAACAAAGCGCACAAGGCGATATGCAGGCTGCCGCTCAATACATTCAACAACAGCTCAGTAACGCAACCAATACCGATCAAACCGAAACACATCGCGGTGAAGTTTATTTAATTGGCGCCGGGCCGGGTGATCCGGAATTACTCACGTTAAAGGCACATCGTTTTTTACAACAGGCAGATGTCGTGGTTTACGACAAGTTAGTTGCACCGGAAATCATCAACCTTGCCAGGCGCGAAGCAGAAAGGCTCTTTGTGGGTAAAAGCCGTGGCAACCACACCTTGCCACAAGATCAAATCAACCACAAACTGATCGAACTCGCCCGGCAAGGATTAAGAGTTGCCCGCCTAAAAGGCGGCGATCCGTATGTGTTTGGCCGTGGTGGCGAAGAAATGGCGGCATTGCAACAACAGGGGATTCGTGCCACTGTGATTCCCGGCATTACCGCTGCCGTAGGCTGTGCAGCCTCATCCGGAATTCCGCTGACCCACCGTGATTATGCCAAATCGGTCTAATTCATTACCGGCCATAAAAAAGCAGGCGCTTTTGAAGAAGTCGATTATGGGCGCTTAGCCGATGCAGGGGACACCATGGTATTTTATATGGGGCTGCACAATGCCCCTAAAATTAGTGCAGGGCTTTTGGCTAAAGGGATGGCCGCTGATACCCCTGTGGCACTGATTGAAAATGGCACCTGCCCACAACAAAAGGTTTGGATCAGCGACCTGCAAAATTTCCCCAACACGATTATGGAGCAATCGGTGCAATCACCCGCTTTAATACTAATCGGCGAGGTGATCAAAGCTCGGGTTAGCGCCTAAATACTTCTATAAATCTTCTTTAGTGATATATAAATCAAATTAAATCATTTTTAATAATAAAACGTTTTTTTTATACTTTGACCCTATTCAACTGATATGACAGACGAGAATGACATGGACTTGTTTAACACAACACAAATCGAAACCCTGGAATCGCTTCGACAACAGAGCACACCCCAACAGCAACTGTGGTTAAGTGGCTATTTCTACGGGCTTTCTCAAGCCAATACTGACGCTTCCAAAGCGACACCGTCACTTAACGACCAAGCGACTTTACCCTGTGTAACGATTTTGGTTGCAACCCAAACCGGTAATGCGCAACAGGTTGCAGAACAGCTAAAAACCACTTTAGAAGCTGAGTCAATTGCGGTGACCCTTAGCAATGTCTCTGATATTAAAGTGAAAGCACTGGCCAAAATTAGCCACTTAATTTTGGTTAGCAGCACCTATGGTGAAGGCGAGCCACCGGATACCGCCGCAGCCTTCCATAAGTCCTTGTTTGCAGCAAAAGCCCCACCATTAAGAGAACTAAAATATGCCGTATTCGGACTGGGTGACAGCAGTTATGATCAGTTTTGCCAAACCGCCATTGACTTTGATACCCGATTAGCCGAATTGGGAGCAACCCGTTTATTACCCCGCGTAGAAGCCGATGTGGAATTCCAATCAAGTGCAGATAAATGGGTGCTCGAAGTTAGAGATACCTTGCTAAAAGAAGCCGGTGCAAGTACAAGCGCAAAAGCCTCCATTGCCCATCAAAACACCCAGGCCTGGTCAGAAAAGAACCCTTATCCAGCCGAAGTGCTTGCCATTACCCCCTTAACCGATATCACCTCTAATAAAACGGTATTTCATTTAGAGCTTGATATTGCGGATTCCGGCATTCAATATCAACCCGGGGATATTGCCGTAATTGCAACCCAAAACGATTCGGAACTGGTTGCCAGTGTGATTCGTCAAGCCGGTCTTGATGCCACTGAAACCGTCAACCTCAAGGGTGAAGAGGTCACACTTGAACAAGCCTTAACGCACAAACGCCAATTACGCTGTATCACCCCCAAACAATTGGATGCTTATGCCGATAAACTCAATCAACCCAGTCTTGTTGCGAATACGCCTTTAGATAAAACCTCTCTAAATCAGAGCGATGTTTTGGATATATTCAACCTTGCCTCGCCCGCAGGCGTGTTGACAGCACAAGACTTAGTGGAGTGGTTACTGCCATTACGCCCTCGGCAATACTCAATCGCCTCCAGCCAAAATCTGCTCGAAGACGAACTACACCTGTGCATTGGCCAAGTGGTTTATGAATTAAATGGCCGCACCCGCTATGGCAGCTGTTCTAATGCTTTAGCAAACTTACAGGAAGGCGATCAGGTGTCATTGAGTATTAAGCCCAACCCGAATTTCAAGTTACCTGAAAAAGCCGATGCGCCGATTATGATGGTCGGCCCAGGCACAGGCATTGCACCTTTTAGAGCCTTTATGCAAGAAAGAGAAGCCAACCAAGTTAAAGGCAAAAGCTGGTTATTTTTCGGTGAACAACATTTTAGTCGTGACTTCCTCTATCAAGTAGAATGGCAAAAATGGGTCAAGACCGGCACGCTAGAAAAAATCAGTTTAGCCTTCTCCCGCGATCAAGCTGAAAAAATCTATGTGCAGCACCGACTTTATCAAGCTGCCGCCGAAGTCTTTGCCTGGTTAGAAGCGGGAGCTTACTTTTATGTCTGTGGGGATCAAGCGAAAATGGCCAAAGATGTCCATGCCACCCTATTACAAATCGTCGCTGAACAAGGGCAAATGGATGCCGAAGCGGCTGAAGACTATTTACAAAATTTGATACAACAAAAGCGCTATCAGCGCGATGTGTACTAAAAAACTCATGAGAAGGAAACCCAAATGACCTCCCCCCTAGCCCAAGATTTAGCGGACTTCTCAACCCGCTTATTAAGCCAAGACCTCGACCAACGCTTACAAAGCGTGGTCGCGGCCTATGCGGGTCAGCGCATTGTGTTTTCAACCAGTTTAGGGGCGGAAGACCAGTTAGTTACCGAAGTGATTGCGCGTTTAAAGCTGCCGATTGACATTTTTACCTTAGAAACAGGGCGCTTATTTGCAGAAACCCTCAGCTTGCTTGACGAGACAGAGCAACACTATAACATTCATATTCAACGGTTTCGCCCGGATCCGCAAGCGCTAAAAGCTTATGTTGATCACTATGGACTCAATGGCTTTTATGACAGCATTGAACTTCGAAAACAATGTTGTGGTATTCGCAAGGTTGAACCGTTAAATCGTGCCTTATCGGGTGCGGATATTTGGATCACCGGCCTGCGTCAGCAGCAATCGGCCTTTCGCCAAAACCTAGATTTTTTACAACAAGACCGTGACCGCCAATTAATTAAATTTAATCCCTTATTAGATTGGACGCAGGAGCAGCTATGGCAAACCCTGAAAGCGCGCCAAGTGCCGGTTAACCCATTACACAACAAAGGCTACCCCAGTATCGGCTGCGAACCTTGCACCCGAGCCATCAAACCCGGTGAAGATGAACGCGCGGGACGTTGGTGGTGGGAAAATCCTCAACAAAGCCAACAAGAGTGCGGCCTGCATGTCGCTCAACCTTGCTCAAATAACGAAGGAAACCAAAATGACACAAAAGCCAACCCCTAAAGTGTTGAATGAACTATCGCCCACCGATAGCGACATTGAAATTTTAAAAGACCAAAGCCATTATCTACGAGGGACACTGGAAGAGAGTCTTGCCGACCCCCTCACTGGCGCGATTTCGGAAAACGATACCCAAATTATTAAATATCATGGCAGTTACCAACAAGACAACCGCGATATCCGCAATGAACGATTGGCACGAAAACTGGAACCCGCTTATTCCTTTATGATTCGGGTGCGTTTACCGGGCGGCGGGATGAGCGCACAGCAATGGCGTAATTGCGATCAAATCAGCCGTAGCTATGGCAATAACACCATGAAATTGTCCTCTCGCCAAGCCTTACAATTTCACGGCATTATTAAAAGTGATTTAAAGCCGACCATTCAAGCGATGGACAGTGCATTACAAGACAGTATTGCCACTTGTGGTGACATCAACCGTAATGTCATGTGTACCCAAGACCCCAGCTTAAAAGCGATACAGCGCCAAGTTTATCCCTACGCAAAACAAATCAGTGAAGGCTTTTTACCACAAACACGCGCCTATCACGAAATTTGGCTGAATGACGACCAAGACAAAAAACTGATTGCGGGTGGGGGTCAAATCGAGGAACCCATTTACGGCAAGCACTATTTACCGCGTAAATTTAAAATTGCCATTGCCATTCCGCCCTACAACGATGCGGATGTGTTTACCAATGATATCGGACTGATTACCATCGAAAAAGCGGGCAAACTGGCTGGATTCAATATCAGTGTCGGCGGCGGGTTAGCCATGACCTTTGGTCGCAAAGATACTTTTCCGCGTTTAGCCAATCTAGTCGGGTTCTGTGAGCCAAACCAAGTGATGGAAGTCATTGAGCAAATCATGTGCATTCAGCGAGACTTCGGTAATCGTGAAGAACGTAAATTGTCGCGTTTTAAATACACCATCGAGCAATATGGTGAAGACTGGTTTGCCGAAGAATTACAAAGTCGGCTAAGCTTTACATTACAAAACACTAAACCCTTTGAATTCACCACCTCTGCCGACCGCTACGGCTGGCAGCAATGTGATGAAGGGTTATGGCATTGTGTTCTCCATATTGAAGGCGGGCGTATTCAAAATAC
>Ga0100401_1003016_pt1 | contig 12977 bp, 13 predicted proteins | sample CryGeymeta201525_FD_80421 | JGI IMG/M metagenome (GOLD analysis project Ga0100401, IMG submission 80421) | Groundwater microbial communities from Crystal Geyser aquifers in Utah, USA - Crystal Geyser metaG 2015-25 | ecosystem: Environmental > Aquatic > Deep subsurface > Groundwater | place: USA...
ATAAATATGCAAGCGCTAGTTATGTATACTCACCTACTCACCTAACTCAGGTTTGCAACTGAGTTACTCAGTATATACCCTTCTAATCCGCTTTTTCGCCCTGTCGGGCTACAAACCGGAGTAAGAAGGATATAAGTTAATATCGATATCAAATTATTACAAATTATAAAATAAGGATCGTTATTATATCACAGAAAACTGTAAAAAGGAGGTTATTAAAAAGAAGTAACTACTCAGACTTCCGGACATAAAATGTCATTTAATAACGACGTCGGACCTCGTATTTCTCGTATTTAAATCAGGATGAGAGAACACCCCTCTTGATATATTGCTTGATGAGAGACTGGTAAGGAATGTTTATCTCATTTGCTTTTTCCTTCACCCTGTATAAAAGATATTCCGGAATCCTGATTGATACCGCCCTGCTGGTCGGTTTGAGATTTGGAAAGCTTACATCTTCCAGATCTGAAGGTTCAAAATAGGCAGAAAGGTCTATTTTCGCCCAGAAATTTCTTTCCTCACCTTCATTTTTGAATTTTGGGACTTTAAGATTTTTTTTCATAGAGATGCACCTCCTTTTTATTGACATTTCCGGCAGAGATGATTCTCACTCTGCCATTTCTGACTGTAAATACTAAATAAAGCAATCTGTTCCTTTTGGTCTTCCCCAGTAAAATATGTCTTTCTTCTGTCCCGGAATGGAAAATGTCTTTATAGCCTTTCTTTCTTTCATCAAAAAAAACTTCTTCCGCCTCTGGGTCGTCGACTTTATGTTTTTTATTCTTCCCGGTATTTCCTTTGTCCCACTCAAACTCCAAAGGCTTCTTATAGATTCTCATGTATATACTGGATTATACAAAATATGGAGTAGTTGTCAAGGGTTTGGAGATTACTTGGTGCCAGCCTTACGGACATAACACAATGTCATTGCGAGCCGAAGGCAAAGCAATCCCCTAATCGTAAGAGTCTTGAAAAATAAGTCATTGCGGGGATCGTACCGGACGACACACGTCCCGAAGCAATCTCCTTACGAACAGATTGAGCGATATAAATCCTTCCACGTGGGATTAAAGCGGGAAATCAGCTCCATTTTCTTATTCCTGCTTCCTCCTTTTATCTGCTTTTCTCTAATTATGGCTGAGTTGATATCTTCAAATACCTCAAAATATACTAGTTTATTTAGATTATATTTACTACTGAATGAAGATACAGATTTATTTTTATGATGAAATGTTCTTGTTGTTAGATCACCTGTAACACCGGTGTATAAAACGGTATTATGGGAATTGGTAATAATATATATATAATAATATTTAGCCATGATAAAGACAAAATACAGTTTACAATATTTAGATCAATTTATCAGGGGATTGCTTCGTCTCCCGACTTAATCGGGATCCTCGCAATGACAGGTTTAAAGATGGCTTCCAGGTAACTTAGGGCAAATACCGGCAGATCGCGGACAATAACTGATTATTTCTGTAAGTTTATTGCCTCCGAACTGCCGGCTAATTAATTTCTTTTTTTTACTCTTTCGAGTAAAAAACACCCCGAAGGACGTCAAAATTAATTAGCCGTTGACTAAAAGAGAATTGATGATCGCTCATAAGAGCGGATGATGTACTGAAAAAACCCACGTTTGAAATAAGTTTTTCCAGCATATACCCCTCTAATCAGCTATTGCGACCATTCCGGTTGCAAACCTGAGTAAGATGGGGAGACATCGAAAGGTCCCGGGCGGAGGGGCCTTTCTTTAATGGCGTCTTACGGCGCCGTTGCCTCGGTCGGGATAGGGGTAACCTCATCGGTCACCCGGGTCAACACGACGGTGGCGAGGGCCGGCGTAGCCATCGGCGTCGGCGTACCGGTCGGGGTCGGGGTGTCGGTCGCCTTGATCTCGTGGCGTGTGAAACTTCGTGAGATCAACGGCAACCAAACCGCCATCTGCCGCGCGCTGATGTCATACGAGGCGCAGCGAGAAGCTGCTTGCACCTTCAACTTGGCCAGCTTCGGTGCGATTTCCGCCTGATATGCATCCTCCCCGAGGAACTCTCGAACCAGGGCTCGACCTTCTCCGCTGCCAAGGTTCACAAGCCAGGCGTAATAGGATCCGCTGTACGCAGCCCTCCACGAGATGCTGGAGGCGCAGTAGGCCGTTTCCCCAGCGACACAGCGGGTGCTGTCCAGATCGTCAGACTGCCCGACACGCCAACTGTTTTCGTCGTAGAGAAACATGAACGTGTCGACTCCTGTTGCAAGGTTGCTCGTTTCGATCTTAATCGTCTGGCCTACCACTCCGTCTATCCGAATCATGTCCACGTCCGCCGGATCACTGAACATGTGATGCTGAACCACCCCCAAGGGGAGTGGTTTCGCATCTACCCGAACGCTGTTCGGCTCATACTGATCCACACACGCCGGATCCGGCGTCCTTGTCGGCGTGCGGGTAGGCGTCGGGGTGATGGTCGGGGTGGGCGGGGGGAGGAACTCCACCCGGATTTCTAAGTCCCATGCCGGGACGTTGTCCTCCACTACTTCGATGAGGCGAACGCCAAGCTCATTGAACCAAACAGCCTTCATGATATAGGTTCCAGTTAGGATGTTCGTGCGGAACCGATACCAACCTCCTTCCTCGGAGGTTGTCTGGTAGGCCAATAACCCATCACCCGTGAGGAGGGACACCGTGGCCTTCTCCACACCCTCCCCGGGATCGTTCTGGTAGTCTCCATCCAGATCGTGCCAGATCTGGCCGGCAACCTTCGGATAGAGCGGGAGCTCGACCAGGTCGGGCCCCACTTCCGAAGCGATGGTCGTTGTGACCCATCCCCACCAATCCCCGTCGTCATTTACCGCATCAAGCCGATGTTCCCCGCACAGGATGTCAATCACGATCATCCCCGTTCCCGTCCAGTGGGGAGTAAAGGAATGATCGATATACACCGATCCTGGCTCGGGCTCTTCACCTATTCCGAGATGTTCATCATTATTCAGATCCTTGAACATCACGACGGGCACCGAGCCCACGCAGGGCGTCGGGGTGAAGGTCGGCGTGGCCGACGGCAAAGCCGTCGACGAAGTCGGGAAGGTCGGCGTGCCGGTCGGCGTATCCACCATAACGACCGTTGACAACTTTGTCGCGGTCGGTGTGGCAGTGGCCGTCGGTGTGCCGGTCGTCGTTTCGACGTTTACGTCCCCTTGGGCTTGCGCGCTCGGGGCGGAAATACTCCATAGCGCTGCAACTAAAAGCAGCGGTAGGAGCAAAAGCCATAATTTTTTACGCATTGTTACTACTCCGCGTTGTGATTATCACCCTGAGACTCGCGTCCCGGGTGACTTTTTCTGTCTTCTCCGATGCATCATCTACTTTCGTAAATGCCGCCCATGCATGAGAAGCAGAAGAAACACAAAATTATTTTTCCACCCTTGCAGTGTTTTCTTCTATTTCTCTTGCCGAGGATAAAAGTGGGGAGACGGCTTGTCCCTAAGCCGTGGGCCCCCCTGATTATCCGAGGTTAGAGAAATAAGAAAACCTGCATTGGGTTGTCTTTTCTTTTCTACTGGTTTCTTTGGACAAGCAAAGAAATCAGTAAATATGAAAAATCGTACAAAAATATCCTGTTGTTGTATTCCTTCTGCTTCCCACATGGACGGACAGTTTCACTCTTATATTACTTAGGAGTTTCTCCTTCTCATAATAATTCGGGTCTCTTCCACAAGCTCAATGTATCAACCTGCCAATTAGTTAGTTGGTTAGTTAGTTACTTAGTTAGTTGGCATAGGTATTATTTATATATATCGCCCGTTTTATTAATCGATGTATTGTGAAACTCATATAGCATTAAACTCACGTTTTTATCCCGCTTTTTGGAACAAAAACATGAAGAATATCAATTCTCTTTTGTTAAAGTACGGGACGTAAAATAAAACCAAGGTTTTATCACGTCCCAAGCTTCATACTCCCCCAATTAAATGTCAGCAAATTAGACATAGTGGGAAAGAAAGATACTGAAAAAACTCAGGTTTGAAATAAGTTTTTCCAGCATATACCCATCTAAGCAGCTATTGCAACCATTCCGGTTGCAAACCTGAGTAAGATGGGTAGAAGAATCGCCATATGTTATATAGCGATATACAACGGATTATAATAAATTACTAGAGGATAATCAAGGGGAAAATGGTAGGTTAGTTAGTTAGTTAGTTAGTTAGTTAGTTAGAAGTTATATAAAACTAACTATAATCTCGGTGTAGCTATAGAATCAATATATTGAAGAATTTGTCCGGTAAATTGGCAACCGGACTCTCTTACGCTCCTTCTGATTAAACCTATCTGCTCAGGAGGCTCCATATGGGCCTGTTGCCACCAATAACACCCTTCTATACTTTTTCTGGAATCAAGAACGCACCCGAAAGCGGCCATTCCTTTTGCTCGACAATTTTCCATATTGTATTGTAATTATTTATTAACCGTGTAATTATATCAAATATCGTCGAGTATTACTACAGGTTGAGAATCTGAACAATTCTTGGTTACTTATTGACGCTAATTGAAGCTCAGTATAATCCTGTACTTAACCTCAAAGAATTTTTTCATGTGCGGAAGTACCTTTTCTCAAAACAGCCATATTTTTAGGATCCGGGATTTGTCCTTCGGCCTTTGACTTTATTCTTAATTGTCTTGTCAGATCGTCATATCGAGAAATGTCAATCCTTTCCGCTTCTACATACTTATCAGCAAGAAGGATTGCCATACGCTTTTTACATTTTCTATATCGACAGATATTTCCGGATCATCCGATTCATCCAACATTCTCAGCATGATTTGTAAAGGAACCGACTGCTTTCCTACCGGAAATAATCCGGGCTTCCGGGAACGATGATCCAATACCCTTGGCGTTATACCTACGAGATTTAGACAAAAATATATAATCCTTTTATCTTGGTCCGGGAAACTTATTTGGACAGCACCGGATCCGGCTTTATCAATCCGGCAGGATAACACCACATTCCATACACTTCGGTAGATCATGGTTTCCGGTATTTCCAAATCTCCTGACCCCTCTGTCCAGACATCCGGTATAATTGCTTCTTTTACCGCAGATTTCCCATGTGATTTTGGCCTGGCCGGGCGGGTTCCAGTTCTAAATTATTCATTATTAAAATTTAGCCTGAAAAATAATAATAAGCTTATCTGTTGAATTGAAAGCCTATAAAATTATATTATACGATAGATAATGACTCCAGTAAAGTCTGAAAAATACTTGGAAAAGCTTGAAGACTACTTGTTTCTCAAACCACAAAGTTTAATATTTTCCCTGGGACGAAGATGACTTTCCGGATGGTCTTTCCTGCCAGGTATTTTTGCACTTTTTCTGATTTGTAAGCTTCTTTCTCCGCCTCTTTTGAGATTTGAGATTTGAGATTTGAGATTTTTACAGTTTCCCTCAATTTCCCGTTCACCTGCACGGCAATGACCACTTCGTCTTCCACCAGATATTTCGGATCGAAGGATGGCCAGGGATGGAGATGAATTGAGGTATTTTCTGGTTTCTTCACCATCGGGAGAGTCATGGCTTTCGCTCCGCTACAGCCCGCCGCTCCCGAGGTGGTTTTAACGCCTTGCTGTAAACGAAACCACAGCTCTTCCGTCATGTGCGGAGCAAAGGGAGCCAACACCAAAAGAAGGTTTTGAAAAACTTCTTTTGGCAAATTCGAAATTCGAAATTCGAAATTCGAAATTTCATTGACGTACTCCATTATGTGGGCGATGGCGGTGTTGTATCTGAGCTTCTCCAGATCCTCCGTCACTTCCTTTATCGCCCGATGCATGAAACGAGTTAGCTTTTCTGATTCCTTCACCGTCGGGAGAGTCATGGCTTTCGCTTTGCTGCAGCCTGCCACTCCCGAGGTGGTTTTATCGCTTTTTGCTATAAAATCACCTACCAATTTCCAGACTCTTTTCAAAAACTTATGCATCCCCAATATTCCCGTATCTCTAAAATCCCCTCCCATGTCAAAAGGACCCAAAAACATGAGGTAAGTACGCAAAGCATCCGCACCGTATTTATTGATATAAGTATCCGGCCCGATGATATTACCTTTACTTTTGCTCATCTTGGCTCCCTCGGCAATGATAAGTCCGTGCGCATAAAACTGTCTGTACGGCTCCTCGAAATCCAAGAACCCAAAATCGTGCATAGCCATGGTGATAAAGCGAGAATACAAAAGGTGCAGTACCGTGTGCTCTGCCCCGCCGATGTACATGGAGACAGGAAGCCATTTCTTTGTTATTTCCTTATCCCATGGCAGATTGTTCGTGATTTCATTCTTCTCACTTTTTAATTTTGAATTGAAATTTTGACTTTTGAATTTTGACTTTTGAATTTTAATACTCGGGTATCTCAAAAAATACCATGAGCTATCAAGGAATGTGTCACAGACATCCGTCTCTCTTTGCGCCTCGCCCCCACAGTGGGGACATTTGGCTGTCACAAAAGATTGAACCTTGGCCAATGGTCCTTTCCCTGTCCCCTCCGGTTTCCAATCGGAAAGATCAGGCAACAATACCGGAAGGTCCTTTTCAGGAACAGGAAACCAGCCTGCCATCCTATCGGGAAATCCGAAATCCGAAATCCGAAATCCGAAATTATTTTGATCATTTGAATTTTGCTTTTTGAATTTGTTTCGTGTTTCGTGTTTCGTGTTTCGAATTTTATTTTGTTCTGCTTCTTCTGCTGAAAACCAAGATTTTTCTTCAGAAGCGCATTTCTGGCAATAAATCATCGGTATAGGTGCTCCCCAATATCTTTGTCTTGAGATGCACCAGTCGCGAAGCCTGTATGTCGTCACTCTCTTCCCCCAACCTTTTTCCGTAAGGAAATCCATCATTTTCTCAGTAGCCTTGTGAATATCCAAGCCGTCAAGAAATCCCGAGTTAACCATCTTTCCTTCATCCTCTTGCACTTGTCCAATTTTCTCTATCTTTGAATTGTCATTATCCGACCCGATTACTACTCTGACAACCGGTAAATTGAATTTTTTGGCAAACTCGAAATCCCGCTTGTCATGTCCCGGTACCCCTACCACAGCCCCTGTCCCGAATTCCATGAGGACAAAATCAGAGATATAGAGGGGCATTTTGTAACCCGTCAGCTGGTTTACACAGTAGAAACCTGTAAAGACACCGGTTTTCTCTCTCCCCTCGGCGATACGTTCCTGGGAAGTTTTCTTTCTGGATGTTGCTACGTAGTCAAAGATATGTGACTTAAGTAACTTAGGAAGCTTAAGTGAATTATCTGACAGAAGTCTCTCTGCAAAAGGGTGTTCCGGTGCAATCACCACAAAGGTAGCCCCGAAATTGGTGTCGGGACGTGTGGTGAAACAAATAATTTCGTCTACTGTAGTTTGGGATTCCTGAGAGACAGGACCCGCAATAATAGGATAATTTATATTAATTCCTTCCTTTTTCCCTATCCAATTTCTCTGACCGATTTTTACTTTATCACTCCACTTGAAAGACTGCTTAAAAGTATTCTGCAATAATTTCCCGGCGTATCTGGTGATACGGAAGAACCATTGCTCCATCTGTTTTTTTACTACCTCCGACTTGCATCTTTCGCACATCCCGTCAATCACCTGCTCATCAGAAAGAACAGTTTTGCATGAAGGACAAAAGTTTACAGGGGATTTCTTTTTGTAGGCCAATCCGTTTTTAAACATCTGGACGAAAAGCCACTGGGTCCACCGGTAATAATCCGGATCGTAAGTCTCCAACCGGTTTTTCCAGGCAAAACCATTGCCGATTGATTTCAGCTGCCTGTAGAAATTCTTTTCGCTTACCTTAGCCTGCTCGGCCGGATGTTTACCGATTTTCAAAGCATAATTTTCACTATGTATACCAAACCCGTCAAGTCCTATTGGTTCAAACACGTCGTATCCTTTCATCCGCATAAAACGGCCGAAGATATCCACCCCGGTAAAGGCATACATATTCCCCACGTGAAGACCTTCTGCTGAAGGGTAAGGGAACATCATCAAGTTGTAAAAAGGTTTACCTGCGCCCGCCAGATCCGGCTGGTAAATACCCTCCTCTTCCCAGATCTTTTGCCACTTTTTTTCAAATGATAATGGGTCGAGTTTTTTAACAATCATAAAGAGAAGTTATCTAAGCCACGTAGGTTGCTTATGATAACTGTATGGATTGTTTATACCGGAAAATAGGAAAGAAATCAACTGATAATTATTGCAAGTTGTAATCTGCCTACGCCATTTGTTATACTTTCACACTGCATACAAAGAAAAAAATTATGGAACAACCAACTATTCCCGCAGCTCATAAACCTGAAACTGTAAGTATTATCTTCCCGGGACCTCTTGGGTCAGAAGGTGATAGAAGCGGATTACTTCCAGCCACTCCCCCTTTCGTTACGCGGAAATCCCGCTTAAGCGAACCATCATCTATGGGCGACCTTACGCTAAGTGAATTTCTCTCCATGCAGAGTAGCTAAAAATACTATTACCCTGCTTTCCTTCTCCATGTTGTACTGAAAAAACTCAGATTTGAAATAAATTTTCCAGCATAAACCCCTCTAAACCTCCAAATCGGAGGTCTAACCCGCTTCGCAGTAGCTTCCACCTGCGTCAAGACTACGGCGGACAGGTCAGCGAGACGAGTCAGCGATTGCAACCTTATGGATTGCAAACCTGAGCAAGATGGGTATATACTTTTTTTATGAACAAGAAAGTCATCATCCATAGCCTGATACTTCTTACAGCTGTAACCATCACCTTTTTCTGGATCACTGATCCGGATTTAAACTATTACTCCCTACAGCTTACTGCCGTACTTCTTCTGACGCTGATTGTTACCCATCGGATTCTGAAGCCCGTGTCCTACAAACTGGCGGAAAGCACCATCTCCACTATGGCTGTACTTCTTATCTCCAGTACCAACGGAGGCATTTCGTCACCTCTTTTTTTCCTCAACTACATTCTCCTTTTTGAACTTTCACTTCTCCTGGAACCAGTCATTCCCTTGCTCCTGTCTGTTATGCTGGTCGTCTTTTATCTTGCTTCCGGTAATAAAAATACCTCTTATTTTCAATACCTGGAACTGGCTGCTTTTCCTCTGATTACTCCCCTGGCAGTGTTTTTCGGGAAAATATATCAAAAGGTACAAAACCAGAAAAAAGAGATAAAAAACCTATCAAACAAAGTCGAAGAACTGGAGGAAGAACTGGTAGAGGAGGAAATGGAAAAGGAAACGATATGAAGAATTTAACCAAGATAATTAGAAAGTTATCTTTTGTCTCAATCTTATTATTTATAATATTTGTTTGTTCCCCGCTGGCACGCGCCCAGGACATGAACTCATCCAACTTTAAAATCCAAAGCGGGAATTTCAACATGACCTCCGGCAACAAATCGTCGACCAATTTCAAACTGTCTGACGTGGTCGGACAAACTGCGGCGGGAGTTTTCGCATCCAAAGGATATATCATAAACGCCGGTTTCCTGAACAGTGCAGCCGGACAAATTTTTTCCTTCTCCGTATCCCCCACTACTGTAGACTTTGGCGCTCTCACGGCAAATAGTCCAATGGAAAAATCAATCCAGATTACCATCAAAAATGGAGACGTTCCGGGATATCTGGTGAAGGCAAACGAAAATCAACCCCTGTCTACAACTGCCGGCGCAGAAATTCCTGATTTAGCATGTATCGAAGATACCATTTGCACTATTATAAAAGCCGGTAAATGGACCGGAAATACCACTTACGGATTTGGTTACAGAATGAGCGGACGTACGGTTCCGCAGGACTACTCCAATGCTTCCTACTTCCGTCCGTTCCCGGCTTCAAGGAGGAATGAACTCTCTGCGGTAATCATGGAAACAAAAGCCAGAAAAGTCACTGACCAGGCGGAAATGAAATTGAGACTGAACGTCTCACCCCAACAGCCTGTAGGACAATACCGGAATGTATTAACTTTCTCAGCTCTTGCAGGGATATGATCTATAAAAATACCGGATTATCATCTTTTTTTAGCTTTAAGACAGGATTATTGCCACTGGTATTTCCCCTGTTTTTTTTCTTTTTATTAACCTCAACAAAGGGAGCTATAGCCCAAACTATGTCTCTGTCTATAAGCCCCCCGCTACTGGAAGTGATTATAAAACCCGGTAAATCCATCACGCAGGTTTATAAAGTGGTTAATAGCGGTGACCCGATTATTCTGACGCCCAAACTTGTGGAGCTGGATGAAAACGGGATTAAGTCTAATCCTGATTTTAAGAGGGATGAATGGATAAGCTTGATAAATCAGGATGTATCTTTCGATACGCCTCTTCTCCTGAATACGGGCGCTGAAAAACAATATATTCTAAGAGTAAATCCGCCAAAGGATCTGGAAGAAAAGGACTATTACCGGATCTTGCTTTTTTCCTCCACGCCCAACCCGCCTGCCAACATTTCCCAATCAGCCATCAGGCAAAATATAGGCAGCATCCTTCTTATCAGTGTCACTTCCACGGGTATGCTGAACCGCTCTGCACAGATTACTAAATTTGATCTTCCTAAAATCCTGGATTCATTTGATGCGCTTAATGCAATTATCGAAATTAAAAATACAGGCGCTTCATTTTTCCGTCCCATCGGTCAGATTAATCTCACCGGCCCTATAGGTAAAGCCAGTTTTGATATTGCTCCAAATATCCTCCTCTCCGGTCAGAAACGCATTCTTTTTGAAAAAAACCTTACACCGTTTTCTTTAGAAAACAAGACCTTAAATCTACCCGGTTTTTTCCTGGGGAAATACCAGCTTGAAGTAAAATTCACACTTGATGAAGGAAACATCGTAGTAAGCGGTTCTAAGGTCTTTTATGCTCTTCCCTGGAAAATCGCATGTGTGATACTATTAGTATTAGTTATGACAATATTAATAATTAAAAAAAGAAGGAAAAAATAAAAAAGTGAAAACCCCAAAATATATATATCTTATTATACTATTTCTATATCTTTATATATCATATGTACCGACGCAGATATTTGCCCGGGAAAGCGGGGCTGCAGCCAAAATATTTGCCTCAATACCGGGGAAATTCAGCTTGAGAATTTACGGCTACACCTCCCCCAATTCTATCGTCCAAGCTGAATCAGTTAGAGTTTTCGCCCAAACCACTACAGATAGATATGGGTATTTCATACTTAACGATGTCCAGATTTCAAATGAAGCCAAAGAAATTTGTGTATCCTCCATAGACTCTGAAAGAAGAAGCAGTTTCCCCCTATGTGTCACAATACCGGAAACAGACAAGCCGACTGAAATCGGACCTCTTATCCTTGCTCCAACCATATCTTTCACTGGAGGAGGTATTTGGCAAAACCAGAAAGCGTTTGCCTCCGGACAAACAGTCCCTGAAAAGGAAGTGGTCGTTTCATTTTTTGAAGTACCAGCTAGCAGTCTGTCAAAAGAAATTGAGAAAAAAGTGGCCAAGTTTTTTTATCCTACCGTTGAAGCAACCAGCCTACCTTTTCTTCGCACTAACTCAGATGTGAAAGGCAATTTTAGCTTCACTCTACCCACCTCCCGAGCTACTGCCTACCGGTTTTTTGCCAAAACAATATATGAAGATGCCCCATCGTTAAAAAGTCACACCCTAGTCTTTTCCATCGGGTCATTTATTGGTTATTTCCTTCTGTATACCTTACCAAAAATTTTGACAATCCTGATCATACTTCTAATGCTTTATCTTTTCCTTATCTGGGAACTCAAAAACAAAAAAGCAAGGATACTACTGTACCGGCTCAAAGAAAAGAGATTGAAACCTCTTGAGGTAAGGTTACACCTGAAATATCAGCGCTTACTTTATAATCTCCTGAGACGGTGGAAGTCAAATCGAAAATAGCTCTGCCAAAACTGTCGGTAAGAGGTTGTATCTTGTTTATATTCAAAGACCCGCTTGCTATTTTCAAAACCACATTTTGGCCGGATACTCCCAATCCTTTATCGTCCAGGAGAAATACAGTTATCCTAACAATCGTTTCTCCATCTGAATATGCGCTTATAGGAGAAGCAAACAGATAAGAGTTTTCCAGAGACAAGGAACCAATTCTGGTGGGTTCCTGAGCGTGTCCAAACCACGAGGTTCTGGATATTGCCAATAAAACAGAGAGGAATATAATAACAACGGAAATCAACAAGCCAAGAATTAGTAATATGTTTTGCCTTCTCATGGTTATATTTTGTACTTTATTTGATAATGAGTCAAGACCGTTAAGATGGGATTAACAAATGATTATATTGCCCAAATGCGGGAAAAACGCTCCTTGACAGGCCACCGCTTCTGACACGGACGCGGTACTCTCCTAGCGTGGAAAGGAAAAAATAGTATTTTTCAATTAAGACTGACGATTATTAAATTTTATGCTTTTTCAATTTGCAGTTTTATCTGAAATAATATATAGTAGTGTGAATGGTTATGCAGGGTTTTGTTATAAATTGATCTTAAAAATGAGACGAAGATAAGAAGAATAAAAAAAATACGAGTAACCTATATTTCGATACGTCCGACTGATAAACTACCGCAAACATCCGAGATATATTGCGGAAAAAGATAATAAACAAAGAGACAAATGATTAAGATCCTCAGAAATTAGTCAAGACGAATGTTAGTTATAGGGAAATATGTTGTTGTAAAGCCCCAAAGTAAAACATACCGTCTCTTAGCAATCAAATATGTATAAGTGCTAATTAAAATCTTCTCATCATTGATAAAGAAAAGCTCTTCCCTGATATCTAGGACAAAAACACGAACTATACTTTCACATAAAGACTTATAGTGAGCATACTGTCGTCAAAATTAGACCTGTTGCGTATTAGTCTGAAAAGATAACCAGGTAAGGGTATGCTTTTGGGAAAAGGTTAATTATCCGGAGAAAGCCAAGTGATAGTTCCAAATCCCCGCGGAAAGAAGATTAAGGG
>Ga0100401_1003018_pt1 | contig 12974 bp, 10 predicted proteins | sample CryGeymeta201525_FD_80421 | JGI IMG/M metagenome (GOLD analysis project Ga0100401, IMG submission 80421) | Groundwater microbial communities from Crystal Geyser aquifers in Utah, USA - Crystal Geyser metaG 2015-25 | ecosystem: Environmental > Aquatic > Deep subsurface > Groundwater | place: USA...
TACCTCAGGGCAGGCTTCGCGCCTTCGCGGTTCAAAATCTTTTACAGCCCCACCTGCCGGGGCCTGGTGGAAATTGGCGTGCAACCGCATTATTTTACTAACGATGTTCTGGCGACATGTTCCGTGTCGTCGAACGATACGAGGAAAACATCCGCCGAAACGTGACTTTTCGCCGAATCGAATGGTGAGTGAAGAAGAAAAAACGTGAGGAGTCTGCCAGCCATGCCGCTTCATTTCGAAGTCAACGATGAGATACGAGATGCCTTGCGTATCCCGCCGGAAGAACAGGAGAGACGTCTTCGGAAGGAGCTCGCCTTGAGACTCTATGAAAAGCAGATACTTTCGCTTGGGAAAGCTCGTCAGCTGGCGGGAATGGAGAAATGGGACTTCCTCCTGCTATTAGCGCAAGAAGAGATACCCAGGCAGTACGATACGAAGGAACTGGACCTGGACCTTGCTCTATTGGATCGGATAGGGTGAAGGTTATCTGCAATTCATCTATTTTGATCGGCTTGAGCGGCATCGACCGTCTGGAACTGCTGCACAGGCGGTTTCCTGAAGGCGTCATCGTACCTGACGCAGTATGGAACGAGGTTGTCGAAACCGGTTACGGCCGAACTGGAGCGGAGAATGTAGCCAAGGCCGAGTGGATTAGACGTGGAAGTATCCAAAATTACGCACTTGCGACCGCGCTTCAGACATCCCTGGATGAGGGAGAAGCAGAGGTGATTGCTCTTGGAGAGGAAATTGGGGCGGACTTACTGCTTCTGGACGAGAAAAGCGCGCGCAGTGTAGCTCTGCGATTACAGTATTCCGTGTTGGGGACAATAGGACTTCTCGTTTGGGCTAAAAGGCAGGGGATCCTTCCCAGTCTAGCAGGCGAATTGTCTCTCTTGCGTCAAAAGGGTGGATTCCGTGTGAGCGACACGGTTTATCGCTACGCGTTACAGCAGGCTGGAGAGTGAAGGCAGCTTCGGTGAAGACCGGAGAGTAAGGAGTGACCCGTTGCGATCTCCCGGCGGGTATTAAGCCATGAACCAGAACACGGACCCGCGAAAAGAGTAACCGTTTACCGCACGGCTTCATCAGGCACTGCTTCAGTTTCATGGAAACAGTTTCTCATCACCAACCAACCAGTTACGATAGTTGGAGATAAAGAAGGTCTCGCCACGAGATCCGTGACTCAAGCACACCCAAGGACACAACAGGAACCTCCTTTGTTGTATGATGAACCCGCGGGAAATTGTGAACCGCCCAATAGACATTCAGGGCTCGTTGCAGACCTCCTTCTGACTTGGCGGATGTGTTAGTTTTTCTTCTGAAAGCGGAGCATTTCCGTAGCAATGCAGCATTTTGTCCTTCGACGTGATCTGCATGTATATCACTTTGTTCAATATCTCCTGTTGCTTCAGGATGTTCAGGACAAGGCGCCTCATACTTTGGTCGTTTGCGGCCTTTTTTGTGAGATTGCGATCCTTTGTTCTTGATTCCAACCTTTACTCCTTTCATTAGAGTTCGCTTTGGCCGTCCTGGTTTACCATTCATTTGATGCCATGGTACTCATCGGCATGGCTGATGTCTCCCATTGCTTTGGCTACCACGGGCCGTTGGCATGTAAGGATGGTGAGGAAATCCGAGCTGACCACCAGCCGGGTCTCGGCCCGGCTTGAGCGTTTGATCGAGCAAGGTGTTCACTGACACAAATGGTTTGGAGGAGGTGCGACCATGGCTGTTTCCATGCAAGAGAGCCGACCCTACCGGAAGATGGCGACCAGCTGCCGGACGCGGCCCGTCACCGAAAAGAGGATCGTTTGGCCGAGGCTGGATCCGGTCTTGCCGACCGCCGGGAAATACCGGGTGACGGTGCTCAGGCGGGATCTGGTTGAAGCGGCGGCGCGGCCGTGGCGTCTAGGATACCCGGAACTCCATGGGTCGCCTCATGAATTCCTGCTGGACCCCGACCTCTACCCTGGCTGGGTGGCCCTTTGGGACCGCTGGGAGGAGGACGCGGCCGCCAGCGTTTATTGCATGAGCGTGCTGGAGGAGGTGGCAACCGGGGAAGTCCTCGGCGCTTCGGTGCTCGCCAAGTTCGAAAGAAACCTCCAGGTGGAATTTTCCCTGGTGGCCACCCTGCCCGATTTTCGCTTGAAGAATCTGACGGCCGAACTACGTCGGTTCGTGATAAAAATCGCTGCCGGCACCGGCGCCGAGTACTTCGCCACCTTCTGTGAAACCTGGCATGACATCACTCAAAGGTGGTGCCTCCAGGGCGGCTGGAAGATCGCCGGGGTGTTTCCCGGCAACTTCGTTCGCTGGAACGGCGATGACCAGGAATACCGTGGCTGCACGGTGCACTTCCACCAGTTTGTCCGAAACGCGCGGGAACTCGTCACCCGCCCGGAAGAATGGCACCTGGCGCCGGAGGTAAAAAAGGTCTGGGAGGTCCTCGACGAGGCAACCAGGGCGTCTAGATTGGATAAGATGTCCCAAAATTCACCGGTATCGCGTCCTGGAACCGGCCCTCCGGCCTCGGTCAGCCTTCCCAGCCGCCCCCGAGGGCTTTGTAGAGCGCCAGCAGATCGACGGAAAGCGCGCGCGTGCTCTGGACCAGCGCGTCTTCCGAAGTGAACAGGGCGCCCTGAGCCGAAAGCACATTCAGGAAGTCGGTCTGACCGGCCGTGTAAAGTTGCATGGCCAGTTGCACCGCTTTGGAGTTTTGCCTCACGGCCTCTTCCAGCAGCATGCGGTGTTCCTGCTCGCGGGCAAAGGCGACCAGAGCGGTTTCCACCTCCTTCAGCGCGGTCAGAACAGTCTGCTGATAGGTCAAGACCGCCTGCTCCTGGAGCGCGTTCCGCACCTCGATGTTCCAGCGGATCCGGCCGGCATCGAAGATCCGCCACTGGACGCCGGGACCCAACGACCAGGCGCGGCTGTTCCAGTTGGCCGCGGAACTCAGGGTGTCGCCGGCAAAGTTGACCGATCCGGTCAGGGAAAACTTGGGGAAAAGGTCGGCCGTGGCGACGCCGATCCGCGCCGTGGCCGCATGGATCTGGGCTTCGGCGCGGCGGATGTCCGGCCGCCGACGCAGGAGCTCCGAGGGCAGCCCCACCGGTACCGCGGGCGGTACCGGGGCGATGGGAGCGGCAATCTGGAGTTCGTCCAGCAGCGCATTGGGTTCGGCTCCTAACAGCACGCTCAGGGTATGAATGGCTTCGCGCGCGGCCGAGTCCAGCACCGGGATGCGCGACGCGGTGGAAGCCGCCTGGGCCGAGGCGTTGGCCACATCGAGACCGCTCACGAATCCGGTTTCGAAGCGGGTCCGGGTGATGTCCACGGTCTTTTTCTGGGAAGCGAGATTGCCCTCGGCAATGACGATTTGTTGCTGCAGCCCCCGCAGGGTGAGGTAATTGAGACCGCCCTCGGAAACCAGGCTCACCATCACCGCCCGCCGGTCTTCCACGGCCGCCTGGAGATCGGCATCGAGGGCTTCGACGCTGCGTCGATTACCACCGAACAGATCCAGTTCCCAAGCGGCGTCGAGCCCCACCTGGAAGAGATCGGTTGCACTTGCCGATGAGCCGATCGAAGTGCCGCGGCTGCCGGTTTTCGCCGCCGAGTTTCCCGTCCCGCTTCGACTGTAGACCGTCGACCCATCGACCGTCGGCCACAGCGCTGCCGCGCCAACCGCGCGGGCGGCCCGGGCCTGACGGGTCCTGGCGGTGGCCAAGCGCAGATCGAGATTGGCTTGCAATCCCCGGTCCACCAGGGAATTCAGCCCCGGATCGTTGAAGCTCCGCCACCAACGCGCCACCTCGGCCGGAGCATCCAGCACCGCGCTAATTTGAGCCGATGGCTCGGGCGCCGCTCCGGACCATGCCGCCGGGACTTCCGCCGCGGGGGGCCTGAAGTCCGGCCCAACGGCGCAACCGGCTCCAATCCATAGGAATAACAGCAACATCGGCGAGAGTTGCTTGACCCAGTTCCCTGAAGACGGTTCCCCGGCATGTTCGACGAATGGCATGAACTTTTTCCCCGTCCTGATGGTCTGTCAACCCGATATTAGGCTCCTCAACCGGCATTTCTCGTCTCTGTTGATGAAGCAAGCCTTGAGTTTTTCTCGCTCGCGCACCAGCAAACCCGCCCTTCCCTGTTCCCTTGCCTCGGTCATGATTATCCTTTTTACCATACTCACCCAACGCCATGAAGATGCAGGGTGGCTCCGGGTCAGGCTATGCCGGTGAAGGTTTTGCCGAGCTCATGATCGGCTGGAACCGTGGGGAGGTGGAAAATGGATAGAGGAATGCGCAGCGCGGGATTTTTCATAATCGCGGGAATACTGCTGATGGGTCAGTGGGTTTTACCAATCGCTACAGGAGCTAAACAAATTATGGCCGGAGAAAACCAAACGGAGGCAGTGGCAACCTTTGCGGGAGGCTGCTTCTGGTGTGTGGAAGCGGACTTCGAAAAGGTGGCCGGGGTGATCGAGGTGATTTCCGGGTACACCGGGGGCCACCGTGACAATCCAACCTATGAACAAGTATCGGCCGGGGGCACCGGGCACGTGGAAGCGGTCCAGGTCCGCTTCGATCCGAACCGGGTGAGCTATCGGCAATTGCTCGAGGTGTTCTGGCGCCACGTGGACCCGTCGGACCCGGGCGGGCAGTTTGTGGATCGAGGGTCTCAGTATCGATCCGCGATTTTTTACCATTCTCGGGAGCAACAGCGGGAGGCGGAGCAATCCAAACAGGAACTGGAGGCTTCGGGTCGCTTCGACCGGCCTCGGGCAACCGAGATCCTGGCCTTCAATCGGTTTTACCCCGCTGAGGATTACCACCAGGATTATTTCAAGAAGAACCCTACCGGCTACCAAAGGTATCGCCAGGGGTCGGGACGTGATCAGTTCCTGCATGCGGCCTGGGGTGACCAGGGTAAGCAGTTGGCGCAACCCGGGGACTGGGCGACCTTCACCAAGCCTGAGGCCGAACAGCTCCGCCGGACGCTCACCCCGAACCAATATGCCGTGACCCAGGAGAACGCCACCGAGCCGCCCTTCAAGAACCCATACTGGGACAACAAACGAGCCGGGATCTATGTGGATATCGTGTCCGGCGAACCGCTGTTCAGTTCCCTCGATAAATTCGATTCCGGCACCGGCTGGCCCAGTTTCAGTCGCCCCCTGGAACCCGAGCAGGTGATCGAGCACCAGGACCGAAGCCTGTTCGCGGTGCGCACCGAAGTTCGCAGCAAGCAGGGCGATTCCCATCTGGGTCATGTGTTTTCAGACGGGCCGGCGCCCACCGGATTGCGCTACTGCATCAATTCGGCGGCGCTTCGATTCATCCCCAGGGAAGATCTGGAACGGGAAGGCTATGGTCGCTATCGGGCCCGGTTTGAGTGAAGCGACCCTGGGGGAGCCGAACGGCCGGAGCCGCGAGCATCGCCTGGGCCGATGGGGGGAAGGATCTTCGCCCCCATCGGCTGGTCGGGACAGGCCGAGAAGCTCGATTGCGGTCGGCGATGCCGGCCGTTCAACTCGCATCCACCAGGCCGAGGATGGTGCTCCTGGCATTGAAGAGAATTTTGTTGGCATGGCTGCCCAGCAGGAAAGGCTTGTTGCGCAGAAAGCTGCGCTTGCCCATCAGCATCAACTGATACTGGCCCCGTTCCAGTTCGCTCAACAGGTCCATCGCCACGCCCTCGTGGACGTTCTCGATCCTGGTTTCGATCCGGTTTTCCGGGACCCCGCCATGAATCAGGGCATGTCTGGCTTCGTCCATGAATTTTTCCACCTTTCGAGTCCATTCGGCGCGCCAGTCCTGTCGGGTCTGTTCGCGACGTCGGCCCTCTTCCGGATCGAGGATGTGGCCATCATCCCAAAGGGTCGGGGGCACCCGCGGCAGCAAATGGAGCAAGGTATAGCGCAGCTCGGGGATGGCCGCGATCCATTCCGCCGCGTAGTAGGTGAGGGCGCGGCATTCGGGCGCTCCTTCCACGGCGACCAGCGCCTTCCGGGTACGGTTCAGGGGGGCGTCCACCACCCACACGGTCCGGTTTTCGGCGTACTGAGCCACCCGGCTGGAAATGCTCCCAAGCAGCAGGCTCTGGGCCTGGGTGCGGCCGCGCCGGGCAACCGCGATGGTCTGAATGCGCTGTTTCTTGGCGGTGTCGAGAATTTCTGAACCGGGGTCGGTGCTGTTGTACTGAATACCCATTTGGATGCGATCGGCCGTGATCCCATTCTCCTGCAACACGGATACGGTGGCCGCAAAAAACTGGTCCGCCTGTTCATCCTGTTCTTTCCTGGCGAAGGCGATGGACCTGTCCGCATCCCAGAGTTCTCCCGGTCGCAGGGCCGTTTGCCGCGGCGAGCAATGCAGCAACTGGAACTGGTAATCGTGCTGGTCACACACCAATTGTGCCAGGCCGGCTGCGGCCTGCATGCATTTCGATGACCCGTCGACGGCAAAGAGGATCTGTTTTTTCATGGTCTCCCCCCCTTCCTCCAGCATCTGTGTGGTTCGGACCAACGGTGACCGTTTTCACCGCACTGTTTCAGCGCAGGTCCGGTCCGCGCCGGGGCGGGCGAAAAGCTGCCTTCGACCGCCGGTTCGCCGGCGGCTCATGCCTGCTCCGCGCGGGACTGGATCGGCTCAATGAAATTATAACCAGCCCGCGGTTCTAAAAGGAACAGGGGGAAGGTTCAAAACCACGGCCAGAATCGCAGCGGTTGGCACCGGATGAAGACCCGATTGCCCGGAGCCGGCGCCCGATCGGGCTGCGACCGGGAATGACGGCGAGGGTGAAGGCGTTAGACGGAGGTCCGGAAGAACCGCTCGACGGCGCCGAGATCGCGGCTTAACGGCATGGGAGGAAGCGTTTGTCGGAACAGCTTGCCATAGGATTTGGAAAACAGCCGGATATCGAAAATCACCACGACCCCGCGGTCGTTCTGGTTGCGAATCAAGCGGCCGACGCCCTGCTTGAGATGAATCGCCGCCCGCGGCACCTGATACTGGTAGAAGGGGTTCTTCCCGGCCTGGCCGAGGTGATCGAGGCGGGCCTTGACGATCGGGTCGGTCGGGACTTCAAACGGCAGTTTGTCGATCAGCACGCAGCTCAGAGCTTCTCCCGGGACATCGATGCCTTCCCAAAACGAATAAGTGGCCAGCAGCACCGATTCAATGGTGGTTTTGAATTCGCCGAGCAACGCCCGCTTGGGTCGCTCGCCCTGCACCAGCAGCGGGTAGGCCAGCCGTTCTCTCAGCCCATCCGCCACTTCGTGCAGGTTGCGGTAGCTGGTGAACAAAAATAGCGCCCGCCCCCGGCTTTGCTGGATAATGCGGGCCGCCGCCGCAATCATTCGCGGGCAAAAATCCGGGTGTTGCGATTCCGGAAAGGCGTCCGGCACATAGAGCAGGGTCTGATGTTCGAAATCGAACGGTGACGGCAGCAGGCATTCGCTGCTCTCTTCGCCGAAGCCCAGCCGTTGCTTGATGAAAGTGAAGGTCGACCGGCCCTGCTCCGGGGCCGACAGGGTGGCTGAAGTGAGGATGACCGACGGGGTCTTGGCCAGCAGTTCCTGGCGAAAAATGGGGGCCGTGTCGATCGGGGTGGCATGGAGCACGAAGTCGGCGGTCTTGCTGTACGGCTCATACCAGTAGATCATATTCGGCTCTTCTCGAGCGGCAATCAATTGCAGGGCACCGCTGAGTTCCACCGCCCGGCGCTGAGCGTTGTCCAGCTCCGGGTTCTGCTCACCATGGGGGCTCACGGTCGCCGCCAGGTGTTTCAGGGCCTCGCTCAATTCCGCGGTGGCCGCGGTAAAGCCGCGGTCGGCCGCCGCATCATCGAGGGCGATCCGTTTTCCCGAACCGGTTCGGGAACCGTCCAGGCGGGTGTAAAGCTGTTTCAGCAGCTGGTTTTGATGGTTAAGCTGGTCCTGAACCGCGCGCAGCACCTGGGGGTCCTTGACCGCGGCCGGAATCGAATGCGCCAAGTCCTGACCCAGTTCTCGCACCGCAAAACTGGCAAACTGAACGCCGTAGTAGAGCGCGATGATATCTTCCAACTGATGGGCTTCATCGAAAACGACCGCCTGGTATTCCGGCAGCAACTCAACAATACCGCTGTTTCGGAGAGCGAGATCGGCGAAAAACAAGTGATGGTTGACCACCACCAGATCGGCTTCGGCGGCTCGACGGCGAATGCGGGTGAGAAAACAGGAGCCGTGGCGGTCGCACTGACTGCCCAAACACTGGCTGCCGCTGGCGGTCAATTCCTGCCACAGCTGGGATTGATCCGGCAGCCAGGGGATGTCCGCGCGATCCCCGGTTTCGGTTGCCCCGGCCCACTGTTGCAGGCGCTTCAACTGGCTCCCTTGCTCCGGGTTCCACAGGGACGGCTGCATGGAAAATTGGGCGAACCGCCGCAGGCACAGATAGTTGCGCCGTCCCTTGAGACACACCGCGCGGAGTTGCGGGAACAGGAGGCGTTTGAGAATGGGCACATCGTGATCGAGAATTTGGTCCTGGAGGGTCTTGGTGCCGGTTGAAATCAGCACCCGTTTGCCGCTTAGAATGGCCGGTATCAGGTAGGCCCAGGTCTTGCCGGTGCCGGTCCCGGCCTCCACCAGGAGATGCGACGGATTGCCGAGGCAGCGGCTGACCATCTCGGCCATCTGGAGCTGCAGCGGGCGGGACTCGAAGTGCTCGAGCTGCTTTTCCAGCAATCCGTTTGTTCCGAAGTAGCGCTTCATCTTCCCGGTCCAATTCAGGGGCGGGGCCGTTCGTGGCGGGGTCAAGCCGGCGTTCTGGGCGCACCAGAACGGCGCCGGCCGGACCGCTCAGAACAGGTCGGATTTGAAAAAAGCGTTGCCCTGCCCCTCCGCCGCCGGGCCTGGCTCGGACGGAGCCGCTTTGGCCGGCAGCGCGCCTTTGGCGAAGGCCATGTAGACGGCGTCTTCCTCGCCGGCGGCGGCGAGTCGGCCGGTCCTGGGATTGACCTTGGCGAACACGATCTCGGGCGGTACCGGGAAATCCCGCACCGGTTTCCCCTCCAACCACCGGCTCATGAAGTAGAGCCAAACGGGGGATGCGGCTCGGCCTCCAGTTTCCCGACTGCCCAACGATTTCCGGTGATCGTCGTAGCCCACCCAGGCACCGGCCAGCACCTCTGGGGTGTAGCCGATGAACCAGGCATCCCTGAGATCATTGGTGGTGCCGGTTTTGCCGGCAGCCGGCCGGCCCAGGGAACTGACCCGGCGACCGGTGCCTTCGCGAATCACCCCCTGCAGAATGTCGGTGATCAGAAACGCGGTCTGAGCCGAAATCACCTGTTCCTGTTTCGGCTGATACTGTTCCAGGAGATTGCCGTCGCGGTCCCGAACCGATTCGATCAGGTAGGGTTCGGTGCGGATTCCCTGGTTGGCAAAAGCGGTGTAAGCGGTCAACAGTTCCCACAAGGACACCTCGGAGGCCCCCAGCGCCAGTGAAAGAGTCGGAGTCAAGGGCGATTGAATGCCCAGGTGGCGCGCGAAGTTGATCACGGTTTCAATGCCCACTGCATCCAGCAGCTTGATGGTGACCACGTTGCGGGAGTGGATCAGGGCGTAGCGGAGCAGGATCGGCCCCAGAAATTTGTGGTCGTAGTTGGACGGCTTCCAGGCCCCCTGGAGACTCCGGTCCTCTTTGATGATGGGGGAATCGATCAGGATCGCAGCCGGAGTGAAGCCATTGTCGAGGGCCGCGGTGTAGATGATCGGTTTGAACGACGATCCGGGCTGACGCAAGGCCTGTACCGCCCGGTTGAACTGGCTGGAACCGAAATCTTTCCCGCCCACCATGCACAGAACCCGGCCGCTGACCGGTTCCAGGGCCAGGAACGCCCCTTCCGCTTCCGGTTGCTGGACCAGCAGCGCCTGGGGTAGGTGGCCCGCGCCTGGGTCGGTCTTGATCCGCACCCGGACGACATCGCCGGGCTTGAGGGTTTTGGCCAAGCTGTTCAGGGTCGAAGCCGGCCAAGCGGAATTTTTTAGATCCAGCAGGGCTTCTCCGGTTCCGCACTGCAAACGGAAGGCATGCAGCGGGCCGTCGTAGCCGGAAACCAGGCATTTCAGTGTGTTGCTCGGTTCCAGGGCCGGATTCGTGGCGGCGAGATCGGCCGTAAAGGCCTGGCGCCGGGCCGGTTCGACACTGGCTTCGGGCCCTCGATAGCCATGCCGCTGATCCAATTCCCGCAGCCCGGCCAGCACCGCCGCCTGGGCCAGCTGTTGGGCGGCCGGCTCGAGGGTGGTGCGGATCCGCAGGCCCTCTTCATACAGGGTCTTTTTGCCGAACCGCTCTTCCAGGCGACGCCGGGCTTCTTCAGTGAACGAATTGAGACTATCCATGCTACGGGAGCGCTGAGGCAGGATGTTGAGCGGTTCCGCTCGGGCCGCTTTGGCCTGCTCAGGCGAGATGAAGCCGGTTTCCACCATGCGCTCCAGCACATAATGCTGTCGTTCGATGGCCACTTGCATGTTGTTGTACGGAGAAAAGCGGCTTGGTGCCTTGGGCAGACCAGCCAGCAGGGCCGCTTCCGCCAGGTTCAGCTGGTCGGCGTGCTGGCCGAAATAGGTGCGGGCCGCCCCTTCGACCCCGTAGCCGCCGGACCCCAGATAAATCTGGTTCAAATAGAGGGTGAGGATTTCGTCTTTGCTGAGAGAATTGTCGAGCCGATAAGCCAGCACGGCTTCTTTCAGTTTGCGCATCCAGGTGCGTTCCGGGGTGAGTAGCAGGGATTTCACCACCTGCTGCGTGATGGTGCTGCCGCCCTGAACGATTTCTCCGGCTTCGAGGTTCTTCATCAAGGCCCGAAAAATACCCGCCAGATCCAGTCCCTGGTGTTCGTAAAAGCGCGCATCCTCGGCGGCCAGGAAGGCCTGAATCAGATGCGGAGGCAATTGCTCCAGATGAATCAAATACCGGCGTTCGGTGTACAGTTCGGCCAACAGGGAACCGTCGGCGGCGTACATGGTGCTCACCAGTGCGGGATGATAGTCCTGGATGCTGCTGATCGCCGGCAGCGACTGATCGAACTGGCGCACCAGGGCGATTGCCACCAGGCCGACAAGGGTTACCAAGGAACCGGCGGCAAACAGGAAGGTCCACAGAATCCAGTGACCTGATTTCGATTCGACGGGGGAACGCGGGCTCCGCTCAGGCGTCATTTGAGCTATCCTTCAACACCATGAAACCAATTCCAGCCACTCTAAAATCGCTAGACTATACCGAATTCCCGCCGCCAGCCAACAGGTATTTGCGGTTCAACCCATCAACCGCCGCCGTGTGCAACCTCGGGTGTTGTTGGCGACTTCCAGGCAACGGCCCTGCCTTTATCGTTCATGTTCTGCTGGTCCCTGATTCAGGCCGGGCGGCAAAGAACCCTCCCGGGCGACCCGATGCCGGCGCCCCTCGGTTGGTAATGACGTCGTCAAGCGTTCCAGCAGGGAATGCTCCAAAGGGCACGGCAAAAACACCGGCACCTGAACGGATGCGATCGAGCGTGGAAGCACCGCCGCGCTCTGCCGACCGCGGCAGCAGTTTCCCTGAACTGGAATTTTTCCCTCAAGTGGAACAGCCATGTGCCGATAACGTGATTGGTTGCCGGATTCACAATTTCTCACGGGTCAGTCGAAACCGTAGCACTCACCCATTCATCATCTGATCAAACAAAGGAGATTCACATGGGTAAATCGATCATCGCGGGAGCAGTCACAGTTGCAGCAGCTTTTTTGGGCCTCAGCCTGGCAACGCCATGTAGCGCTGAAGAAATCAAGATCGGCGCCGGCGCCGCTCCCACTGAGAATGTATTCAAGAAGATCATGGAACCGATGGAAAAATCCATCGGCTTGAAGGTCGTCCTGATTTCAAACGGTCCTGTCGAAGCTCTGAAAGATCTGGATAAGGGCTTGATTGATGCGGCATCCGGTGGTCTCACCTTTCCCGACTGGATGGCCATGATGGACAAGGAAGGTTATCAAATTCCGGACAAGAGCGCCTACAAGCATCGCGTGATTGGCAAGGACGTGGTTAAGGTGCTGACCAATAAGGACGTGACCGTAAAGCAACTGTCGAAGGATCAGCTGAAAGGGATCTTCGGCGGCACGGTGAAAAACTGGAAAGAGGTTGGTGGGCCCGACCAGCCGGTGGTCGTTTTCCTCGGCACCAAGATCCCGGGGACTCAGAGCGTGTTCCAAAAGCAGGCGATGGACGGAAGCAGCTATGCTCAAGACGCCCAGCAAGGGACCACGGCGGAAGATCTGAAAGCCAAGGTGGCAGCGACCGCGGGCGCGGTGTGCCTGGGGCCGGCATCCATTGTCGATGGCTCCATTAATGCCCCGGAGATTCCCGAAATCGGCCGGCCCATCACCCTGATCACCAAGGGCGAACCATCCCCAAGCATTGTCAAAATGATTCAATACATCAATGGTGAAGGCAAGAAATATCTGGATAAGTGAGCTTTGTGATCGGGAAGCCTTGATTGTGAGGAGCAATGGATGAGAATGCCTAAGATAAAAAGCCTGCAGACCAAGATCCTGCTGCCGGCCATCCTGACCACGGTGATTTTGCTGTTGAGTCTGGGGGTATTCATGGGGTTGCGGGCCAAAGCCACCATGTCTGCCGTCTTGACCTCCAACGCAGAATCGACCGCCGCATTTTTGGAGGAGGTCGGTATTCCCTATATTCTCAACTACGACTTTCCCGCTCTCGACCGGATTGTGTCCCAGGTGGTCAAGGACCCCGAGGTGGAGTTCGTGGTCTATTACGACGCCAAGGGCAAGGTCCTCACCCAGAACAGCAAGGAAAAGCCTGCGGCCGGCGACACCCTGCTGCTGGAGCGGGAACTCAAGGACCCGGATAGCAAGAACCTGGTGGGCCGAATGAAATTTGCCTTCAGCCTGGGCGGAGTGGCTCGTCAGTTCCACCAGGATGTGA
>Ga0100401_1003019_pt1 | contig 12974 bp, 11 predicted proteins | sample CryGeymeta201525_FD_80421 | JGI IMG/M metagenome (GOLD analysis project Ga0100401, IMG submission 80421) | Groundwater microbial communities from Crystal Geyser aquifers in Utah, USA - Crystal Geyser metaG 2015-25 | ecosystem: Environmental > Aquatic > Deep subsurface > Groundwater | place: USA...
GCTGGAATTCAAATAACTATTAACGAATTAACGAATTATTTATTAACGGATTAACAGATTAATTAATGAATAAATTAAAAATTTTTGCCGATAATCTTTTTGTTCATGAAACTCTTCATTTTTCATCCGGAATTGCAATGTTTTTTTTGATTAATTCATTTTTTGGAAAGCCAATTTTAGGGATAATTGCTTTTTTGGTAAGCTTATTTATTGACGCCGATCATTACCTTGAAGGACTGGTTTACAATCATTTTAAAATTGGCTGGATTTTTACTACATATCCTCATATTTATTGGAGAAAAACCGGTAAAATTACAATTTTACTTCATTCATGGGAACTGTTAGTGCTAATTATGATTTTTGGTAAAATTTTTAATTTTTTACCTTTAGCCGTAGCAATTGTTTTACCGGCAATGCTTCACTATTTAATTGATACTATTGTCTATTGTTCATTTAAAAAATTACCATTACTTCAATATTTTTTAATATACAGAATTTTTAATCGTTTTGATTTGAATAAAGCCAAGGGGGATACGGATATTAGATATTAGATATTAAAAATGATACACATTTTACTAAAAGATTTGATAATTTATCAAAAAGCATTGATTATAAGTAATAAATCATGGGATATATACAAAAATTTCACCTGGCAAATAAAAAAAACAATTGGTGACCAATTTATAACTGCTATTGATTCAATAGGGGCGAACATTGCAGAAGGATACGGAAGATTTCATTATCTTGATCGAATTAAATTTTATTATAATTCCAGAGGATCTCTTTTAGAGTCACTGCACTGGCTGGAATTGCTTAAAAATCGCGATTTAATTACAAAAAATGACTATGATTTTGTTACAATTCTCTTGGAAGATTTAAATTTGTCTTTGAATGCGTTTATTAAATCTAATTATCAGTCCAAGGATTTAAAGCACGTAGGTAATGGAAAATAGAAATTAGATATTGGAAATACATCAATATCCAATATCAAATATCTAATATCTAATATCAAATGAACATTATTGTTTCGGTAATAATTACCACTAAAAACGAAGAACAAAATATTGGCAATTGTCTTCAAAGCATAAAGGCTCAAACATACTTGTCCCGTGGGAGCAAAGCGACTTTACGGGATTCTTCAAATAAAATTGAAATAATTGTTGTTGATAATAATTCAACCGACAAAACCAAAGAAATTGCCAGAAAATATACTAAGAAGGTTTATAACTACCCCAAGTTAAATAATATGAGGAATATTAAGAACTTTCGTGGTGCCCAATTGAATTTTGGGGTTAAGAAAAGCAGGGAAGAAATAATATTTTTTCCCGATGCCGATATGACTTTCGATAAAAATCTAATAGAAGAAGCTGTAGGACTTATTGTTAAGAATAAATTTGATGCCTTCTATATACCAGAAGTGGTGATAGGAAAGGGGATATTTGGAAAGATAAGGAATTTTGAGAGGAGTTTTTATAATGAAACCTGTATTGATGCAGTTAGAGTCTTAAAAAAAGATTTATTTCGGAATGTTGGAGGTTTTGATGAAGATAATATAGCTTTTGGTTTTGATGATTGGGATTTTAATAAAAAGATAAGAAAAATCGGTGGAAAAATTGGCATTACAAAAAGTAAGATATATCATCATGAAGAGAATATGACAATCGGAGGATATTTGAATAAGAAAGAAAAATATGCAGCAACCGCCGAGAGTTATATCCAAAAATGGGGAAAAGATGATTCGGATATTAAAAAACAATTTGGATTTTGGTATCGTTATTTTGGAGTGTTTTTGGAAAATGGGAAATGGTGGCGATTAGTGAGGTATCCGATTTTAGCTTTGGGGATGTATTTTTTAAGGGGTTTGGTGGGATTAAGTTATCTTCTAAAAAAAGATGAAAAATAAGAGAAAAAAATTATTTGATCTGAAATTTACTATCTTGATGCCTGTTTATAATGGGGCGAAAATAATTTCTCCCACTCTGCGAAGCATTTTATCTCAAAGCTTTGATAATTTTGAAATTATTGTGGGGGATGATTGTTCTACTGACGATACAGTTAAAAAGGTGAAAAAATTTCAAAAAGAAGATAAAAGAATAAAAATTTTTGTAAATAAGAAAAATTTAGGCTATTCTAAAAATTTGGAAAACTTAAGACAAAAAGCAACTGGAGATATTATTTACTTAATGGGGCAGGATGATATTTTAGCCAAAGATGCATTATTAAAAACTTATAACGCTTTTAAGATTTCTGAAGATATTGGGGCAGTCACACGGCCTTATTTTTGGTTTTATGAGGATATTAAAAGACCAGTGAGGATTAAAAAAAGAATTAGCGACAAAAAAGACACCCTCTTAACAATTAAATCTCCCTTTAAGGATATAATCACAATGTTTAGTACACTTGATCAACTTTCCGGGTTGGCCTTTAGGAGAAAATATATAGATATACCTTTCCACGAGGATATTTTTCCTTGTCATGTTTATCCATTTGCTTCAATTTTTAAAAAACACCCGGTTGTTTTTTTGAAAGATTATTTGGTTGCCGTAAGAATAACCAGCAGTCAGGCGCGAAAAGTTTCTTGGATTTATGACAAATCGCCAATGAAAAGTTGGGCGGATATGTTTGAGACTGTTTATAAAGAAAAAAAATATGAGAAATTCAGACAAAGAATGATTGGGGACTTTGTGGCCACAAATTATGTAGGTTTATTACAAATCAAAAATTATTCCCGGCACAATTATTTATATACTTTAAGAGAAATTTATTATCTTTTGAAATACCGGCTAAAAAATTTTTTCTCTCCTGCTTTTTGGTTGTTTTCAGTTTTGTCGTTGTTGATACCTCCGGTTATTTTGATTCGTTTGGCAGATTGGTATAAAAACAATATTTATTCTTTGGCAATAGGCAAAGTTGAGTTTCATTATAAGTTATAATAAAAAAATGAGTTTTGTTGATTCAGTAATCGATAAATTTCATAAATCCTTTTTTTGGGGAAGAATTTTTCATACCCTAAATTATTGTTTGCAAAAAGAACTTTCTGATTGTGAGACTGTTTTAGATATTGGCTGTGGGCCTTCATCTCCTTTACAATACTGCTCAAACATTAAATCTAGTGTAGGTGTTGAACCCTTTAAGCCTTATTTGGAAGAATCAAAAAAGAAAAAAATTCATACAAAGTATCTTAATAAAAAGATTGAGGAATTAGGTTTTCCGGAAAATAGCTTTGACGCAGTGATAATGATTGAAGTTTTAGAACATTTACCCAAAAAGGTAGGTTATGAAATTTTAAAAAAAGCAGAAAAATGGGCAAGAAAAAAAGTAATTGTAACAACTCCGAATGGTTATTTTCCAATGAGAAATGTGGATAATAATATACTGCAAACTCATAAATCTGGATGGTCAATTTATGATTTCAAAAAAATTGCTTATTTCTGTTACGGGTTAGCTGGAGTCAGATTTTTGTATCATAACGAAAACCGAGTTAAATCAATGGTTGGCTATGATAATGGGGGTCTTGGTGAAAATATAAAATTTAGACCAAAGATTTTGTTTTATTTCGTTAATAGTTTATTACAAATATTTTCTTATTATTTTCCTATTATTAGCTTTGAATTAATGGCAATAAAAAATAAAAATAATGAATATTAGTATCATTTTGAAATTTATTATTTGTCCTAGTTGCGAAGGTCACCTTCAACTTAAAGGAAATTCTAGGTTAATTTGTCAAAAATGTAAAAGTGTGTTCCATGTCATTGATGGTATTCCTATTTTGATAGATTCAACGAAATTTAATAATCAGGAGAGAAGACAACAAAAGTGGTTCGAAAAACACTACACCGAGTTCTCGAAGGAAAAATATTGTTTAGAAAATTGGAGAGAGAGCATGATAAGAAGAATATTAGAAGTAGATTTTAAAAAAAAAGTAAAAACTTATCTAGATATTGGATGTGGAGCTACAGGATACACTACTATAGAGGCGGCGAAAAAGAATAATTGGTTATCTTTTGGTGTAGACATTTCGCTGGAAGCTATGACAAGGGCAAAAGCCTTAGCTAAAAAGGAGGGTGTGGAAGAAAAAACAGCCTTTATTGTTTGCTCTGCAGAACATTTGCCTTTCAAAGAGAATACTTTTGATTATGTTTCCGCAATTTCGCTTCTCGAACACATAGAAAATGACAACATAGTCTTAAAAAAGATTTCTCAAATATTGAAAGATTTTGGATATATTTATATCTGCGTACCTAATACCTACAAAAGAATGTGGCCATTTTTGTGGCCTATATATAAATACCTTGATTATAAAATAGGTCACAAAAGACACTATTCGATAGAGGGGTTGACCAATAAAATGCCGGATATTTTAAAATTAAACAAAGTATTTTATAATGCTCATTTGATCAAGCTGTTACAACTTATTCTAGGAAAATTTCATTTGATTGACGATAAGCGATGGTGGGTTATGGAGAAAAAAGATATTAACACTGATTTTATGGGCATACAGTTAAATGCTATTTATCAAAAAATTTGAGATGAAAAAAATATTACTTTTTTATCCTCCTTTATATTTTTCTAGTGGTTTACCTTATTCTATAGATACTTCAGTCCCTCCTCTGGGTTTACTGTATCTCGCTTCTTATATTAATAAATATTCTAAAAAGATTAATGCGAAAGTTATTGATATTGCGTCGGAAAAAATCTCCCTTGAACACATTATAAGTATGATTAAAAAGGAGAATCCTTTTGCGGTTGGCATATCTTCAATGACACCACAGTTACAAGGAGCAGTTGAATTGGCAAAAACAATTAGAGTAGGATTTGGGAAAAAAATTAAAATTTTTCTTGGAGGCCCACACATAAGCGCTGATCCTGATTTTGTACGAAGACACGACGGCGTTTTTGATTATGGTATAACCGGCGAGGCGGAAATAACCTTTTTTGAATCTCTAGAAAAATTGATCGCTGGTAAAAAAATTCCCAAAATTCAGGCGGGCAAAATAGTGATAAATTTAGATGAAATTCCCTTTCTGGATAGGAGTTTAATTAAAAGAAACAGATACAGCCAGCATGAGTCGATGATGTATTCGCGGGGTTGTCCCTATCATTGCTATTACTGCAGTAGACCTTCTATCAGTAAGTTGATAAGATATCGTTCTGCTAAAAACATGGTTGACGGAATTAAATTAGCCTACAAAGATTGTCAGGGTGTGATTGATTTTCAGGATGACACTTTCACTCTTGACAAAAATAAGGTATTGGAGTTTTGCCAAGAGGTTAAAAAATCGAACTTGAAGCTTAATTGGCGATGCCAGTCACGTATCGACTTGGTTGATGATGAAGTTTTGAGGACAATGGCAGAAGCCGGTTGTTCTCTAATTCATTTTGGAATTGAGTCGGGGAATGAACATATTCGGCAAGAAATAGTTAAGAAGGGTTCTTTTTCAAATAAAAAGATATTTGAGGTTTTTAAATTGTGTAAAAAGCATAAAATAAAAATTGCAGCTTATTTTATGATTGGACACCCAGGAGAAACATGGAAAGAGCTAGAGGAAACTAAGAAGTTAATATTTAGACTGAAACCTGACATTTTAGGTCTTTCTATCCCCACACCTTTTCCCGGCTCACAGTTATATGAAATTGCGGTTAAAAATGGAATAATTAGTGAAAAGACTATTGATGCCTTCGCCAATAAAGAGTTGGGAGAAGGATACTCGGGTGTTTATCCTGTTTTTGTCCCGCAAGATGTAACAAAAGAAGAATTGTATGCCTTTATGAAAAATATCAATCGTAAATTTTATCTAAACTTTCATACATTTTTGGTACATCTTAAAGAAGATATTACTTCATTAGAAAGATTGAAAAAGGACTTTTCCGATTTACTGTCGTTGATTATGAAAGGCGTATCGGCAAGAAAGCCTTATATTAATAAAAAATAACAAAAAGATGAAATCTCCGGTAAAAGTATCAGTTATTGTGGTGAATCATAACGGGAAGGAATACCTCCAAAATTGTATATTTTCTGTTTTATCAAATGATTTTGAAAATTATGAAATTATTGTAGTTGATAATGGATCAACTGATGGAAGCCTAGCAGCTTTAAGAAAAAAATTTGCTAAAAATTTAGAAAAGATAAAAATTATTGAGTTAAGAAAGAATTATGGTCCTGCTAAGGCAAGAAATGAAGGAGCTAAAATTGCTGAAGGTGAATATTTAGCCTTTTTAGACAATGATACGCAGGTAAAAAAGGATTGGATTACAGAAGCAATTAAACTTTTTCAAAGAGATTCAAAAATTGGTTGTATCCAATGTAAATTGCTGTTATTAAATGAAAAAAATAAATATGATTATGCGGGCGAATATCTTAATCAATATGGGTTTTTAGTTCAAAGAGCTCGATATAAAGAAACTGACAACGGGCAATATGATCAAGAAGTAGAAATTTTGGCCGCTAAGTCGGCGGGAATGTTTATTAGAAAAGATGTTTTTAACAAAATAGGGGGTTTTGATAAAGACTATTATATTTATATGGAAGAAACAGATCTAGGATGGAGATCATGGCTATCAGGCTATAAAGTTGTTTTTTGTCCTCTTTCGGTGGTTTATCATGAATTTAGTACCAGTGCAAAAATTCTTTCTATAGAGAAAAACAATTTTAATGTCCGTTTCCACGGGACTAAAAATTATATAATGACCTTAATCAAAAATCTTGGGAGTAGACAACTGATACTTATTTTACCTAAACACCTTTTTATTTGGTTTTGCTTTGGTTTCTTTCTGATGGTTCGTGGTGATTTTCAATCCGCCAATAACATTTTTAAAGGAATCTGGTGGAATATTGTTAATTTACCTAAAACATTAATTAAAAGAAAAAGCATTCAGTCAACACGGGTGATTTCGGATAACCTTTTGTTTCCAATAATTGTCAAGAAAAGGAGTTTGTTGGAAAAAATTAAGCAGTTTTTTATGGCAGAGAAAGAAGTCAAGACTACGGAAAACATTTGGCATAATGCATAGTTAATTATTCAAAATGAAAATTCTTTTAATCAAACCATCTTGTACCGTCTATAAATCTGACCCTACCTTACCGTCAGCGACGTTACCTTATGGAATTGCTTATCTGGCGTCTTATCTTTTGTCAAAAGGGGAAGATGTTAAAGTAATTGATGCGCTTTCTGAAGGTATTAATTGTATTAAGAAAGAAACAAATAAAACTAAAAGAGAAGAAATTCAAAAGAATCGTCTATCGACCGATTCGAATATTTTTGGTAATCTTGCGTTGCTGAAGAATATTAGCATTAGTTTTTATATTAAAAGGTGGTTTTTGTCAGAAAAAGTGAATACCACTCCAGAAAATCAATAATTTAAATATATCAAATGTGAGATTTTTATGATTAAAGTTTTGTTTGTTATTCCTAAAAATAAGAGTTGGTTCGGGAACAAGGGGGTAACCGGATTTCCCCATGTAGGTATTGCTTACCTGACAGCGGTTTTGAAGAAAAATAAAATTTCGGTGAAAATATTTGACGAAGGGATAGAAAAGGAGAGCGGAAAATTAATGGTTTTAATAGATGAGTTTAAACCAAATATTATCGGGATTACAAGTTTTAGTTATGGGTATGGATTTCTTGAGGAAACAATTAAAAGACTAAAAAGAAACACTAATATTCCCATTATTATTGGAGGTCCTCATGTGGCTGCTACAGGTGATGAAATTATAAGAGTTACTCCAGCAGATTTTGCTCTAGTTGGAGAGGGAGAAGTTTCTTTTTTGGAGTTTTTAAAACAACAGGAGGAAAAAAGACCTGACCTTAAAAAGGTTCCTGGATTGATTTGGAAGAAAGGTAAGAAAATATTTAAAAATCCACCAGGCGGTTTTATCAAGGACTTAAATAACTTGCCTTTTCCAGATTACGAAGCATTTGACTTAGAAAAATACCCTTGTTTTACCGAAAAGACTCTTCCAATTATCACCTCAAGGGGTTGTCCGTACGGTTGTAATTATTGTTCAGTTAGATTGTCTATGGGGCGTGGTTTTAGGTCGAGAAGCCCAGGTAATGTTTTAGCTGAATTAAGGCATTGGTATAAAAAAGGATTCTATTCTTTTGATATTAATGATGATTGTTTTACCCTGGATTTAAAAAGGGCAGAAAGAATTTGTGACCTAATTATTAAAAATAAATTAAGGATTAGGTTTCAGCTATATAATGGTATCCGAGTTGATCGTGTAACTCCGCAATTGTTAAACAAACTTAAAAAAGCCGGTTGCTTTTTTATTTCTTATGGTTGTGAGTCGGGCAATCAGAATGTTTTAAACAGAATTAAGAAAAATATTACCCTTGATCAAGTAAGAAAAGCAATTGATTGGACGAATAAAGCAGGGATTGGGAATTCAGTAGGTTTCATTATTGGACATGAAGGTGAAACTTATGAACAGGCCAAGGATACTTTGAAATTTGCCGAAAGTTTGCCGACCAATTTTGTCAATTTTTATAACCTTGTTCCTTATCCGGGTACGGAAGTTTATGAATGGGCGCGAAAAAATGCAAAGTTTTTGTTTCCACCAAAAACCTTTTTGAAAGAAATTGGTTATCGAGATAATATTCCTATTTTTGAGACAAAGGAATTTACAAAAAATCAAAGAGAAGAGTTGGTGGGGAAAGGTATGGTTCTTTATGAAAGGAAAATTTTACAATTTAGACTGGGTAAAGTATTAGGTCTTGTTATTTTTGGTCTTATGAGGATAAAAGTGTTAGCCAAAATCATCCATTGGTTTGCACTCAGTAATAGGATAGGAATGAAAATATACCAAATACTCTCTGCCCGTTCTAAAAAGTAGGATATTTAATTATATTATTGCAAAATGAAAATTCTTTTAATTAAATCATCTTGTACAGTTTATAAATCCGATCCGACATTACCGTCAGCGACGTTGCCTTACGGCATTGTGTATCTGGCGTCTTATCTTTTATCGAAAGGGGAACAGGTTAAAGTGATTGATTCACTTTCCGAAGGGATCGATTGTATTAAAAAGGAAAAAAACAAAACATATTAAGAAAGAAGATTTATGCCTCAAAATGTACAAAATGAACTCCAATTCTTTTCCAAATTGTCAAGAGAGCCTATTTATGATAGGCGCTTGGCAGAAAGAGTGATCTTTCTGGCTGGTCTTAAACCAAACTCTTTAATTTTAGACGCTGGTTGTGGAGAAGGATATTGGGGAAGAGCTTTTGCCAATAGTGGTCATCAAGTGGTTGGTATCGATTTATCTTCAAAAGTTATTAGCCGTGCTGCTGAAAAAGCTGTACCCGGACAATCTTTTTTGGTTGGAAATCTATCTGAAAAGTTGCCCTTTACTCACAGAAGTTTCGATGCTATTTTTTTTGGTTGGGTTTTACATCATTTTCCTAAGGGGGGGGACATAGATAAGGTTATTAAGAATGTAAGTATACTTCTAAAAAAGGGTGGAAAATTAGCTTTAATTGAACCCAATGGTTCAAATCCCATAGTTAGCCTTAGTAGGAAAACAGGGCGTTTTTTGGTGGGATTATATCCTGATATTGCCACAGAAAATGAAACAATGCATACTGTAAAAACATATATAAACATTCTGAAGGAAAATGATTTTGAAATTCAGGCAGTTGAATCTTGTCGTCATGTTGTGGGTAGAGTTAAAAAAATTCATAATTTGTTAGACTTGCTCTTTTTTTTAAGGTTTTGTCTTTTGGATCTTGTTTGGAAATATTTTCCACAACCACACAGAGGTAACGAAGTTATTATAATAGCTCAACTGAAATCAAAAAATGAATAACGTCATCAAAAAATATTAGAGAGATAAATTTTTAGGGTTACTATTTTATATATGTATGAGTTCTAATTTTGCAAAAAGGATCTTTAGTAAAAATTTTCTTTTTTTAATTTTATCTCAGTTGTTAATCATATGGGTCTCTTACATAAACATAATACCCAAAGAACACTTTTTTTCTAGTGGAGATGTTGTGCAGATTTATAATCTACCTAAGATTATTCGCGATCTTTTGTATACGTGGTATTTATCTGGTGAGGGCTATTTTTTATTAAATTTTAGCTATGTTATTTATTATGCTTTTTTCTTTTTTATTACTTTATTATCTAAAATAAATCTATCACAGCAATCCTTTCTTTACTATTATATCTTTTTATTTTTTTCTTTCTGGTCTTTTTACTTCAGTTTGAATTTTTATCCTCTATTTAAGAAAAATACTAAATTCTGGCACAGAATAGCATTATCTTTAATATATGCTTTTAATATTCAAACTTTTAATAATTTTTATACAGGTTTGGGTTATACGCCTCTCCTGTCCTTGTATATTTTAATCCCGCTTATCTTTGCCATTACTTGTAAATATTTTGAAGAAGAAAAACTTAATTTGAAATTGTTGGCTTGTTTGGGAATAATTTTCTTTCTTTGCGGTATCCCTGCTGGGAATTTTGCTTTCTTTGTCATACTAAATATTCTTTTATTTATTTTTAATTTGTCCCTCTTTTTTTTGATCAGGAGAATGAAATTAATTGGTTATATAAAAAGATTTTTTTTCTATTATTTAGTTTTTTTCCTTGGCACTTTCTGGGCAGTTATTCCCCAGATTGTTCACTTATTAGTTATGAGAACTAATTTTAATAATAATTATTATGTTTTTGATATTGGATCATGGATTCTTTGGCAGGCAACTAAATTCCCGAATCCATTTTTTATCGTTTGGGACATAATCTGGTATACCCAAAACTTTTCTCCCCTCGTTTTGCTTTCGATTATTCTTCCTCTGGTTATGGTTATGGGTATTTTATTGAAAAAAACAAATAGATTGATCATTTCTTCGTATCTTTTTCTTCTTGTTTTTGATATTTTAATTTTGAATAAGGGAAAAGGTTTTTTAAGCGATCAAATTATTCTTTTATTTTTTAATAATATATTTTTTTCTGCTTTAAGAGGTGCTGACAAATCTTTAATTTTTCTACCTTTCTTTTTTCTTATCTCCTTTTTTCTAAGTTTTAAAAATGATAAGATGCACGGATTTTTAACCTTTCTTTTGTTATTTACCTCTTTATTGTCCGTGTTTCCTTTTTTTGTAGGAGGTATTCAGACAAAATACCGTATCAAAGCAGATTCATCTCATTCCACTTTGCACATAATGCCACAGGAATATATAGATTCAGCAAATCAACTAAATTTAAGCAAGTTAGATGATAAAGTTATGGCTGGACCATATAGCGTTATAAACTCTGTAGGGTGGGTAAACTACCCTAAATGGGGCGTAGTTGGGGTCGATCCTACATTTCAACTTTACAACAAGCCGATTGTTCACATGAACAATTTTGGGGGTTCTTTTGGTAAATGGAATTATGGAGAGTATTGGAATAATCAAAATCCCGAAGGGTCAAAATGGATATTACCCTTTTTTGGACTGTTGAATGCTAATTATTTTATATATCACAAGGACGTTGATCCGAAATTTTTAGAACAAACCATTTTTAAAATTGAATTCTATGAAAATAAGGGTTTTATTAAAACAATCAATAAAAATAATTACTTTAACTTATATAAAATTAATTCTGATTACTTTCTTCCCCATTTTTATATCCCCCAAAATATAATTTATTCGAATTGGGATATAGAAATATTGCCGGAGATTGTGGGATTGCCGGGGTACCAGATGAGATCGGCGATCTTTCTCGCGGATAACGCTGATAAAAGCACAGAGGACACTGAAAAGGCACGGAGAACGCTGGAAAGTAGGGTGGATGAGGTTTTTGTCAAATCGGAGTTGAAAAATGCTGTAACTGAAGAAGAATTGGGAATGACAGTAAAACCAGAAGAAATCTCTTTGCCCTATGTTCGACAAAAGCCGGGGAGCCTATTCTATTACTTGGTTTTGAAAAAGGAACAGTTTGATAAATGGAAAGTGAGAAAAGAGCCGGAGAAATTATTCGAGAAACATCTTTTTTATGCCAACAAAATGGTTAGCGAAATTATGGCGTTTGGTGTTAATGAGCCAATCTTGGCAAATTATAAAAAGGAGATGACGGATGTTCTTGGAATCCTAAAAAAGCTGAAACAGGAAGGGAGTAAAGATTTTGTCAAGCTTTTGGCTAAATATGAGGGGACTTTGTGGGGGCAACGAGAAAAAATAAAGGGAATAGAGAATCTAACCGATTGGGATAATACCTTTCAAGAATTAGATGGGCAGACTGAAGAGTTAAAGATTAAGCGGGATTTTTCGAAGCTTGTTTATAAAATAGAAATTCCGAAAGAAGGGGAATATGAGATATACGTCAAAGATATTAACGGATTAACGGATTATTCATTATTAGATGAGAGGAATTTTGAAGAGGGAGAGCAGGAACTAGTTTTACCATTTAGTGGGATCAGTGAAAATTTGGTTGATGAAAATTTAAGAATAAAAGATTATTCACCCAATTCTATTTACCGGATTAGTTTTGATTATGAGGCTCCTAAAGGAGGGAGCTTCTTTGTTGCCGAAGGGAAAGCTGGAGAAACGGCAAAAACACAATTGTTCTCCACGGGAGATGAATTTAGACATTTTGAAAGGTTTTTTCAGTCGTCTCCTGATGCTCAAGAAGCAGCTGTTCATCTGTCAATATCCGTGAGTGAAGAAAAAAATTTAAGGATTGAGAGAATTTATCAACCGGAGGTTGTATTAAAAAATATCCAATATTCAAATTTCGTCAGAAATCAAGCTCCGCTTATATCCAATATCCAGTATCAATCACCCAAAATTACTTTTGTGAAGATTAATCCGACGAAATACAGAGTTAAAATCGAAGGGGCAAAAGAGCCTTATACTTTGGTTTTTTCGGAAAGTTTTCATCGGGGATGGAAAGCATACAAGAAGGATATTGGAAACCAGATATTAGATATTGGTGAACAGAAAAGATATGGGGAAGTGGTGGCGAGTTATTTTGATGGGGAGATAAAGGAA
>Ga0100401_1003027_pt1 | contig 12964 bp, 7 predicted proteins | sample CryGeymeta201525_FD_80421 | JGI IMG/M metagenome (GOLD analysis project Ga0100401, IMG submission 80421) | Groundwater microbial communities from Crystal Geyser aquifers in Utah, USA - Crystal Geyser metaG 2015-25 | ecosystem: Environmental > Aquatic > Deep subsurface > Groundwater | place: USA...
AAAAATGTGGTGGCAAAATTGTACTCTTTTGTGATTCAACTGTTCGCTATGAATTTCTTCAAAAAAAATAGGTGCAATGGAGAACGAATGAAAATAAAAAATGTAATTTCCCCGGCCAAAATAATAAGCTTTTTTCAACCAACAAAAAACCTGATATTTTAAAATTCAAACTCATATAAAAACGTATCACATGGTCAAAAAACTATTGAATTTCACTTTGCTGGGGTTACTGATTTTTTCAGTTTCGCAGGCATCAGCACAGTCCGGGCCTTCGTTCGATAAATATCATACGAACTCGGAGGTTCAGCAAATGCTGGCAAAGTTGCAATCGGGCAATCCGTCGGCAATAAAAATCCACGACATTGCTTCCAGTCCGGGTGGAGAACCGGTTCAGGTTCTCGAAATCGGGGCAAATCTTAAAAATGTGCCAGCAATTTTTGTGGGGGCCAATTTCGAGGGGAATGTGCCGCTTTCAACCGAAGGGGCGCTGTACTTTGCCAAAATGGTGCTCGATTCGGCACAATACACCAAAAACCTGAAATGGTACATTTTGCCCAACCCAAATCCCGATGCTGCCAAAGGTTATTTCGCAAAAGCAAAATACGAAAGGGTTGTAAACGATTTTGCAATAAACAATGACGCCGACGAAGCTACCAATGAAGATGGTTTCGACGACCTGAACGGTGACGGTTTTATTACGCAGATGCGCTTAAAAGACCCTGAAGGAAAAATGATTTCGTCGAAAGCCGACCCGCGAATAATGGTGGCAGCCGATGCATCCAAAGGTGAACGCGGCGAATACAAAATGTATTTTGAGGGGATTGATAACGATGGCGACGGTCAGTACAACGAAGATGGCGAAGGCGGAATTAACGTAGGAATCGGTTTTCCGCACCTGTTTCCGCGCGATAAAAAGGAGGCCGGATTGTGGTCGGGTCAAACACCCGAAGTTTATAACCTGATGAGGTTTATTTACGACCGCCCTGAAATTGTGATGGTTTACACACTCGGCAGTTCCGACTTTTGCGCTGCCCCGCCCAAAGGAGGAAGAAAAGGAGGTGCAAATCTGCAAAGCATTAAAATTCCGGCGCGTTATGCCAGAATGTTTGATATTGACCCCAATCAAACTTTTACAATGGACGAAGTTATTGAAATGGTAAAATCGCGTGTACCTGCCGGCATGGAAGTCACTCCATCGATGGTGGCCGGAATGCTCGGACTTGGCGCGGCAGTAAATCCGCTTGAAGATGACCTGAAATTCTACACCAAATTTTCAGAAGATTACAAAAAATACCTCGAATCGAAAAAGTTCAATACCGAACGGTTGAGTGCGCCTGGCGACAAAGACGGTTCGTTTGAATTGTGGGCCTGCTATCATTTGGGGGTTCCTTCGTTCAGCATGAACCTGTTTACCGTTCCAAAAGTAAAGGAGGAAAAGAAAGAAAACGGCGAAACGGTTTCACTCGAAGACGTTGAAAAAATGAGTGCAGAAGAATTTACAGCGCTGGGCGAAGAGAAGATTGACACTTTTCTGAAAGCCAACAACGCACCCGACAGGTTTACAGCCAGCGGGGTTTTAGAAATGATGAAATCGGGCCGTTTCACCCCAAAACAGATGGCGGCAATGTTGAAAAGCGCTCCAAAAAAGGAGAAAGACGGTGAACTCAGCGAAAAGGACAAAGCGCTGCTGGCATACACCGATAAAGCGTTGGAAGGCAAGGGATTTATTCCGTGGCAAAAATACAACCACCCAAAACTGGGCGAAGTTGAAATTGGCGGTTATATTCCGTATCTGGAATCGACACCAAAACCTGAAATGATTGATTCACTGCTCGGAACGCAGCTTCCGTGGCTGTTGCAACTGACCACCAAACTGCCGCAAATTGGCATTGCCAGCGAAAAAATTACAGTGATGGGCGGTAATGTTTATAAAGTTGAACTTTACATCGAAAACAAAGGTTACCTGCCCTACCCGATTGCCATGGGACAACGCAACAACCAGCCCGCGCCGGTGATAGTTGTTCTGGATGGCGAAATGCAGATTCTCGAAGGAATTAAACGCACACCGCTTGGCGCCATCAATGGAAACTCGGTAAAAAAACTGACATGGATAGTTCAAACCGACAAGAAAATAATCAATGCGAAAATTGAATCGGCTGTTTTCGGGCCGGCTGAAAAACAAATTAAAATCGGAGGTTAATTATGAAACAGTTCATCATCATATTTTCTGTACTGTTCTTTTCTACAATTTCAGTACAATCGGCTACAAAAGTTAAAATTGAAGTACCGCTCAGGTTCGACCGATATTATACTTACGATGAAGTAAACGAAGCGCTCAAGGCGCTGAACACTGCATATCCGGCGCTAACCACACTCGAAGTGATTGGGAAAAGCGATGAGGGACGCGATATTTACGCGCTCACCATCAACAACCCAAAAACCGGAAACGAATTAAGCAAACCGGGCGTTTATGTGGATGGTAATATTCACGGCAACGAAATTCAGGCCGGCGAAGTTTGTCTGTACTATGCAAATATGCTGCTCACCAAATACGGGGAGAACGATAAAATTACCAAACAGGTTGACCGCAATGCACATTACATTATTCCGGTTGTTAATGTCGATGGGCGCTTTCATTTTTTCGAAGATGCGCACACCGCCAGTTCGAGCCGCAGTATCCGGATTCCGCGCGACGATGACAAAGACGGGTTGTTTGATGAAGACGCCCCAGACGATCTCGACGGCGACGGCAACATTACACAAATGCGCATTAAAGACCCGAATGGCGAATACAAAGCCGACCCGAAAGACCCGCGAATCCTTGTCCGTATTGAACCCGGTGAAAAAGGCGAATACACGCTGCTGGGTTCAGAGGGGATTGACAACGATGGAGACGGCAGAATCAACGAAGATGCAGAAGGTTATCTCGACCCGAACCGAAACTGGGGCAATAACTGGATGCCAAACTACGTGCAAAACGGCGCCGGTGATTTTCCTTTTCAGGGAGTTGGATTAAAAGCAATTAACGAATTTATTCAGAAGAAAACGAATATCATTGTGGGCTTCTCGTTTCACAACAACGGTGGAATGTGGTTGCGTGTTCCATCGGAAAAATCAATCAGAATGGACCCGTCAGATGTTGCAGCGTATGATGTGATTGGCAAAAACGCCATCAAAATCACACCCGGTTATGTTTACATGCCATCGTACGACCTTTACCCAACTTATGGCGATACCGATGCACAGTTCTTTTTTAATTATGGTATTTTCTCATTTGTAGGTGAGCTTTTCCAACGCGAAACGGAAACCTTCCGCGAAAAAACCGATAAACCCGCGCCACAAACAACCGAGCAGGCTGCCGGAGCACGCAGGGGAGCCGATCCGGAACAAACCCGCGAACAGTTGAAATTCAGCGATTATTTGGCACAAGGCGAAATGTTTGTTAGCTGGAAACCTTTCAACCACCCGGTTTACGGCGAAGTTGAAATCGGTGGCTGGGTAAAATTGAGTTCTCGTCTGCCGCAGATTTTCATGCTACCCGAATTGGTGCACCGCAATGCAGCAGTGGTTTTACTGGCGGCCGAAAATACACCCGAAATATCAATGGAGGTTTTCGAAGTAAAAAAAATTGGCAACAACCTCAACCAGGTGCGGGTAAGGCTGAAAAACAAAAATGGTCTGCCTTCAATGACTGCCGATGCATTCAGCACAAAACTTTACACTCCCGATATGTTGAAAGTTTCAGGCGGAAAAGTGGTTGCCGGAGGTAAGATTCAGGATTTCAGGCTGAACAAAGTTTCTTACAAGGAAACTAAACCCGAGATTCAGTTTTTGTCGGTACCCGGTCACGGAAGCGTGGAATACCAGTTTTTAGTTGAAGGAAAAGGTGATATAACGATCATCTATGAATCGCAAAAAGCAAATGACGTAAAAACGACAGTGAAGCTTTGAAAGCCTCTGTTTATTCATAGTATGACTCCATAGTCATACTATGAATAAATCCGTTCGATTTTAATATTTTAGGGGGCGTATGACATACGCCCCTTTTATTTATAAGTGTGTCATTTAGTTAGCTCTTTTTATGCGACGCTTCCAGGTCTAATCCCAATAGTTATCAACGATTTTTAAAGTGGCATTCATTTTAGTAGATGTGTTATATAATTCAATAATTTATTAATCATGCTTTCTATGTAATTTGTAATTCGATATGGCGGCGTTTTTTCATTTTTAATAAGGTAATAAGGTTACCTTTCTCTTGTTTGCCATTGTTACTAAGGTTTAAAGAAATAAAATAAAATAAGGTATAATTGAAAACATAAAAACCTTATTTCCAATATATTAACCTTAGTAGAATAGTTACATATTTGATTCTTACCTTATTACCTTATTGCTCTTCGAAAAAGAACATATTAAAAAGTAAATGGTCACCGGCATTTTTAAAGCAAGAATTTATATTCAAAACAAACCTTATTCCTCCCTGTTTATCCTCCCCCTGTTAAATGAAAAATAAATCCCAACACCACTGATCAAGGTAAAACTGATAAAACTCCATTTCAGGGCTTTTAAAAACAAGTCGTTTGAAACGGTTTCAACGGAAAGTTTGCCAAATAATCCGGCAAAGAAAAGCGTAGCAATGGTCATGCTTGTAATTTGTCCGATAACCCGCATGGTTGCCGAAGTGCCGGAAGCAAGCCCTAATTGCGATTTATTTACCGAGCTCATAATGGTATTCATGTTTGGCGACGAGAAAAATGCAAATCCCAGCCCAACCCAAATTAAAACAACTACTATTCGCCACACCGGGGTTGATGCAGAAAGAAATGCAAAGGCAGTTAGTCCCAGTGTACACATTGTCATTCCCAGTGTTGCCAGGTAACGTGGCTGAATCCTGTCGGAAAGCCGGCCTGCAAACGGCGAAAAAAACGCCATCATAATGGGTTGGGCTACCAAAATAGTTCCAGCATCGCGGGGTGACAGTCCGGTGATTTTTTGCAGATAAAGGCTAAGCAAAAACACAATGGCAAATGTGGCGCTGTAATTAATCAGCGCTGCCAGATTTGAAAAGGCAAACAAACGGTTTTGGGTAAACAGTTTGGTTTCAATTACCGAAAATGCAGACCTGCTCTCGATTATCCAGAAAATAACAAGCGACAAACTACCACCCGCCATCAACAACCAGCCAAAAGCAGCGGGAATTTGCGCAGAGCCGTAAACCAAAACCACAAGTCCGGCTGCATAGAAAACAGTTCCTTTAAAATCGGCTTTTTTGCCGGTAATTGCATGAACTCCATCATTACCTAAAAAAAGAAAAGCAACTATTGAAGTAATTACTCCCAACCCGCTTGCAACAAAAAATATCGACCTCCATCCTAAATATTGAGTTAATAATCCACCTGCAAAAGGCCCGAATGAAAGCCCAAGATAAACCGCCGATACCGAGATTCCCAGAACCCTTCCCCTGAACTGCGGCAAAAATGCCGATACCAGAATTGCCGGACCGGTCGTGCTTGTAAATGCCGCGCCAATTCCCTGTATAAACCGAAATAGAATCAGCCATGTACCCGAAACGGCAAAACCGCAGGCCAACGATGAAAGTGTGAAAATAATTACACCAACTTTGAATATTCGCCTGATGCCTGTCAAATCGCCCCAACGCCCAACCGGAAGTAAAAACATAGCCGTGGCAAGTAAAAAAGAAGTTACAACCCAGCTTAATGTAACTGCATCAAGCCCAAAACTTTTTTCGATGGCAGGCAATGCAATGTTTATGGATGAAATTAAGAAAGTACCCATGAATGAGGTAATGGCTACAATAGCCAGAATTGATATTTGCTTTTTCGACCAGTTCATTTACTACTTCTTCCAATTAATTATTCAAAACACCGGCTCCAGATTCTCCCATTTCACTTTCCAGTCTTTCGGAAATCCTGGATTTGGAGTTGTATTTCCTTCATATCCGGCACACATCATAGCAACTGCTGTAAGTAATCCTCCATTTCCGGGAAGGTAAATTCTGAGCCGAACATCCTGCCAGTTATGCCCGTTTTTTAAATAAGTATTCTTTGGCACATCTTTTAAAAGCAGGTCAATCGCCTTTTCGGGTTTGCCCAGTCGTGTAGCGCTCATTGCAGCCATTGGGTAATCCCAGCCCCACGTTCGCGGCCAGTTCCATATTTTTTCGATGTGGTCGAAGGTAGCCGACATAATTGCGGTGTCCATTTCAACCGTTCCGGGCATCATTCCAAAAGCTCCCAAAACCATGGGATGGTCGGAATAATAATGCTCATTTTCATACGAATCGGGCGCGCTTTCAGCGGCCAGGTACAATCCTTCTTTTTGAGCAAAACCAGGCAAACCGTTAATCACTTTTTGCCATTCTTCATTCAATGGCATTCCCAATCTTTCACGCCATTTTTGTGCGACACTTAAACCCCAGCGCCAGTAGGCAAGTTCAAAAGGCGGGTTGAATGTTATTTCCTTTTCCAGGCTTTCCTGCGCCGGAATCAGTGGCGGGCCCAGAATATAACGTTTATTTTCGTCATCCCACCGGGCAAAACCGGCCATAAAATCGGCGGTTGCAAAAATCAGCAGGGCATATTTTTCAAGGGTTTCTTTTTCGGGATTTTCGCGATACAGTAATTCGGCATAATAAATCGGGTGTGGTTGCTGCCAGATTAAAAATTCGCCTACCCCCGAAGGAGAATCGTTTCCCTGCAAATCAGTCATTTTTGGCCAGCGAACACCCGGATATCCTTGTCGTCTGGCTTTTTCCTCTGCTTTTAGGAAAATATCGTGGTAATATATCATCGATTTTTCAAGGATTTCAGCATTTCCCCAATATGCCCAGTGAACGCCGTGCCACCAGTGCATTTCGAGATGGTGTTTGCCATACCAGCTATTAAAAGTAAGCCCGGTTTCCTGTGGCGGGTAATTTCCTGCACACTGAATCCGGGTTAAATATCGCGATAAAATCACACGGCGTTCCAGTTCAAAAGCACGCGGGTCGGCGGTTTCAGAAAAATCAACTGCACCGCCGGTTTCCCAGAAATTATTCCAGAATTCAGTCGTTTCCAATTCCGATGTTGCAAAATCAAGGGGTTCAACAAGATTATTTTCTTCAGCAAATTCGATTGAAATATTGAATTTTGTGTTTTTCGGATCTGGCATCAATACAAAATAATGTGGCTCTTTTTCAATCAGTTCTGCCGTTCCCGACCAATTCATTTTTACAAAATAAGCGGTTGTATCGATGATATGTTTGAATAATGCACTGTTTTCATTTTGCTGAATGATTTCGGAATGATGTTTTTCGGGCGAATTAAAAGTGTAACCACCGTCAACATGGCCGCCGGAAGGATAGGGAAACTTTAAGTTGAACCCAAGCAGCCCCTTTCCAATTCTTTCCGACAAAATTTCGGCAGTAATCATATCCCTTTCAGGATGGCAGAAAGTTTTTACATCAATTAACTCATTTTCTATTTTAAAAGAACTTGAAATTAAACCTTTCCACATATTTAATTCCTGATTGATTCCGGTAATTTGTTCTGCAGTAACCTCCGCCCGATTATCATTTAGAAGTTCCAGGCCTAAAAAACCAAGGTGCAGCCGGTGCGGATTTCCCCTGAAATAATTTGCTGCATCCTTTTTTCTTACTGGTTCGTTCCATTGAATAGCATAAGGAACTTTTCGCCCTTCAACATCGAAATATTGAAACGTTTCTTCGAGCCTTAAATTTTGTGTGTTTGGAAAACTGTGCCAGCCCCATTCGCTCTGCGTTCCCAGACAAATTCCGTTGTCGTATATTTCAGGAAAAGTTTGCAAACCCGTGGCATCAACTGTAAAAGCAAATTCGCCATTACCAACTGATAACGAATTCAATGAATCGAATTCCGTAATTAGCACATTATGCCGGTTAACCAATGCAAAGCGGTCTATTTTATCGGAATTGCTTTTTTCTGTATTGCATGATGAAAACAGAACAACTGCAAAAAGCAGAAATTCTATTCTGTATGATGTACGTGTGTTATTCATAATTTCAAATCCACATTTTTTTGCCACCAAAACACAAAAACACCAAGGTACACTAAAACTTTGTGCTGATTATCTTCATTTTGTGGGATTTTGAGTTTTTGAGTTTTTGTGGCATTTTTTTTACTTTTCAGATTAATGGGAAATTTTAAAAACAAAACCACTGGCAGTGTTGTATTTTCCGCCTTGGGTGGTGGTAAATAAATATTCAGGTTTGCCGTTTTTCATTAACAATTGCGGACGCTCAAATCGTCCGTAACGAGATAAATGTTTGGGTGCAGGCGGCTGCTCAAAATAATGACTGGCTTCGTGATAGGCCACTTTCGGATGACTCCAGTTGATTCCGTCTTTCGATTCAAAAATCAACCCTTTGTTGTGATCGAAAAATCCCATGTCGCGGGCAATAAGTTTGAATTTGCCATCCTCAAACCACACAAATGCATCTTCCAGTTGCTCGTTATTTCCCAATACTGAAAAATCTATTACCGGGTTTTGCTCATACTTTTTATAAGGACCAGTCACCGAATTGGCAATGGCCAGACCATATTTCCGGTTGCCGCGTATTTTTTGTCCGGCAGCAGCTTCGTATTCCGCCGTATTCCACGATTTATAGTACAACCAGTTTTCACCGTTCGGATGTTTCAGAAAGGCAGGATTCGTGGTACAGTGGTCGTCCCACGCTCCCGGTTCGCCAACTTCAAGAAGCGGCGCTTCTCCCCTTTGCCATGGACCATCCAAACTTTCGGCTACTGCCAGCCCAATGCGCTTGGTGTTGGTTTTGCTATTTGAATTTCCCATATAAAACAAGCAGTATTTGCCATCAACCAATTGAATATGCGGATTGTGACAAGTGGTGGCATCAAAAAAACCTTCGCGGGGCGCTAAAATGATTTCCACAAAATTAAACTCCGATTCGGCAGAGTCGGCAACGGCATGGGCAATTTCGCATTTGTGTATCCAGCCGCCCATTCCATACTTTTCGGGCCAGCGTGAGTAAAAGACATGCACTTTACCATCGGGTGAGTAAATGGGCGAGTTACACCACACATAAAACCCTTCTTCTTCCAGAATCCGCCCAACCTGTTTTAACTTTTTGCAGAATTCCGATTCTTCAGTCTCTTTAATTCCGGCAACCAATTCATTTCCTTTCAATTTAAAAGAAGAAAAGAAAAAAGGAAAAGAAATAGCGGCTTTTAGAATAGTTCTGCGGTTGGTCATGTTCAACTCAATTTTTGCTAAAAATAGGCACTTCGAAATCATTTTTTGTTTTCGTACCACCGGAAATCGTATTTTGGAAAAGAATCCCGCTGTTTGGTATTTTCAGACCGGAAAATTACGGCAGACCTTACTATTTTTACCTTCACAATTTAAACTGAAATTCAAATGAAACCAACATTGATTATTTTTCTGATTTGTATCATAACAGCTTGTAATTCGGGTAAAACTGAAAAATCAGCCCGGATTGAAAATCAATTGTGGTCTGTAAAATTTGCCGATGCAACAATAACGCGGTACGACAGTCTGGTTACTTACCTCGGGAAAAAACCAAAATATGAATACGACCTTGCTTTTCTGGCCAGCGCCATTGATAAACTGGGTTCAACCGACCCAAAATATTCGGAATACGCAAAAACTTACATCGACTTTTTTGTGCAGGAAGACGGAACCATTAACGGACACAAACTCGCGGATTACAATATCGACAGGGTTAGGCCGGGCTTAAATATGCTGGATTTGTATGAACGTACTGGTGAAGATAAATATAAAATTGCCATCGAAACGCTGGTAAGCCAGATGGAAACACATCCGCGTACCAATGCGGGCGGTTTCTGGCACAAAAAGAGTTATCCTTACCAAATGTGGTTAGATGGAATTTATATGGCAACGCCTTTTTTGGCGCGTTATGCCAAAGATTTTAATCAGCCCAAATGGTTCGACGAGGTGACATTTCAGATTCAGGAGATTTACAAGGAAACGCTGGATGCCAATACCGGACTGTTGTATCATGCCTGGGACGAAAGCCGCGCCGAACGCTGGTGCAACCCTGAAACCGGCCAAAGCAAACATTTCTGGAGCCGGGCTGCCGGTTGGTATATCATGGCGCTGGTTGATGTGCTTGATTATCTTCCTGAAAATCACCCTGATCGCCCTGCTGTTATTGAAATACTGAATAAATTCAGTGAGGCTTTGCTGAAAGTTCAGGATGAAAAAACCGGTTTGTGGTACCAGGTACTCGATATGGGCGGAGAAGAAGGCAATTATCTGGAAGCATCAGGAACAGCCATGTTTATTTATGCGTTAGCCAAAGGCGCCAAAAATGGATATCTTGACAAAAAATACCTCGACATTGCCAATAAATCTTTCGACAGTATGGTTGAAGTAATGGTGAAAACCAGCGAAGATGGTTTGCCGGTTTTGACAAATACCTGCGGCGCCTGCGGCCTGGGCGGAAACCCATATCGAGAAGCCGATTACGATTATTATGTAACCGAAATTCGGGTCGATAACGACCAGAAAGGGGTTGCGCCATTTGTTTTAGCCGCTATTGAACTGAACAAATAAAAAAGTGAGTTATTTTTGAATTAAACTCACCCTCTTATCCCTCTCTACGCGTAGATAGGGATAAGAGGGTGAGTAAAAATTAAGATTCTCGATTTAGCTTATTTTAAATATTTTACGACTTAAAATAGAGTAATCAGTCAAAACAATGATTAACAAATAATACCTATTATGAAAAAATATATTTTAATAATTTCTATTTCCTTTCTTTTAAGCACAAGCGCATATTGTCAGAAAAATGAAAACCAAAAAACACAAGCTTACTTAGGTTTAAAAGAAGGCGGCGAATGGAAATGGGTAACCAAATCCAATGGGAATGAACAATACGAATACCAGGGAGGAGTTTTCAAACCTGTAAAAAGCTTGAAAGTGGATGAAAAACACACCGACCATTCTTTCGATATCCAGTTTGAAGGCCCGGGCTGGGAATCGGATAAAATCGGCTACCGGCTTTATCTCGACTGGAGAAATGCCATCGATATATTTGGGAAGAAAACCGACAAAATGGTTTTGCAAAATGTGGGGTTGGATGGTTTTGATTCGTACCACGAAATGCAGGACTGGGGCGTTGATGTGCTGAAAGTTGGTGATGCGCTTGGAATTGGAACGCTGGCATTTTGGAATGGTGAAAAAGCTGTGCGGGTTGAAAAAACAGACGACATTTCCTGTTCGGTTGAAAATGGAAAAAATTCATCGAAAGTAAACATCAATTATTCGGGATGGGAAATAAACAACACAAAAACCGATGTGAGTTCAACACTTGAAATTGAAGCAGGAAGTTATCTGACTAAATATTCAGTAGAACTTTCCAAAGAGTTGCCAAACCTGGCTACCGGAATTATAAAATTACCCGAAACAGAAACCGCTGTTTTTACTGATATCAAACCTGGCTGGAGTTGTTTTGCAACTTTTGGAATTCAATCCCTGGAAAATGATAAACTGGGAATGTGTATCTTTTTCAAAACAAGTGAGTTGATTCAGCAAACCGAAGATAAGTACAGTCATGTTATCGTGCTGAAACCTGAAAACAAAAAACTTACCTGGTACTTTGGTGCAGCGTGGGAACAGGATGATTCGCGTGTAAAATCGATGGAAGATTTTAAGGAGTTGCTGAAGGAGCAATTGAAGTATTTAAATTAAAAAGGTATTAACTTTTTAAGCCATAAAAGCGTTTAATTATCAGGCATTTTAAATAATGGGAAAATAATCCCGCAATATGGTACATATAACCCCCGTTGGGATAATTCCCCGCTGAAATTGGGAATCCTCAAAACAATATTCAAACATTATAACCATAACTTTAATGGTGAAATCCTAATGACAGGATTTTTGTTAAAATCAATGAAATTTTATAAATTTTAAAATTAATGCTTATGAAAAAGTTTACTTTAAATGTAATGATTATTGCTCTGGCTGTTTTTACTGGAATAAACGTCAGCGCTCAGAATGTGATAGATTTAACCGGAATTGATAATCCGAATATTCTGGTAGATACTTTGCCGGATATACCCAACGGTGCAGTGGTAAACCTCAAACCTGGAATGATTTACAATGCCGGTGGATATGCTTTTGACAAATCGGTTACCATTCAAAGTAGTGAACCTTTAAATGATGTTATGCCATTAATTGATTGTGCTTCTAATTTTAATTTTGCAGCCGATGCAATGGTGGATTCCATTATTTTTAAGAACATTGAAATATTTGGTACATTCGATGCCAGATATGTTTTGAATTCAAATGTTGCAGCCACTATTGGCGAATTCCGTTTCGAATCATGCTATATACATAATCTAAGAGGAGTTTTACGTATGAAAGATGCCGGACCGGGAACACTCGAAAAATACACCATTGTTGATTGTGTTGTTGACAGTATCAGGGACTACGGAATTCTCACAGTGGATATGGCCAATTGGGCATGCAATTATATTCATATCAAAAATTCAACCATTTCTAAAGTCCGGGCTTTTATCACCAATAAAAACAATTCAGATTCTGTTCTTGTTGAAAATTCTACCATAAGCCATATACCCGCAACAGGACAAAGATTATTTCGCTGGAGGGAATCCGGGCAGGATAACGTATGGCATGGCATCACCATTAGAAATACATTATGGGGGCCAGGATGGGACGAAACTAATTCGGGAGATACCGGATATGACGGATTTGATGGTTTGGCCGATACCGAATGGACATTCGAAAATAATTATGCCACCAGCGATTTAAGTTTTGCAGCAGGAAAGGATACGATACACGGCTTGCTTAAAAATGTTTATAACGGGCCGGCAACTGCTTTATGGATGGATCCCATGTCTGGTGATTTTCATTTCAACGATTTGGAGTTTGAAGGAATAGGTACAGCCGGTGACCCTCGCTGGGC
>Ga0100401_1003037_pt1 | contig 12926 bp, 14 predicted proteins | sample CryGeymeta201525_FD_80421 | JGI IMG/M metagenome (GOLD analysis project Ga0100401, IMG submission 80421) | Groundwater microbial communities from Crystal Geyser aquifers in Utah, USA - Crystal Geyser metaG 2015-25 | ecosystem: Environmental > Aquatic > Deep subsurface > Groundwater | place: USA...
GATCGCGGCCGCGAATAGTGGCTTCCATTATTTCCCCGCCATTTATAGCCACTGCCGAACCTATCGCAATCTTTACATCTTCGGCTGTTTTTTCCCCGATAAGAAGCTTAAATTCATCTCTTGCATATTGGATAATATCCTGATCCCAACGATCGCCGGCTATGCGCAAACTTTTTGAAACCACTATGCCTTTCAAGGAAATAATCGCGATATCGGCCGTTCCTCCTCCTATATCTACGATGAGATTTCCTACCGGTTCATGAATAGGGCATTTAACGCCAACGGCGGCGGCCATCGGTTGTTCAACTATATAAACTTTTCGGGCGCCGGCATTTTTTGCGGCATCGCGCACGGCGCGCGTTTCCACTTCGGTAACGCCCGTTGGAATACCGATAACAATCGCCGGCCGCGCAAAAACTTTAACCGAACTTTTTTGAACTTTTCTTATAAAATAAGAAAGCATTTCTTCTGTCGTTTCAAAATCTGAAATTACGCCTTCAATAAGAGGGCGAATAACATTGATATGCGCGGGCGTGCGGCCAACCATATTTTTTGCTTCATTGCCGATTGCCACAATTTGACCGGTTTTCTGATTAACGGCAACAATTGACGGTTCATTAATAATAATCCCTTTGCCGGGAACATAAACAAGGGTATTTGCCGTACCCAAATCAATTCCTATGTCTTGAGAAAATAACCCGAAAAATTTATCCAACATATTTTATAAATTCCTCTTCGTTTATTAATTTTGTTTTCTCTTCATCTCTCTTTTTTAGTTCGATTTTATTTTCCTTCAGAGTTTTTTTGCTTATTACCGCTCGGTAAGGAATCCCTATTAAATCTGCATCCGCGAATTTTTCACCGGCAGTTTTTCCTTCACGTTCATCATACAATACCTCCACGCCTTTTGCCTGTAAATCTTGATAAAGTTTATCGGCCGTGTCTTTAATTTTTTTATCTTCCTTACCTTCTATGACAATCAAATGGACTTTAAAAGGGGCTATCGCCTCGGGCCAGATTATACCTTTGTCGTCGTGATGAACTTCGACAATCGCGCCAATTAGTCTGCTCGAACCGATACCGTAACAACCCATAATAATCGGCTTTTTAGAGCTGTTTTTGTCAATAAACATAGCTTTCATGGGATTGGAATATTTGGTGCCTAAAGTGAAAATATTGCCCACTTCGATAGTTTTGGTCTCTTCTAATGTCTTTCCGCATTCCGGGCATTTGTCACCTGTTTTTTTGCCGGCAATTTCCTTGTTTTGACTGAAATCGCCGTTGGGACAGAAGTAAACAATATCCTCGCCGGCGGGCGTGGCAACCTGAAATTCATGCGAATATTCTTTCGAAAAAATGCCACCCGAAGCTTCCGTCACCAAAACCTTGAGTCCGCAACGTTCGAATATCTTCACATAGGCCTTTTTGACCTTCTCGTAATATTCCTTTCTGTCTTCTTCGCTGGCATGAAAACTGTACATATCTTTCATTAGAAATTCTTTTGTGCGTAAAAGGCCGGACTTAACCCTTAATTCGTCGCGAAATTTTACCTGTATCTGATACAGATATAATGGAAGGTCTTTATATGAAAAGACATATTTTCTTGCAATATCGGTAATAACTTCTTCGTGCGTTGCGCCTAAAGCGAAATATTTTTCCTGCCGGTCCTGAAGTTTATACAAATAGTCCGCGGTTTGCCATCTTCCGGTTTCTTCCCAGATTTCTTTCGGATGAAGCGCCGGCATCAAAAGTTCCTGTCCGCCGATAACATTCATTTCTTCGCGGATTATATTTTCTATTTTTTTTAAAACCAAAAGACCTAGAGGCAAAAAAGAATAAATTCCCGCTCCCAGTTTTTGGATAAAACCGCCTCTCGTCAAAAGCTGGGCGTTAGCGGATGTATCATCCTTGGAAACATTTTTAAAAGTTTTTGTAAAAAGTTGCGATTGTTTCATTTAACTAGTTTTAAAATATCCCGATAAGTGATAATAAGCATCAATAAAATAAGCATAGCAAATCCTATATTATGCGCAATATTTGAGACTTTTTGACTTATCGGCTTTCCTTTGACAAATTCTATGGCCAAAAAAAGAAGACGCCCGCCATCAAGAGCCGGAAAAGGTATGATATTAATCAAAGCAAGATGTATCGAAAGCACGGCAACCAGCTGGAGAAAAAAGACAAAACCTGTTTGCGCCGCGCTGCCAAGCATTCCCGCTATCCCAACAGGTCCGGAAAGTTGCACTATCATTTTTCTTTCCGTGAAAAGATCGCCGAAAAAGGCAAAAAGCGCTTTTGAAATCATAACCGTTAATCTGATAGTTGATTTTAAACCTTCCCATACTGCCAAATGAAAAGGAAGTTTCATAATGCCAACTCTCTCCATCGCGATTCCCAAACTTCCTTTTCCTGCTTCGGGTTTGACTGAAGGAATTGCTTTGGCCGAAAATTCTTTTTTACCCCTTAAATAATCTATTGTGATTTCCGCGCCGGCATATTTTGCGATAAAATCCTGCACACTTTTTTCGTCAGAAACCTGAAGTATATCGTTGTCTTTTGATATAAAACGCAAAAGATAATCTCCTTCTTTCAAACCTGCCGCTTCGGCAGAAGTACCTTTTTGGACTTCAAGTATCATTACCCCTTTTTCGGTTAATGTTCCTCCGCTGATATTTCCCCCATTGACGCTGGCTGGCGTCCCAATTAAAAAACCTGCCGTTAAAACAGGCCATGCCAAAAGTAAATTAAAAAAAACTCCGGCTACAAGAATCAAGGCGCGGATATAAAGCGGTTGAGAACCGAAACTTTTTTTATCTTCGACTTCCCCTCCGTTTTCTCCGTGAATTCTCACAAACCCGCCCAAAGGTATCATATTCACAGAGTAAACCGTGTCGCCTTCTTCAGATTCTTTTTCCGATTCCTTCTCTTGTCTTGGACCCCATATAAAACGCCACCTTTTCTCCTTATTTATCCTTTGAACGCCCAGTAATCTTGGCGGAAAACCAAAGCCGAATTCTTCAACGCGCAAACCCGCTTTTTTCGCGAAAATAAAATGCCCAAATTCATGGGAAAGAACCAACACTGCTAAAACAGCAATAAATATAAGCACTGTCATGGCGCTTGAAATTCCGTTACTCGCCGCAAATGAAAGCAATCTTTCACTTGCGGCTCGCTAGGAATTATAAAAAATGTTATCATTGATAATTATCTAACCTTGAATTTCCTTTTCTTTCGCTAAAGCCATTTGTTCCAGTTCTTTCGTGATTAAGTCAATCATTTTCTGTAATTCATCTTTGCTTCTGAATTTGTCGTCTTCGCTGATTTTCCCTTCCCTCTCCTGATCTTGAATCGCGCGCCAGTATTCATCTCTCAATTGCCGCAAGGAAATTCTCGATTGCTCCAATTTTTCGGAAATTACTTTAAGAAGCGCTTTCCGGCGCTCCTGCGTTAATTCCGGAAAAATAATGCGAAGAGAATCTTTTTCGGCGACCGGCTGCAGACCCAAATTGGCGTATCGAATCTCCTGTTCTATCTGATGAATTAAAGCAATATCCCACGGCTTGAAGCGCAAGGTCCTCGCATCTTCCGTACTGATGGCACCGAGATGTTTGAGCGGCTGTTTCGCGCCGTAATAGTCTACGGAAATACCGTCTAAAAGCGCCGGCGAAGCGCGGCCGGTTCGAAGCAAGGAAAGCTCTTTTTGAAGCCAATCCTTAATTTCCGGCAATTTTCTTTTTAATGGCGATAAATAGTAGGGCATATAATATGTATTCTAACAATTATTTCGCGCTATCTCAATTGCGGCAAAATAAGGGCAAAATGTTCAATTATCATTTTCGGCAGTGAAACACGGTCAAAAAGAAAACGACGGTTGACCTGCAATTCCTCGAGCGAATAAAGAAGACTTTTAAAAATTTCGGGCGAATGTTCTTCTTTTATTTTCTCGCTGAGAATAATTTCCACTTCATTGAGAAATTCAAGCGCGTTTTTTTTGTCGGATGCGGCATTTTTTGCCAAAGTAAAGCGCTCAGCCGGATTTGTTATCAAAAATTTTTCGTAAAAATCTCGCCTTTCTTTACTTAACTCAAAACTTCCTTCTTCAAAAAGATTAACCAGTTTTGAGCGAACAACAACGGGTACATCTTCGAGAAAATCTGTCATAAAGAAAAAATAACAATCTTCGGGAGAATCTTCTATAATTTTTGAAAGGCCATTCACCGCTTCGTGGTCAAAAGAATTGATCCCCAGTAAAAACACTTTTCTTTCGGCGAGAATCGGTTTTATTGAAAGTTTTCTTTTTAAATCATTGCTCTGTTCCAATTTAAAAAAATCGAAAAATTTTTCGTAAAAATCGGGATGGGAGGCGAGGGCAGATTCTTTATAATTCAGCAAAATTGCGGCTGCCTTTCGGCCGGAAATCAACGATTTTTCACGGTCGCCAATCAGTAAATAACCGTGGCTAAAATGTCCGGTCTCGCAATGAGCTTTTAAAATTGGGTTCATACTTTAATTTTAACGTTTGGAAATGATGCCGCGCTTATAACCGTCTAAATGCTCCAAAGCAATGCCCGTTCCTTTTGCAACCGCAAAAAGCGGTTCCTCAACAAGATGAGCTCTTACCCCGGTCGATTGATACACTAATTCGCAAATATTTCTCAAAAGAGAGCCGCCGCCCGACATGCTTATGCCCCGGTCGATAATATCCGAAGAAAGTTCCGGCGGCGTTTCGTGCAAAACATTTTTGATTGCCTTCATAATATCCTTTAATTCTCCTTCAATCGCCTTCAATATTTCATTACTGGAAATCTCTGTGCTCCGAGGGAGGCCGGTCAGAAAATCGCGGCCTTTTATTCTATATTTCAATTCGTTTTCCAAAGGAACCGCAGAACCAACGGCAATCTTTATTTCTTCCGCCGTTTGGTCTCCAATGGCAAGATTAAAAGTTTTTTTGATATAATCGGCAATCGCCTGATCAATGGCGTTGCCGGCCACTTTCACCGAAGCGTCACAAACAATACCGCCAAGAGAAATTACGGCAATATCAGCTGTTCCACCGCCAATTTCAACAACCATGTGTCCGCGCGCTTCCTGTATCGGAATACCCGAACCGATGGCGGCTAAAATCGGTTCCTTAACCACGTAAGCGGATTTAGCGCCGGCTTTAACGGTAGCTTCAATAACTGCACGTCTTTCGGTTGAAGTAACGCTTGCGGGAACTGAAATCATAATTTCAGGCTTGAATAAATTCCACTTGCCGAGAGATTTTTTTATGAAAAACCGCATCATGCTTTCCGTAACGCGGTAATCGGCAATTACACCGTCTTTAAGAGGGCGATACGCGATAATTGTATCCGGTGTTTTTCCGATCATTGCTTTAGCTTCATTGCCAACGGCCAAAACTTTGTTTTCCGGAACCAAAACAGCCACTACCGATGGTTCGTTCAAAACAACTCCTCTGCCGGGCACAAAAACTAGCGAGTTTGCTGTTCCCAAATCTATTCCTAATTTTCTTACGAAAAAGTTCATATTCTTTTTATATCTGCGCCGACCATTTGAAGGCGCTCTTCGATATTTTCATATCCCCTATCGATATTATGAATATTATGTACGATTGATTCTCCTTTCGCAACTAATGCGGCAATGATAAAAGCTAAACCCGCTCTCAAATCAGGGCTCTCTATTTCGCGTCCCCTTAAAGGGGTGACTCCTGTAATAAAAGCACGGTGAGGATCACAGATCATCACGTCTGCTCCCATTCTAGATAATTCGCTCAAGTAATCCAAACGGCTCTCAAAAACAGTTTCAAAAATAAGGCTTCTGCCTGAAGCTTGGGTTAAAAACACTGCTAATGGAGATTGAAGATCCGTCGGAATACCCGGATATTCATGCGTTTTAACATTAATCGCATTTAATTGCGGGGACATTTTGATGCGAATACTATTTTCGGTTGTCTCGAAATTCACTCCGGCATTGTCGAATGTGCGAAGAAAAACCCTAAGATGATCAGGCTTACAATCAGTGATTTCAATATCCTTACCGCAAACTGCGGCTAAAATAGCAAAGCTTCCCGCTTCAATACGGTCAGGCGGCGTCTGGTAAGGCTCTTTGCTTTTCAATAAAGAATCGCGGCCTTTAATAACTATTGTATGCGATCCGGCTCCGCTTATATCCGCGCCGCCTGTATTTAAAAAATCGGCTAAAGCGACTATTTCCGGCTCGCAAGCAACATTATGTAAAATCGTTTTCCCGGGAACCAAGGTCGCAGTCATCATCAAAGTCTCGGTTGCGGTAACGCTCGGAATTTTAAAAACTATTTCCGCGCCAGCCAGCTTATCCGCGGAAATAACATATTGCCGGTCATGCATATCAATATCAGCTCCCATTTTTTTAAAACTTTCCAAAAAAATATCAATGGGCCGTTCACCGATAACGCATCCGCCGGGATGAGGAAAGATTACCTTTCCTTCTCTTGCAAGAATAGGACCGGTCAAAACTATTGAGGAACGAAAAGATTTTGCGATATCTCCGCAAAGATCCGTGCCTATAGCATCGGGTGAATTTAAAACAAAAGACTTTTCTTCAATCCGCTCGACTCCCACACCCAAATGCCTAAGAAGCTCATTCATATTCGCAATGTCTTGAATAAAAGGAACATTATCTACGCGAATCTCGTTGCCAAAAAGAAGCGAGGCGGCAAAAGTTTTAAGAACTGCGTTTTTCGCGCCTCTAACCGGTATTTTCCCCTCAAAGGCTCTTTGTCCTTCTAAACCTTGAATGATAAATTTTTCATTTTCCACCTTAATATTCTATGACCTATTGACCATCTTTTCAATTCTATCCACTATTGACAGATTCATGGCTTTATGATAACCTATCTTCGGAACAAAATACGCCTTGAAAAGGAGAAAAAATGAAAAGGTTGCTACAGAATCTAACCCTTGAAATCTTTCTGTTTTCACTCGTTTTCTACGAGTACCTTTTTAAAATCCGCGGCAAATTAAGTAAATTAAAAAAAACAGAAAGATCAAAACTGGCCGCTTTTTATTTAAACCGAAAGACCAATCCCGACTCTGAAAAGAACCGGGATTTTTATTTTCTTAAAAACCTTGAATTTTTAACTATTTTCGGTAAAATAAAGCCATTATGACACTCCGAAAAAGACGCATAATTATAGCTTTTTTGTCTTTAACTTTTTTTATCTTGGCTCCGGCATTGCTTCTTTATACTCTCGGCTACAGAATAAACAGCCAATTCAAGTTCGGGCGGACCGGCGGATTATATATTGCCTCGCCGGTTACGGGAGCGGAGATTTTAGTGGAAAATAAAAAAGAAAAAGAAACCAATATTTTTCAAAGCGGTTTATTTTTGCAAAATCTTGCGGAAGGAAACTATCAGGTTGCTGTTACCAAAGAAGGATATTGGCCTTGGCAAAAAGTTTTGAACGTCAAAGAAGGACTTGTGGCGGAAGCCAGGGCATTTTTAATTCCTCAAACTCCGGAAGGCTTAGTTCTTTTAAAAGGAGATTTTTTCTCGGTATGGGCTTCGCCCTATGATAAGATTCTCTTTTTGGAAGAAAATAAACCTGAAGGAAAAGAGGCAATCTTTTATTTGCCTGAAACAAACACGTTTTTGACGAACACATCCGCGACAACCACTAAACTTCTTACTTTTGCAGGAGGTATTTCAGAAATTTTCTGGGAAAACGGCTCCGTTGTTCTAAAAGGCTGGAAAACTACGATCCGGGCGACTTTTGATCTCAATAAAGGAACTGTAAGCGCATCGCGAGAGCCGGATGTAAAAATTACCGTCAATCATAAATATCAGAAATTCAACAGCCAAAATACGGAACGGCTTTGGTTCGATAATAAAACAAATGAAGTTTGGGTTGAATGGTTGAAAGATAAAACGTTGATTCCTTATTATCTTTGTGATATCAAGTCGTGCGAATCAACAAATTATTTGATATCGAGTTTCAAATTTCCCGTAAAGAATGTGGATTTTTTCCCGGGAAGAAAAGACATTATCATAGCTTCTGTGCAAAACAACGTTTTTGCCCTTGAAATAGACGGAAGAGGGGGAAGAATTATGCAACCGATATACAAAGGGAAGGATCCAAGATTCGCCCTTTTCTCTTCTGTAAAAAAAGTTTATGTGCTCGATAGCGGCGTTCTTTTTGCCGTCAATTTGGAATAAATGAAGAAGAAAAAAGGAACAAAAAAAATCGAAGAGCCGAAGGTGCCGACAAATGCCCTTATGAATTCGTTCCAAAAATATTGCGAAGCAATCCGTAAAAATAAGCCTTATTTCACGCGCTTTAAAGACGGCAGTCTCATAAAAAATGCCTTGCGGCATCTTTCGAAATTTCAGATTGAAATGCTGTTTATCTGGTTTTTGAAGGAGAAAAGAAACATGCAGCCGACAATCGGCGCGGCGCTTTGCAAAGAAATTATCCGCGATTTTATAAATGCCAGCCACAAAGAATACGGTTTTTATAATAGTCTTGAACAATTGGCGAATCAATATATTGACAATAAGCCCAGCAATAAAAAAATAAAACGTGAGACCGACGAGATGCTGGCGACTCTTCAAAAACTGAAAGCTGATCTCTCGGAAAAAGTGAAACCGCTCACTTGCCAGGAAAGAACGCAGATTACGGAAACAAATTATAAATAATAAAATAGGTAAAATGAAAAATCAAAATTCAAAAATTACCATAATCCAAAAAGGAAATGATATTTTGAGAAAAATTGCCGAAGAAATTCCTGCCCAAAACATTCAAAGCAAGGAGATTCGTAATGTCATCGGAAGATTGAAAAAAGCAATTTCTGAAAATGAAGAGGCGGTTGCCGCCGCGGCGCCGCAAATCGGAAAATCTCTGCGCATTTTCGTCGTTACGAAATATATTCTGTCTTCCCATACCAAGGAGGATAAAAAAGAAAATTACGGCTATATTGTTTTTATAAATCCTAAAATAATCAAAAAATCACGCGGACAAAAAATGCTCACGGAAGGCTGTTTAAGCGTAATCAATATTTACGGCGCGATTAAGCGGTTCGAAAAAGTAAAAGTGGAGGCTTACAATGAAAGCGGCAAAAAATTCACCAGAGGCGCATCCGGCTTATTCAGCCAGGTAATTCAACATGAAATAGACCACTTGGACGGCATTTTATTCACTGATAAAGCGCTCGCCTTAAAAAGAATACTCCCTCAAAATAATCAGTCGCAAAATGTGTAAAATCCCGCATATGCGTAAAATTACACAAAAATATTATATAGCCGGTACCGATGTCGGAGTAGGCGTCTTTGCAAAAATACCTATCAAAAAGAACGAGGTAATTTTAAAATTCAAAGGGCGAAAAATAAATTCTGAATTTACTGAAAAAAGAAATAAGAAAGTAAAAAAATACCGATGGGGCGATTTTCTACAAATAGGAAATAATAAATACATTAATATAGAAAAACCAGGAGTATTAGTAAATCATTCCTGTAATCCCAATGCCGGAATCAAAAATGATAAAATACTCATTGCCATTAAGAATATATATATAGATGAAGAAATAAGATATGATTATTCCACGACAATGGATGAAGACGATTGGACTATGAAATGCAGATGCCATCAGAAAAACTGCCGCAAAATTATCAAAGATTTCAAATATCTGCCGAAAACTGCGCGAGAAAAATATCTAAAATTGGGCATCGTCCAAAACTTCATCGCCAGAAAATTTGAAAAATAAAGTGTATTTTTTCTCCGATCAGTTGATTTTTATACTATTCAAGAATAAAATATAGTATAATGATATATGGCCAGAAAGCACAAACCGATTAAATTTGAGACCACTCTCGAATCATCTTTTCAAAAAGAACTTATAAAAATCGTGAGGGAAAACGAAAAGGCAAAAACTGCGCTTCGCGCCGCTCTGGTCTTAATCGCTTTTGGCGGCGTTTTAACTTTCGGGATTATGGCACCTAATGCGTTTTCCTTTTTTACCAACATCATGGCACGACGCAAGAAACAACGGTACGAAAATTACAGAAGAATATGGCAAAGTTTTCATATTTTAAAAAAACAGCGTGCTCTTGAATTTTTGGAAGAAAAAGATGGTTATCTGATTTATAAAACAACCGAGAAGGGAAAGGAGAAAATCAAAAAATTTATTTTAAACGAAATGGTTTTGGCAAAACCTAAAAAATGGGATGGCAAATGGAGATTGCTAATTTTTGATATCCCCGAAACAAGACAAAAGGCGCGGGCCGCCTTGCGGCAAAAACTTAAAAACCTCGGTTTTTATCAATGCCAAAAGAGCGCCTGGATTTACCCGTTTCCTTGCACGGAGGAAATTGAATTTCTTAAAGAGCAACTGAACATTAAGCCATTTGTAAAATTATTTTTAATTGATGAGATGGAAGATGGAAAGGTTTTGTATCACTTTAAAGATTTAATAAAGTCCTCCCTATAAGATAAAATTTTTAAAAGAATTTATAGCGTATTTTAAGCGTTGACAAAACTCTTTATATTTTTAATATTTTTATTTTAAAAAATAAAAGTTCAAAAGTATATAATTTCTCCGATCGGTTAATTTATATACTTTATAAATTGAGGGTAAAATAAAATAAGCATTTTATTTATCATCTACTCTAACATCTATAACTTATAACCTATGAGCGATGCCGTAGATTAAAAATAATTCACGTGATAACATAATTCATATGGACAAAAAAATCTTAAAAATCGTGTTTTTGGGGACGCCGGAGTTTGCGATAAAGCCGCTGGAGGCGTTGATAAATAACGGCTATCAGATAGTGGGCGTAATTACCAGCTCTGATAAGCCAGTTGGCAGAAAACAGATTTTAACACCATCGCCGGTTAAAATTTTAGCGGAAAAATATCGTTTGCCCGTATATCAGCCGGAAAATAAGGATGAACTTTTGGAAATAATAGAGAAATTGCGTCCGGATTTGGCTGTTATCGCGGCTTTTGGAATGATTTTTACCAAAGAAATACTGGATATTCCAAAATATGGATTTCTAAATATTCATCCCTCTCTTCTTCCCCGTTGGCGCGGCGCTTCGCCTATTCAATCGACAATTTTAGCCGGTGATAAAGAAGCAGGCGTCACTTTGTTTCTGATGGACGAACAAATTGATCATGGCCCAATCATACAAAATACAGTATACAGTATACAGTATACAAGAATTACTTATTCGGAATTATCAAAACAATTAGCAGAAATCGGTGCTGACTTAATTATTAAAACAATACCTCGGTGGCTTAACGGAGAAATAATACCTCTGCCCCAAGATGAATCTCTAGCTACCTATTGCCATAAAATTACTTCAGAAGACGAAAAGATTAACTGGCAAACCAGCGCTGAAGAAATTGACAGAAAAGTTCGAGCGCTAAATCCCAATCCTGGAGTTTATTTCGAGTGTAGCCCTGCCTGCGCAGGCAGGGAGAAAAAAGGTTCTGAGCGAAGCGAAGGTTCTTATACTCTAGCCAATAATAAAATCATTAAAATTATTGAAGGGTTTCCTCTTTTTGATTCCCAGTTATCAATTAATAAAAATCCGGGTGGAATTTTTGAATATGAAAGAAAGATGGCTATCAAATGCAACTCGGGTTTTTACATCATTGAAAAACTAAAACCAGCTGGTAAAGATATTATGACCAGCGAAAGTTTCCTTAATGGCAATCAATGGATAAAAAGTTATATTATCTCTAATTAATATGACTCCAAACGACAAAAAATATTTACTTCGATTAGCTAAACGAACTATTGATAAATATCTGCAAAGCAAAAATATTATTCAATTAGAAGATAGTAAATTAACAAAAACATTGCTGGATAAAAGAGCTACTTTTGTGACGTTAGAAAAAAATCACAATTTAAGGGGCTGTATTGGAAATTTAGAGCCTCAAAAACCTCTTTACCAAAGTGTTATTGATAATAGCTTAGCTAGCGCTTTTTTAGATCCCAGATTTCCTCCTTTAGACAAAACAGAACTAAAAGATATCATTATTGAAATCTCTGTTCTTAGCTCCTTAAAGAAGGTCCCTATATTCAAAAATAGCAAGGATTTATTAAATTATCTCTCTCAGAAAAGACCCGGTTTATTCATCAAAAAAAATGGTTTTCAAGCTACTTTTTTGCCTCAAGTGTGGGAAGAATTACCTGAGGCAAAGAATTTTATGACCCAACTTTGCCTCAAAGCTGGAATGAATCCTGATGAATGGCAGAATTTAGAGATGGAAATATATGAATACCAGGTAGAAAAATTTAAAGATACACAATACTAGCATAGCCAACAACTTGAGATTTTTCTCCAGTAATATCACCGGAATTTAAAGCTTTTAATAATTTTGGCTGCCATTTTTTCTTTTTAGCTATTTCGATAAGGATCTCAATATCTATTTTGCCGCAGGCTTCACCAAATTCCTCTAATCTTTTGGAATCATTATCCAAGATTGCATCTATGGTGACTTTATCTAATTTCTGAGCTTCTTTGTAAGGATAATAATGACTCAGATCAGAACTCACTAAGATTAAAGTCCCTTCATCAACCAGAGACTCTAAAACCTTGGCTATTGTCTTAATGTTTAATTCTCCAGTTAAAAAGGGAACAATTTTAAACTCCTTTAAGATAACTTGAAGAAAAGGGATCTCTACTTCTAGACAATGTTCTGGTTCATGAATTTCTGAGGATTCAATAATTTCTTTAGTCTTTTCCAATTTTTTTAAATCCTTTTTTCCTAAACATTCGATTTTACCTAAAGGAGTTCCCCAATAACCAGAAGGGCTAGAGGCTAAACCTTGAAAACTAAAATGATGACTGGGACCTAAGAGAATAATTTTTTTATATAAGAATCTGCCTCTCCGCCAACTGGCGGATCGGCAGAACCTTTTTTCTCGCTTTGCTCGAAATAA
>Ga0100401_1003038_pt1 | contig 12923 bp, 8 predicted proteins | sample CryGeymeta201525_FD_80421 | JGI IMG/M metagenome (GOLD analysis project Ga0100401, IMG submission 80421) | Groundwater microbial communities from Crystal Geyser aquifers in Utah, USA - Crystal Geyser metaG 2015-25 | ecosystem: Environmental > Aquatic > Deep subsurface > Groundwater | place: USA...
CGGCCGACGCTCCAGCCCGACGCTCGACGCCTAGGCCGCGCAGGCCGACGAGTAGGAGCACACGCACGAGGTACAGGCCCGGGGGTTCAGGTTGAAGGTGACCCAGACGCCTCCGCGACAGACCTGCGAGCCCGGGACCCCGAAGCTCGTGATGGTCACGCAGCGCCAGGTCTCGGCGGGCACGCCTGGGCAAGGGTCGTCGTTGTTGCCGCTCCCACCATGACCAGCCTGGCAGTCGACGCAGCTGGCGCAGCTCTCGGTCGCGTCGCACGTCCCATCGCCGCAGCTCGAGGGGCATGCTCCGCAGTCGCCCGAGCAGGAGGTGCAGGTCTCGGTGCCGTTGCAGCTTCCATCGCCACAGCGCGGGGGGCAGGCGCCGCAATCGCTGGGACAGCTGGTACAGGTCTCGGTGCCGTTGCAGCTGCCGTCGCCGCAGGTCGCGGCGCACGCCCCGCAGTCGCTCGGACAGGTCCCGCAGGTCTCGGCGCCATTGCAGGTTCCGTCACCGCAGAAGCAGTCGCCCACGCAGACGAAGTCCGTCCACTCACAGGCCGAGGTGCACGAGCGACGCTGGGTGCCGCACCCGCAGGCCGCTCCCATCTCCGTCGAGCCAGGATCGCAGGCGCCAGCACCCGCGCAGGCGCCATCGTCCACCCAGGTCCCGCCGGTGCAGGTCTGACGCTGCATGCCGCAGCGCGCGCACGGGATCGTGCGCGCGGGTGTACCCGCCGTGCAGTCGCAATCCGTCGGAGCCGTGCAGGCCGCCCACTCCCCGGCGGTGCAGACCTCCACCCCGGCACCACAAGCACCGCTGCATGGCCGCTCGGCGTTGTCGCGCACCGTCGGATCGGTGTCGTCGCAATCGAGCGCGGTGGACACGCCGTCTCCGTCCGCGTCCATGGCCGCGATCTGGCACAGGCCAGAGATGCAGACCTCGGGCGAGCTGCAGGCGGGATCGCAGCTCGAGCTGCCCGAGTCCGTGCGCCCGGCGTCCAGACGCGTCGTGGAGGGAGGAGAGCCACCGTTCGCGCATCCCAGGACGAAGATCATCGGGAGCGCCCAGGCAAGGACGGGACGGACCGGGAAGGAAGCGATGTGCATGCTTGGATTAAGACACGGAGAGGGGGACCTCGTCCAATGCGGTAGCAATCGTAAGTCGACTGACGCCTCATGCAGTGCCGCCGGGGCCGTCGCCGTGGTAGGGTGCGCTGGTCGAAATCCAGTCTAGGAGGAGTGGCCGAGCGGTCGAAGGCGGCGGTCTTGAAAACCGCAGGACCCGAGAGGGTCCCAGGGGTTCGAATCCCTTCTCCTCCGCCAGAACCCACGCACACTCCCGACGAGTTCTCAGCTCTCCTTCTCCGCCTTGCCCCCATGACGCCCGCGAAACGCAGTATGCTCGCCGACACACACCCACACACACGGACCTGTCCACGCTGTGGCGCAACGGTCCAGGCCGAACGCTTCCGTGGAGCGGAAGGCCGAACGACGCTTTGGCGTTGTGGCTGTGGCTGGTGCAACGTGGTCGCGGAGTCGGGGATGATCCCGCGTCCCAGCGCCGAATCGACCGACAACGCGCGAAAGACGCCGGCGGATCGCGTCCGCGAGTCCGACGACGACGGGTCTCAATAGGTCCTCCGGCGTGGTCACGCCCTTCCACCTCTCGACCGTGCGTGGTAGAGGCCGGACCGAGTCGCCGTTTTCGGCGAGGAGGTAGACATGAGCGAAGCGGTCGAGAAGATCCTGGCAAACTACGCGGGCGAGCCGCCTGCAGTCATCGGCCACCTGCGGCGCATGCTCAACCACGGCCGCATCGGCGGCAGCGGCAAGCTGGTGATCCTGCCGGTGGACCAGGGCTTCGAGCACGGGCCGGCGCGGACCTATGGCCCGAACCCTCCCGGCTACGACCCGGCCTACCACCCCGGCCTCGCGCTCGAGTCGGGCTGCAACGCCTACGCGGCGCCCCTCGGCTTCATCGAGGCGGTCGCGCATCGCTACGCCGGCGAGCTACCCTTGATCCTCAAGGTGAACAACAGCGACTCGCTCGGCGGACCCGAGGCGCCCTGCTCGGCGTTGACCTCGAGCGTGAAGGATGCCGTGCGCCTCGGCTGCTCGGCGATCGGCTTCACGATCTACCCCGGCAGCGAGCTACGCAACGAGATGTACCAGCAGGTCCGTGACCTCATCCGCGAGGCTCGGGACGCCGGGCTGCCCACCGTGATGTGGGCCTACGCGCGCGGTGGGATGAGCAGCAAGGGCGAGACGGGCATCGACGTGATCGCCTACTGCGCCCAGATCGCCTGCCAGCTCGGCGCGCACATCGTGAAGGTGAAGCCGCCCACGGAGCACGTGGAGTACGACGTCAGCAAGCCGCTGTACGAGAACATCCCCCACGCCACGCTCGCGGATCGCATCCAGCACGTCGTGCAGTCGGCCTTCGACGGCAAGCGTATCGTGATCTTCTCCGGCGGCGCGGCCAAGGACACGGCCAGCGTCTTGGCCGACATCCAGGCCATCCACGACGGCGGCGGCTTCGGCTCCATCGTCGGCCGGAACGCCTTCCAGCGTCCGCGTGCCGAGGGCATCGAGCTGCTGCACGCGATCCAGGACATCCACACCGGCGCCCGCAAGGCCTGAGTCCGGTCCCAGCGCAAACACCCCGTGGGCACCGCTCGCGGGGTGTTCGCAATTGGGCGTGACGACCGTCCCACCGCCGCCTGGACGTCGACAGAGCGAACCGCACGCGGGCCGGGCAAGCCTCGTCCCCGACGGCGCGACGAGAACCACGTCGACAGCTTCGTTGCGCTAGCGTCTCGATGGACTGCTCAGCGGCCAACCCCCAAGTCTGGGTTCAGACGGGGTCGAGCCGCGAGCGCGCCCGCAGGCGCCGACCGAGCGGTACACCGGTACCGCGACCGAGGCGCCCAGGACGTAAGCCGCGGATCGGCCCCGGCTGGGCCCAGAATTAGAAAGGCCCCGCCACACGCTGGTAACCGCGACCGTTGCTCCCTTCCGGGCCTGGCGGAGTTGACGGGCCAGCGTTGGCAGGACCATGAGACACACGAGGTCTGCCTCGTTGGCGTCGAATCGTCCTGTCGCTGCGCGTCGATGGAGAGATGGAAATCAAAGGCCCCGAGCTTCGGCCCTGACTTCCCTTCCGAACCACTGAACCCTCCGAACTGTACGTTCGGTTGCTGGCTCTTACGAGTCAGCGGCGGAGGAGAAGGGATTCGAACCCCCGGTACCGTTCCCGGTACACACGATTTCCAATCGTGCACCTTCGACCACTCGGTCACCCCTCCTGGGATCAGGTGTTTCGGAGGTCGGGTGCAGGCACCCAAGACCCCATCGAACGCAGCTTCAAGGAACGACGGGCGGCGGAAAGTCGGAGCGAACTTCGAGCTTCCTGGGGCCCTGGATCACCGAAGATCCTGGCGGAGAACATGGGATTCGAACCCATGGTACCGTTCCCGGTACACTTGATTTCGAATCAAGCGCCTTCGACCACTCGGCCAGCTCTCCGCGGGCGAACCTAGCAGAAGCGAAGGGCCTGTCAACGGCCTCCGCGCAGGCGCGATCGGCTCCTGACGGAGCTGAAGAAGCGGCTCAGGACAGCCCCACATTCGTCCGCCAGGACCCCACCCTCGAGCTCGCAGCGGTGGTTCAAGCGGGAGTCGTCCCCGAGGGTGAAGAGGGAGCGAAGCGCCCCCGCTTTGGGGTCGTCGGCGCCCCAGACGACGCGGCCCACGCGACCGTTCACCATGGCGCCGGCACACATCGGGCAAGGCTCGAGCGTCACGTACATGGTGACCTCGTCGAGGCGAAAGGTGCTGAGGCGAGCGGACGCCCGGCGCAGGGCGATCAGCTCCGCGTGCGCGGTGGGATCCTGGGTTCGCTCGCGCAAGTTGCGGCCACGGGCGATTACCTCACCGGCGCGTACGGCCACGGCACCGACCGGCACCTCACCGAGCGACGCGGCGAACTCCGCCTCGCGCAGCGCCTCTCGCATGAAGACTCGATCGGCTTCGTCCACGGGCTCCTGAAGTGTGAGCCTGAACCCACGCGCAAAAAAGGCCCCGACGACTGTCGAGGCCCCTCTTCCTGCCGAGGCCCAACGTGCTGTCGAGGCCTGTCTCTGTGCGCCCCCTGGTCGGGCGCTCGTCTTAGCGGAGCCAGGAGGACTCGAACCTCCAACCCCCGGTTCCGTAGACCGGTGCTCTATCCAATTGAGCCATGGCTCCAGGGTCGCGCAGCATAATCGTGAACCCAACAACGTCAAGCGGGCTGCACCGCTGAACCAACATCGTCTAGCGGGCTGCACCGCTGAACCAACATCGTCTAGCGGGCTGCCCCACTGAACGCGAGTCCCTCAGACGTTTCCCGTAGGAAAAATGCTGAGCGCCTCGGCGGAGAAGGAGGGATTCGAACCCTCGGTACAGCTTTTGACCGTACGACCGCTTAGCAAGCGGTTGCCTTCGACCACTCGGCCACCTCTCCAAGTCGCGCTTTCGCGCCGCATTGTCAAAACTCGCAAAGCCGAGACCTCGCGAGGGCGTCTTGCTTAGCCGGTCGCCCCAGGGCTGTCAACGCGTTCGCGCGCCATCCGCCAGGCGGACCTGTGCGTCCACGTCCGCGTCCTCGGCGGGCGCCCGAAGCTGGGCCGCGATTGCCTTGGATCCGCCTTCGGATTCGATCCACTCGCGCAGCTGGGCCATGCCATCGGCCATGGACATGGGCGGCACGTAGCCGAGGTCACGGATCGCGCGTTGCTGATCCAAGCTGGTGGCGAGGCCGCGCAGAGCGACCTCCTCCGGGAGCAAGGCGGGCACGCCTCGCCGAAGCGCCCAGCGAGCGCTCCACATCGCCCGACGGGTGCCGCCCAGGGAGCGCGTCTTGCCTCCGAGGGCGTTGGCGACGTCCGCCAGGAAGTCGCCGGCGAGCACCATCTCGGCGTCGACCACATGATAGACGCCACCTCGGGCGTCGGGCGCCATGCCCGCACGCAGCACCGCCTGGGCGAGGTTGTCCACGTGAGTCGTCGCGAGCAGACGCTCCCCACGACTCACGATCCCGATGCCGCCGTCGAGCACCTCCTGGGCGAGCGCCGGCAAGCGGCTCTTGTCGCCTGCGCCCCAGATCCAGGCCGGACGCAGCGCCATGGTCTCGAGGCCGTCACGGCCACCGCCGATCATCAGCTCCTCCGCGGCGAGCTTGGTCCGGGCATAGGCGCCGAGGGGCGGCTGACTGAGCGCCTTGTCCTCGTTCCAACCCACCCGCGGCTTCAGGTTCAGCGTCACGTCGGCGCACGAGACGTGCACCAGGCGGCTCACGTGCGCCGCGCGACTCGCCCGAAGCACGTTCTCGGAACCGGCGACGTTCACCCAGCCGAGCGCGCGCGGGGAGGAGCGACGTTCAACGAGCCCGGCCGCGTGCACGACGACGTCGACGCCTCGGGCGGCCTCCTTGAGGCGCCCTGGAGAGCTGAGATCTCCCGTGAGGACCTGCGCGCCGCCGGCCTCGAGGGTCGGTCCCAACGTGCCCTCCCGGCACAGGGCCACGACGTCCTGCCCCTCGGCGAGCAGACGACGCACCACGGCTCCGCCCACGAAGCCCGTCGCACCTGTGACCAACCAGCGCATCAGCGCGTGCTACAGGCGCGAGCCCACCGAAGCAACGCGACGCGACGTCGAGGACTGCGAGACAAGCCTCGGAGGGCCTCTCGGGCTATCCTGCGCTTCTTGCTGCGTACCCTCCTCGTCTGCTCACTCTCGATCGGCGCCCTGAGCCTCTCGGCCTGTGGGAGCAGCGCCCCGAGCTGTGTCGATCTGGACTTCGACGGCTACGGCGACGGCTGCGAGCTCGGTCCCGACTGCGACGACGAGAACGCGTCGCGCAATCGCGACTGCGTGGCCGTGCCCACGCCCGACTGCGCGGCCGATCCGCTGGCCACCGGCTGCCCCTGCCTGCTGGGGAGCGCGGGGGATTGCTTCCCCGGAGACGCGAGCCAAGAGGGTGTCGGCATCTGCATCGCGGGCTACGCACGTTGCGTGAATCGACATTGGGGACTGTGCGAAGGCGCTCTCACCCCGAGGGGTGAGACATGCAACGGCGTGGACGACGACTGCGACGGCTTCGTCGACGACGGCGCGCTGAGCCCATGTGGCGGCTGCACGCCAGGGTGTGTCGGTGGAGTCTGGGGTGAGGGTGACGCGAGCTTCGAGCCGCCGACCGCGGGCGACGAGACCGCACTCACGGACACGGGTCAGCTGACGTTGGCGCGCCACGAGTTCGAGCAAGCGGCGCTCTGGGTGGCGAACAGTCGCGAGCGCAGCCTGTCGCGCATCGATCCGGCGCGCGCCATCGAGACGGCACGCTACGCGACCATGGGCGACGACCCGAGCCGGGTGGCCGTGGACTATCACGGCGACGCCTGGGTGCTGAATCGGCAGTTCGGCGGCGTCTCGAGCCTGACCAAGGTGGCGGGCTTCCCGGAGCGCTGCGTCGACGCCGATGGCAGCGGCGATGTGCGCACGTCGGCCGGGCCGACCAATGTCTTGCCCGAGGGCGAAGACGAGTGCGTGCTGCTCCACGCGCCCGTCGGAGACGTCGGCGGCGTGGGACGCGCCATCGCCGTGGACGGGAACCTCGGCCTCGACGGCATCAGCGGCGGCGACCTCTGGATCGGCATGCACGACGGCATGCGCGTAATTCACGTCGACGGCATGCCGGGCGCGGAGTTGGACCGCGTCGACACGCCGGGCTTCCAGCCCTACGCCGCGGCCTTCGACCCGTGGGGCACGCTCTGGATGATCTCCAAGGACGGTCTGCTCCTGCGCCTGGACCGACGGCAGCTGCCGCTCGCGCCTGTGATCCGCGAGATCCCCCTCGACTGCTACCTCGCCTACGGGCTCGCCATCGACTCCGGGGGTCGGCTCCTGATCACGGGCTTCTACTGCGATCAGGCCGTGCGCTACGACCCGCCGACGGATCGCTTCACGCGGGTGCGGACGCCCCCGAGCGTGCGTGGCGCGGCCATCGCGAATGGCTTCGGCTGGGTCGCGCATACGGATGGACGCGTGTCGGTGCTGTCGATGGAGCCCTTCTCGCTCGTGGAGACCATCGATCTCACGGCGCTGGGCGCGACGCCGCGCGAGTCCATCGGCGTGGCCGCGGACGCGTTCGGAGACCTCTGGGTCGTGAGCACCGAGGCGGCGGAGCTCGCCGGCGGCATGGCGACGCGTGTCTCGGGCGCGACGCACGAGGTGACGGCGCAGGTGCCCGTGGGGTTGAGGCCTCATACGCAGGGCGACCTCACGGGTAGCAAGCGCGTGGGCGGCTTCGCCGCCGAGGGCACGCGTCGCCACGTCTTTCACGGCTGCGCGGATGGCAGCACGCGCTGGAGGAACGTGCACCTCGCGGTGGATTACGGCGCCGCGGGCTCGGTCGAGGTCGCCGTGCGTCAGGCCGTCGACGAGGCCTCCCTCGATACGGCGAGTTTCGTCTCGCTGGGCATCACGCCGGACGACGCCCTGCCCTTCCCCCTGGACCTGCCCACTGGCGGGGTGGTCGAGGTCGAACTCACGCTGCGAACGTCCGCACGGGACGGCGCGCCGCGCGTCACGCGGGTGGGGCTCGAGTGGGCCTGCAACGGGCCGGACTGAGCGACTCCGTCTTGGCAGGCTGCTGGCAGCCATGCCTCCCGCGTGACGGCGGACGTACCTAGGCCGCGGCCTGCTCTGGCTGCGCCTTCGCGGGCTGCGCCTTCGCGGGCTGCCCCTGCGCACCTTCGGCCGCTACGGACTTGGCCTCGAGCTCTTGCCTCAGCCGCGTGCACAGCGCGTCGTCTGCCTTCAGGTGCTGGCGCGCGCGCTCGCGTCCCTGGGCGAAGGTCTTGCCGTCGATGGCGTAGTAGGCGCCGTTCTTCTGCACGAGTTCGCTGTCCACGGCCGCGTCGAGCAACACGCCCACGGCGTCCACGCCCTCGCCGTAGCGGATGTCGAACTCGACCTGCTTGAAGGGCGGCGCCAGCTTGTTCTTCACCACCTTCACGCGGGTGCGGTTGCCGATCACGTCTTCGCCAGACTTCACGGCGCCGATGCGGCGCACGTCGAGGCGCATGGAGGCGTAGTACTTCAGCGCATTGCCGCCGGTCGTGGTCTCGGGCGATCCAAACTTCACGCCGATCTTCATGCGCAGCTGATTGATGAACATCAGCGTGGTCTCGGTCTTGTGCGAGGTGGCGGTGAGCTTGCGCAGCGCCTGGCTCATCAGGCGCGCCTGGAGCCCGACGTGGCTGTCACCCATGTCGCCTTCGAGCTCGGCGCGGGGCACGAGGGCCGCGACCGAGTCCACGACGATCAGGTTGATGGCGGCCGAGTTCACTAAGGTCTCCACGATGTCGAGGGCCTGCTCGCCGGTGTCGGGCTGACTGACGAGCAGCTCCTCCGTGCGCACGCCGAGGGCGCGGGCGTACTGCACGTCGAGGGCGTGCTCCGCGTCGATGAAGGCGGCGATGCCCCCGGCGCGCTGGCACTCGGCGATGGCGTGCAGCGTGAGCGTGGTCTTGCCGCTGGCTTCGGGGCCGTAGATCTCGACGATGCGTCCGTGCGGATAGCCTCCGCAGCCGAGCGCTTCGTCGAGGGCGACGCAGCCCGAGGAGAAGCTCGGCACGCGCGTCACCTCGTGGTCCCCGAGCTGCATGATGGCGCCCTTGCCGAACTGTTTCTCGATCGCGCGGATGGCCTCGCGCACCGCCTTCAACTTCTCTTTCATTGCATCTCCTCTCGCCGCTCCCGCGGTCGTTGAACTCCACGCGCCGCCACGCTGCGACGATCGAGGAGTCGGTACTGTATTGCTTCGGCGATCTGGCTCACGCCGATGGCGTCGCTGCCGTCGAGGTCGCTGAGGGTCAGCGCCACGCGCAGCGCCTTCACGTAGCCGCGCGCGCTCAGGCCGAGGCTGTCCACGGCGCGATCGAGCAAGCTCAGTGCGTCGGCGCGGGCGTGCGTCATCAGCGCCTCGAGATCGCGCACGGGGCCGCGAGCGCGCGCGGCCTCACGAGCACCAGCAACGCGTGCCGCCACGGTGGCCGAATCCTCGCCGGGCAGGGTGTGGCGCAGCTCGTCGGCGCGCACGCGAGGCACGGCGACGTGAAGATCGAAGCGATCGAGGAGCGGACCGCTGACGCGACTCTTGTAGCGCTCGACGCGATCGGGCGCGCAGGTGCAGAGATGCGTGGGGTCGCCCGCGTGACCGCAGGGGCACGGGTTCATGGCCGCCACCACCTGCGGCGCCGCGGGCATGCGCACGCGAGCGTTGGCGCGCGCGACCACGACCTCGCCCTGCTCCATGACCGTGCGCAGCGTCTCGATCACGTCGCGCCGGAACTCGGGCAGCTCGTCGAGGAAGAGCACGCCGCCGTGAGCCAAGGTCACCTCGCCCGGGCGCAGCGGACGACCGCCGCCGACCATGGCCGCGGCGCTGGCGGTGTGATGCGGCGCGCGAAAGGGGCGCGCGATGTTGGCCTGGCGACTGAAGTCGAGCAGCCCGGCCGCGGATTGGATGGTCGCGATCTCGTCCACATCCTCCTGCGAGGGCGTCGGCAGGAGAGTCGGCAGACGACGCGCGAGCATGGTCTTGCCCGAGCCGGGGGGACCGACGAGCAGGAGATGATGCCCTCCGGCGGCGGCGACCTCGAGGGCACGACGCGCGCTCTCTTGCCCTCGGATCTCGCGCAGGTCCACGCCAGCGCGCGTGACGCTGGGCTGCGCCGGACAGGCCTCGCTGGCATTGGGCAGGGAGAGCCTGCCGTCGAGCCACTCTGTGACATCGAGCAGCTCGTCGGCGCACAACACCTCGAGCTTCTGCACCAAGCAGGCCTCCGCGGCGTTGGCGCGCGGTACGACGGCGCGCTTCAGACCACGGGCTTGCGCCATGCGCAGCTGCGGCAGCACGCCGCGCACGCCGCGGAGATCCCCCGCGAGGCCGAGCTCGCCCAGCAGCAGCGTGCCTTCGGTTCTGTCGCCCTCGACGCAGCCGGACGACGCGAGCAGCGCCACGGCGATGGCGAGATCGAAGGAGGCGCCGCTCTTGGGCAGGTCGCCGGGCGCGAGGTTCAGGAGCAAGGAGCGATGCGGCAGCTCGTAGCCCGCCGCGCGCAACGCGGCCTGCACGCGCACGCGGCTCTCGCGCACGCCGCGCTCTGGCAGGCCCACGAGCTCGAAGCCCGGCAAGCCCTTGCCGACCTCGACCTCGATGATGACGGAGCGGGCCTCGACCCCGAGCAGACAGGCGGCTTGGACTTGCGTGAGCATGCCCGAGCCCATCGCAAGCCTCGTGCCCAGAGGTCGCTCCAATGATGTCAGCTAGTTGGCGCGGAGCTGGCGGCGGATCGGCGGTCATTCGCCGGCGGGCGCCAGGCTCCCGATCGTTTTCGAGCTGCAGCCTGCGCTGCGCGAACAGAGCGCTGCGACCACGGTGGCGCTAGATCGGCAGCACGCAGTGCGCGGCCGCGTTCACGCAGAAGCAGGCGCCCACCGACGTGCCGAGGCGCCGACCTTGGGCGCCGTTGCTCGGATCCCGATCGCCACAGAGACGCTCTGTGGTCGACGAGAAGTCGTCGTAGTACCAACCTTCACCCGCGGGCGGAGCGCTGGCATCGGAGGTGGTGGGCAGCTGCCGAATGCCACAGATCTCGCGCGTGACGCCGTCGTAGTCGACCTGGGTGAAGAGAAGCGTCCGGCCGCGATCGGCGAGCTGGGCGCAGTGGGTGATGAGGCCTTCGGCGGGCAGCTGCTCGAACACAGGCAGTCGACTCCGCCGCCGATCACGCGAGGAAGGCCTCGGCGATCCTCCGTGACGTAGTGCGTGACCGTACACGGACCCAGGGACCCGGCGCCGCGCGAGTTGCAGCCTCCGAGGATGACCTGTGCCAGCGCGACGCCCGCGCGCCACAACGACGACGGCGACCCGAGATTCGAGTCGCCGTCTTTCGTTGTGGGCTCATGAGAGCACTAGCTTCTGGATCAGCCGCCCGCGCAGGCCGGGTTCAGACAGAAGCAGTCGCCGCCGGCCGCGTCCGGTTCGCCGCACTTGTGCTGACCCTCGGAGTCCGAACAGACGAAGCCACCGAGGCCGCCGCCCGCACAGTCGGCGTCGCTGCTGCAGGTCATGGTGCAGGTGTTGCTCGCCGCGTTGCAGAAGAGGTTCGGCACGGAGGAGGCCGTGCAGTCGATGCCGGATCCGGAGCCGCAGGGCGTGCCGAGTCCGACCGTGCCGACGGCAGTGCTGCTGACCGGCTGCAAGCACTCGAGGCGGACGAGGACGCCCGTCTTGGGCTCGGCGCCGGTGCTGAAGGCGATGCGCTGGGGGTTGTCCGCGCAACGGTCCGCGACGCTGCCCGTGCCGGTGCTGAAGTCGTCGTAGTACCAGCCGACGCCACCGGGCGCGACGATGGGCGAGGTCGCGCGGTTCGGGGTGAGCTGCGCCACCTCACAGACCTGATGCTCCACACCGGCCGAGTCGGCCTCGCTGCGCAGGAAGCTGCGGCCCACGTCGGCGAGCTGATCACAGGTCGTGAACGAGCCCGTGGTGGGGAGCACCTCGACCACCTTGCAGTTCACGTTGCCCGTGCTGTCCGGGTTCAGGGCGCGCGGCAGGCAGGTGCCGCCGAGCACGTCGGCGAGCTTGTTGATGATGGCGTCGATGGCGCCCGTGAAGTCCTCCTGACAGATGGACTGCACGACCGCGCCAGCGCGGGCTGCGTCGAGGCCCTGGGCGACTTGCACCAGGCGCCGCGGCGGGAAGGCCAAGCCTCGACCGGGCACGTTGCACGAGGGCGTCAGGCGCGACGGCATGGTCGGGTCGGGCGCCTCCTGCATGCGTGGATCGGCGAGGATGGCCGCGTAGTCGATGGCGTTCGGACCCGCGACGAGGTCCGTGGGCACACCGCCGATGTCGGCGAAGACCAACAGCTCGTGGTTGCCGGCCCGCAGCGCGAGCAGACCGGCCACGTAGCGATCGTCCACCGGGTACACCGCCCCGGGGAACTGGAAGCAGCGCAGGTTCAGGTCGCCCATGTAGCGGGCCGACGACTGGTTGAAGAGGTCACCGTCGGAGGCGGAGCAGTCGTCCTCATCGCCGACGACCACGATACCGAGCAGCGAGTCGGGACGCAGGAAGCCGTTGTTCTCGACGTCGCCGTGACCGCGCGTGCCCATGGCGAAGGTGATGGAGGAGGTGCTGGGCGTCAGGGCCTTGAGCACGGCGTCGAGGTGCTGCTCGAAGCCACAGCCGCCGGTGCCGAGGGCCGCGACGCAGGTGAAGTCGGCGGCGAAGGTGGCGGGATCGTCCGTGCCGCGCTGGAACTCGAGGAAGGGCGGGTAGCTGGGGCTGCAGCCGGCGATGGCGGTGTTGCCGCTGGTGCGCAGGATGCCGTCGTCGCCGAAGTTGGAGTCTGCGCAGGTGGGCACCAAGAAGCCGCCGCTGCCCATGTCACTGTCGACCACGCCGACCTGCAAGCTGCCCACGGCGGGGAAGGTGCGCGTGACCTCGCCCGCGCTGTTCCTGACCATGCCGCTGGCGAGGGTCTGGATCAGGCGCGGGAACTGCTGCACCAGCGAGTTCTGCTCCTCGATCATCGAGTTGCTGTTGTCGACCAGGAAGAGCAGATCGATCTTGTCGACGGTCGTGACCCTCACCTTGTTGATGACGCCCGAGACCGTGCACGGGTTCAGCGACCGCAGATCGCGATTCAAACAACCGCCCACCAGACCGAGGCCCAACACGAACACCACCATGAGCACCACCTTACCCCAACTCCAACAATACTTACCCCAACCCGAACAATACTGACTTCCGACCGTGTGGGACGCCTCGAGAGCACGGTTGTCTTAAATCTCATTCATCGTCACTCCTATCACAAACAG
>Ga0100401_1003058_pt1 | contig 12861 bp, 9 predicted proteins | sample CryGeymeta201525_FD_80421 | JGI IMG/M metagenome (GOLD analysis project Ga0100401, IMG submission 80421) | Groundwater microbial communities from Crystal Geyser aquifers in Utah, USA - Crystal Geyser metaG 2015-25 | ecosystem: Environmental > Aquatic > Deep subsurface > Groundwater | place: USA...
ATGCTGGAGATCTACGAGGCCTACAGTGATGTCAACGGCATGCAGGCGTTGATCCAGGGCATGATCACGCACGTGGCGCAGAGCGTCTTCGGCGGTCTCAAACTCGGTTCTGAGGCCCGTCGCGTGGATCTGACGCCGCCCTGGCGCGAGGCGACCTACCATGAGCTGATCCGCGAGCGGATGGGTGCGGACTGGTTCGAGCTGCCGCTGGAGCAGGCACGCGAGAAGGCCGAGGCGGCCGGGCTGTCGCTCGATCCAGCCTGGGATATGATGATGGTGACGCACGAGGTGTACGAGAAGCTGATTGAGAAGACACTGATGCAGCCGACCTTCGTCAAGCGCCTGCCGGCAGCGTTGATCCCCCTGGCCAAGGCCTGTCCGGATGACCCCTCGCTGGCGGATGTCTTCGAGCTGGTGATTGCCGGCCAGGAAGTGGCACCGGCCTACACTGAACTGAACGACCCGCTGGAGCAGCGCAAGCGGCTGATGCAGCAGGCGGGGGAGAATCCGCAGGCGATGGATGAGGATTTCCTCGAAGCCCTTGAGCATGGGATGCCGCCCGCTGGCGGGATGGGTGTCGGTATCGACCGCCTGATGATGATCCTGGCCGGGGTGGATGCCATCCGCGATGTGATTTTGTTCCCGCAATTAAAACAGAAATAATGCTGCCATTTCCCTTATTCCTGGCCGGTAAGTATCTCAAGCCGAAACGCTCGTTCATTTCGGTGGTGACGCTGTTTTCCGTGCTCGGCGTACTGCTGGGGGTGGCGATCCTGGTGATCGTGCTGGCGGTGATGACCGGGTTCGACGACATGTGGCGCACCAAGATCCTGAGCTTCAAGCCGCACCTGACGGTGACTGATCGGTTCGGGATGATCGACGACCCGGACACGCTCTGCGAGACCATTGCGGCGGTGGAAGGGGTGACCGGGGTCTCCGCCAGCGTGGAAACGCGGGTGATGGTGCAGATCGAGGGGCGGGTGTCCGCGCCGGTGCTGCTGGGGGTGGATCCCGACCGGGCGGGCTCGGTCAGCCAGATCCCGCGTAACATGCTGGCTGGAAAGTTCGACCTGGAAGGCGATTCGGTCGTGATCGGCTCGGATCTGGCCGCCCAGCTCGGGGTGCTGGTTGGCGACCGCCTGCTGGTTTATTCCCCGCGCAGCGTGATGTCCCCGGATGAGATCCATCTGCCCGAGGAACTCGAGATTACCGGCATCTTCGACCTGGGCATGCGCGACTTCGATGGTGGGTTCGTGCTGACCGATATCGGCATTGCCCGCGATCTGGTCGGGATGGTGCAGGGGGCCTATTCGGTCTATGTCATGACGGCCGATGCCTTCCAGTTCGAGGACTATGCGCGGCGGGTCCAGGACGCCGTTGGCCCGCGCTATGCCGTGGAGAGCTGGCAGGAGGTCGACAAGATGCTTTTCGATGCCCTGGCCCACGAGAAGACCATGATGTTCGTGCTGCTGGCGTTCATTACCATCGTGGCGATTTTCTGTGTCACGGTGACCCTGATCGTGATCGTCGTACAGAAGACCTCCGAGATCGGTCTGCTCAAGGCGCTGGGGGTGCCGACCTGGAAAATCCTGCTGGCGTTTTTGATCCACGGCTGGGCACAGTGCCTGGTCGGTACGCTGGCTGGCGTGGGGACGGGGTTGCTGATCTTGAACAATCTGAGAAATATTGTCGGACTGCTGGCCTCGTTCAATGTGTCTGTCTTTCCAAAGGCGATTTATGGCCTGGCGGAGATCCCCTGGGCGATCACGTCGAGGGATCTGGTGCAGGTGGGGGTACTGGTGATGGTGGCCTGTACGGGGTCGTGCATTATCCCGGTCTTGCGGGCGGCCTTGTTGCAGCCGGTGGAGGCGTTCCGGCAGGAGTGATGTTGGGTAAAGTCGAAATTCGGAAAGTCGAAATTAAGAAATCGAGAGAGATATGTTGATTGAGGCGGAGAATCTGCATAAGCGGTATTGGCTCAAGCGTAGCGAGGTGCATGTGCTACGCGGGGCGGAACTGCAGGTATCGGCTGGCGAGACTGTTGCGATTGTCGGGCGCAGCGGTGCCGGCAAGAGCACCCTGCTGCATATCCTGGGCGGCATCGACCGTCCGGATGCCGGCCGTGGCACGGTCCGTATCGGCGGTGAGGATCTGTATGCGCTTTCAGGTGCGAAACGCACCCGCATGCGGGCGGAGCGGATCGGGTTCGTCTTCCAGACCTACCACCTGCTCAATGAGATGGATGTGCTGGAGAATGTCATGCTGCCGGCTCGGGCGGCGGGGTATCCCAGACCGCCGTCGCGCAAACGCGCACTGGAGCTGCTCGATGCGGTCGGGGTGGCCGACCGGGTTCGCCATACGCCGCTCGAACTTTCCGGTGGCGAGCAGCAGCGCGTGGCGATCGCGCGGGCACTGATCAATGATCCGGCGGTCGTGCTGGCGGACGAGCCCACGGGCAATCTCGATGTTGAAACCGGCGAAAGCGTGCTGCGGCTATTGTTCACGCTGACGCGTGACCGCGGGCACGCCCTGGTGATGGTGACGCATAATGAGGAAATCGCACGCACCTGCGACCGGGCGAAACGACTTTCGGAAGGGCTGCTGGTGTAACCCTTGTCGCTCACGGTTCTAAAATTTTTGTTTTGCGTTAATTTTTGTTTTGCGCAGGCTGCGGTTATAGGATAGCGTAGAGCCGATTATCAGAAAACGATATTTAACTGGCCTACGGGTCGGTCAATGTCAGTTTTTTTATTTGGATACAGGTGCGAGCAATAGAAAGGGGCTGGAGATGCTGAAGCAAACGTTTTCCTGCGCGACGTTAGCCTTTTTACTATGTCTGGTGACGGGCCCGGTGTTTGCCCAGGGGGGGGCGGCACGCAAGCTGGTGCCGGAGGAGCAGATTCGGGTGCGCCGCTTCATCGGTACCGGTCCCCGGGCGCGTGCCACGACCCCGATCTACCAGACCAGCGCCGGCGGCGGCGTCAAACGGGCGCAGGATTGGCATGTGGTTTCCGTGATGTACGATACGGCCCCGGACTGGATGGATGATCTGCTGGTCGAGTTCCATGTGCTCATGATGATGCCGGATCCTGCAGAGCCGCGCAGGATCCTCTATTCGTTATTCAAGAAGACCGTGCGCTACATCGACATCGAGCAGGGCCGCGACCATCGGGCGATGGCCTTCCTGCGTCCGGCGGCCGTGAAGCGTTTCGGCAGCGTGGTCGCCAGTGCGGCGGTGCTGACCGTGGAAGGTAAGGTTGTGGATGAGCAGAACGAGACGGCGGTTGACCTGCCGGAATTCTGGTGGCGCAATCCGTCGGTGCTTGACAGTCCCATGCTGACCGTGCGCGAGGGGTATCTGCTCAATCGCATGGAGTCTCCGTGGGCGTGGATAAACCCTGATGATTACGAGGTTATAAAGTAGTGTCAATGTTTGATAGAGACAGGGTACTGACGCTTGACCTGGGAGCCAGCAAGATCGTGCTGGCCGAGTTCCAGGTCGTCAAGGGCGGGGAACCGGTACTGCTCCGTTACGGGATCCATGTGATCGAGGGCGAGGGCGGCAGCGAGACAGACCGGTTGGCTTATATTGTCACCGCTGTGCGCGAGCTGATGAGCGAGCAGCAAATCCGCCCGGCATCGATGCTGATGACGGTTTCAGGCCAGGCCGTATTCCCGCGTTTCGTGAAACTGCCGCCGGTCGGTCGCGACAAACTCACGCAGATCATCCAGTACGAGGCGGAGCAGAATGTGCCCTTCCCGATGAACGAGGTGGTCTGGGACTACCAGTTGATCGGCGATGCTGCGGACGAGCTGAATGTGATGCTGGTGGCGGCGAAGGTCGAGAACATCAAGCGACTTACCGATTGTGTGCAGGCGGCGGATCTGGAACCGGACGTCGTGGATGTCTCGCCCATGGCTCTTTATAATGCCGTGCGCTACAACCACCCGGATCTCGAAGGATGCGCGATGGTACTGGATATCGGCGCGCGTTCTTCGAACCTGATTTTTATCGAGCAGAACCGGATCTTCAGCCGTAGCATCCCGGTTGCCGGTAATGCGGTCACGCAGGAGTTGATGAAGGAATTCGAGACCGATTTCGCTGCGGCGGAACGGCTGAAGCGCGAACTGGGCTTTGTGGCCTTTGGGGGTGTGTATGCCGGCGCGGACAACGAGACGGCTGACCGGGTCTCCAAGATCATCCGATCGGTCCTGACGCGGTTGCATGCCGAGGTCAACCGGTCGATCAACTTCTACCGCAGCCAGCAGGGTGGCAGTTCGCCCGCAACGGTGCTTCTGACGGGCGGATCCTCGATGATTGCCCATGCGGACACGTTTTTCCAGGACAAGTTGAAGGTCCCGGTGGACTATTTCAATCCGTTCGCACGGGTGTCGGTGTCGGCTGAGATCGATGCTGAGCGACTCAACGCGGACCTACAGAGTATGGGTGAAGTGGTTGGCTTGGCGTTACGCCGGGCCGGGCATTGCCCCATCGAGATCAATTTGATGCCACCAGATCTTGTGGCCTTGAAGGTTTTCCGCCGCCGCAAGCCCTATTTCGCCTTGTCGGCGGTAGGGATTGTAATCCTGATGCTTTGCTGGTGCGGCTATTTCTTCAAGGCGGCCGCCGCTTATGAGGACCGTGTCGACCGGGTCGGGAAGCGTGTCGCCAGCTTGACGCAGACCAAACGGCAACTTGAACAGGCAAGGGCGGAACGCGAAGCGACAGCGGCTCGGTTTGATGAGCTGGCGGAACTGATCGGGAGCCGTAGCCGCTGGAGCGAGATCCTGGCCGGGGTCAGGGACTGTATGCAGGAGGGAATGTGGGTGACTGCCGTCACGCCGGAGGTGGCGGGCAGGCAGATTCCGCGACTGGAAATCACCCTACAGGCGTTCTCCGACCGGTTGAAGGATGACGAGCAGGGTACCGCCTCCGAGCGGTTGCGCAACCGCTTGCGCTCAATGCCGATATTCAAGGAGAACAGCGAGATTGTCAGTGAAATGGCTGTCGGGGCATACCTGCGGCGTTTCTCGATACGGCTTGAACTTGTTAACCCGATAAATGTACAGTGACGCAGGTATGAAAAAAGCCCAGGTTATCACCATTTCGTTATGTGCAGTAGGCGCGATCGCGCTGCTGGCGGCAGGCTATGTGCTTTACCGCGGGATTTCCCGGTTTGGCGCGGCCCGTGTTTCGCTTGGTATGGCAAAAGCCAATCTTGAAGGGTTCTACCGGGAACCGGTGTTCCCGTCGAACGACAACGTGGGCCGGGAAAAAGCCAACACGACGAAGCTGGCTGGCTGGTTTGACGAACTGGCGGCGGAATTGCGCAAGGGCAATGTCGTGAGCACGGAACGCAGTCCGTCGGCGTTCAAAACCGTGTATCTTGAAAAAGCGCTGGAACGGCTGTTGCAGGAGGCGCAAGCGGCGGGAACGGAACTGCCGACGGCTTTCGGCTTCGGTTTCGAGCAATATGCCGGCACCGATGTCCTGCCTCGTCCGGATGATGTGCCGCGCCTGATGGAACAATTGGTGCTGGTTAACCGGATCTGCCGGATCCTGTTCGCGAATCGTGTCAAGGCGCTTAGCGCGGTCGGGCGGACGGCATTTGAGGATCAGGCCGCCGCCGCGCCAGCCGCCGCCGCGCCTGCGCCTAGTGGCCGTGCCGGGCGGCGCCCGACGCGGACGCAACCGGCGGCCCCCCCGCCGTCTGCGGTGGTGGCACAACCTGGCGTCGTTCCCAAGGGGGCGCTATTTGGTAAATATCGGTTTGTCATTGAATTCAGTGCCAAGGAAAGCACCTTGATCGGGGTCTTGAACGCCTTGGCGTCGAGCCCTTCCTTTACCGTTGTCAAGGTGGTGCGCTTGAATAAAGGTATTCCGGTGCTGATGCCGGGGACGGTGGATCCGGCTGCCGCCGATGGCGTGCCCATCCCCGGGGTCGGTGCACAACCGACGACGGCGGCCCCGGTCTTGCGGCTTGGACCGAGTTATCCGGTCAGTGGTCTGGAAATGGAAATACCGATGCAGGTCCGCATGGAGCTGGACGTATACAAATTCAAGGGGGATTCCGATGGATCTGGGGATTAACGGTTTCCTTGGCCGGATAAAGGAACACTACGACAAGGTTATCGCCTTTGCGGTCCTGTTGGCACTGGTGGCCTCGGTGGCGCTGCTGCTGGTCAAGATCAACTTGCTGCAGCAGGTCGAACGGGAGTTCGAGAGCTGGCTCATAGGACTGCGTCCGCAGCATCCGGAGGCCGCGCAGGTGGAAGCGACGCCCTACGAGCGTGCACGCGGTGCCATCGAATCGCCGTTGCAACTTCTCGTTCCAGGCACCAACCAGCCGGAATTGGCTTGGATGTTTGTGCCGGAGTCACGCTTCAACTGCCGCGAATGCCGGCATCCGGTGGCGACGGGTGCGGAGGTCTGCCCGTTCTGCAACACGCCGGTGGACATGCCTGTGGATGAGCCGCTGGATCATGATGGTGACGGGATGCCGAGCGAGTGGGAGCGCCAATATGGGCTCGATCCATTTGATGCGAGCGATGCGGCAAAGGATATGGATGGCGACGGTTGGACGAATCTGGAGGAGTTTCTGGACAAGAAGGATCCCACGGATACCAAAAGCCGCCCATCGGCAGTTGGCCGTCTGAAAATCGAAGCGATTACCGGCACGCAATTCGGCCTGCGGTTCAACAGCAAGGTGATGACGGCTTCCGGCCTCAAGTTCGGCCTGAACTATCGCTTGCCAAGCGGCGAGATCAGGACCGAGTTTGTTAAAATCGGAGACACGATCGAGGGCTTCACGGTGGAAGCCTACGAGCAGAAGGAGGGGCCGGCCAAGCCACCGGCGATGATCAAGGAAGATATTTCCGAATTGACCCTGCTGACCCTGCGCGGCGACACGATCACCCTGATCAAGGGGCAGGCCAGGTTGCATGTTGAACTGGTAGCGACACTTTCGCTGGCCTTGAGTGGGCAGGAACAGCGGTTCGAGGTACGCAAGGGCGATCCGCTGGAGGTCGATGGCGGGACCTATACAGTTATTGACGTTGACGACAAAGACCGGCGTGTGGTATTAAGGGGGGAAGGTGCCGATTCGGTGATCACGATTCGGTAGTGCCCGGTTGACAGTGCGATTTAGTGAACGTTGCCGATGTGGCGGCAAGGTCACGTTTTTTTTACTGGCAAGGATCTAAAAGACAGGTTCAAAGGAGACGGAGACATGATGGAATTTCGATACGCAATGGTGGCGATCCGGGTAGCGACTGTGTTTTCGCTGTCGGCAGGCTCGGTTTTCGCGCAGGCCGTCTTGGATGAGGACAGCCTCTTCGCGCAGGAAGAAATGACACTGACCGACACCGTGGCGGGCGAATTGCCGGCGGCCGATTCCAGCGGAGATGCAGATTTCCTCAGCGAGCTCTTTGGCGATAGCGCGGTTGCCATACCGGACGATCTGGGGGCGGAGACAGAAGCCTTGCCGCTCGATGACCTGTTTGCCGATGCTCCGGCCGAGCCGGAATCGGCTGAAGTGTTGCCCGAAAGTCTGGATGCCGTGGTTGACGGTATTGAAGCTGAACCGGCGGCGGATATCGACGCCTTCCCGCTGGACAAGGGGTTTGATGCCGATGCCGTGCTTGGCGAGATGCTGGAGATGGGCGATAGCGAAGCGGTGGCGGAAATCGCTGGCGATGTGGCACCCGACGCGCCTACGGCGACTGAAGATGTGGCCACCGTTACGGATAGTGATCTGGCCCTCGATGCGATGCTGGGGGAGATGGTTGCCGAGGAACCGGATGCCGGTGGTGTCTTGACGGTTGAGCCCACAGGCACGGAGACAGCCGCAGCGGATGACCTCGGCTTCTTGTTTGACGAAGCCCCCGCCGTGGCTCCGGAAGTCCCTGTCGTGGCGGAGACGGTTGAAGAAAAAGGGGCTCCAGCAACCGATGACCTTGATTTCCTGTTTGGCGATGCGCCAGTTGAAGCCGAGCCGCCTGTTGGTGCCGTTGCACCGCCTGCGGCGGCCGAGCTGCCGGCCGCCGCTGCTGAAGACGACCTGGACGCCTTGATCGGCGAATTGGCTGGCGAGGAGGAACCCGCGATTGAGGTGACGGTCGAGCCCCCCGCCCCCGCAGATGACTTCGATTCGCTCTTTGCGGTTAAACCGGCGGATGAACCGGCAGTCGAGGTCGCACAAGAGGTGGAACCAAGGGTGGATGTACCTGCCCCGAGGCCTGTTGCTGATCCCATGGCATTGGATGAAGACATTTTTAAATCACTGGCGAGCGAAGCGAAAAATGACATGAAGGCTCCACCGTCGGATGGTCGGCGGGCCCAGGGGGTGGCCGTTGACCCTTTCGTTGATGCGCTGTCGCAACCGGCCGATGCCGATATCGGAGCTGTGGCAGCGCCTGCTGGTAAAGACGCGCCGTTCTCGCTGGATGATTTCGTGGCGGCTGAGTCGGGTGAGGGCGTACTTCAACAGCCTTCCGGTGCCGACGTCGCCTCGCCGGCTCTGAGCCTGCCTGCGGGTGTGGCGGCCTTCGAGGAGGCGGAGCGCTTGACGCGGGTGGCGCGTGAGTATCACGCCACCAGTACACTTGAGAGTGCCAAGGTGGCGTTACGGCAAAAGGATTATCCCCAGGCCATTCTCCTTTACGAGCAGGCGCTAAACTACCTGCCGCACCGCCCCGATCTGGAACCGCAACGCGCCGAGGCACGCAAGGGGCTGGGGGCGTCCTACTATCTTCAGGCGTTGTCCTTGGAGCGTATGGAGGATTACGAGAAGGCCAAGATTGCCGCCCATAATGCTGTAAAGCACGGCTACGTGCGTGCAGAGGATACCGTTTCGCGTATCCAGCGCAAGATTGATGCCCCGCCCCCCCCGCCGCCTACGCCGGCGAAGCTGCGCTGGCGCGAGGAGGATTACCAGAAGACGCAGTCGCAGATCAACGCATGGCTCAAGCGTGGACGCGAAGCCTATCTGACAGGGGAGTATGAGTTGGCGATTCTTGCATTCGAGTCCGTGCTGGCACGCGACCCCGAGAACAAGGAAGCCATCCGGCTGATGCATTCGGCAGCCAACAAGCAGTACGACCGCTCCTCGATGGAATTAAACGCCACCTCCGCGCGTATGATGGCCACTGTACGCGACACATGGAACCCGCGCCAGTACGGCCTGCATGAAACCCCGTTGGAGTCCGAGATCGGCGGCACAACCAAGATGAAGGGGGACGATGAGATCCGCCGCGCGGCAATCCTGCAGAAGATGACCCAGATTCGCATACCGGAAGTCGATTTCCGGCAGGCCAATATCCGCGATGTGGTCACGTTCCTGCATATGCAAAGCGTCGAGTTCGACCCGGAAAAAAGAGGCGTTAATATCATTCTCAAGCTGGATGCGGACGCCGGCGGTGCCTCTGCACCAGCCGCCGCGCCGGTGGGTGCCTTTGGCGCGTTCGGTGAACCTGCTGCTGGCGCACCGGGTGGGGCCGCAAACGAGACGCTGGTGACGTTCAGCGCGTTGGATATCACGCTGAAGGAAGCCCTCGATTATTCAGTGGATATCGCCGCGTTAAAGTACCTTATTCGCGGCAATGCCGTGATGGTCATGCCGCGCGATGCCGCCATCGGCGAGATTGAGCACCGCATGTACGATGTGCTGCCCTCCGCCATTGCGCGCCTTCAGGATCTGAGTGAGGCCGTGAAACCTGGGCGTGGCTCGGAACGCCGGGCAGCTGGCGGTTTTATTGAGATTCCGGCCGGGGGGGGCACTGCTGGCGAGGAGGTTGATCTCAAGGCGTTTTTCCAGGAGATGGGTGTCGAGTGGCCGAATAAGGCCTCGATCAAGTTCGTACGCGGTCTCGGTAAGCTCGTTGTCGCGAACACGCTGGAGAACCTGACCGTGTTCGAGAAGGTGCTCTCAATCCTGAACGTGGTTCCGTACCAGATCGAGATCGAGGCGCGCTTCATCGAGGTCGCCCAGACGGATGTCGATTCGCTGGGGCTTGAGTGGCTATTGAACGACAACTGGGAAATCGCCCAGAAGAAGGACTCGGCTGGTATGCCGTTGGGATCCCGTGAGCGGATTCAGATGAACGAGAATGCAGGTACTGGCGGCTTTACGGCTGGCAATCGGTTCCTGACGGGTGCGGGCATTGGTGTTAATGCAAGCCGGATGACAGATACAATCGCCAGTCTCAGCGGCGTGTTGACCAATCCCGAGCTGACCGTCGTCCTGCATGCCTTGCAGCAGCGCGGTCATACCGATCTGCTCTCCGCACCGAAGATCACGACGCAGTCCGGTCAGGCGGCGACGATCAAGGTGGTTACCGAGTACATCTATCCGACCGAGTTCGAGACCTCGGGTATCGGCGGCGATACCAGTAGCACAACCACCGGCAACACCGCCGGTGGCGGCATTGTCGGTGCCGTAGTGACTCCGCGTGACTTCGCGACCCGTGAGGTCGGTGTCATCCTGGAGGTGACGCCGGAAGTCAGTCCCGAAGGACAGATGATCAACTTGACGCTCTCGCCGGAAGTGGTCTCCGAGCCGACCTGGCGTAACTACGGTTCGACTTACACGTCATACGATCCGAACGGCAATCCGGTCACGCAGGAATTGAACATGGAACAGCCGTTCTTCCACACCCGCAAGTTGACAACCAACCTGTTGATTTACAATGGGGCGACAGTGGTGATGGGTGGTATGATCACCGAGGTGCGCAATACCGTGGATGACAAGATTCCGTTGCTTGGCGATATTCCGTTGCTTGGTGGGCTGTTCCGCAGCCAGTATGAATCCAGCGAGAAGCGTAATCTACTGATCTTCGTGACTGCGCGTCTGGTCGATCCGTCGGGACGGGCATTGGACCGTGAACGTTTTGGGGCGGATAAGAGCATTGCCGAGCGGTTGGTTGCAGAGCCCCAGCCCGCGAACTAGGTGATTGTTCTGATGTCCGAATCGCGACTGCTGCTGGTGGATGGTCTGGCTGGCGCTTATCGCTTCTTCCACGCCATTCGCGGGCTGCGTACGAAGGCGGGTGAACCGGTCAATGCGGTCTTCGGTTTCGTGCGCATGATGCAGCAGCTTGAGCGCGCCTGGAAACCGACGCACTTGGCGGTGGTCTTTGATGGCGGAACACCGCCAGCCCGCCTCGCGCTCGTGCCCGATTACAAGGCCCATCGCAAGCCGATGCCGGACGATCTAAAGGCGCAGCTCCCCGTCTTGAATGCCTATCTTGAGGCAGCTGGCATTGAGGCCCTGCGCCTGGATGCCTGCGAGGCGGACGATGTGATCGCGACGCTGGCGCGACGGGCGGCGACTGACGGCAGCGACGTGATGATCGCGACCGGAGACAAGGATTTATTCCAGCTTGTTGATGGTCATGTGCGCATCGTCTCGCTGGCGGGAGAACCGACGGCGATGGATGCCGATGCTGTCGAGCAGAAAACCGGTGTGCGTCCGGAGCAGATTCCGGACTGGCTGGCCATGACCGGTGATGCGGCCGACAATATCAAAGGTGCATGTGGTGTTGGTCCTAAAACGGCCGCGAAATTACTCAAGACCTTTGGCGGCTTGCAGGCGATCTACGCGCAGCTCGATTCGGTTGAGAGCCCCAAGTTGCGTCAGGTGCTGGCGGACTCCCGCGCGATCGTGGAGCGCAACCTGAAGATGGTACGGTTGGATTGTGCGGTTCCTGGTGTGCCGGATTGGCACCCTCTGAAACGGGAACAGCCGCCCGCGAGCGCGTTGCTGGCATTCTACCGCCGCTATGAGTTTACCGCCTTTGCCAACAACCTGATGTCACCGGAATTGTTCTAGGCATGAAGACGAACGCAGAGCGTATTGCTTCCAAGGTCATGATGCTGCGGGGGTCGGACGTGTTCAGCGGTGTGAGTGACGCGAGCCTCCAGTCGCTGGCGGCGGTGACGGTTCTGCAGGAATACGAGGCCGGTGAGTCGCTGTTCTATCAGGAACAGAAGGCGTCCGGCTTCTATGTGCTCGTCAAGGGGGCGCTCACGGTCTACCGGGCCGGGCTGGACGGTCGCCAGCAGATCCTGCATGTCTTTGACGAGCCCGGTGACGTGTGTGGCGAAGTACCGGTATTCGAGGGGTCTACCTATCCTGCTGCGGCCGATGCGGTAGAGGCATCGCGGGTGCTTTACCTGTCGCGTACCGACTTCCTGGCAGTCACGCGGCAGCATCCGGAAATCCTGCTTGAGATGCTGGCCGTGCTCTCAAAACGGCTGCGGCGGTTTGTCGGGTTGATCGATGATCTCTCGCTCAAGGACGTCTCCACGCGGCTCGCGGCATTCCTGCTGGGATTGGCCGATGCGTCCGGCCGCGACACCTTCGCGCTGGGCATGACCAAGGGGTCGCTGGCCGCACGATTGGGTACGATTCCCGAAACACTCAGTCGTACATTGCGCAAGTTGCAGCAGGCGGGGGTGGCGGAGGTGGATGGCCGCACGATCCGGATCCTGGATCACACCCGCCTGGAGGCACTGGCCAGTGGGGAGGATGGCCTATGAGCAGCATCGGCAATCGTCGTCGTGAACGGCTTGGCATTTTTGGCGGATCGTTCAATCCGGTGCATCTCGGGCATCTGCTGCTGGCGCAGACGGCACTCGAACGGTTTAATCTGGATCGTGTGCTTTTCATGCCCTGCGCGGTACAGCCGCACAAGGATCCGCGCGGGCTGGCATCCGCCGCTCATCGCGAGGCGATGGTCGAGGCGGCGATCCTGGACAATCTGGGCTTTGAGCTGTTGGATATCGAACTGCGCCGGGGCGGCGTTTCCTACACGGTGGATTCACTGCGGGAGATCCGTTCGATGCACCCGAATGCCGATCTG
>Ga0100401_1003063_pt1 | contig 12844 bp, 13 predicted proteins | sample CryGeymeta201525_FD_80421 | JGI IMG/M metagenome (GOLD analysis project Ga0100401, IMG submission 80421) | Groundwater microbial communities from Crystal Geyser aquifers in Utah, USA - Crystal Geyser metaG 2015-25 | ecosystem: Environmental > Aquatic > Deep subsurface > Groundwater | place: USA...
ATAATTAAAATGAATAATGTGATAAGTGTTATCATCAAACTATCGGTGAAAAAGTGAATGATTCGGTCTGATTTTTCTGCTGGTTTCATAGTCTTGTTTTAAAGTTTAGCTTATTACAGATTTTAGAAAATCAGGTTTGGGGCTTTCAGCGGGCAAGATATCGCTTAACTTTTAGCTCCATGGGGTCGGACATGCGAAGAATAAAAACTGAAGCCCACAAACGGTAATCTGTATCGCCAAAATCCAATTCCCGGTGTTTTAAAATTAAGTAAGCATAAGTGGAAGGGGAAATATCTCCGGCAATTTGAATGCTTTCATAAACACTTTTATAGAAATCATTTTCCATTCCTTTTTCTTTGAGGTATTTCAAATATTCACCCTCGTAATTAATTGAAAGACTGTAAAAATTTTCAGGAGAATACAAAGTTGTATCTTTTGCTTTAACAATTTGTGGGATTGATTTTTTCCATATTTTTTTGAAAAAAGTGGTGTTTCAAAACTGAGTTTTTGATTTGGTTGGCTGCAACCCACTGCAACAAAAATGCAAATCGGAAGGAAAATGTTTGTTTTCATTTCGGTTAATTAAGGTGTATTTGTTGTAACTGCTTTTTTTTGATAAACCGGTTTTTAAATGTTTTATGATAAATCAAAGTTAGATATATTTACAGATAACAGGAATTGAAACAGTTTGATTATTTCAGATAAATGTTCAAAAACATGAAGAGCATAATTTGTAGTCAAAACATTCAATGTGAAAAGCATTTTTTTTTACGAACTTTACAAACAAACATTTGTGTTTTGAGATAATTGGACTTAAAATAAATAAAATGAACAAAGATACTGCCATCAAACTTTTTGAACAAAAACAAATTCGCTCTCATTGGGACGATGAACAGGAGAAATGGTATTTCTCAATTGTTGATGTGGTTGGAATTCTATCTGAAAGCGTTGATTCACAGGCATATTGGAGGAAATTAAAACAACGGTTAAAAAAAGAAGGAAATGAAACCGTGACGAATTGTCACGCTTTGAAAATGATTGCAGCCGATGGTAAAATGCGTCAAACCGATGTTGCCGATACTGAACAGCTTTTCAGACTCATACAAAGCATACCGTCACCCAAAGCGGAGCCCTTTAAAATGTGGCTTGCCCAGGTTGGACGTGAACGGATTGATGAAATTGAAGACCCCGAATTGGGCATTGACCGTTTAATGGAAACCTATTTACGCAAAGGTTACGGTAAAGAGTGGATTAACCAGCGGTTAAAAAGCATTGAAGTTCGAAAAGAGCTGACCGATGAATGGGAAAACCGAGGCGTTAAAAAGGGCCAGGAATTTGCAATACTGAATGACGAAATCACAAAAGCATGGAGCGGTCATACAACCAAGCAGTACAAAAACCTGAAAGATTTGAAAAAGGAAAACCTGCGCGACCACATGTCAAATCTTGAACTGGTGCTGAATATGCTTGCCGAGGCCACCACAACTTAAATTTCGAAAGAGAAGAAACCAAAAACCTTTGTCGATAACAAAAAAATTGCCAGGCAGGGTGGTACAATTGCCGGAAATACAAGGAGAGAGATTGAGGCAAAAACCGGTAAAAAAGTGGTGACAAGTCAAAATGCCAGACAGCTTGGCAGAAACAAAAACAAGGAATTAGACGGCAAATGAAAATCAATACTTAAAAGATAAATATTTACCCATGAAACCTGGATTCATAAAATTCAAAACACAATCTCAGTTTCCCCCTTTTTCAAATCGAAGCAAATGAAAGTTTCCTCGTTTTCTGAATAAAAAGTTCCCGTTTTCAAATCGCTGATTTTGGTTATCTGCTGCATTGGAGCGCCGTTTTTCATCACTGGATTTTTAACAGTTGTATTTATTTTCAACGTAAAATCCGCCGCTGCAAAAGGCGCTCTTAGTTTTACGGTGTTTTTATCAACGGTAATTGAGGTCAGTTCTTTGGCGGCCCAGTAACGTGAAATTTCGCTCAGTTTCATCCAAATCAGGTGGTTATATTTCTGGTCGAGCCGGTGTTTTAATTCTTTCAGAATGTTAAACCCGAGTTTTTCGCCGTTGTAATAAATTCCCGGCCAGTGACAAACCATAATTGCAGGTTCGCCACTGTCAATAACATCAACCATTCGCCCGGTTTGCAAATCGGCAGTAATAAATTTGTTTACATCGCCGGGTTCCAGCCCGTCCCAGCCACCAAACCAGTCGCCGGTGCAACCTAAAATGGAAACCACACATTTTGGGTCGCTGCTGTCCAAACCGGAAGGAAACCTGACTTGTGGCGCTACACTTTTTCCTTTTTCAGTAAACAAATCGCGAAAATAGTGAGGAATTTCAGCGCCGTAAACATCGCGAACCGCCTGTAAAGTTCCCAAAGCCAGATTGTCCTGGTTGCGCCCGCCATATCCGCCGGGAGTTGTCAATCCCTCGCAGTACAATCCGGCATCTTTTAAAATATTGAGTGCATAAGCCTGGTAAGCAGCAAGTTCGTCGGCGCTTTTGTTCTGGCTCCACTCCCAGTTTTCCATAAATTCGGGTGTTGCCTGTGGGTAAGGTTTTCCTGTTTTAATATCGATAACGCGGGTGTGGCTAATCATTTCTGGGTGAATATCCCAGTTGGGAACAATCACATCACGGACAAGTTTAAGACTGTTTTTCAATTCACGTTCAGTCCAACCAGGGATAAAGCGATTTACCCAACCGGTACAGGCCGGGTAGGGGACAATACTGTATTTCCCTTTTACCCCGTTTTCGGCGCTCCACTCGACAAATTCGCGTACAAAACTGTCGGGAATTTCGCGTGGCAGTTTTCGCCAGTCCTGTTTGTAATTTTCAGGAAAAACCTCTCCAAACTGAGGAATTCCATAGTGTGCCATATTAACGAGCGTTGTTGAATCGTCGATAATCAAACTCACCGGAACACGGTTTCGTGGGTTTACCACTTCAAAACCCAACAATTTTTTGGATGAAAACGCCAGGTTTGGTGAAACGGATATTGCAGCAGCGCCTGTGGCAGCGGTTTTCAGGAAGATTCGCCGGTTGTAGTTCATAATCATTCATTTTAAAAGAATGAAGATAGTAAAAAATAAAATTTATCTTTGCCAGCTTTTAACATCATATTATATCAATGAATTTATTCGAAGGACACTCTTTTCATATCCCCGTTCTCGGAGTAGGTTACTCTATTGACACACCAATCCAAGTCGCACCTTTTGGAATTTCCTCAGTCATATCGCTTGTCGATGATACGACAATTGAAAAAATGCGCGAGTTTTACAGCGAAAAATTTGATATTCCTTTTAAAAAAATAACAAAGGAAGTTGATGATTTCAGGGCAAAGCGAATTACATCGTACCTGAACCTGGTTGACGAAATTGTGAAGAGAAAATTTGCTGAATTGAAAAGCAGCGCGGTTCATGCCGGTGAAGAGATTGAGAAATATGTAAATATGTTGCCCGATTCGTCAGCGATAAAAGAAAAATTCAACCTGGCAAAAATGAGCCGCGAGGCTGCCGATGAGTTTTCGAAATGGGTAAACGAAAAATTGCATGTGGGGTCAATCGATGTAAATATAATGACCAAACTGGATAAGGTGAATTATAAAAACGGCGAAGAACTGCCTGTTGAACACAACGATGCACACGCTGCTTTGCGCGGATTTGCCCAAAGTAAACTGAATTCGTCGTTGGTATTGTCAGCCGGGATGAGCCCGCGTTTGTACAGTTATATCGAAAATTTCAAGGATTTTTTTCCTGATAGTTATGGCATTCTGAAGAAGAAAATAATTTTGAAAGTAAGTGATTTCAGATCGGCTTTTGTGCAGGGTAAGATTTTCGCTGCCAAAGGTTTGTGGGTGTCTGAATACCGAATTGAGTCGGGAGTAAACTGTGGCGGACATTGTTTTCCAACGCACGGCGTTTTGTTTGGGCCTATTCTCGAAGAGTTCAAAAAGAACAAACAAACGCTTTTCGATACGTGCATTGAACTTTATAAATCAGCGCTTCAAAAGAAAGAGATTATCCAACCTGCTGAAACACCAGAAATAAAAATAACCGCACAAGGCGGGGTGGGTACAGCCGAAGAACACAATTTTCTGCTTGATTATTACGGATTGGACAGTGTTGGCTGGGCAACACCTTTTCTATTGGTTCCCGAAGTAATTAGTATCGATAAAGAAACAATGGATATTTTAGCCATAGGTAAAGAAAAAGATTTCTATTACAGTGGTTTATCGCCGTTAGGAGTTCCGTTTAACAGTATTAAAGGAGTATCAATGAGTGTACACCGGATGGAACTGGCAAAAAGTGGAAACGCCGGAACTCCCTGTACAAAAGGGTTTTTAAAATACAATACGGAATATACCGAAAAACCAATTTGTACATCATCACGGCAGTATCAAACCTTAAAACTGAAAGAACTGGCTGATTTGAATCTGCCGGAGGACGAATATCAAGTGGCGTACGATCGGATTATTGAAAAAGAATGTTTGTGTAAGGGATTGAGCACTTCGACATTGATGTCGAAAAATATCGAAGTTAAATCGGATTATAAAGTTTCTGTTTGTCCGGGACCAAATCTGGCCTGGTTTTCAAAAATATCAACCTTAAAAGAAATGGTTGACCATATTTACGGACGCATCAATTTACTGGATAATCGCCCACGCCCGCACATGTTTATGAAAGAGTTGAATATGTACCTCGACATCTTTAAAGAGCGGGTAGATGAATTTCTTAAAAACACAGATAATCAAAAAGAGAAAAAACTTTTAATTGCTTTCAGAAATAATCTTTTTGACGGTATAAATTACTACAAATCGCTTTTTGCTGAAAAGAAAAAGGAGGTTGCAGAAGATTTGGAAAGAATGTTGAACAGTTATCCTGTGTTGCAAACAGATCTATAAAGTTACTGGCTGCTGGCTGCTGGATACTTGCCAGGAGCTAAGAGCAAAGAGCAGAGGGCAAAGGGGCAAAGATGCTGGATTCTGGATACTGGCTGTTTGGTTACTGGATACTGGTCATTAGTTATTAGTCAATGGTTATTGGGTAAATAAAATCGTTATTCTGCAATCGTTAATCGACATTCGTCATTAAAATTGTAATTGGTTATCGAATTTCTTTGTCTTGATACTTACAGTCTTGATACTTGATACTTTTGAACCCGAAACTCTAAACTCTGAACTGCCAACTGCTTACTGCTGCTGCTTACTTTTATTGGTTGCTGGTCACTCTTAACTCTGAACTTCATTTCCCTTTTCTCCAAAATTTCGTGGCTGTTTTCAGGGGAAAAATTCCATGACTGACTGATTTCACGTCTTCAATGGAATAAAAAGCTTTGGGATTTGTTGATTTTACTATCTCTTCCACCTTGTGAATTTCATTGCGGTTGATGATGCTGTAAATGATACTTACATTTTCGTTTCCTCCGTGCGCTTCATGGTGAGTTATTCCATAACCGGACGCTTTCAGGTTCATAATCAGATTGCTGGCTTCTTTGCTGGTGATAATCTGAATCTTAACAATCCCAATAGCCATTCGTTCCTCAATAATTAACCCAATGTAATTTCCCGTTGCAAAACCCCCGGCATAAGCGATATAGCAAACCCAGTTATCGAGGTTTTGAAATATTTTTGAAATGGCTATTAGCCAGATAAAGACCTCGAAAAACCCCAAAACCGGAGCCCATGTTTTCAGTCCTTTCGAAACCATTACAATGCGGATTGTCCCGATGGTAACATCCACAATTCGCGAAAGAAAAATCAAGAATGGCAGGATAAAGAAGGTAAAAAGTGCGCTGTCGTAAAATGATTCCAGAACAATCATGGCTTTTGTTTTTTACAAAACTACAAAAAACGGGTTGATTTTACTGCAGAATCACGTTTGTAAGTCACCCTTTAGAGCTTGTTCCGATTTTTTCGGGATCCGGGGTGTAAAAATTAAAACTCAGAAATAAAATGAAACCTGATGTTTTTAAACTCATCCTGAGCCATTTGCAAAATAAAGTGCGAGTCGGCCATAAAAACATCGCGGCCCCTTTTGTCGATGGCCATTTTTTGATGCTTGCGTTTTTTAAATTCTTCGAGTTCCTTTTTGTCGTCCGACTTAATCCAGCAGGCTTTGTACATCGATAGCGGTTCGAAACGGCATTTGGCGCCGTATTCATGTTCCAAACGAAATTGAATAACTTCGAATTGCAGTTGACCAACTGTTCCGATTATTTTTCGTCCGTTAAACTGGCTGGTAAAAAGTTGTGCAACACCTTCGTCCATCAACTGGTCAACACCTTTTGCAAGTTGTTTCGATTTCATGGGGTCGGCATTTTCAATATAACGGAAAAGCTCGGGCGAAAAGCTGGGCAAGCCTTTGTAGTGAATATCTTCACCGTCGGTAATGGTATCGCCGATGATAAAGTTTCCGGTATCAGGCACGCCGATAATATCGCCGGGGAAAGCCTCTTCGATTATTTCTTTTTGTGCCGCCATAAAAGCGGTCGGACTCGAAATTCGTATCGTTTTGCCGGAACGGATGTGTTTGTACATATTGTTGCGGACAAACATCCCCGAGCAGACTTTTACAAAAGCAATTCGGCTGCGGTGATTGGGGTCGATGTTGGCGTGTATTTTAAAAACAAACCCCGAAAAGCGGTTTTCGTTGGGTTTTACTTCGCGCTCTTCGGCAAAGCTGGGTTGTGGCGGCGGCGCAATTTCCAGAAATGCATCGAGCAGTTCTTGTACCCCGAAATTGTAAAGGGCGCTGCCAAAAAACACGGGGGCAAGGTCGCCGGCGAGGTAGGGTGCGGTATCGAATTCGGGGTAAACACCCTCAACCAAATCAAGTTCCTCACGCAAAACCTGGGCGTCGTTGCCAATGTAGTTTTCCAGTTCGGGGTTGCTGATGTCTTCAAATTTAATGCGCTCTTCGATGGTTTGAATATCGGGCTTGAAGAGTTTCAGGCTTCGGTTGTAAATGTTGTAAACCCCTTTAAAATCGGGACCGTTGTTAATGGGCCAGCTCAGGGGGCGGACTTTGATTTTAAGCTGTCTTTCAATTTCGTCCATCAGCGAAAACGGGTCTTGCGCGGGGCGGTCCATTTTGTTCACAAAAACAATAACCGGAGTTTTACGCATCCTGCAAACATTCATCAGTTTTTCGGTTTGCGGTTCAACACCTTTGGCGGCGTCAATCACAATAATTACGCTGTCAACTGCGGTTAATGTTCTGAAAGTATCTTCCTGGAAATCCTGGTGGCCGGGAGTATCAAGAATGTTCACCTTGTAGCCGTCGTATTCGAAACCCATTACCGAAGTGGCCACCGAAATACCGCGCTGACGCTCGATTTCCATAAAATCGGAGGTAGCTCCTTTTTTAATTTTGTTGCTTTTAACCGCTCCTGCCACACGAATTGCTCCGCCAAAAAGCAGCAGTTTTTCGGTGAGTGTTGTTTTCCCTGCATCGGGGTGACTTACTATTCCAAATGTTCGTCTGCGTTGTATCTCTTCCAGAAATGTCATTTTCTAACCTGTTTATTTTGAGGGCGCAAAAATAGGGAAAGAAGTTGGAAGTTGCGATCACAAAAAGAGTTTTGTTGTCGAGTTGTCGGGTTGTCAGGTTTTCAGGTTGTTGTGGTTTGAATAAATAGTAACAAAGGCAACATGGGAAACTTTGAATCACCACTCTCCAATTTGCAAAATCTAAAGTTGAAGGTTCAGTGAGGTTTTTAGCTGATCAAGAAGGGATTGATTGTGTTGTTTATCAGCCAACAAATAAACTCTTCTAATTCTTTTGTTTTTTAAAAGAATACTTAGCGTTTGATTGCCAAAACGCTCCCTGTATTTTATCGAGTGTATTTCGTCGGAATGCAACTCATTTTTATGCGTAAATCGAAGTAAAGCCAACAGGATTAATATTGAACTAACGCAAATAATAGTCCAGAGATATGAACTAAAACCAAATTGAAATCCGTGTGAGAAAATAAATAACAAACTGGTTATCACATTTAACAACATGATCAACTGAACCATAAGAAATTGAATCTTTGAGTTGTCTGAAATCAAAATCTTGTTTTCGTGAATACTAATATTCCCAAATTTGGTTTTGAAAGATTCATTCATAAATACTTGAAGCTTTTTAGTTTACAGGAAAGGTCTATTTTCCAGGTAAGGGTAACTGAAAATTTCCGGCAATAATTCCCCTGACTGTTAAATCTTCATCCAAATTATCCCATCTTAACGCATGACCATTTAACCGAAGCCTCACTTCTTTTAACTGATCATCTGTTGCTTTGGATAGAATTTTGAATCTGTCGGCAGGAAAACTAATAGTCCTTCCATCAGTAAGTTCGATGAAAATTATCCTTCCTTTAGCACGTGCATCAAGGGCAATTGGTTCTGCTATAAAAATCGGTTCAACGTGCATGAAATTCATTAAATTTTGTAAGTAAAAAATCTTTGTTTTCAAATACCAGTTTTTCAATCTGCCTGACAACGTGAGGTGTTAAACCCATATTCCCAGCCAGTTTAACTGATTCAAGCCAGAATTTGCATTCTCCATCAGGTGTAGCAACATGAATGTGGGGTGGTTCATTGAATTCGTCAGAATAAAAATGAAATCGAAAAGATCCTATTCGCAAAACTGTTGGCATACTACAAATTCAAATCATTGACTAAATTAAGTTTTTTTTAAGATATTTCATTTCATCCAGAGGTTTTTAAATTATTGCTTAGATATCAGGAGAAAAAAGTTTAAAGTTCAAGTTTTAAAGTTCAAAAAATGAAGATTATTCAGACAAAGGTAACTGGAAATTTCCTGCAATAATACTCCAATAACGTATGTCTATAATTCATTTTAAATTTTTTATTGAAAGTAATCTTGCACAGTGAAATACTGTAAGAATAAAAATTGAGGTTTCATTGCGAACCTGATAAATAACCCTGTAATTTCCTTTAATAATTTCCCTAATTCTTTTATCGTTAAATTCAGGTACATATCTTCCGATCAATGGATTATTTTCAATGATTGATGCCGTTTCAACAAGTTTTTCAAGAGTGATTTTGGCAAATTTGAAAGAATCCTTTGAGATGTAATCTCCAATGTCTTTCAAGTCATCCAGAGCCCTTTAAGTCCAAACTACTTTAACCATTTATTTAATTTCTCTTTAACTTCTTCAGAGGAATAAACCCTTCCCTCATCCACATCCTTAATTCCCTGTTCAATTTTATCCAATAAAATCATTTGGTCAATAACCTGGACAATAGTAAGGTTATCGGGCAGGGAATCAATAGTATAATGGATTTTTTCTTTTGTTAACATAGCTTCATTTTTTTTCAAATCTAATGATTATAAAAATTTTATCAAAATCATATTATTGTTTCGCTTTCCTCAAAACATCAGAAATATGATTCCAGTATTCCTCGTGAAAACGTACACTTTTTTTGCCGATGATATCGTTGTAAGTCTGTGGTTTATCGTCGGGATTAAATTTGCGTACATACAAATCTTCATACAAAGCAGGTACTTCGGGGTGAAACTGAACCGCAAAAACATTCGGATATTTTTTGTGTGCCAGTCCTTCCACAATTTTCCCGTCGGGCGAAAGTGCTGTAACTTCCAATCCTTTCCCGATTTTTTCGACTGCCTGGTGGTGACTGCTCAAAATCCGGGGTGTGAAACTTTTCGATACTTCAACAGCCACGCCAAAAAACGGGTGATTGGTAAACTGTATGGTGTGCAGGTTGATTCCCATCAATAAAGTATCTTCAACTATTTCCTGCCAGTAATTGCGGTGAAGGTTGGTACGGCCAATTTCAAGGGTTTTTTCGGGAGTGGTTGCACCGTAAATTTCGGCCGGAATATCCTGAATTAAAGTTCCGCCGGTGGCCACATTCATGGTTTGCATGCCCAGGCAAAAACCGGTAACAAGGTAATTAGGTTTTTCCTTCAAAAACGGTTCAAAATTTTCGTTCCAATATCCACCCAAAAGATGAAAAAGAAAGGTGGTTTCGAAATAATGACGCCCGGGATCGGTTACCACCGAAAGCGTATTTTCTTCGCCATAAACACCGGGTGGAATATCAGGTCCGCCAAAAAAGAAAACCCCGATTGAATTGTCGAAAACTTTCTTCAATTCGGCCGTGCAGTCGTTTTGCTGAAAGAGGTTGTCTTCGTTTAGTTCTCCTTTAATTTTGTGCAAATAAAAATTTTCGATGTGGTTGTTTTCAATGTACTGTTTTGATTCGTTAAAATCGTAATCCTGTCCCTCGTAATACACACCTACAAATTTTGCTTTTTTAGTATTCACATCAAGCAAATCGGCGCTGACAAGGAATTGAATGGTTTTCAGGTTGCCAACTGTTGGATTGGTTAAAATGATGTATTTTTTCTTTGGATTAAAATCAGAATTGAAAAAATCCTGCGAAAATGTTCCCAAAAAGCTGGTAATTGCAAGCAGAAAAAGAAGCAGTCGTTTCATTTTAATTATTTTTAAGGAAGACCAAATATAGCACAATCTCAATTCTTCCTACTTCTTACTTTCTTCAATTAACCGCCAAAATTTGTACATTTGTCTAAATTCAAATAAAATATAAGTTATGAAGTTCAATTTTAAAACACAGTACATAATAGCAGCAGTTGTAGTTGTGATTCTTTTGCTGCTTTTTGGTGGTCGAATGTTTTTAATTATTCAAGCCGGCGAACGTGGCGTAATTTTTAAACCCTATACTTCGGGGTTGGATAAGGAAAATATTTTCAGCGAAGGCTTCCACATTATTGCTCCCTGGAACGAAATGTATGTTTACAATGTGCGAGAGCAGCAGCGGGATGAACCTATGGATGTGCTGGATAAAAACGGTTTATCGATAAGCATGGACGTAACAATTCGTTTTAATCCGTCGTTTGCAAAAATCGGAAATCTGCACGAGCAGTTCGGGATAAATTTTGTTAACGTGCTGGTTATTCCAGAAGTTCGCTCGAGTGTGCGTAAAGTAGCCGGACGATACACTGCGGAGGAGATTTACTCTACAAAACGCGCCGAAGTGGAGCAATCGATAATTGATGAAACCAAATTGGTTTTAAGCCTTAATTACATTGAAATGAAAGCGCTTTTGATTCGCTCCATAAATTTACCAGCACAGATTAAAGGTGCAATTGAGAGTAAATTGCAGCAGGAACAGGAAGCTTTGGCTTATGAGTTCAGGTTACAACGTGAAGAGTCGGAAGCAGAGCGCGTAAGGATTCAAGCGGAAGGAATTGCCAATTTTAACCGGATCATTAACGCCAGTTTAACCGATAAAATTATTCAGCAACGGGGAATCGAAGCCACCATCGAACTCGCCAAATCGCCTAACACAAAAGTTATTGTAATTGGCAGCGGAAAAGATGGATTGCCGCTGATTTTGGGGAATAATTAGAATCATTGTTTATTTTCTCATGATTTTCTTCCCGGTTTTTTGTGATTTTGGAGATTCTGAAAAAGTGAAAATGGGGAAGAAGTTTGGGAGATTGAATAGCTGGCAGTATTGGCAGAAGGACCAGGCTAATTTGAAAAATCTGAGAAAAAGGTCGGATAGTTTGAGTAACTTTGCACATTGAAATTATAATGAATACACATCATAAAATAATAAACGGAGACAGCAGACAAATGACTGAATTGCCGGATAATTCGGTGCATTTAGCAGTAACTTCTCCTCCATATTGGCAACTCAAGGACTATGGAACTGACAATCAAATTGGCTTCCATGACAGTTATGAAAATTACATAAACAACCTGAATTTAGTTTGGAAAGAGTGCTATCGTGCTCTTTGCAATGGTTGCAGGCTGTGTGTAAATATTGGCGACCAATTTGCAAGAGCAGTATATTACGGTCGTTATAAAGTCATACCTATTCGTGAAGAAATCATAAAATTCTGTGAGAACATAGGATTTGATTACATGGGTGCGATAATATGGCAAAAAGTAACGACTTCAAACACAACCGGTGGTGGCGTTCAAATGGGTTCATATCCTTATCCGAGAAACGGCATTTTAAAGCTTGACTATGAATTTATTCTTGTTTTTAAAAAATTAGGTGACGCGCCAAAACCTACAAAAGAACAGAAAGAGCTTTCTAAAATGACTGCCGAGGAATGGAACACCAACTTTGCTGGACATTGGAATTTTGCAGGAGCAAGACAAAATGGACACATCGCCATGTTTCCGGAAGAATTGCCAAACAGACTAATTAAAATGTTTTCATTTGTTGGAGAGACAATACTTGACCCATTTCTGGGTAGTGGGACAACAGCATTAGCTGCAAAAAACTTAGACAGAAATTCTGTTGGTTTTGAAATTAATTCCGAATTTATCCCATTTATAAAGGAAAAATTAGAATTTCAACAAAAAGACTTGAATGGAACAACGTATGAGTTTGCAACTCAAAATCAACCAATGATTGACTTTGATAATGAAATAAGCAAACTACCCTACATATTCAAAGACCCTCACACTTTAGACAAGAAAATGGATGTAAAAAAGTTGCAGTTCGGTTCCAAAATAGATAAGGACAGTTCAACCCGGCGTGAAGAACTTTTTACGGTCAAGGAAATTATCAGCCCGGAAAAAATAAGGTTGAGTAATGATTTAAAAATTAAACTTATTGGAATAAAAGAAGACCCAATTATTAATGGAAAAGCGATAGCTTTTCTTATAGAAAAAACAAAAGGTAAAAGAGTTTTTCTAAAATACGATAAAGAAAAATACGATAAAGAAAACAACCTTCTCTGTTACTTGTACTTAGAGAACAAGACATTCTTAAATGCCCATTTAATAAAAACTGGACTGGTGTTGGTTGACAACGATTC
>Ga0100401_1003075_pt1 | contig 12819 bp, 10 predicted proteins | sample CryGeymeta201525_FD_80421 | JGI IMG/M metagenome (GOLD analysis project Ga0100401, IMG submission 80421) | Groundwater microbial communities from Crystal Geyser aquifers in Utah, USA - Crystal Geyser metaG 2015-25 | ecosystem: Environmental > Aquatic > Deep subsurface > Groundwater | place: USA...
GAGGCGTGCCAGCGGTGCCCAGGAACGAGAGAAGTGCGAGCCCGTGGTGAGGATCCATGCGCATCGAGGTCGGTGCAGGACAAGTCCTGCACCCCACGGGGAGGAGAGCGAGCGGGTGGTGAACCGTGCCGGGATCGTGAGGCGTGCCAGCGGGTGGTGAGGATCCGTGCGCATCGAGGTCGGTGCAGGACAAGTCCTGCACCCCACGGTGAGGAGAGCGAGGTGGTGGTGAACCGTGCCGGGATCGTGAGGAGAGCGAGCGGGTGGTGAACCGTGCCGGGATCGTGAGGAGAGCGAGCCGCTCAGCGGCCGCGGTTGGGCCCGCAGATCACGGACCGAGGTTGTCCCAGGAGACGTCATCTTCAACCAGCCGCCTGATCCACTCCGCGAGGGTGACGCCGTTGACCGTGGCGGGGGCGCTCTCGAGGCGACGGCCGAGGAAGGTGTGGAAGGTCTCGCGCTGGAGGAAGAACTTGAAGTTCGTGCGACCCGCGAGCATCACGTCCCGCTCTTCGATCAGGCCCGCCTCGTAGTCCGCCTCGGGCATGTTCACGGGCAGGTTGCAGCCGTGCGAGTAGCCGTAGCTGTAGAACTGCCGGATCGTCGAGTCACCCGTGGTGCTGAGCATGGCCATGCGCAGCTCGGGGTGGGCGTCGGCGAGGAAGGGGATCATGTTGCCGAGCCCGCCGCCGTCCGGCCGCGAGCAGTTGGTGCACTCCATCATCAGGGGGATGGAGTCGAGTCCGAAGGCGTCGCGAATCTTCTGCTGGAAGCAGGGCCTGAGGTAGGTGTCGCTCATGGGCGGGCCCGCGTCGTCGAGCAGGTAGAGCTTGGCGCTCGACCTGGCCTCGAAGGCGCTCACGGCCTGATGGAAGTTGGCGATGGCGCCGAAGCCGCCCGCGCTCGAGCCGGTGACGAGCACCTTGGTGGCCGTGCTGAAGGTGGGCACGACGCGACCGAGGAACTGGGTCGTGTTGCCGTAGCCAAGGTTGGCGTTGCCCATGTAGCCCGAGGGCTGGTTGCCGGTGTGGATGTCACCCGAGCAATAGGGCACGAAGACGAAGTTCCAATCCGCAACGGGGTTGTCCGGATCCGTGCGGTCGAAGATGCCGTTGGCGAGCGCGTTCACGGCGGGGTTCAGCTTGGCGGCGTTGAAGCCATCCGGGTTCGCCACGGCGATGCAGCTCAGCGCGTCGAAGCACAGGTTGCCACCCTGAAAGTAGATCACGACGTCGTCGCTGGTGGAGCTCAGGTTCAGGCCGAGACCCGTCGCGGAGCCGTCCATGCAGGTCGTGCCGGGGAAGTCCACGAAGGTCCACACGCCATCGGCGGCGGTCATGGCGTCGCCATACTCGATCGTGGGCGGAGGCGGAGGCGGCGGGCCCGAGTCGCGCATGGGTCGCGTCGCGTCCATCGCGGCGTCCATGGAAGCGTCCGTCGCCACGCCGCCGTCGGTGGCGGAGTCGAGCGTCGTGCCCGAGTCGACGGGTGTGTTCGTGGCGTCGTCGCCACAGGCGAGGGCCAAGAGCAGGGCGGTCAGCAGGATCGAGCGGGCGAGAAAACGCATGGGCACTCCTTCGAGGACCGAAGAATAGCGTCATCGCTCGCGCGCGACAGCCCCCTCGGGGTCGTCGCCCGATTCGCCCGATCAGTCTTCCGGGCCGCCGCTGTTGCGCTCGTGACGATCGACCACGGCCAGGATCTCTTCCTCGCTGAGGTTGTGGTCGCTCTCCTTGGCCACCTTCAAGATGGAGGAGACGAGCGAATCGTCGGGGTGCTTGCCGTGGTCCTGCAACCAGTAGGTCACGTTGCTGATGCCGGACATGGGGCCGACGCAGATCTCTTGCTTGCGACCGACCATGCTCGCGGGCACGCCTGAGTAGACGCGGTCGGCGAGGAAGTCGTCGCCCTTGCTCTTGGCCTTGATGATCGCCGCGGCGTGCACGCCCGTCGCCGTGCGGAAGGCGTCTTCACCGACCACCGGGTAGTTGATCGGGATCGGGAACCGCGTGGCCTTGGATACGAGCTGCGCGATGGCCGCGAGCTTGGTCAGGTCGCGATCCGGGATGATCCCGAGCAGCTTGAGGTTGATCAGGATGAGGTCGAGCGGCGCGTTGCCGACGCGCTCGCCGATGCCGAGGATCGTCCCGTGCACGCGGTCGGCGCCGTACTCCAGGGCGTAGATCGAGTTGACCAGCCCGAGGCCGCGATCGTTGTGGCCGTGCCAGTCGATGCCGACGGTCGCGCCCGTGCCCTCGATCACGTGGCGCGTGTAGCCGATCAGGTTCTTCACCCCGTCGGGTGTGACGTGGCCGACGGTGTCGCACAGGCAGAGGTTCTTGGCGCCCGCGTCGATGGCGGCGCGGAACAGAGGCGTCAGCAGATCCGGACGCGAGCGCGTCGTGTCCTCGGTGACGAAGGTGACCTCGAGCCCCTCCTTCACGGCGAACTCGATGGCCTTCACCGAGCGCTCGATGATGAGCTCGCGCGACCAATCCTCGGCCAGGCGTCGAATGGGCGACGAGCCGATGAAGGTCATCACCTCGACGGGGATGCCCGCCTTCTGGGTGATCTCCACCATGGGCGCGATGTCGGAGACCAGTGTGCGCCCGGCGCAGGTGGGCTTGATGCTGAGCTTCTGCTCGGCGATCTCGCGCACCATGCGCAGCACGTCGTCGAAGGCGCGCGGGCCGGCGCCGGGCAGGCCCACGTCCGTGCTCTCCACGCCCAGCTCGTCGAGCAGGTGCACGATGGCGAGCTTGTCGCCGATGCCGGGATCCACGACCGAGGGGTTCTGGATTCCGTCGCGCAGCGTCTCGTCGTGGAGCGCGAACTTGCGCTTCAGCAAAACGGGACCGCGCCGGTCGACCTCGTTCCAGTCGTAGATCAGCTCGGCGGCGGTGAGGGAGTCGGTCATGGGGAGCCCTACGTGGGGAGGTGGAGAACTGGGATTGCATCGCGGGGCGACGCCATCGACGCGCCGCCCCGTTTGGCTCAGATCATTTCGAGGACGAGGGCGATGCCCTGGCCGCCGCCGATGCAGGCGGAGCCGACGGCGAAGCGCTCTCCGCGCTTGCGCGCAGTGTAGATCAGGTTGCTGGTGATGCGCGCGCCCGAGGCGCCGAGGGGATGCCCCTGGGCCAGCGCGCCGCCGTTCACGTTCGTCTTGTCGTCCGGCAAGCCGAGCTCGCGCTGCACGCCGAGGAACTGCGAGGAGAAGGCCTCGTTCACGTCGAAGAGGCCGATGTCCTTCAGGGTCAAGCCCGCGCGCTCGAGGCCGCCACGGATCGCGGGCACGGGGCCCAGACCCATCAAGGTCGGCTCCACGCCGGCCACGCCCCATTGCACGAGCCTGGCCAGAGGCTTGAGGCCCTGCGCCTTGCCCCACGCGCCGTCGACCACGACCATGGCGCCGGCGCCGTCGCAGATGCCGCTGGCGTTGCCCGCGCTGACCACGCCGTCCTTCTTGAACACGGCGGGCAAGCTGGCGAGGGTCTCCATCGTGGTGTCGGGACGCGGATGCTCGTCCTTGTTGATGACGACTTCCTTGCGTCGCTTCATCACGGTGACGGGCGCCATCTCTTCGGCGAAGCCGCCCGACTCCTGCGCGGCGGCCCACTTCTTCTGGCTGCCCAGGGCGAAGGTGTCCGCGTCCTCGCGCGTCACGCCGTACTTCTCGGCGATGTTCTCGGCCGTCATGGCCATGGGCGTCTTGCAGTAGCTGTCGGTGAGCGACTCCCAGAGGCTGTCCACCATGGGCGCGGGGCGACCGAACTTCTGTCCGTCGCGCAGGCCGTAGATGCAGTGGGGCGCCTGGCTCATGTTCTCGCCGCCGGCGACGAGCACGGCCTTGGAGTCGCCGAGCAGGATCTGCTGCGCCGCGTTCACGACGACCTGGAAGCCCGAGCCGCAAAGGCGGTTCACCGTCAGGCCGGGCACCTCGATGCCGAGGCCGGACTTCAAGCCCACGTGGCGCGCGCCGTAGATCGCGTCCGTGCTCGACTGCAGCACGTTGCCGAAGATCGTGTGATCGAATTCCTCGACCGGCACGCCGCTCTGGGCGATGGCCGCCTTGCTCGCCACCACCGCGAGATCGATGGCGCTGACGTCCTTCAAGGCCCCGCTGAAATCACCGAAGGGGGTGCGCTTCGCGGCGACGATCCAGATTTCCTTCTCGAGCTTCTTCATAATTCCTCCGGTGGTGGGCCTGGTTGAAGGATCCTCTAGATCGATGTGGGGGGATGTGCCCTGCGATTAATCACGCCACACCTCGAGCGCCGCCGACCGCAGCGCCTCCCCGGGCGTTCGCCAGCGCGTCGTGACGCTATGCTGTGCGAATTCGTCACTGTCCGAATTCACTTCGACCGCGGGGCAAGACACTGAGCGCTTGGCGTCTCTTGGCTCAGTCGATGTCGGCCCAGGAGTTGGCGACGACGTATTCCTCGGGGCGCTCCTTGGTGGAGGCGCGGACGATGACCTTGCCGTCTTCGACCCAGCCCTCGGTGATGATGGTCTCGCCGGGGAAGACGGGCTTGCGGAACTGGGCGTTGAAGCCGCGGAAGCGGTTGGGGTCACCGCCGCAGGCCTGGTGCAGGATGGCGCGGCCCATGTAGCCGTAGGTGCACAGGCCGTGGAGGATGGGGCCGTCGAAGCCGGCTTGTTTGCCGATGGCGGGGTCCGCGTGCAGCGGGTTCCGGTCGCCGTTGAGTCGATAGAGCAGCGCCTGCTCGGGGCTGGTCGCCTCTTCGACCACGAAGTCCGGCTCGCGTTCGGGCGGGCGCGCCTTGGGGCTCTTGGGCGGGCGCTCTCCGTCGAAGCCGCCGTCGAAGCGGTAGAGGATGCTCCACTCGGTCTCGCACACGAGGTCACCATCGGCGTCCCGCGTCTCCGAGGTGAAGATGGCCTGGGCCATGCGCTTGAGGTCGTAGATGGCCGCGACCTTGCCCACGGTCTTGAGCTCCGCGCGCGGGGTGAAGGGCTTGTGCAGGCGGATGCCCTGGGCGCCGTGCACGACGCCGAGCAGGTTTCCGTCCACCACGTTCAAGAGCGCGCCGACGACCTGAAACGTGGGCACCACGGCGTAGGTCGGCAGCACCTTCGGGCCCAGCCCTTCGTACAAGAAGTCGAGCTCCTCGCGCTTGGCGCCGCAGCCGAGGGCGTAGAGGATCACGCCGTTTTCATCGTAGCTGTGGACGAGCTCTGCCGTCTCGTGACCAACGCAGTCGGGGTTCAACGCCATCTTGGGCCTCGCTTCCGGGCGCACGCTAGAGCGTGAGGCCAGTTGGATGCAAGGATGAGCTCGCGTCGAGAGTGGTTCGAAGCCTGTTCCGAACGGTCGAAGACAGGGTCAATCCCCTGTCGAGCGCGGGCAGGACAGGGAGCGGGCCGCTCCCGGCGGGAGATCGCCTTGTAGACGACCTGATCCACGCTGCAACGACTCTCCCCAGCGGTGGTCAACGGGCATCCTCACCTGGGCTCACTCGGGGCGTTGGCGCTCGGCCTGAACTTCCTCGTACGTCTTCCCTGGGGCGTTCTTCGTGGCCGGGTCGGCGCCGTGCTCGAGCATCAGGTCTGGCAGCTCGCGCTTGTAGAAGGTGCGCGAGAACGGCGTACGTCCCGTCGCGTCCGGAGGCTCGCTGCCCGTCAACGCGCTCGCATCATCGCGCCAGACGGCCTCTTGCCAAGCGTGCTCGGCGCCCATGCCCTCGACCAGGAAGCGGTAGGCCTCGTGGCCGCGGTTGTCCGCGTCCACCGCAGGCGCTCGTGCACGCCGCGCACATAGGCGTGCTCGCGTCGCAGTGAGGCGCGGCCGTGGTCGTGCAGTCACGAAAACTCTCCACGCAGCCCACGCAGGTGTGGGTGACGATCGTCAGCGACTGGGTCGAGTAGCCATTCGACCTCGCGCTGCCGCTCTGAAGAAGTGGTGCAAGCGCGCGTCGGGACCACCCCGATCCCATCTGTGGTCCATCGCGCACTGCGTTGACGCTGCACGTAGCGGGGGCCACGCTTGCTCGCATGTGGGTCATGGCGCGACAGCTCCGGTTGGGTTGGTTCGCGCTCGTGCTCGTCGTCGCGGGCTGCGGCAGCAGTCATCCGAGCCCACCGCCGCCCACCGATGGGGCCGTGCCCGACAGCGCGCCCCCTTCGAGCGACACCGACGGTGACGGACTGTGTGACAGCTCGGAGCTGATGCGCGGCACGGATCCCCTGTCCGCGGACACCGACGGCGACGGCTTCACGGATCTGGCGGAGGTGCGCTTCGGGACGAACCCGCTGGCGCCCACGTCGCCAGATAGGTCCACCGTCTTCGTTCTGCGCGAGACCCCGGACGCCACGGTGCAGGTGCCGGTCGAAGTCGACGTGCGCGCTCACGGCGAGGACTACACGGGCGGCTTCATGGCCCTCGGCGCGGCGCCCGAGACCACCAGCAGCGCCGTGGACTTCTTCTCCGGCTCGGTGGCGCTCTTCGCCGTACCCGTCAGCGACGTCGGCCTGATCGACACGGACGGCGCGGCGTTTCGAGGCGTCACGGGCACGACCCACCTCGGCTACGAGGTGCGCTTCGCGTTCCGCGGGCTGCCGCGGGGCTGCATCCGAGCCTACTCCTTCCTCTACAACGTCAAGCGCAGCGACGGGCGCGTCGTGACGAGTGCGCGCGACATCCTGGTCGTGATGCCGCTCGATCAGCGGCTCGAGACCGGCGAGTGGTGCACGCCCCCGAGCGGCTGCTTCTAGATCGCGGATCCCATTTCGATTTGAACGACCAACCACATCACTTTGACTAATGTGGTGGTTTCGCTCGATAGGGGCTTCGCGGAATTGCTCGCGATTCCCGCGTGCGCAGCTTGGCGCGCAAGTTGCGACGTTGCTCTCGTGGACAGTCCGGCGTCGTCGCTGTTGGCGGATCCTCGACATGCCCTCAGAGAACAACAGGAATCGATGCCGCTCAGAACCAGATCCTCATTCAATTCACTCGTGCTTTCGTCAGCACTCCTGGCCGCCCTGCTCGTCGCGGGCTGCGCCAGCTCCTCCACGAGCTCGGACGACTCCGGCACCCCCGCGGTCCACAATCCGCGGAATCCGGCCGGTGCCGGCCCCGCCCAGGTGAGCTTGGGGTCCTCGAGCGGCTACGTGGTCCTGTCCAAAGCAGGCATCACGAACGTCACGGGGTCGTCGATTACGGGTGGAGACCTCGGCGTGAGTCCGGCAGCCGCCAGCTACATCACGGGATTCGCCCTCGTCGCCGATCCCTCGAACGTGTACTCGACCTCGCCGTCGGTCGTCGCTCCCGGCAAGATCTACGCCTCGAATTACGCGTCGCCCACTCCCGCGAACCTGACCGCGGCCATCCTCGCCATGCAGGCCGCGTACTCCGACGCAGCTGGACGGTCGCCACCGGATGAGCTGAACCTGGCCAGCGGCAACCTCGGCGCCCAGAGCCTCGCCCCCGGTCTCTACCGCTGGGGAAGCTCGGTCACGATTCCATCGAACGTCACCTTCGCGGGTAGTGCATCCGACGTCTGGATCCTCCAGATCGCCGGCGACCTGGACATCAGCGCCGCCATGCGCGTCATCCTGAGCGGCGGCGCGCAGCCCAAGAACATCTTCTGGCAGGTCGCGGGCGAGACGGTCATCCACGAGAACGCCCACTTCGAGGGAGTCCTCCTCGGTTCAACGGGCATCACGTTCCAGACCACCGCGTCGATGAATGGCCGGGCGTTGTCCCAGTCCCTCATCGCACTCGACAACAACGCCATCACTGCGCCGTAGGGCGTGATGGTGAATGGCTGCGCGCGTAGGGCGGGGGCTACCGGATCGAGCCTTGGCCCGACAGCGAGACGGGTCAGCCCATGACGCGTAGGGCGGGGGCTCGTCCCCCGCCGCGGGACGGGGATTGATTGGCGCGTTGGCGCGCGTCCGCGCAGGGCTCGTCCCCCGCCGCGGCGCGATTGCGTGCGGCTCAGCTGTTCGCGCGAGCTTCGATCAAAGCGTCGAGCACCGTCTGCATCGCCGCGGATGGATTGCCCTGGGCCTCCGCCGTGGCGACCAGCGTGCGCAGTCGAAACTCCGTCTGATCCCCTACTTTGGTGAAGTGCTTTTGCAGGAACACGGCCATGTCGAAGGGCGCGACGAAGCGCACCAGGCGTGTGGCCAGGCGCAGGACCCACGGGCGGATCAGCCGCACGCCCAGCGGCACCGGCTTGCCGAGACGCGTGGAGGCCACTTCGAAGGCTTCGTGGGTGGCGCGATGGTGAAGCGCGAGCAGGTCGCGTCGTCGTCGCAGCTCGTCGAAGCGCCAGTGACAGAGCTCGAGCACGGCCACTAGGAACTGCAGGATCGGTGAGCCGAAGGCGCTCTGCTCCCGCGTGTCGTCGACGACTTTGGAAGGCAGCCCGCCCTGGTCCAGCGCGTCGACCACGCGGCGTGTGCGCTCCGTCGGTCCGCTGAAGCCCATCTTGGTGAAGGGCGGCACCCAGTAGGCGATGCCGGGTTTGGGCACGGTCGCGCCCGGCAGCGGAGCCGTGAAGCTCGACAGCCCGATCATGCCGTTGACGACTTGCGCCTCGGGCACGTGCTCCGCGACGAGCTCGTAGTCTTCCAGATCCGGCGTCAGGTTCAGGAGCGTCGCGTCGCCCACGAGGGGGCCTAGCTCGGCGAGCCAGCGGCCGCTGCGCAGGGCGGGGCCGGGCACGCAGAGCACGATCACGTCCCACCGGTGCTCGGCGACCTCGCTCATCTCGGTCAGCACCTCGAAACCTTCGAAGTGCACCGGCGCCTCGCGCGGGTTTCGGCGGTTGAGCGGGTAGAGGTCGAAGCCTCGTCGCGCCTCATCGGCGTACCTCTCACGCACGAAGAACGTCACCTCCGCGCCGCCACGTTGGAAGTGGTAGCCGTAGGCTTGGCCCACGGCGCCGGCGCCGATCAGGAGCACGTTCACGGCGTCGTCTCCGGCAGCCGCGCGCGCCAGATCTTGAAGCGGTTGCTCGCGTGCACCAGGTCGACTCGGCCGAAGTGCGTCTCGAGCGGCTCGCGCCAGGGCAGGAAATGGTTCGCCACCAGCCACAGCTCGCCACCCGCCGCCAGATAGGCCGGAGCCTCGCCGATGATACGTCTCGTCACCTCGTAGTGAGTGTCGACGCCCTGATGAAACGGGGGGTTCGAGACGATCACGTCGAAGCGTTCGTCGAGGGCGGAGTAGACGTCGCTCCGCACACAGCGCACGTCGAGCTCGTTTCGCTGGGCGCTCCTACGGGCGCTCTCCACCGACAACTCGTCAACGTCTGACAGAGTGACACACAGGCTCGGATGCTGGCGTTTCGCCCACAAACCAAGCGCTCCTGCGCCACAACCGAGGTCGAGGAGCGTGCCCTGATCGGGCAGGACGAGGTGCTCGAGCAGCAGATCCGAGCCGTCGTCGAGCCGTCCATCACAGAAGACACCGGGCAGAGTCACGAGGCGGAGACCACGGGCCTCGAACTCCGCCACCCACTCGTCCAGCTGCGGGAGGGGCTGTCGCTCGCTCAGTTGGAGGCTGGCGAGCTGACAATGGGAACCGTGCGCCGTCTCCTGGATCGAGCCCAGAGTCGCGAGCTGCTTTGTCGCAGACTTGATACCTGCGCGCTTGTGCCCGACGACGATCAGCGTCTCGGACAGAGCGCCGGCGTAGGCGATCAGATAGTCACGACGGCGCCGACCCTTGGGCAGGTAGACGACGGCTCGCTCGAAATCCGCGCCCGGCGCGCCTCCCTCGGTGCCCGAGAGGTAGACGGCACGGGGCGCGTCGAGCCAGCGCGCTTCGCTCGCGGGAGCACCCAGGAAGGCCACGCGCGCGTCGTCCCACAGGTCGCGATGGGCGAGCAAGAGTCGCGTCTCGGCTGCCGGTTCGTCCTCGCTGGCTTTGGGCTCGCCCTTCATACCGGCCGAGCATACGCGGCCCATCTCCCGCAGACGAGGCGCGGCCTGTGAGCAAATCGGATTTTCCCAGGCGGACAATCGGGTTACTCTGCGGGCTGAGACGGACATGGACGACCTCGCCGCACGCCGCCGGACCCTCCCGGGGCGTCTGACCCCTCGCGTTGGGCCTGCGGCATCGGCTGCTTGTCTCCTCCTCCTCTTTGCAGACTGCGCCGCGCCGACCGTGGCGCCGCCAGGTCCCGCGCCCGAAGCCGAGGCGTCCGTCGCCCCTCAGTCCGACGGTGGTTCCGCCCTGAGCAGCGTCAGCTACTACACGCTCGCGCGCTATCCCGACGCGGCGGAGTGGATGATCGGCGCCGACGAGCACGCGCCGCCCGCGGTCGAGCCCGACGAGAGGCTCTCGCTACCGGCGGGCATGCAGGCGACCTACGGCCTCGAGGTTCCGGCCGGCGCTCGGCTGCTCGCCGACGTCGAGCTCTCGGGCCACGCCACGCTCAAGGTCGAGTTGCTCGAGGACGGTGTCGAGCCCGAGCGCTGGAGCACCGCCTGGCCCGACGCACGCGCGCTGGATCTCGATCTGACGGGACGCGCCGGTCACTACGTCGCGCTTCGTTTCAGCGCGCGCGGCGGCAGCGTGCAGCTCGGGCACCCCCGGGTGACGCGCACCGTGGCCACGCAGCGCACGCTCGCGCGCAGTCGTCGCAACGTCGTCATCTTCCTGGTCGACACGCTGCGCGCCGATCATCTCGATTTCTACGACACGACGGCCCACGCGCAGATCCCTGCGTTGGCCGAGTGGGCACGCGGAGCCGTGGTCTTCGAGCACGCCTACGCGCCCGCGAACTGGACCAAGCCCAACGTCGCCACCGTGCTGACCGGCCTGCAGCCCTGGCAGCACGGCGCCACGACGCACCTCGCGCGCCTGCCGGATCACATCACCATGCTCTCGCAGATGCTGCACGAGCGCAGCTACTTCACCGGCGCCATGGTCGCGAACGGCTACATCACCTCCACCTTCGACTTCGAGCGTGGTTGGGATACGTGGCGCAACCAGGTGCAGGGGCCCGTCGACTCCGCCCACTTCGCCACGCAGCTGCCACGCTGGCTCGCGCGCCGCCCGCGGGACCGGCCCTTCTTCCTCTACGTCCACACCACCGACAGCCACGCGCCCTATCGCGCGGGGGGTCGAGACGTGCACCGCCTCGACCCCGAGGCCTATGCCGGGCCGGCCAACTTCCGTCGTCGACCCCAGCTCCTGAACGAGGTGCGCAGCGGCACGACGGTGCTCACGCCACGGGATCGTCAACGGCTGGTGGCGCTCTACGACGCGAGCATCGAGGGCTTCGATCGCTCCTTCGGTCGCATGTTGGCGGCGCTGAAGCGCGACGATCCAGAGGGTCAGACCCTGGTCGTGTTCCTCGCCGATCACGGCGAGGAGTTCCTCGATCACGGCAGCGTGGGTCATGGCCGCACGCTCTGGAACGAGCTCGTGCAAATCCCCATGGTGGTCGGCATCGCCGGCGCGGAGGGCATGCGCGTGTCCGACGTGGTGGGCTCCGCGGACGTCGTGCCCACGCTCTTCGACGCCTTGGGGGAGACGCCGCCACCGGGTCTACCCGGGCACTCCATGCTGCCTCTGATCGAGGGCGCCTCGCTCGACGCGCCGCCCCTCGCGGTGGGCTCGGTGCGCGAGTGGAGCGCCATCGAGGTGGGTCGGTTGAAGCTGCATCTGCGCGGCCCGAGCGCCCACCCCACGGCGGAGCTCTACGACCTTCAGGACGACCCGGCCGAGACGCACGACCTCGCCTCGGCGCGACCCCTCGCCGTCCGCTACATGAGCCGCGCGCTCTTGCGCCGGCTGCGAGACGAACCCGCGCCGCCCGCCCCCGACGCGAACATCGCGCCCGAGCTCGAAGCGCAGCTGCGCGCCCTGGGCTACGTCGGCACCCAGCGCGCCAACTGACGCGGCTGGCGCAAGCGCGTCGCCTGCGTCCACCTTGGGAACATGAAAGCGTAGGGCGGGGGCTCGTCCCACGCCGAGGCGTCAGGGGACGACGGGCGGAGCGCGTCAACGCGTGCATCCCCGAGACGAGCTGCGTGAGCGGCGGGGGACAAGCCCGCAGACCCTCGGCGAACTTCCAGCACGGTCGCGCACCTGGACATGGACACCGACACGGACACCGACGCTGAGCTCTGCTTACGATCGCACTTGTGACCGAACTTCAGGGACAAGCCCCCGCCGACGGTTCGCCATGCATCACGGGTCTGCGCCCACGTCGGGAACATGAACGCGTAGGGCGGGGGCTCGCCGCCCGCTGAGGCTTCAGGGGACGACGACGGTCTTGTCGAAGCTGTCCTGCACGGTGCCGAGGTCGTCCATGACCACGCCGTGGATGATGTTGTCGCTGTCGATGGTCAGCATCAGCGATTGGTAGAAGCCGCCGGAGGAGACGCGGACGGCGGCCTCTGCGGCATCCGCGGGCACGTGCTCATCGACGTTGCCGATCAGGCCACCGCCGCCGGCGGAGGTGATGTGCGTGATGCCGCCGATCTCGAAGCGCTCATAGCCGTGCATGTGGCCGGCGATCACCAGCGGCACGCGATGGGAGGTGAGGATGGGCTCGATCACGCTCCGCGCGTCCGTGCGCGGGACGTAGTCGCCGAAGGAGTAGAGCGGGCGATGGAAATAGACGATGGAGAAGCGGTAGTTCGGATCCACCTCGACCTCGTCGAGCTTGGCCGCGAACCAGGTAATCTGTTCGGAGCCGGCGCTCACGTCGATCTCGCTGTTCAGCGCGAAGAAATGCACGCCGCCGCTCTCGTAGTGGTAGCGGTCCATGGTCGAGTCGCTCTCGGCCGAGGTGGGCGCGAAGAACGGCCGGTAGTAGTCGTTCAGCTCGTCGA
>Ga0100401_1003094_pt1 | contig 12775 bp, 9 predicted proteins | sample CryGeymeta201525_FD_80421 | JGI IMG/M metagenome (GOLD analysis project Ga0100401, IMG submission 80421) | Groundwater microbial communities from Crystal Geyser aquifers in Utah, USA - Crystal Geyser metaG 2015-25 | ecosystem: Environmental > Aquatic > Deep subsurface > Groundwater | place: USA...
GCATGACAATGTTGCACACCACGCCCCCGGATCTCTACGCTCACAGGAAAACGTCTTGCCGCACATCCAATCGCAAAGGGATCTCTCCATGCTCAGGACCTTGTCTGCCGTCCTGCTTGTGTGCATCCCATGCGCGCAGCCGCCGCACAGGAGATCGCGCCATTTGTCGGTGCGCATGGCGCCACGACCCCCGGTTCGTATGTCAGTGCGGCGGCAGATGCACCCGGGCAACTCGATCTCTGGCCGGATCAGAGCTTCCACCTCTCCTCCGGGGCGACATCCCATGCCGGGCGGTGGCATGCCGATCCGGCGCGCGGCGGGCTTGTCCTTGATCTGGGTGGCGAAAGCTTGGTGTTCGAGGTCCGGAATTCGCAGAGGCTGCGGCCAGGTGGCGCGTCCGATGACGGATCGCAGGATTTGGTCCTTTCTGAAACCTTTTTTCCCGGTCCGATCAGACTGCCCGTTTCGGGCATGCTGACATATTTCGCAGATGCGGCAACGATCGTTCATTGCGCCACTGGCCGCACGTATCCGATCGCGCAGGAGGGAGATTATCCCGAGCTTGAACAGGCATATCTGGAAAACCGCCCCGGACCGACCGAACCCGTCTTCGTGACCATGGACGCGATGATCGCGGTGCGCGAACAGATGGACGGGCCCAACAGGCTGACGATGGTCGCCGAAGCCTTCGGAAGTGCTTTCCCGGGCGAGGATTGCAGTCTCGGCAACCGGACGCTGGACCTGCACCATGCGGTTTGGACCATCACCGCCCTGGGCGGGATCGACCTTGAACCGACAGACAATCTTCGGGAACCCTTCATGCTGTTCGACACGAACGCGCAAACCGTTGTCGCGTCGGTCGGTTGCAACACGATGCGCGGCGGGTTCTCGACATCCGGTTCGGACCTTTCGTGCTCCCAGGGCATGGCGAGCACGATGATGGCGTGCCCCGATCCCCTTTCCACCTGGGAACTCCGCTTGGGGGAGGTTCTTGCCAACGTCACGGGCTTCGAGATCGGTGGTCGGAGCATGAGGTTGCTCGATGCCGATGGCGCGCGCCTTGCCGAGCTTCGAGCCGTCTATCTGCCATGACGCAGCACCCGCCCATCGGCCAGTCCACGTCGCACGGCAGTCCTGCGGCGGTCCTGCAATCTTCGCGTGCCCATGTCGCGTCGCCACGGATGCACCGGGTCCACTCAGGCGAGCGGCCGCCAGACCGCGACAGGTCCAAAGGCCCCAGCCCCAAGAAACGGCCGGACGGCGGGCCGACGATCATTGGGCAACCCTGGAAAGCAGGCCTCGGCACCGTGGACCTGTCACGATACCGGTATCGAAAAGTCCTGCAATCTCGCCGTCCGTGAGGCCGACCACATCGGCCAGAACCTCTTCTGTATCCGCCCCGAGATCGGGCGCAGGGGCGGGTGCGTCCCGGGGCACACCCGAGAAATGGAACGGTGAGGACGGCGTCGGGTAACGTCCGATACCGGGTTGATCTACCATGTGGATCAGCGGGTTCTCGGGCGAAAGGTCGGGATCTTCCGTCACCGCCTGCGCGAAGCTGCGAAATTGCGACCAGGTCACGCCATTTCGGTCGAAACTGTCGGCAAAATCCGCGACGCCGTGGCGCGCGAAGAACGGCTCCAGGATGTCGGTTATTGCGGCACGATGTTCGAAGCGCGCACCTTCTTGCGCGAAACACACACCCAGCCGGTTTTCCAGCGCGTCCATCGCTTCTTGTGTCGCTGTCGCCTTGAGCAGCCCGCGCCATTGTCTCTCGGTCAGGCCGATGACCATCACACGCCTGCCATCCGCGCAGAGAAAGTCCTGCCCATACCCGCCATACAGGGCATTGCCATATTTGGGCCGGTCCGTGCCATTGATCGCCACCTCGCCCAGTATTCCCAGATTGCCCAACATCGCCGCAGCCACATCCTTGAGCGAGAACAGCACTTCCTGCCCCTGCCCCGTGCGCAGCCGGTGGCGTTCGGCGGCCAGAAGCGCGGTCACCGCCATGTTGCCGGCAATGCAATCCCATGCGGGCAGCACATGGGCGACAGGGTCCGTCGCGCCCTCGGGTCCGGTGGCATTGGGAAAGCCCAGTGCGGGATTGACCGAGTAGTCCACGGCCGGGCGACCATGCCGATCGCCCAGAAGGGCCACCATGATCAGGTCCGCCCGATGGCGCGACAGCGTTTCGTGATCCATCCAGCCCTGCACGCGCAGATTGGTCAGGAACAACCCCGCATCCTTGCCCGGCGCGGTGATGATGCGGGTGATCAGGTCGCGCCCCCGCGGGGATTTCATGTCGACGGCAATGGATTTCTTGCCCTTGTTCAACCCGGCCCAGAACAAGCTTCGGCCACCGCGCGTCACGGGCCAGCGCTGCGCGTCCAGCCCGCCTTCGATCCGGTCAAAGCGAATGACGTCCGCGCCCATCTGCGCCAAGGTCATGCCCGCCAGCGGAATCGCGACAAAGGCCGAGCCCTCGATCACGCGCATGCCGTTCAAGATGCCCATGGCGTCACGCCTCCCATTCAAAGCGGGCCTGCAACCCCTGATGGCCTTCCGGGGCCACGGTGCACAGCTTCAGCGCCGTGTCGCCATCGGCTTCGGCCTGCAGATGCAGATGGCCGTCGAACATCGGATGCACGCCGCGGAAGCTGAAGCGCGAAGGCGCGGCCCCGGTATGGCGCATCGCGGCGTCCATCAGCAGCGTGGCCTGCATCGGGCCATGCACCACCAGTCCGGGGTAGCGTTCGGCCCCTGTCGCGTAGTCCCGGTCGTAGTGGATGCGATGCGCGTTGTAGGTCGCCGCCGAGTAGCGAAACAGACGCACCGGGCCGATATCGACCCGTTCCGAGAAGATCGGCGCGTCGGGGGCGGGAATGGCACGCGGCGCACGGAAGCTGTCGGGGATCGGCAGGTAGACGATATCCTGTTCCTCGCGGATCTGCGCGCTGCCTTCGCCGCGCAAAACATGGCCCACGCGCACGAACGCCATGTCGCCGGTATGGCCGGTCTTGAACGCGACGCTGAGGATTTCCGAACGTTTTGTGATCGTCTCGCCAATCGCGAAGCGGCCTTTGAACGCCAGCGATCCTCCCGCCCACATCCGCCGGTTGAACGGCATGGGCGGCAGGAACCCGCCAAGCTTTGGGTGGCCATCGGACGCGATTTCGGCGATCGGAACGAATTCGGGAAAGGCGACCCAGTGCCAGAGCACCGGCAAGGGCGCACCGGCATGGATGGGCGGTTCGGGGGCGGCTGGATGCCCCAGTGCGCCCATCACCATACCCGCAAGTTCCGGGCCGACGGCCCCCCTATGCACTTCTACCCGCCCGACCCACGCTTGCGCCTGTTCGGGGGTGGCGGCTTCGCGCTCGGTGGACGCTTGGGTTCCGCTCATGCAGGCTGCCCCACGCGCAGCACGCGCGCAATCGTTTCGCCCATTGCCGACGGGGTTGGGGCGACCGTGATGCCTGCCGCAGACAGGATCTCGACCTTTTCCTGCGCCGACTCGCCGAACGCCGAGATGATCGCCCCCGCATGGCCCATCTTGCGCCCCTTTGGCGCAGACAGCCCGGCGATATAGGCGACGACGGGTTTCGACATGTGATCGCGGGCATAGGCGGCTGCCTCGGCTTCCTGCGGACCGCCGATTTCACCGATCATCACGACGGCGTCGGTCTCGGGGTCATTCTCGAACAATTCCAGTATGTCCCGGAAGCTTGAGCCATTGATCGGATCGCCCCCGATCCCCACGGAGGTGGACACGCCGATGCCCAGCGCCTTCATCTGGCTGGCGGCCTCATATCCCAGCGTGCCCGACCTCCCGACGATGCCCACGCGCCCGGGAAGGTAGATGTGCGGCGGCATGATGCCCATGAACCCCTTCCCCGGAGAGATGATCCCAGCACAGTTGGGCCCGATGAAGCGCATCTTGCGCGCCGCCGGAAAGCGCCGCAGGAAACGTTTGACCTTCATCATGTCCTGCGACGGGATCCCGTCGGTCACGCAGACCGCGAAGCGCAATCCCGCCTCGGCGGCTTCCATGATCGCATCCGCGGCCCCGGGGGGCGGAACGAACACAAGACTTGCTTGCGCGCCCACCGCCTCGACCGCTTCGGCCACGGTGTTGAAGATCGGACGGTCGAGCACGGTTTCCCCGCCCCGACCGGGGGTCACGCCGCCGACGACTTGGGTTCCGTAGCGGATCATGTCCTCGGCATGGAACCTGCCGATCCGTCCCGACATTCCTTGCACGATGATGCGGGTGTCTTCGTGGATGAGGATGGACATCGAGCGGCTCCTTCAGGCAGCGATCGTGGGTCGGGCCTTGACGGCGGTGTTCGCCGCAGCGGCCAGGGTATCGGCAGACATCAGCGGCAAGCGCGACCCGTCGATGATCCGGCGGCCTTCGTCGACATTCGTGCCCGCCAGACGCACCACGACCGGCAGCGACAGGTTCAATTCACGATACGCCTGCACCACGCCGGCGGCCACCCAATCGCAACGGTTGATGCCGGCGAAGATGTTGACGAGGATGACGGATACGTTCGGGTCCGTCAGCACGGTCCGGAACGCGGCGACGACCCGGTCCGGGCTTGCCCCGCCGCCGATATCGAGGAAATTGGCAGGGTGGCCCCCGGCCAGCTGGATCATGTCCATCGTGGCCATCGCGAGCCCTGCGCCATTGATGATGCAGCCGATATCGCCCTCAAGCCCGACATAGTTCAGCCCGTGTTCGGCAGCGGCATCCTCGCGCGGGTCTTCCTGCCCGGCGTCTCGCAGCGCTGCGACCTCGGGACGGCGGAACAACGCGTTCGTGTCGAAACTCATCTTCGCATCCAGCGCGATCAGATCGCCCGACCCCGTGATCACCAGCGGGTTGATTTCGACCATCGTCGCATCCAGATCGCGGAACGCGCGGTAGCAGGCGCGCAGGACGGTCGCGAATTGCCCGACCCGGTCATCGGCAAGGCCCAGCTTGAAGCCCAGTTGCCGCGACTGGAAGGGCAGCAGCCCCATGGCCGGGTCGATCACCATGCGCAGCAGCGCGTCGGGCTTTTCCTCGGCCAGATCCTCGATCTCCATGCCCCCTTCGCGGGAGGCAACGATCATGATGCGTTCCGACTTTCGATCCAGAACGAGGCCCAGATAGATTTCCCTGGCGATCTCCGTGGCCTGTTCGACGAGGAGCCGATGCACTGGCTTGCCGGACGCGTCGGTCTGCTTGGTCACAAGGTTGCGACCCAGAAGCGACAGGGCGAAGGCACTGACCTCGGCCTCGGAGCGACACAACTTAACCCCGCCCGCCGCGCCGCGACCGCCCGCATGAACCTGCGCCTTGACGATCACGGGATAGCCCAGTTTCCGCGCTTCGTGCATCGCCTGTTCGGGGGTGAAGGCGATGCCGCCCGCGGGGACCGGCATGCCAAAGCGCTTCAGCACATCCTTGGCCTGATGTTCGTGAATATCCATCCCTATGGCTCCTTATTCTGCGCCATCTGCGGGCGCGCGCCGCGCGGAAATCGCATCGGCCAGCGACAGCACGTTCATCGCCATCTTCTCGGAGGCCGCGTCGATCATCTTGCCGTCCAGCGCAGCCGCGCCCTTGCCTTCGGCTTCGGCCTTGCGCAATTCCTCGATGATGCGGCGGGCCCGGGTGACTTCGGCCTCGGGCGGGCTGAAGACCGTGTTCGCCATCTCGATCTGGCTGGGATGGATGGCCCATTTCCCCTCGAACCCCAACGCAGCCGCGCGTTCGGCGGCGGCGATATAGCCATCGGGATCGGCGAAATCCCCGAACGGGCCATCCAGCGCCCGCAGCCCGTAGGCGCGACAGGCAATGATCATCCGCGACAGGGAGGCATGCCACTGATCGCCCGGATAGGCCGGGTTCAGCCCGCCGATATTGACCGTCCGCGCGCGCATGCTGGCCGCGTAATCGGCAACACCGAAATGCAACGCCTCCAATCGCGAGTCCGACGTTGCGGCATGGCGCGCGACCTCCTCGACATTGGCCATGCCGAGCGCGGTCTCGATCAGCGCCTCCAGCCCGACGCGGCGGGCCAGCCCGCAGGCCTGTTCTATCTGGTTGACCAGCGCATCGACCATGTAGAGGTCCGACACCACCCCCAGTTTCGGGATCAGCAGCATGTGCACGCGGTCGCCGGCCTGTTCCATGACATCGACGACATCGCGATACATGTAGCCGGTATCCAGCCCGTTGATCCGAACGCTGACCGATTTGCCCATCGCGTCCCAGTCAATGTCATTGAGCGCCGTGATGGCATTCTTGCGCGCCTGCGCCTTCTCGGACGGGGCAACGGCATCCTCCAGATCGAGGAAGACCACATCGGCCGCGCTTTGCGCCGCCTTCTCGATCATGCCGACATTGGACGCCGGGACGGCAAGGGTCGAGCGTTGCAATCGCTGGCGGCGCAGGGGAAACAGGGAATGGCTCACGGACGCGCTCCTTATTCGGCGGCAATGGACAGGGTCGGCGCGGGGGGCGGGGCCGCAAAGACCTGTTGCGCTGCGGCCAGCCCCGCCCCCAGTTCGAGCCGCGCGCCTGCCGCCTTCAACGACAACTCGGCGATGCCAACGGCTGTCAGGCACATTCCTTCGTTCAGATCCCCCAGATGGCCGATGCGGAATGCGCGTCCCGCAAGCGGGCCGAGCCCTGCGCCGAACTGCGTGTTGTATCGGTCGGACGCGATGGCGATGACCTCGCGGGCATCCAACTCCTGCGGCGTGCGTATGGCCGTCACCGTGTCGGATGCGACGCTGGGATGTTCGGCCACCGTCTTCAATCCAAGGGCGGCGACGGCGGCGCGGATCCCGCTTGCCAGCCTGCGATGCCGCGCGAAAACCGCGTCCAGTCCTTCGTCCTGCAATCGCGTCAAGGCGGCCCGCATGCCGTGCAGCAGTTGCGCGGGTGGGGTAAAACAGAACGATCCCGCATCATGCGCCGTCAGCATGGCCGACAGGTCCAGAAAGCTGCGGGCCATGGTGCTGGACTGCATCGCCGCTATGGCGCGCGGACTTGCCGCCAGAATGCCCAGACCGGCAGGGCACATCAGGCCCTTCTGGCTGCTGGCAATGGCAAGATCGACCCCCCAGGCGTCCATCTCGAACCGGACCGAGCCGATGGAGGACACACCGTCCACACATAACAGCGCGTCGTGGAAACAGCTATCAAGCGCATGGCGCACGCCGGGCACATCCGAGGTGACCCCCGTGGAGGTTTCGTTGTGGGTGACAAACACCGCCTTGATCTCGCCGTGACGATCGTCACCCAGACGCCGCGCGATTTCCGCGACCGGGCACGGTGCACCCCAGGCCAGGTCGATGGTTTCAACCCTCAGGCCAAGCGAATGCGCCATCCGCGCCCAAAGCTCCGAAAACAGTCCGTGACGGGTCATCAAGACCTTGTCGCCGGGCGACAGCGTATTGGTGATCGCGGCTTCCCATGCAGCCGTGCCGGAGCCGGGAAACAGCGCTATCCGCGCGTCCTGTGTGCCGAAGACGGGCTTCAACCCGTCCAGCACCTGCCCCAGCAGCACGGCGAAATCCGGTGCGCGATGGTCCTGCATCGGCACGATCATCGCGCGCTGCACGTCCGCAGGCACATTTGTCGGGCCGGGAATGAACAAATGGGCTGTGCCCGTCCGAAGGCCGGTCTGCATGGTCAAATCCTCCCTGTTGAGGGAGCATGGCAGAAACCGGACCGTTGCTGCGACTGAAAGCGGGTTCTGCTGTAAATGCGAGAGTTTACACGATCTCCGTTTTGTAATATTGTAAAATCAACTTTTCCAAGCGCTGTGTGGTGTCCATGCGCAAGACTTTCATCGGCCCACATCTGCGCCGCCTGCGCCATGACGCGTCCGAGACACAGGCCCAGATGGCAAAGCGTCTTGGCATCAGCCCATCCTATGTCAATCTGCTGGAGAACAATCAGAGGTCGGTTTCGGTCGCGCTGCTGTTGCGCCTGTTCGAACACTACGATGTGGACTGGCACGACATCGCGGAAGACGGCACCGGCCCGCAACTGTCCGATCTGCGTGGCGTTCTGCATGATCCCCTGTTCGATGAGATCGGTCCCGATCTGCAGGAACTGCGCGCCGCGCAAACCCATGCGCCCCGTCTGATCAAGGCGTTCCTGCGGCTGCACCGCGCCTATCAGGCCGCGTCCGACCAGTTGCTTGCCCTTGCGGCGCGCCCGGACGAGATGGGTCCGGTCTTTGCGTCTTCGCCCGAAGGGGCCGTGCATCACTTCTTCCGCCGCCAGCGAAATCACTTCCCGGTTCTGGAGCAGGCAGCAGAATCCTTCTGGCCCGCCGAGCCACCGCCCACAGACGATGTATATGCGGCGCTCAAGTCGCGCCTGTTTCAGCGTCACGGCATTTCGGTGCGGCTGGTCCGGGTCAGCGACATGGATCTGAGCTTGCGCCACTATGATCAGGCCAAGGCGGAACTGCGCCTGTCAGAAGCGCTCGACCATCCCAACCGTGTCTTTCAGCTTGCCCATGTGCTGGGCCTGATCGAATGCCGCGATGCGCTGGAGGCATTATTGAAAGGCTCGGGCGTGGACTCTCCGCAGGGGCAGTCCCGCTGCCGCGTCGAACTGGCCAATTACTTCGCTGCGGCGGTGTTGATGCCATACGATGCCTTTCTGGCTGAAGCACGGGCGTCGAAATACGATTTCGACCATCTGGCAACCCGCTTCGGCGTCAGTTTCGAACAAGCCTGCCACCGCGCCACCACCATGCAACGCGAAAGCGCACAGGGCGTTCCCTTGTTCTTCCTGCGCGTGGACAAGGCAGGCAACGTGACCAAGCGGTTCAACGCCACGGATTTTCATCTGGCCGAGTATGGCGGCGCCTGTCCCCGGCTGGATGTGCACATGACCTTTCGACTGCCGGGGCGCATTGTGCCGCAATTGGTCGAAATGCCCGACGCATCGCAGTACTTCGTCTTCGCCCGCACAGTGGACCGGCCCATCTTCGAACGCCATGGCCAGGACAACCGCCTTGCCGTGGCGATGGGGTGCACCATCGCCCACGGACCGGAAATCGGCTATGCCGAGGGAGTGGCCCTGCAAGGCGCTCCGTTCACCCAGATCGGCATAAACTGCCGCATTTGCCCGCGGTCTGGCTGCGAACAACGCGCCCATCAGGCCAGCGTGCTGACCACCCCGGTAGACGCAAGCCGCCGCGGTCCGACGCGCTACGATGCCTGACCCGCACGCGCGCAAGCGCACGCTGATCTGCGCAGAAGCAGGACCACGACCGGGCGCAGCACGTCCAGCCCGCACCATGGACCATGCTCGGCCCGTCCCGCATAACCAGCCAGAACAGCGGGATAATCCCGACGCGACGGGATAATGGGGCGGCTGAAAGCGGATGGTGGCGGACAGACAGGGATTCGAACCCTGGAGACGGTCTCCCGCCTACACACTTTCCAGGCGTGCGCCTTCGACCACTCGGCCACCTGTCCGTGGGGATGCGGGATAACGGCGCTCCGCCCATTGATCAAGGGGCAATGCGTAGCTGTCCGGCCGGTTCCTTCCGGCGCTCCATGATACCGCTCCGGATCGGGCGACGGCAAGCCGATCACACCAGTGCGATCGTCACCCGGCGGTTCTGGCGGCCCTTGTTCTCGATCTTGGTGATGGCCAGTTTGCCGATCTCCGCGGTGCAGGTCACGTGGGTTCCGCCGCAGGGTTGCAGATCGACCTGCTCCGTGCCCTCCCCGATGCGCACCAGGCGGATGCGCCCGTTCCCCCTCGGCGGCTGAACCGACAGCGTCTTCACGAGGCCCGGGTTGGCGTCCAACTCGGCCTCGGTGATGTAGTCGACCGAGACCGGCAGATCGCGGGTCACCAGCGCGTTCAATTGCCCTTCAAGGATCGCCTTGTCCTCGGGCGCATCGGGCATGCTGAAATCAAGCCGCCCCCGCTCGGCGGCGACGGCCCCGCCGGTCACCGGCAATGGGATCACGACCGACAGCAGATGCAGGGCGGTGTGGATGCGCATATGTCCGAAGCGCCGGTCCCAATCGAGGCGCTGCTCCACCTCCGCCCCTATCCCGGGCAGGGGCATCGGCTCTGCCGGGACGAGGACGATGGCCCCGGACTCGCCTTTCACGGCCGTGGCGATGGTTATGCGCGCCCCGGCCCAATCGAGCGTGCCGCTGTCGCCGGGTTGCCCGCCGCCGCGCGGGTAGAAGATGGTGCGATCCAGAATGATGCCGCCCTCCTCCGTCAGGCCGATCACCCGGGCATTGGCGGTCTTGCGGTAGGGCTCGTCGAGGAACAGGGGCGCGGTGGTCATTCAGGCATCTTTCGCGGAGTCGGGGGACGGCATGGTATCGGGTGTGGCACTGGTCCGCAGGGCTTCGGGGTTGCGCAACCAGATGTCGCGCTGCGCGAACGGAATTTCGATCCCCTCTGCGACGAAGCGCTCGGCGATCTGGTGGTAAAGTTCGGTCTGGACCTTGATGAACAGGTTGATGTCCTTCAGGATCACACGCACCCGGAAATCGAGACTGTCGGCTCCGAAGCCCATGAAATCCACGCCCGGCTCGGGAAAGCGGGACACGTCGGGGTGGCCCTCGGCGATTTCCTGGAGAATGGCGGCCACTCTGCGGGTGTCTGTGCCATATGCCACGCCGACGTTCAGCATCACCCGGCCGATGGTATTGCCCCGCGTCCAGTTGGTCACCGTGCCCGAAATGAAATCGGCGTTCGGCACGATCAGGTCGGTCTTGTCAAAGGTCTCGATCCTTGTGGACCGCACGGAGATGCCCTTGACGATCCCCATGTTGCCATTGACCTCGATCCAGTCGCCTTCGGAAATCGGCCGCTCGATCAGCAGGATGATGCCGGACACGAAGTTCGACACCACGTTCTGCAAACCGAAACCGATGCCGACTGACAAGGCCCCCAGAACGAAGCCAAGCGCCGTCAGGTCGATGCCCGCACTGGTCACGGCAATCAGCGCCGCCAGCGCGATACCGACATACCCCACGCCGGCAGTCACCGCGTTGCGGGCACCGACATCAAGGCTGGTGCGCGGAAGGATCGTTGATTTCAACGCGCCCTGGAGCAACCGGGTGACCAAGATGCCGAGGCCGAACATAAGGATGACCGCCAGCACGGTCCCCGGCGTGACCCGCGTGGCCCCAAGCGTGAACCCTTCCAGCGCCCGGTTGTACAGATCGCCCAGACGCTCCGTCCGCATGCCCCAGACCAGGGCAAGGACCGGCAGCGCGACCATGGACAGGGCAAGATTGACCAGCACCGGCAACAGCGCGTCCGAGGCGGCCTGCGAAGTGGCACGGAACGCCACCGCATAGAGGTCGCGCGTGACCGAATGCAATGCCACGAGGAGACCGAGGATGAACAGGGTCTGGGCTGTCGGCACCATAAGCGCTTCGGCCGCATTGACGTAGCCGACAATGCCAAGCGCAGGCCCCACGACCGCAATAACGGAAATCGCCGTGGTCAGCGGCCCAAGCACGCGCTGTGCGATGCCCGATCGCTCGGCGGCGGCGTTGCTGTCCCTGAACCGGCGGAAAAGGCCGGCCAGACGAAGGTAGCACAGGCCCAGACCGATATGGACCGGCACGACCAGCACGCCGCGAGCCGCGGGCGGGACAATGTCCAGGCCGGCCACGATCTCCATGAAATTGCCAAGGCCCGTCAACAGGCCGATCAGGAAGATCACCCACCGCGCCACCGTGCGCTGACCCGGCGTGGCGTCGAAGGCTGCGGGTCGGTCTTCGTGGTCGGGAAACAGACGTCCGGCCAGCCACATGGCGGCATAGACCGCGACGATCAACGTCAAGGCGGCCGAAAGAATGGTCGTCGTCTGCGTGGACGGGAGGTCGGACACGACGAAGGCCAGGACGAACAGGGAGAAACCAAGGACCGGAAGGATCAACTGTCCGAGCGATACGACGAACCCCAGCGCGGTGCGCCCGCGTCGGCCATCGCTGTCGAGAAAACGCTCGCCAAGGCGCGCCACCCAGGTGCGGGCGCGCAAGATGATGAAGAGTCCCACGACAATCAGCCCAAGCAGGGCCGGGCCATTGTCTGTCATGGACGCGCGGATATCGGGGTCGGCCATCCGCTCGGTGATATCTGCCCGGATTGCAACGACGACATTTGCCAGCGCCCGCAGGGCCGAGGCCCAATTCACCGGGTTGAGCGGGGACGGCTCAAGCTCCAGCAGCGCTTCGGTCTGGCGCTCGCTCAGGATCGCGTCGATTTCAGCGATCAGGCCATTGGCACGGTTGTAGCCCTCGTTGGCACGCAGGCGCGGCACTTGCGCCTCCGCCAGTCGGTCTTGCAGGATGGCGCGGCGTTCGGCGATGGGATCTGGTTCACTCTCTCCCTCCGCGGGGGCAGGCCCCAGCGCGTCGATCTGCGCCTGTATCGTCGCGGTGCGCTCAGAATTGGCGGTATCGGCGGCAAGGAACTGCGCCCGCCACCGCGCAAGGTCGTTTCGTTGGGTCTGCAAGACAACGGTGGCGGCGGTGCCGTCCTCGATCAGCCGCTCGGCCCCTTCGGCGACGGCTTCCCATTCGTCATAATCGATGGTCGCGGCAGGCGTCGGTGCGTCTGCGGCAGCAGGACCTGCCGCGGGATCGACCGGAGATCCAGACGGTGCATCGGCGGGAGCAACAGCTTGCGCATGCACCGCAAGCGGTCCGATCGGCCCGCCAAGCACACCGGCCAGCATCACCAGGATCGCCGCCATATTCCTCA